>Ga0185299_10000443_pt1 | contig 112724 bp, 95 predicted proteins | sample PaiPotPPA55metaG_FD_128002 | JGI IMG/M metagenome (GOLD analysis project Ga0185299, IMG submission 128002) | Iron sulfur acid spring bacterial and archeal communities from Banff, Canada, to study Microbial Dark Matter (Phase II) - Paint Pots PPA... ... | reverse complement strand
ACATCCTCCTCCCTCCGCCCGCCCGGCTTACCTACCGGGGGCACGGAGAGAGTTCTATACCTTCCGGCTATTACCGGATGGCTCAGAATTTCCGGAATGAAAAGGGTCAGAATTTTCGGAACCGACAGCGGGGAATCTGATCTACCGCAAGGACATCATTCTCGACTTCGAGTTCGATGCGCGTGGGAGACTGTTGTCGTTTTCTAAGAAGGAGTATTTGACTTTCGTATGAGTATTTTTGGCTTGCGCGCCAGTTAGTTTCGATTCCTTCGGCAGAAGAAATCTACAAATCGAATTCCTTAGGAAATCGGGGAAAGACGGGGCGTTTTCTTTTATCTTTTGCCTGTTGACATGCGAGGATTATTAGACTACTGCGGGTATTGTTTGACGCTGGTTACGCGTGAGCCGGTGAAACGCACGAACACTGTTTTTGAGGGCGGTTGACCGTAAATCCAGTCCTCAATGTCGTTGCCTTCTGCGTCACGCTCGCGGACTTTATGCTCCGGCTTGCCAATCGCGGCAACCACTTCTTCGCGGTCCATGCCCACAACGGGTTTTCGTTCCTGGATCGCCTGCTTCATTTCGATGGGAAGAGTGTCAAACCATTGCACCGACGCGGAGCGTTGCTTGGCAAAATCCAGAAATGGCGCGAGCAGCTTCTTCAAGTCGTCAGGAGACATATCCGGCAGCGGCTTACCGAATTCAAGGAATAGCGTGCTTCCCAGTCCGGGCTGCATTCCTGGAGGACCCTGATCCTGTGGCGTAGTAGAGGTTGTGCGAGTGGTCGGGATGCCGCCCATGTCTAGATGAATGCGATCGCGTAGGCGCTTCTTGCCTCGGCCGCCGCCATTCAGATCCACCACGATTTGTTTATCATGAAATTCGAGCTTGGTAATCTGAACGTGATCGCCGGTATTCACTGCGGCGCCGTGCGTGGCGACTTGGCGGTTAAGCATGTCCGCGTCCAAGGGCTGGCCGACGTGCACGATGAATCCATCTTTGCCGGCGGGCAGAGGCTTAACTGCTCTGGCGAATTCACCGGAAACATAGCGGATCAGGTTTAGTCTCGAACTATCCTGCAGCGAGCTGTCCTTACCGCCGTTTTGCGATTTGTCCTGCGAGCTTGCTTGACCCTGCGAATCGGTTTCGGACGCTTCATTTCCGAACAGAGGAATTTCGTCGCCGGGAAATGTTCCCAGACTCGAACTTGCAGGCGGGCGCAGACTATTCACCTGCGGCACATCCGCGTCCGCAAATAGCAGGAAGGTCAAAACTAGGGCTAAAGTCGTCATCCGTAAGGGTTCCAACTGGCGGGCAATCCCGGGCCAGTTTACCTCAACTCTTATTCTATGATGCGAAAGACTCGGTGAACAGCCGCACGTAGGGCCCGTCTTATCCTTTCGCTTAACTGTCCTAAAGGGCTATTCCCTGCTGGATAGGTATAGGTTCCTATTAGGTCGCAGCAGGAGCGCCCAGAAGCCATTTAGACCCTTTTCGGTACTTGAGCATGCTCATCCTAAGCTTGCGTACCTACGCCATGTTTACCTGCCGATGGCAGAGCCCGCTTGCCTAAGGCACGGCTTGCCTGCCTAAACGCAGGCGCAAGCAACGGAGCGTAAGCACGCAGAAATCTGTTAGCGAGACACCACTTGAACGCCTTGGCGATCAATCTTCACCGGAAGCACCTCCGCTCCAGCGTCTCGAATGCTGGCCTCCACTCGCTGGCGCGCGTCCGGTTCAATCAGCAGCACCACGCAGCCGCCACCGCCGGCGCCGCAAACTTTGCCGGCCAGCGCGCCCTTTTTGCGGGCTCCTTCAATAACCCGGTCAACCAATTTCGTGGATATGGTCGGCAAATTTCTTTTGCGAAAGAACCATTCTTCGCGCATCAGCCGCCCGGCTTCGTCCCAGTCTGTAGCCTCCAGCGCCACGCGCAACAGTTGCGCGACTTTGGAGATTTTCTCCATGCTGTTTTGTACCGCCCGTTTGCCGTTAATGTGCGCTTTAAAAACTTCCCAGTTATTGATGCCATGCTGGCGCGGCTTGCCGGTGTAGCAGACCACGATACGGCGTTCCAACTCATCCAGATTTAATCGCAGCTCCACGCGATGTTCTCCGCCCGCGGGCAGCTCGATAGCCGCTGCGCCGCCAAACGCGGGAGGATAGTGGTCCTGCGTTCCGGTGGGCACGCAGATAACTACCGCCTCTGCGTCGCGGCTGATATGAATCCAGTCTTCTTTACTCTTGCCCGCTCCTGTAAAGCGATCCAGCGCGGCACAAATGGCCACAGCCATGGCGCTGGAGCCACCAATGCCCGCTCCAGCTGGAGCTTCGGAGTCGGTGGTGAGGGTGAATCCTCCGGGCGGCCGAAAGAACTTCACAATTTCGGCGAGCAGTGGAAGTCGATAGCGTCCGGTTTTTGCGAGCTGGGCGAGGGAGCTGAAACTCTCTTCGCGCTTGGTGTCGCGTGACACCAGCTTGATCTCTTCATTGCCGGGCCCATTTGTTTCGATTACGCAGGAAGCGTAACGCGAAATTGCCACGTTCACCGTTAGCGCTCCGGGATGAAAAAGGTACAAGGGCCAAATATCAAGAGTAGCCCCAGCCAGATCGACGCGGGTTGGCGCCTTGGACTCAATAATCATGGTTGTCCTTCAGGAAAAAAGACGACGGGCTATCTTAACGTTGCGGCGACTTGCCAGCCCAGAGTTATATCGAGGAGTGTGCCGTGAATTACTTTGCGCCCGAAACATTGCGTGCGCGGAACATCAGTTGCGGGCCATCTTTTTTCTCTTGCGCCAGCGCCACATTGGGCTCGAAGCATCGCCGGCAGCGCGCTTCGTAAATACCTGCGGCGCCCACCACAACCAGTTCTTCGTTTTCCACCAGTCGTTGCGTATGCACCGCGGGATTGCCACATCGCACGCAAATGGCCAGCAGCTTGGTGATCTCTTCCGCAATCGCCAGGAGCCGCGGCATGGGTTCAAACGGCCGGCCAAGATAGTCCGTGTCCAGGCCCGCGACGATCACACGCTTGCCGAGATTCGCGAGCTTGGTGCAAACTTCCACCACTTCGTCTCCCAGAAATTGCGCTTCATCGATGCCGATAACTTCGGTGCGGGGCTGGACCTTGTCCATGATTTCCGACGCTCTGGTGACGTTGTCCGACGCAATGCCCAGTCCGGAGTGCGACACAATTTCATTTGCTTCGTATCGTTGGTCGATGGACGGCTTGAAGATCTGCACGCGTTGGCGCGCAAATTCCGCGCGTCGCAAGCGGCGAATGAGCTCTTCGCTCTTGCCCGAGAACATCGGGCCCACTACAACCTCAATCCAACCCATGTTGCCTTTGACGATGTCCACGCCGGTTAATCCTTCCGTCTGCTCTTACCCTGATTATCTCACCAAAATTACTTCATTAAAATTTAAGTACATGCGCTCAACTGGCAGCTCGCGCGACGCGAAACAAATTCACGTTGTAAAACGGCGCGAATGCCGCGATTAAAGCTACACGAAATGCTTCGCGCCGCGTAATTAAATTGCCAGAAAGCACGCCCCACGCGCCCTGGTTATCGCGAATGCCGGCGATGCCCGCAAACTTATCGATGGCGTCGGCCAGCTCTACGCCTTTATCCAAAACTTCATGAGCAAGCGCGGGCGGCAATTCGATTCCTCCACTGCGCCCAAAGTGCCCCCGCGAGCCATCGCTTACAAACGCCCAGCTCTCCAGGAAAACGCGCCGGCCGCCATCTCCATGCGAGTCTGTATCCTCCCCGTGACTTTCGGGACTTCCGTGGCTTTCCATAACTTCGAGTCCACCCTCCAGACCGACGAAGTATTGATAATCTCCACCATTCTCGGAAGCTATACGGATCAATGCCTCCGTTCGTTGCCGCGCGCCCCGCATGCATTCCGCGGAGGACAACGGCGTGTGTCCTACGCCGCTGTCCACAGCAAAGCCCATTACTTCAAATTGTGCGTTGGGATTGAGATGCTCAGCACACAGCTTCAGGGCGTCGTGCACGGCGTCCAATTTCGGACCACGCGTGCTGCCGACAGCAATGAGGCTCTTACTCATTATTTTGTCGGCAGTATAGTAAGCGATTTTCCTGCGCTTCGCGAATGGTGACCCGAGGAAAACAGAAAAGTACGCCGGCAATCCTCGAGCGATGCAGGGCGAATTGGCGGAAAATGAATCGTTTCGTATTTGCCGCAGGCAGCGAAATGCCGACAGATCGGGCACGCGCCACGTGTTCTGCGAAGGGCCCAAGAAAGCTCATCTGGGAAATGTGGAAAGTGACGTTGCGAAGTAAATGCTGGGAAAGTATGGAGCGGCCTATCGGAATCGAACCGACACCTGAACCTTGGCAAGGTTCCGTACTACCACTATACTAAGGCCGCTCAAGGACTGTTCTTTATATAGCATGACGAGCTAAGCGCGACAAGTGTTCCCGACGGTTGCGCTTCCATACAACATCACTTAGAAAGAAGTTTCCAACCGCTCAGGAGACCTGCGTGATGCGCGCGGTCTTCACCACCGGAGAACGTTTCTGGCGGTCGGCGAAGCGCGTGGCTTTATCCTTGTCGGTGTATACACGACCAAATTTTTCGCCGTCCGCGTAAGACACGGTGACCAGCCAGTGATGATGCTTGCGGCGGCGGTCTTTATTGAAGCTGGCCTTGTCTGTTCTTGCGGAGTTCTTGGGGGTGCCTTTTGTCACGGTGCTATCCTGTTCTTGACGTCAGTGATGCGAACTATCGCAAACTAAATGGGCACGCGCAAGTGCCACGTGAGGTAGTAACGGGTTTTTATTAGAACGCACAAATCTGGGGGTGATCACATTCCTGATTATGGTAACTGGAGCAAGGTGGTGCTTTTGGAACTATGGCGGCCCGCTGCCAGCCAATCTTTCTCTATCTTCTAACCGAACGGTCGGCTCAGACATCGAATGATGGAGGCAATTCACGACCACTGGACCTTCGTACAGCTATGACCGGTGCAGAAGAAAAGTGTTAAACAATTGTTAAAAGTTGTGAACCTTGAAACATTCCAGGAGTTTTTACGTCTTACTAGGTGAGCAGCACGGTAAGCTGAAACAGTGGATATGAACATGATCTCAACAACAAAACGTCCCCCGTTAGTGCAGGACCTGAGGAATCATTCCGAGGAGCAAATAAGCGAATTGCGCCTGTTATTGGAGCATGGCGCGCCTACAAAGGCCGATCCGCGGCGCCCTGGTTTTTTCGAGCTTCAAGGGCTGCAAAATGTGTTTTACGTTTTCAAGTATCCCACCGGTGCGAAGGTGCTTTTGCTCGGCGTGTGGGAACGCGATCCCGTCGCGGAAATGGTGGACGCCAACTGCTGCTGTTCCGCGTAAGAATTTCCTGAAACTGTGACAGAGCCGCGCGCCGTTCGCGGCTCTTTTTATATGGCGTCCAGTTTTAACGCCGCAGAGTTAATGCAGTAACGCAAGCCGGTCGGAGTCGGACCATCATCGAACACATGCCCGAGATGGGCCTCGCATTTGCTGCACTTTACTTCGGTGCGAGCCATTCCATGGCTGCGGTCGGTTTCCGTCTCCACCGCTTGTTTATCTACCGGGGAATAAAAGCTGGGCCATCCAGAGCCGGAGTGAAACTTGGTCTCCGACGTGAATAATGGCTGGCCGCAACAGACACACTTGTAGGTGCCGGGATCTTCGGTGTCGGCGTACTGACCTGTAAAAGGCGGTTCCGTGCCCTTCTGGCGTGTTACGTAATATTGGTTTTGCGTAAGCTGTTTCTTCCAGTCCTTTTCGTCTTTGCGTATTTTCTCTTCCATGAAAATCTCCTGACACGTTGTGCGGATTCTTATTTGATTCCTCCGGTGAGGTTAATGTTTCATCCTTAGGATGAATGGCAGACAATAGCCGTTCCATCGCTGAAACTATACATTGACAGGCCGTATAAGATTCCTTATCGTTGACTTTCTTACATGAACACGACGCTCACTTCTCAGACGCATCGGCACCATCATCATCACGGACTAAGGCCGCGTCTGGTGTGGTGCGTATAGCGATTCGCTAAACAAAGCACTCATCGGCCCGCTGGCGCAGAAAAGCCCAGCGGGTTTTTTGTTTTCAGGAGCAGTTTTGGAAAGGCGGAAAGGTGAAGATTGCATTCGAGAAAAATGACGGGCTGGTGCCGGCGATTGTTCAGGACCATGCCACCGGGGACGTGCTGATGCTCGGCTTCATGAATGAAGAGGCTCTCGCGGAGACGCAACGGACGCGGCAGGCTGTTTTCTTCAGCCGCTCGCGGAAAAAGCTGTGGAGAAAGGGGGAGTCGAGCGGACATCTGCTGAAAGTTCTCGAATTGCGCGTCGATTGCGATTCGGACACGCTGCTGCTGCGGGTGGAAGCCATCGGGCCGGGGGTATGCCATGAAGGATATCGAAGTTGTTTTTTTCGCAGGCTGGAAAATGACGGAACCGCAACGGTGACGGAAGATCGCGCGTTCGACCGCGCGCAAATCTATGACTCGAGTTCGCAGTCATGAATCAGCTGAAGCTTGGAATTCCGAAGGGAAGCCTGCAAGACGCCACGATCGATTTATTTGCGCGGGCTGGCTGGAGAATTTCGCTGAGTGCGAGAAGTTATGTGCCGTCCATCGACGATCCGGAAATTGAATGCTTGATGGTGCGTGCGCAAGAGATGGCGCGCTACGTGGAAACCGGCGCGCTCGATGCGGGAATCACTGGGCATGACTGGGTGGTCGAAACGGAAGCTAATGTCGATGAGTTGGCCGAGTTGGTTTACGCCAAGCAGCGGCTTGCACGCGTCCGGTGGGTGCTTGCGGTGCCGGAGGATTCAGGGATACGGCAGCCATCCGATCTGGCAGGCAAGATTATTGCTACGGAAGTGGTGAAGACCACCGAAAAATATCTGGCGCGTCACGGCGTGAAGGCGCGCGTGGAATTCTCATGGGGAGCGACGGAAGTAAAAGTGCCACGACTGGCGGATGCCATTGTGGAGGTTACGGAAACGGGCGCGTCGTTACGGGCCAATCGGCTGAGAATCGTGGATACCGTGTTGGAATCGGCTACCGTTTTCATTATGAATCGCGAAGCGGCGGCGGCTTCGTGGAAGCGTGAAAAAGCGGAGAACCTGATTCTTATGCTGCAGGGAGCGATCGACGCTACTAACAAAGTGGGGTTGATGCTGAACGTGCGGCGAGAGCATCTGGACGCTGTGCTCGCGGTGCTTCCGGCGCTGAAGAACCCGACGATTTCGACGTTGAGCGATCCGGAGTGGGTGGCGGTTAACACCATAATTGAAGAAGCGGTGGTGCGGCAGATTTTGCCAAAGCTTAAGGCTGCGAAAGCTCAGGGGATCGTCGAGTATCCCTTGAATAAGATCGTGCTTTGATGAGAAGCGTCAGACTTACGAAAAATGTGGAACTTGCGCTATTGCGCGGACGGCGCGAGCGAGATGAAAAAGCGCACCGCGTGGCGGCACGCATCATTGCTGATGTGCGCAGGCGAGGCGATGCTGCGATTCGCGAGTGGACTAAAAAATTTGATGGGGTGGACTTACGCGCGGGGATTTGGGTTTCCTCTCGCGACATCGAAAAAGCAGCGAACAAGATCGCCAAAGAGACGCGCGTTGCGATTGAGCATGCGGCTCGCAACGTTCGTGCGATTGCCGAGCGTCAATTACCGAGCGGATGGACGCTGGAGGTGGAAGAGGGAGTAAAAATCAGCCAGGTCGTTCGACCGATTGAAGCCATCGGTTGTTATGTGCCTGGCGGACGCTTTTCGCTGCTGTCGACGTTACTGATGACCGTAATTCCGGCTCTGGTGGCCGGCGTGAAGCGCATTGTGGTTGTTTCTCCGAAACCAAATGCCGAGCTGTTGGCCGCAGCGGCGATGTTAGGTGTTACGCGCATCGCCCGGATTGGCGGGGCGCAGGCGATTGCCGCGCTCGCTTACGGTACGAAGAGCATTGTGGCGGTGGACAAGATCTTCGGGCCGGGAAATCGCTTCGTAACTGCGGCGAAGCAATTGGTGAGTGGCGATTGCGCGATTGATCTTCCGGCGGGGCCGACAGAGGCAATTGTGCTTGCAGGTGACGGCAACCCGGCGTGGATTGCGGCGGATTTGTTGGCTCAGGCGGAGCATGCGCCTGACGCTGGAAGTTTCATGGTTACTACTTCTCGGGATTTGGCGGTTCGAACTCAACTTGAGATTCGGAAACAACTACGCGGGCTGCCGAAAACTAATCCTGCACAACAGTCGTCTGTGCGGAGTGGTGCGATTTTGCTGGCGTCTTCGATGGAGCAGGCGTGTGAGTTCGTGAATCGCCTCGCACCGGAACATTTGAGCTTGCCGCAAGACACCGAGGAGTTGCTGGGGCAGACTCAAGCCGCTGGAACTGTTTTTCTTGGTCCGTGGAGTGCGCAGCCATTCGGCGATTATGCCAGCGGAAGCAATCACGTTTTGCCCACGGCCGGATGGGCGCGGGCACGCGGCGGACTTAGCACCGCGGAATTCGTGAAATGCATCAGTGTGCAACACATCAGCGCGAAGGGATTTGCGCGCCTGGCGCAGGACGTTCAAATTCTGGCGCGAGCCGAAGGATTACTGGCACACGCAAACGCCATCGAGGTGCGCCGGTGAAAGTGCGGCTGCCGGTACGCAAAGCCATCTTGCGGCCCAAGACGTACGAGGCTCCCGCGCAAGGCCGGCTGAATAAAATGAGGCTGGACTTCAATGAGAACACTTCCGGGTGCGGGCCGGCGGTGTTGCGCGCGCTCAGAAAACTTACGCCTCAGCAACTGGCGATGTATCCGGAATATGCTGCGCCCACGCGACGGATCGGTTCGTACTTTGGAGTTTCGGAGCATGAATTGTTGCTCACCAACGGCGGGGACGATGCGTTACGGGTATTTTTTGATGCGTTCGTTGAGCCGAGCAAACACATTTTGATCTGCGAGCCGACATTTCCAATGTATCGGTACTACGCGGAGATTGCCGGGGCTGGGATTGAAACTCTGAGGTACGGCAACGAAATGGAGTTTCCACTGGATGATTTCATCGCCGCGTTGCGCAAGAAACCGGCGGTGGTTTTTATTGCGAACCCCAATAATCCAACTGGGACGCTTTTGCCGCAAGCCGCCGTTAAAAAAATCTTACTCGCGGGAACCAGTACCGTCGTTGTGATCGATGAAGCATACGCGGAGTTCTCCGGGGTGACGGTGCTCCCGTGGATTCGTAGGTATCCGAATTTGTTTGTGACTCGCACTTTTTCTAAGGCGGCGGGTCTGGCCGGGCTGCGATTGGGCGCCGCGATGGCTTGTAGCAAATCGCTTGCTCTACTTCGGCGCGCCATGCCTCCCTTTCCCGTCAACGTTGGGGCGTTGGTTGCGGCGGAAGCGGCTCTGCAGGAGCGCAGCTCGATACGAAACTACGTGAGGCAAACGCGAGAAATTCGCGAACGGTTTGCTGGGGAGTTGGCACGGCTGGGGGTCAAGAGTTTTCCTAGCGCGGGAAACTTTATCCTCGCTGATTTTGGGTCTCAAGGCCCGCCGCTGTTTAAAAAGCTGGCGAGTCTGGGAATTTTGGTGCGGGAACGCTCGAAAGATATTGGCCCGGGATTTGTGCGCATCAGCATTGGCACGGGATCGGAAATGAAGCGGCTCGTCAAAGCGATTCAGAAAGAAATAAGGCCAACGTTTCGGCAAGAAAGAAATTAGCGATGCCTCGCACAGCCACCATTCATCGCAAGACGAACGAAACTGAGATCCGATTGAAGTTGAATCTCGACGGCCGCGGCAAAGCACGGATTTCAACGGGCATCCGCTTTTTCGACCACATGCTGGAGCTTCTGACGCGCCACGGCGGGTTTGATTTGCAGCTTATGGCCAACGGTGATCTGGACGTCGATCAACATCACACTGTTGAAGATGCTGGAATCGCCCTCGGAGAAGCGGTGCACAAAGCGCTGGGCGACAAACGTGGCATTCTTCGCGCCGGGTACTTTGTGATGCCCATGGATGAATCGCTGGCAGTGGCGGCAATCGATCTTAGCGGCCGGCCCTATTGCGTCGTTGATATGAAAATTAAAGTTTCGCGGGTGGGCGATCTGCAAACGGAGCTGATCGAAGATTTCTTTCAGGGATTCGCGCAGGCGGCACGCGCGAATGTGCATTTGCGGGCGATGTATGGACGCTCTTCTCATCACCAGGTGGAGGCGCTGTTCAAGGCTTTTGCGCGGGCTTTGCGGTTTGCCGTTACGCGGGACAAGCGGCTGCGTGGCGTGTTGCCTAGCACCAAAGGGTTGTTATGAAAATTTCTCTACTCGATTACGGTGCGGGGAATCTGCCTTCCGTGGAACGCGCTTTTCAGCGGCTTGGCGTCGAGAGTGAAAGAATCTCTACTTCTGACGGCGTGGCCAAAGCTTCTGCGCTGGTACTCCCGGGGGTTGGCCACTACGGCGCGCTGATACGCGCGCTTGATCGGGATGGGCTGCGCGAATCGCTCACAGGTGCTATCGAGCGCGGCGTTCCGTTCCTGGGAATTTGTTTGGGTTTGCAGGCGCTGTTCCAAAAAAGCGACGAGGCTACAGATTTGAAGGGATTGGAAATTCTGCCGGGCTCCGTGCGCGTCATGAGCGGAGCGGTGAAATTGCCACATATGGGTTGGGATCAGGTGCAGAGCAAAGTGGGATCGCGGCTCTTGGAAGGAATTGATACCGCCGCTTACTTCTATTTTGCGCACTCGTTCGCGGTTCCATATAGGGGCGATGACCCGCCCCTGGAAACTCGAGCAACGTGTTCATATGGCGGCGAGTTCGTGGCGGTGGCTGAAAAAGAAAACATCTCCGCAGTGCAGTTTCACCCTGAGAAAAGCGGTGACGCCGGCCAGCGCGTACTTGAGAATTTTCTGCGGATCGCCGCATGAGCCTGGCGCACCGCATCATTCCCTGCCTGGATACTGACGGCGAGCGCGTGGTGAAAGGCGTGAACTTTGTCGCGTTGCGCGATGCGGGCGATCCCGTGGCGCTGGCGCGACGTTACAACGCCGAGGGCGCCGATGAGCTCGTAGTTCTGGACATAGCCGCGTCACGGGATCGACGGCCCACATTTCTCGAAACAATTCGCAAGGTTGCCGCCGAATTGGCGATCCCGCTGACGGCTGGCGGCGGCATTCGAGCGCTGGACGACGCGCGCGCGGTGGTTCGCGCCGGAGCGGACAAAGTCACGGTGAACACTGCTGCGGTGTTGCGGCCAGGACTGATTTCAGAATTGTCGGAGGAATTTGGCTCGCAAGCGGTGGTTTTGGCAATTGACGCAAAACAGGATGGCGACTGCTGGCGTGTGATGACGACAGGCGGACGAGTGTCCACGGATTTGGAGGCCGTCTCCTGGGCTACGAGGGGAGCAGAACTTGGCGCGGGCGAAATTCTTCTGACTTCCGTGGACCGCGACGGAACACAGAGTGGTTTTGATGTGGCTCTCACCGCGGCGATATCAAAACAGGTTATGGTGCCGGTTATTGCTTCTGGCGGGGCCAGATGGCCGCAACATTTTGCAGAGATTTTTCGCGAAGGCGCGGCAGATGCAGCGTTGGCGGCGTCAATTTTTCATGACGGGATTCAAAGCATACGGTCGCTTAAGGAGTTTCTGGCCAGCCAGAAAATTCAGGTTCGGCTGCCGTGTTAATTCCCTGCATTGACCTGCAAAATGGGATGGCGGTGCAGTTGGTTCATGGGCGCAAACGCGAACTGGCGATAACCGATGTGCTCGGGGTGCTTGAGAAATTTAAAAACTACGAGTGGCTGCACATCGTTGATCTGGACGCGGCGATGGGAAAAACTTCCAACACAAAGCTGGCGCAGAAATTGTGTTTTACCGCTCGCTCTTCTTATGGGATGAAAGTTCGGATTGGCGGAGGAATTCGGACCGTGGCACGCGCGGTGAAGGTCGCGGGATGGAAGCCGGAACAAATCATCATCGGCAGTGCAGTGTTCCGTGAAGGAAAATTGAACTTGCCGTTTCTCAAGCGTCTGATAAAACAAATCGAGCCCGGCAGGATCGTGATCGCTCTGGATACCGCTAAGGGTCACATAACGACTCAAGGTTGGCGGCGCACGATAAAATTTCGGGCCGAAGACGTCATGGCTGAGTTGCAGCCTTTCTGTGCGGCGTTTCTTTGCACGGATGTCGATCGCGAAGGGACCATGAGCGGAGCCAATTTGAAATGGTTTCGAAGCCTGCGAAACGCCACTGACCATCCGGCTATTGCAGCGGGTGGAATCAAAACCAGGCGCGAAGTTTCAGCTCTAGAAAAAATGGGCATGGATGCGGCGGTGGGTATGGCGATGTACAAAAATATATTGCGGTAAAAAAAGTGCGGCCTTATCCAAGTTTATTTAGCGGGAACTTTTCGGCTGGCCAAACTGCAGTTCGCGCTGAAGTTGTGATTGGGCAAAAAAACCTAGCGCATATAGGCGTCGGTAATATATTGCTGCACCATGCGCTGGGTATTAAAGAAAGATCCGTTGATAGCGATGGCGTGCTGCATGACGCTGAGATAACGATAGCGCTCGTTATAAAACATCGGAATGATGACGCTATCCAGCTTCGAGTAAAGTGATTCCGCATCGGCTTTGTTGTCGGTGACCAAATCGGGCGTGGCGCGGCGTGCTTCCCCGATGGACCAACCGGTTACGCCTTCGATGTGACCTTCCGACCACCAGCCATCCAGAATGCTCAGGCTGGGCACGCCATTTAAAGCGGCCTTCATGCCGCTGGTTCCGGAAGCCTCCAGAGGAAATTGCGGAGTGTTGAGCCACAGATCGACGCCGGCGGTGATCTTGCCGCCTAAGTCCATGTTGTAGTCGTCGAGAAACACGACCGGAACCGCTTTGCGTAAAGCTTTCTTGGCCTGAAAAATATGTTTGATGATGCTTTTTCCGCCTGCGTCGTGGGGATGCGCTTTGCCGGCGTAAACAATTTGAAATGGTCCAGAATTTTTTGCGATCTGACGCAGGCGATCCAAGTCGGAGAGAATCAGATCGGCGCGCTTGTAGCCTGTGGCGCGACGTGCAAATCCGATGGTGAATTTTCCCGGGTCAAACTTGATTCCGGTTTTCTGCCGCACTACTTCCAGCAATTCATGCTTGGCGATCAGATGAGCGGTCCAGACTTCTTCTGGCGGAAGGCCCAGCGCGCCACGGAGACTGTAGTTGTCTTCGCGCCAGGTGGGAATGTAGCGATCGAAAATTTCGCGAAACGCCGGAGCGGTCCAGGTGCCGGCGTGCACACCGTTGGTGATTGCTTCGATGGGTACGCCGGGAAACATCTGGCGCGAGGTCTCACCATGCTGCTTGGCGACGCCGTTCACGTATTTGCTGAGGCTGAGCGCGAGATACGTCATGTTCAAAGAGGCTCCCGCGCGCGCGGCTTGCTGCAAATCTGGAAAAGCCTGCTCGGCCTGAAGCACGCGCTTCACGAGATCTGCGGCGGAAGCGTCTTTCAAATCAAAAAGGTCAGTTTGACTGGGAAATGCCCGAGTGAGGTACTCCATCGGAAATCGGTCGTGACCGGCGGGGACAGGAGTGTGAGTGGTGAAAACGCATTTACAGCGAACTTTCTCAATGTCCTCGGCGCGAATCGTGGTGCGTCCCGCTTTGGCCGCCTCTGCTTCGAGAAGTTCCAGTGACAGCAGTGCAGCGTGGCCTTCGTTCATGTGATAACGCGTGAGTCCGTCGTGCCCCAAGGCTCGAAGCATGCGAACGCCGCCGATGCCCAGAATAACTTCCTGACAAAGGCGGTAGTAGGGATCGCCGCCGTATAAAGTTCCCGTGAGGGCGCGATCGGCGGGCGCATTGGAAGGCAAATCGGCATCCAGAAAATAAATCGGAACTTCATATCCGCGCACGCCGACAGCTGCATAGCGCCAGCAGCGAAGTTCCACGCGGCGGCCCTCCAAGGGGATGGTTACCCGCGGGGATTCTTCGTGCAGAAAATCCTCGACACGCCATTCGACGGATTCTTCGGTTTGCGTGCCATCCTCGGCCAGGCGCTGAGAGAAATATCCTTTGCGATAGAGCAGCGAAACCGCGACCATCGGCAAGCGAAGATCAGCGGCAGCGCGGATGGTGTCGCCCGCAAGGACACCGAGTCCGCCGCTGTAGGTCGGCATGGAATTCTCGAGCGCAATCTCCATGGAGAAATACGCAACCAATCGATCTGTAATGCACTCCATTCGATTCCTTCTTCCGCACAGGAAGATTAACGATTATTTATGTAGAAAAGCCCGCAAAAGCCTGCATTGTCGAGCTACTCATTGTCGGGGAATCCGTGCGGACAAGGCAAGCGGTTGCGGGATAAATCTGCGTGCGTGTTGCGTGGAAATAATGATATGGAGTTAGGTGATTCTAATTAACTCGATAAATTTGCCAGCGCTTCGGTTTCGTGTGGGGAGTAGCCGAGAGCTTCGAGGATCTGGTTGGTGTGTTCGCCCAAAAAAGGAGGGGCGAAGCGGTAACTTACCGGAGTATCCGATAAACGGATCGGATTTGCGATGCTCTTAACGATTCCTAACATGGGGTGTTCCAGCTGCACGACGAGGCCGCGAGCCTGGGCCTGGATATCGTTGAGAGCTTCCGAAACGCCGTTGATTTTCGCGGCGGGAATGCCGGCGGTCGCGAAACGCTCGAGCCATTCGGAGGCCGATTTTTGGCTAAATGCATTTTGCAGAATGGGAATTAACTCTGACCTGTGTTTAATGCGCTCGGCATTACTTCGGAATTTTTCGTCGCTGCGCAGATCGGTTGTGGTATTCATCATTGCTGTAAATTTTTGCCATAGAGCGTCGGTGCCAACTCCAATAACAAAATAAGCCCCGTCGCTGCCGCTGAACATCTCGTACGGGACGATGTTGGGGTGCGCATTTCCCCAGCGGCGAGGCGTAACGCCCGCGTTTAGGAAACTGCTACCGGCATTGGCCAGCCAGGTCAGTTGGGAATCGAAAAGCGCCATATCCAGGAACTGGCCTTGCCCGGTTTTCTCGCGGCCGTAAAGCGCGGCAAGAATTCCCATTGCGGCGTAAATACCGCAAGTCATATCCGCAATGGCGATGGGATAGCGCATGGGCCCAGAATTTTCGTCGCCGGTAAAACTCATGAGTCCAGCTTCAGCTTGCGCGAGGATGTCATATCCCGGTGAGCCGGCTTTCGGGCCGGAAAAACCATATCCGCTGATGTTGCAATAAATCAGTTTCGGATGACGCTCACACAGAGTTGGCGCGTCGAGCTTTCGCTTCTGCAATGATTCCGAAGAGGGCTGATTGGTGATGAAAATATCCGCCGTAGCAATCAATTTATGCAGTGCTTCAAGTCCATTTGGTTGGTTGTAATCGAGTGTGATGGAACGCTTGTTGCGATTGGTCGACAAAAAATAAGCCGATAATTCACCGACAAATGGCGGGCCCCATCCCCGAGCCTGGTCGCCAATGCCGGGACGCTCCACTTTAATTACGTCGGCTCCCAGATCGCCAAGGAGCATTGCGCAGTACGGGCCGGCCAAGGCTTCAGTCATTTCTACAACGCGGATTCCATCCAGAACGCTTTTCACGACGGGAATTATAGCTGAGCTGGTTTCGGATCGGTTGTGAACCATTAGGACTTTCGTCTTGACCTTCTCTTATTCGGACGCTAGCCTTACGCACAATTCGTTCGGAAGGGGTTGGCTCTGCCGCAACAAAAAAACTGGTTTTCTTCATCGGTTGCCCTCTCGCGTGCCGATCGTGCTGTTGCTGCCAGAGTGGCCGCGTTTATCGCTTTGACTATTTTTGCTTGCGCGGTATGCAACGTTTCCTGCCAGGCAACCGTACGCAAAATTATTTTTGACACCGACCCTGGAACCGACGATGCCATGGCGCTGATGCTGGCGCTGAACTCACCAGAACTGGATGTCCGCGCAATTACGGTGGTGCCGGGCAACGTCACTGCTGAGCAGGGTTTGGAGAATACTTTGCGCATGGTTTCACTGGCTAATCGTTGCGACATTCCAGTTGCGGGAGGCGCGCGGCATCCGCTGTTTCAAAAATTAATCACCGCGGAATTCTGGCATGGGAAAAATGGGTTGGCGAATATTGAATTGCCGCGCAGCAAATGCAAAGCGGACCCGCGTTATGGGCCTGATCTGATCATTGAATTAATTCACGAGTCGCCGCACGAGATTACGCTGGTGCCGGTAGGGCCGCTGACCAATATCGCGTTGGCGGTAGAAAAAGATCCCTCCATTGTTCCGCTGATTAAGGAAGTGATCCTGATGGGCGGCTCTATCAAAGGGGGAAATGTAAACGCCGCCGCGGAAGCTAACATCTATAACGATCCGGAAGCGGCGCAGATTGTTTTTCAGGCTGGCTGGCCGCTGACCATGGTGGGCCTGGATGTGGGCGACAAAACGCTGCTGGGCCATAAGCAATTGGATCAATTAGCCAACACACACGGCCCGGTCAACGATTTCATTTATGGAGTGGCAAAGTTTCTGGTGGAGCTTTCTGAAAAATTCGGTGACAGCGGTACGCCGATGTACGATCCGCTGGCGGTTGGCGTGGCCATTGACTCGACGCTGGTCACCGCGCCCGCGATGCATGTAGATGTTGAAACGCGAGGTGAGTTCACGCGGGGAGAAACGGTTGCCAACCGTCGCAACGAAATCGAGCGCAACGTTTTGCATGGCGACCGTTACATTATCGAAGGCGTCGATAAAGTGGAGCCCAACGCCAGAGTGTGTATCGAAGTGCAGCCCGACCGTTTTTTGCAACTCTTTGTTTCGCGCATTCAGGGCAGGTGACGCACTGTGTCGGCCGACGCGAGACCATTGGTCCTGCAACTGTGCGTGGGACTTTAGCTCTAAATGAAATCAGCAATCGAGGAACGACGGCGCTTCCTTACGGGTTTGGCAGGATCGCTGGCGATTTTGCCGCTAGCTCGCCCATTTCCCTCGTCCTTGATAACAATTTCAAATATTGTCGCGAAGGAAAATCCTGTGCGCTGGCCCACTTTGAGCGGTAGCCCGGTTTTGGATAGCTTACGGCCGGTGATTGAGAATTCTCGCGACGTGCGCACCAATGTGGAGAAGGTTGTCGAGGTGGCCGACTGGATGGGCTATGAAGAATTGCCCCTTCCGGAATTCACGCTTCCTTTTGGTGTTGGTGCTGGCGACGCGAAGGAAGCGATCGATTTTATCCTGGTCGCGGATTCCATCGATACGGCGTTCACCGATTTTTCCACGCACGAAAAATTTCAGGTGGATTTTGCCGGGCAGCATTGGTCGGACTCGGATGCGGAGTTCGCTTGCCTGAAACAAGCGCTGGACGCAGGAAAACCGATCCTCGACGGCAAATACCTGGCTAAAATTTCCCGCAGTGAGCTTGATGAAATTTTCGCCGGCAATATCAAGATGCCCATGCTGGATGAAAAACTTGCCGTGCTGCATCAAGTTGGCGCGGTGCTGGCGGAAAAATACGATGGGCGCTTCCACAAGTTTGTGCAGGCGTGCTCGCCGCGACTGTATGACCGGGGAAACGGGCTGATCGAACGAATGGTTAAGGAATTTCCGCGTTTCAATGACGTGAGTGAATTTGAGGGGCACGAAATAAAATTCTACAAATTGGCACAGTTGGGTGTGTGGATGGTGTACTCCACGCTGCACAAGTCCGGGAAATTTCGGTTGGATGATCCAGAAAAAATGACGGCGTTCGCGGATTACATCGTCCCGCTAGCGTTGCGGCTGCTGGGCATAACGTCGTACTCGACGGAATTAGAAAACGCTATCAACACGCATCAATTGATAGCGCGCAACTCACGCCGGGAAATTGAGATTCGCGCGCATTGTCTCTACGCCACGGCTTTGCTGGCGGAAGAGGTCAACAAACTTCGTGGGCCGAAGGAGCAGGTGATCATTCCGCAAATTGACGCGCGGCTTTGGACCCACTACCACACCACTTCATGGCCTCACCATTTAACGCAGACCATCATGTATTAAAATCGTGCCGAAAATAACTGACGCCTGCTGGAAAGGAAATATTTTCATGATTTACAGGAAATGGTTCTTACGCTGTGGCGTGCTCGCGTCTCTAGTATGCGGTCTTCAATTCCCTTCGCACGCCCAAGTAAAACGCAAAGTGATTATCGATCAAGACTGCGCCGGGCCGGGAGGCACTGATATGCAGGCCATTCTCGCGCTCATCAATTCTCCAGAGACTGAGGTCCTGGGAATAACGGTGCTCACTGGCGATGCCTGGCGCGATGAGGAAGTGCAGCACACTTTGCGACTGCTGGAAATAATTGGGCGCACTGATATTTCTGTGGTGCCTGGCGCGGCTTTCCCGCTGGTGAACAGCAAGGAGTACATCGCCAAGTGGGAAAAACTCTATGGCAAAGTGGTCTACCAGGGCGCGTGGAATTATGCAAAGCACAACCCGGTGCATGGCCCTTACGAAATTCCGCCGATGCCGGAGGGCGCGCCCACGACACGCGCCTCCACTGAAGATGCCGCGCGATTCATGGTGCGTCTAGTGCATCAATATCCGCATGAAGTCACAATTTACGCCGCAGGACCGATGACGGACCTGGCGCTGGCCATCGCGCTTGATGCGCATTTCCCTGAACTCACGAAAGAATTGATCGTGATGGGCGGCAGTATTAATCCGCGCACGGACGATCCGGAGTTCAGTCTGACCCCACGACGGGAATTTAATTTCTGGATGGATCCGGAGGCGTCGCAAGCGGTTCTTCACGCGCACTGGCCGCGCATCGTTCTGACGACCGTGGATATCTCCGTGCAAACGCGCATGGAGAAGAGCTTAATCGCGGAGGTGGCGAAAAGTCAGATGCCCGGAGCGCAGTATGTATTGAAGTATGCGGAAGCCAATTATCTGTGGGATGAGTTAGCCGCCGTAGCGTGGCTGGACCCAAGCTTCATCACCAAGTGGCAAAAACTTTACATCGACGTGGACACCAGCCACGGAGCCTCTTACGGCGATACGCTGGCATGGGCGCCTGGGCAACAACCGGGCATGGGCGAACAGTTGGTGGAAGTGCAAAAAGATCTGGACAAAGAAAAGTTTTATAAAGAATACGTGGAACTTTTGTCTCGTCCGACACCTAAGCCTGCTGCAAACGCAACGAAATAATCTCCCTTTATATGCGACGCGCCCTGGTTTGTAGCCAGCGGCGATAAAATCTGTGCTTAGACTGCCCTTTGCGGTTCGGCTTATGCTATTGTTCCGGCGTTTGCGATGTATTCCGATTTTTGCGCAGGAGCAATATGGCAGAGCCCACGAAAGTTGTTGGAATAGGAAGCTGCGGCGTCGACTATTTTGCGATCGTGCCACGCCTGCTTGGCCCGGAAGAAAAAATCAACGCCGATCGCATGGAGATTCATGCCGGAGGGGTAACCGGCAACAACCTCACGCAGGTTGGGCGGCTGGGAATTTCGGCCGGCTGGCTCGGCCTGATTGGCGACGATGAGAGTGGACGGCTGATCACCAACGCGTTTGCGGACGACGGACTCGATCTTTCGGGAATTGAAACGATCAAAGGTGAGCAGTCCACGTTCGTCTGGATTCCTGTGGATGCACAGGGTGAGCGATGCATTTACATGTTTCCGAACATCAACGGCAAGCTCACGGCGGAGCAAGTGCGCCGGCTATTTTCTTCGCATATCACGCAGGCCCGGCATTTTCACACGGAAGCTTCGCAATTGCCGTTGCCGCCGGTAAAAGAAGGCATGCAGATTGCGCGCGACGCGGGTGTGCGCGTGATATTCGATCTGGATGTGGCGCCAAGTTATTTCGCGCAGGCCAAGCTGGGTAGTGAAGACGACCTGATTGCGGCGTTACGCATGGTCGATGTGTTGAAACCGTGTAAAGCGGCCGCGCGCGAGATTACTGGCGAAACGGATTACGAGAAAATGGCGGCGAAGCTTCTGGCGCTCGGTCCTAAAATTGTTGCTCTAACCATGGGAGCGGATGGCTGCTTGATCGCCGTTGGAAATAAAATGGTACACGTTCCGCCGTTCAAGGTAGCGGTGATCGACTCCACTGGAGCCGGAGATGCGTTCATGGGCGGATTGTCTTACGGCTTGCTCCAGGAGTGGGACTATCGCCGGGTGGGAACTTTCGCCAATGCTTGCGCGGCGATTTGCTGCACCAAGGTTGGTGCACGGTCCATGGGCAGACACGGTGACGTGATGGCTCTTATCCAGTCGCAGCGCAAAGCGGAAGCTTCCGCGTTCTAGCAGCGTCCATATGTAATGCATTGAGTTGTGCAGCGAGTAGCGACAGGAGAATACGCATGTTTGTGCCCCACAGTTTCGTTATCGCCTTGATCATGATGATCGCCAGCGCGGTGTGCTGGGGCTCCTGGGCGAACACCTATAAAGGCGTCAGAAATTATCGTTTTGAACTTTTTTATTGGGATTATGCGCTAGGAATTTTTCTGATTTCCGTGGCGCTGGCCTTCACGATGGGTAGCACGGCGGACGATCCATCGCGTTTTCTGAGCAACGTTCACAACGCCGACAATTCGAACATCGCTTCCACCATGTTTGCCGGCGTGATTTTCAATCTTGCGAATCTCCTGCTGGTGGCTGCGATTGATATGGCTGGGCTGGCCATCGCTTTTCCGGTGGCCATTGGAATCGCACTGGTGGTCGGGGTGGTGTCCAGTTACATTCTTCAGCCGAAAGGGCAAGCGGGCCTGCTTGCCGCCGGCGTGGTGTGCGCTTTGGTGGCGGTGATACTCGACGGAAAAGCTTACGGTAGTTTGCCGACCGCCAATCGCGCCATCAGCAGAAAAAGCATCGTCACCTGCGTGGTGTCCGGAATTTTGATGGGCGTGTGGGCGCCCTTTGTAACGCGCTCGATGACGCATGGAAATACGCTGGGCTCTTACAGCGTGGCGGTGTTCTTGACACTGGGCGCGTTGCTCTCTTGTTTCGTGTGGAATATTTATTTCATGAAGCATCCTTTGGTTGGCCAGCCGGTAAATTTTGCGGAATTTTTTCGGGGCCCGGCTTCAGGGCACATGCTCGGATTGCTGGGCGGTTGTATCTGGGGGATTGGTACGGTGTTCAATCTGGTGGCTGCAAATTTCACCGGCGTAGCCATCTCGTATGCCATCGGTCAGTCCGCGCCGATGGTCGCGGCGCTGTGGGGTGTATTGGCCTGGAAGGAATTTCGCGGCGCGAAGAGTCAGGCTTATGTTTATCTGGCCGGAATGTTTGTATTTTATCTCCTCTCCATTCTGGTAATTTCCTACGCAAATACGGCGAGCGGATAGTTTCATTCCGAGACTGCGATTGCGTGCGGTTTGGCTCGTCCGGACGCTAAGAATAGTTATTGAGGTAGTTTGCCTTGCGGGTACGAGTGCGCACAAAACTGACCTGGGACGTTGTTTCTAAGCAGCTTACACACCCGCGTCAAACTGTGGCTGGCGATGCGCCCGCTATTTGCCCAAAAAAATCGTCCATTCTGGTGCCATTTCGGGCTGCCCCTTTGCCAAAGTGTTCCGTTCCGAGAATTCCTGCCGGCGACCCATACGAACGCCAGTACGTTTTTCCTGGGTAAAATGACCCGGTTTCTCATCCCGAAAAAACACCCTGATTCAGACCGCGTGTTTGCATTACGCAGATACTTGATTGGATTTTTATTCATCCTGATTTTCGTGTTGTTGGACCGTACAACGGTTTATTTACAAGTTCTACCTGGGATAAGCGCGTGGTATCCACCGGTGGGCATGGCTCTGGCTTTATTACTCGGCATGGGCCCGCGGTACGCGCCGCTTTTACTGGTTGGCTGGGCTAATTAACGCGAAAGTGAATTACCCCCAGCCGTTTTTCAGTTATATCTTTTTGCCGGGAAATTCGCTGGATTTTGGCACATATACGATCTTGGCCGTCGTTTTTCGGAAGGTCCTCAAGCTGGATTGGCGTTTGACATCGATCCGAGACGTAATGGTGTTGTTATTCGTGGCTCTGCCCCTGAGCGGCGCGGCAGCCTTTCTCGCAACGCTGACACTTATTCTCGACCACGTCATTCCATGGAGCGCGTATGTGAAAGCTTCGTTGGATTGGTGGACCGGTGATGCTGTGGCCATTGCGTGCCGCACACCATTTTGTCTGGTTTTGGTTATGCCGGTTATGCGACGCTTCGCGGGATTAGCGCAAAACGCGGCGAACATGGAATCGGCTTCCGCTGGGAATAGATTTCACGAAGCTCAGGGCTTCCGCCGGGCGGTCGAATCAGTATGTTTCGGCGGGGCGATTGTGGGGTCGCTTTGGCTGGCCCTGATCCCGTGAAGAAGAACGTCTGCGATTACTGCTAGAGTCTGTTGGAGAAGCGGTCGACGGTGTGGACGTCGATGGAAATGGTACTTTCTGTAACGCCGAATGCCGCCCCACTTCGCATTTTGCTTGCCGAAGACAACATCGTGAATCAGCGTCTCATCTCGCGGATCCTTCAAAAAATGGGGCATACCGTAGTGGTAGCCAGGGATGGGGCTGAAGCCCTGGCCGTATTGTCGCAAGAACAATTCGATCTGATAGCCATGGATATGCTAATGCCGGTCATGGACGGGCTGGAAGCCACCCAGAAAATTCGCTTAAGCGAACTGAGCACGGGGAGACATATACCCGTCGTCGCGATAGCGGCAAACGCTTTTGAGGATGACCGGCGCAAATGCTTTGAGGCGGGCATGGACGGTTACGTGGTAAAACCAGTAAGCGCAAAGGCAATTGGTGACGAAGTGGGTAGAGTCATGGCGCTGTTTAACCAGGCGCAACCTGAAACAGTGCAATGAGCAGCAATTGAGGATTTGGCCCTTGATTGACGGCCTGTCCGCTGCTGGGACGCCAAATCCCATTTTCGTCGCGTTTCCATTACTTTTCAAAATTGCGCGCTTGTAGCCTGCTGATTTTATTGCCTTTAGAGTGTTGAACAAAGGCCGGGTAGTTGCGTTTCTAAGAGTATCAAATCTATGGATATTCAACGCCCATCTAACGCTCGTGCCAAAAAGATTCGCCGCATCGTCTACGCCACGGTCGCGGTTCTGCTCATTGCAGGGGTGACTTTCGGCCTTTCTCGTTTGAAGCCCGCAGCCCCTTCCGTGGACCGCGCCACGGTTTGGACCGATGAAGTAAAGCGCGGCCCCATGCTTCGCGAAATGCGCGGCCTGGGCACCCTGGTTCCCGAAGAGATTCGCTGGATTCCGGCACAAACGGAATCGCGCGTGGACCGCATCGTGGTCCGTCCGGGCGCGGTCGTGAAACCCGACACCATTATTCTTGAACTGAGCAATCCCTCGTTGCAACGCGACGCTCTCGATGCTGAATATCAGCTCAGGGGAGCGGAGGCCGATTACGAAAATTTGAAAGTGCAGGTGAATAGCGAACTGCTCAATCAGAAGGCTCAGGCGGCGTCGGTGCGTAGTGAGTACGAACAAGCGCATCTGCAACACGACGTTGACGACAAGCTCCATCAGGAAGGACTCAGCTCTGAGGTGACCGCAAAACTCTCCAAGGTAAAGGACGAGCAGTTGGCCATTCGCGCGCAGCTGGAAGATCAGCGCACGCTTATCGCCAGTGATTCAGCGGTGGCGAGACTGGCGGCGCAGCGGGCACACGTGGATCAGCAGCGCGCGCTATACCAACTGCGTCGCAGCGAATTGGATGCCTTGCATGTGCGCGCGGGCATCGATGGAGTGTTGCAACTGCTGCCGGTGGATGTTGGCCAGCACGTGACCCCCGGCACGAACCTGGCGCGCGTCGCCGATCCCAAGAAACTGAAAGCGGAAATTAAGATTGCCGAAACACAGGCCAAAGACGCGACGATCGGCCAAAAGGCTACGATTGACACACGTAACGGCGTAGTTTCCGGCCACGTTTCGCGCATTGACCCCTCCGTGGTGAACGGCACGGTGACGGTGGATGTCGTCATCGACCAGCCGCTTCCCCAAGGCGCGCGGGCGGACCTCAGCGTCGACGGCACCATCGAAATCGAAAATCTCAAAGACGTGCTGTACGTTGGCCGTCCCGTTCACGGGCAGTCAGACAGCACCGTGGGAATTTTTAAGTTGGATGAAGACGGAACGGATGCTACTCGCGTCAATGTAAAGTTGGGGCGCAGCTCGGTGAATACCATCGAGATCTTGTCAGGCTTAAAAGTCGGAGACAAAGTGATTCTTTCCGACATGTCAGCATGGGATAACTTCGATCGCATTCGATTGAAATAGTGCCTCTGTTCGTTCGGGAGCGCTGACGGTGCACACGTTCTGGCAGGATGTCCGTTACGGCCTGCGCATGCTGGCGAAAAACCCAGGCTTTACTACCGTTGCGATCCTTACGCTGGCGCTGGGTATCGGCGCCAATACCGCGATTTTTTCCTTGATGGACCAGATTCTGTTGCGGCGCTTGCCGGTGAAGAATCCCGACGAGCTGGTGATCCTGCGTTCTCCTGGTCGCGGAGAGGGTCACGTCTGGACTGACGGCGACGGCTCGCAGTCGTTTTCCTACCCTGCTTATAAGGGACTGCGCGACTGCCCCGTGGTTTCTGGACTGCTGGCGCGTTTTGCTTTTGATGCCAGTATCGCCAGCCGCAGGCAAACAGAACGCGGGCTCGGAGAACTCGTTTCTGGAAATTATTTCGACGTCCTGGGTGTGCATCCCGCTTTTGGACGGCTGTTCACTGCTGAGGATGATCGCGTACAAGGTGGGCATCCACTGGTCATCTTAAGCCACGCGTATTGGATGCAGCATTTCGGCGGGGACCCCGGAATTTTGAACCAAACGTTGCTCGTAAATAACACGCCACTGACAGTGATCGGGGTGGCACAAAAAGGCTTTGACGGCATTCAGGTTGGGCAGACCCCGCAGATCTTCGTGCCCATGATGATGAAGCCGCAGATGACCCCCAATAGAAGCGGCTTGGATGACTGGAACGATGCGTGGCTGGCTATTCTGGCCCGCCGGAAGGCCGGACTTTCATGGGCACAAACTGAGGCAGCTCTGACCGCGGCGTATCGTCCATTGCTCGAACAGCAACTTGCAACCATAAAGAGCTGGGACCAAAAGAAGCGGGCGCTCTTTCTGGATAAGAAAATTCTTCTGATTCCCGGCGCAAGTGGCAGGCGAACAGTGCAAACCGACTCAGGACCTGCGCTGCTTACACTTTTTGCGCTGGTCGCTCTGGTTTTGCTGATCGCTTGCACTAACGTCGCAAATCTGCTTTTGGCACAAGGTGCATCGCGCCAGCGTGAGTTCGCCATTCGAACGGCCATGGGCGCAAGCCGCGGCCGGATGATTCGGCAATTAGTGATCGAGAGTTTGCTCTGCGCCGCGGCGGGCGGCGCCCTGGGATTGTTCGTGGGCCTGTGGCTGATGAACATTTTGACCCCTGAAGTGGTGGCGTCCGGAGTGTCGGGTCTGTCAACAAAGCTGGACGGCAAGGTTCTGGCGTTCGCCAGCGGCACCAGTCTTTTGGCCGGAGTTCTTTTTGGATTGATTCCCGCGTGGCGCGTGACGCGCTGCAGTATTACGCAAACTCTTAAAGACCAGGGTTCTACCGGTTCGGTGGGCTTGTCTCACGTACGCTTTCGCAAGTTTCTGGTCGCGGGTCAGGTGGCTTTTACTTTGTTGCTGTTGGCGGGAGCTTGCCTGTTCACCAAGACGCTGTGGAATCTGCGCAGCCAGAGCCTTGGTCTGGACACTACGAATGTAATTACGTTTTCCATTTCACCGACGCTGAACGGCTACGACACCGCTCGCAGCATCGCGCTGATTGATCAAATGCGCGAGCGTTTTGCGGCGCTTCCTGGGGTCAAAGCGGTAGGTTCCTCCGAGATTTCCAGTCTAACCGGCACGGATATGGGCGCTAACATTACGGTCGAGGGTGGCCAACAGCTTTCAGAGGATCAGGAACATGTTCTGTATGATCCGGTAAGCCCTGCATATTTTTCTGCTGTCGGAATACCTCTGGTGGCCGGGCGCGAATTTAATTCCGGGGATACGGCCACACGGAGCAAAGTTGCGATCATCAACGAAACCCTGGCCAGGCGTTTTTTTCCTAAGCGCGATCCAGTGGGGTCACGTTTCGCATTTAGTACGGGCAACGTAAAACCGGACATTTTGATCGTCGGGGTGGTGAAGGACAACAAACAGGATCACGTTCGCAGCGAAATGGCGCCTTACATTTTCCTACCCTATGCGCAGCGGGAAAAATTGAGCGCCATGACTTTTTATGTGCGCACGCAGCAAGACCCGCTGCTCATTGCGGACGAATTGCGCGACAGTGTACGCGGGCTGGATCCCAATTTGCCGGTCTACGATCTCAAGACTTTTCAACGTGTGGTGGATGAGGATCTGCTCGCCGAGCGCCTGATCGCCGGATTATCCGCAAGCTTTGGCGTTTTGGCAGCGCTTCTAGCAGCCATGGGTATCTACGGCGTGCTTGCCTATCTGGTCATTCAACGCACCCGCGAGATTGGCATTCGCATCGCCCTGGGCGCCGCCACCGGGCAGGTACGTACTCTTATTTTCAAGGAAATGGGCTACATGGTCGTCGCGGGCGCGCTGGTGGGATTGCCGGTGGCCTACGCGCTGGCGCGATTGAGCGAATCGCTGCTTTACGGGGTGCGCGCCAACAATGTTGGCATCTACGTGGTGGCTTTAAGTGTCATCGCCGTGATTGCCGCCGCGGCCTGCTACCTGCCGGTGCGGCGTGCAACACAAGTCGACCCCATGGTGGCTTTGCGTTATGAGTAGCGGCGGAACTAAATCGGGCCTGTTTCGTATCAACTGGTGCGCATAGAACCGCATAGAACTTGAAGGAGAAAACTGATGGAATCAAACGGCACCCTGATCAAGATGGAAGGCGTGAAGAAAGTCTTCTACACCGATGAAGTGGAGACTCACGCGCTGGAGGAAATCCACCTGGAAATCCAGAAGGGCCAGTATATTTCCATTGCCGGCCCCTCTGGCTGCGGCAAATCCACGCTCCTTTCAATTCTGGGGCTGCTGGATTCGCCTACCGATGGGCATTATTGGCTCAACGGTCAACCCGTCTCGAAGTTGACCATCAGCGAGCGGACGCGCATTCGCAACCGGGAAATCGGGTTCATTTTTCAGGCCTTCAACCTGATCGGCGATCTCACGGTCTACGAGAACGTCGAGCTGCCGTTGACTTATCGCGGCACGGGCACGGCCGAGCGCAAGCAAAAAGTCCAACGCGCGCTGGAGCGCGTGGGCATGGCGCATCGCCTGCGTCACTACCCTTCTCAGCTTTCTGGAGGTCAGCAGCAGCGTGTCGCCGTGGCGCGGGCGCTGGTTGGCGATCCCTTGATCTTGATGGCTGATGAGCCCACCGGAAACCTGGACTCCAAAAATGGCGAAGCGGTGATGGAGCTGTTGCGCGATCTGCATCGCAATGGCGCCACCATCTGCATGGTTACCCACGACGAGCGCTACGCCAACTTTGCCGAGCGCAATATTCATCTGTTTGACGGACGCATCGTGGATGAAACCCGGGAAGTCAGCGTGGGCGCGTAGAATTTTTAGGCCACAACTTTTTTAGGCCAAAACATTGTTTGCCACCGAGGCCTTTGTTCATGGACACTATCCGGCAGGATGTTCGTTATGCCTTACGCATGCTTTGGAAGCACCGCTTCGCGACCTTCGTCTGCACTGGCGCGCTGGCGTTGGGTATGGGAGCCAACACCGCGATCTTCAGCATGGCGGAAGCCTTCCTGCTGCATCCCGTTCCGCTGGATGAGGTCAATCGTCTCGTAGCGCTGGTCGATTCGAAACCGCGCCAAAATATCGAAAATACTCCCGTCGCGCCGGCTACCTATCTCGAATGGCAGGAACAATCGCGTTCCTTTGACCGGCTCGGCGCCTATTCCTGGGATGGCGTCAACTTTACCGGCGACGGTACACCGCAAAAAATTCAGGATTTCCTGGTAACTGCGAATTTTTTCTCGACATTCGGCGTGCAGCCGCATCTAGGCCGCGATTTTCTTCCGGAAGAGGGGGAACCCGGAAAAAATCAGGAGCTCATTCTCAGTTACGGCCTCTGGGAACGCCGCTACGCTGCAGATCCCAAAATTCTGGGTAAGATGGTGAAGGTCGACGGAAAACCGTTCACGATTGTGGGCGTGATGGGCAAGGGTTTTGACTTCCCTATGAGCGCGGAGGCCTGGTTGCCTATGGCTTTCGATGCTAAACAGCGTGTCGATCGCGATCATCGTCCGCTATGGGTAATTGGCCACTTGAAGCCGGGGGTTTCCTTCGAGCAAGCCAAGGCGGAGATAGTTACCATTGCGCAGCACCAGGCGGCAGCGTATCCGGACGCGTACAAAGACTGGCAACTTCGTGTCATGCCGCTCGGTGAGTTCGCTACCGGGGAGCTCACGCGCCAATACACTTTGCTGCTGCTTGGCGCCATTGGTTTCGTGTTGTTGATCGCTTGCGCGGATGTAGCCAATGTTCAGTTTGCGCGCGTATCCGGGCGGCAGAAGGAGCTCGCCGTGCGCGCGGCCATGGGTGCGACTCGCACGCGCATCGTTCGGCAACTGTTGATTGAAAGCGTGATGCTGTCGCTTTTTGGCGCGGTGCTAGGGATTTTTCTGGCGCAGTGGATCCTTAGCGTGATCCTTTCGCATATGCCGCCGGACATCGCGCGGTACATCGCAGGCTGGAAGACCATTCGTCTCGATTTTGGCGCTTTCCTTTTCACGTTTGCTGTTGCGCTTGCTAGCGGACTGCTGTCGGGCATCGCGCCATCGCTGATGAGTTCGCGCACCAATATTTCCGAGACCCTGAAGGAGAGCGGACGCGGCGCTTCATCCGGGCGCGCCCGGCATCGTTTGCGCAGTGTTTTGGTGGTCGCGGAGGTCTCGCTGTCACTGGTGCTGCTCGTGGGCGCCGGCCTACTGGTAAAAGGGTTTAATGCGCTGCTCACGGTGAACCAGCAATATCATCCGGAATCGCTCTTGACGTTGAATCTGGATTTGCCCAGGTTGCAATATCCGCAGAGGTCTTCGCGGGCCACGTTTCACGACCGGTTGCTGCAAAGTCTTTCCACTATTCCCCAGGTGCAATCTGTTGCGCTGGCCACCACTGTCCCGTATGCCAACGGCGGCGGCACCGGGGCCGAACGCTTCCTGATAGAAGGTCGACCCGTCGAGCAGCGCGAAGAATCGCGTACCGCGATCATGGAGACCGTTTCGCCAAGCTATTTTGCGGTGATGAGTATCGCCTTGCGCGATGGCCGGGTATTCAGCGACTCGGACAGTGATGGGACTCAGCCCGTCGCGGTAATCAGCCGAAGCCTCGCCAGCCGCTACTTTCCAGGCGAAAATCCGCTTGGTAAAAAGATTCAGGTGGCGGCTTCCAAGCCAGAAACCTGGCTCACAGTGGTGGGCGTTGTGGACGACGTGCGTTACAACTGGATTCAGAAAGACGCGCTGCCCACGCTGTACAGACCTTATCGTCAGAATCCCACTAACTACACCACAGTGGTTTTGCGCACCGACGATTCCCCATCAAAGTTTACGTCCGCTGTGCGCAGCAAAATCGCGGCTATCGATCCGGACCTGCCGATCTACGAAGTGAAGCCGCTCAATCAGGTCATTACCGAATCTATTGTCGGTATATCTTATGTGGCGGCCATGATGGCGGGCATCGGGATAATTGCGCTGGTGTTGGCGTCCGTCGGCGTGTACGGAGTGATGTCTTATTCGGTTAGCGAGCGAACTCACGAGATGGGGATTCGCATGGCCATGGGTGCGTCCGAAAGCTCCATCAATCGGCTGGTTGTGGGTAACGGAATGCTTCTCACCGCCATTGGAATCGCCATTGGCCTGCCTATAGCGTTCGGCCTTGCCCGCGCCCTATCTAGCCTGCTTTTCGGTGTGTCTGCGGCCGACCCTTTTGCTTTCATCGGACTGCCGCTGATTCTCGGTGCGGTCGCGTTTTTGGCGTCTTATCTTCCGGCACGCCGGGCCGTGCGCATCGATCCATTGACGGCTCTTCGCTATGAGTGAAACAATTTTGTTGTTATCGCTACGCGAAATGCGCGTTGCGGCTAAACCGCGGCCGTGAGAGTTCGATAAGAGGAGCGATGTGGAACCTTTAATCCAGTTTAGAAATCTCGAAAAATCTTATGACGCCGGCGGGAGCAGGTTTTTTGTATTGCGGCGCATCAACCTGGCAATTCAACAGGGCGAATTTGTAACCATCATGGGCCCTTCAGGCGCCGGAAAATCCACGTTGCTCAGCATTATCGGGATGCTGGACAGCGCCTGGACTGGCGAATATTACTTTCTTGGCGAGGCGGTTCACCAACTAAATTCCAAGAAGCGTAACGAACTCCACAAGGCAAATATTGGCTTTGTTTTCCAAAGCTATCACCTGATCGACAATTTGACCGTCTTTGAAAACCTGGAGGTGCCGCTCTCATATAAGAATGTTCCTCATAAGGAACGCGTGAGCCTGGTGTGTGACGCTCTGGATCGATTTCATATTGTAGGAAAAAAGGATCTGTTTCCCAACCAGCTGTCCGGAGGCCAGCAACAACTTGTGGGCGTCGCGCGCGCGGTTATCCTGCATCCAAAGTTGCTGCTCGCAGATGAGCCTACCGGCAATCTTCATTCCGCACAGGGCGACGAGATCATGGAGCTTTTCAAAAAATTGAACGACACAGGCACCACCATCATTCAGGTCACGCACTCGGAGCGCAACGCCGCTTACGGCAATCGCATCGTGCAATTGAAGGATGGCTGGGTCGTAAACGAAAGTACCGCCGCAACGGTTCATTCGGCACAACTTTTGTAAGAGTTTCCGTCGCCATGCAGGCCGGCGGTTATGTCAGCCCTTGCGTTCTTGGTGCGCAATAGCGAAATTGGAATAGACTTCCTCAACAAATGAAATCTGCCGCCAACCAGTCCTATCGCGTCCTGCTGGCCGACGATCAATCCGACATTCGCGACGCTCTGCGGTTATTGCTGAAGCGCGAAGGCTACGAGACGCAGGGCGCAGCCTCGCCAGCCGACGCGCTCGCGGCCATCGAGTCCCGCGAATTTGACGCCGTGCTGATGGATTTGAATTACGCGCGCGACACCACTTCAGGGCAGGAAGGGCTTGACCTGCTCACCCGCATACAAATGCTGGATAGTACGCTGCCCGTCATCGTGATGACCGCGTGGAGTAGCGTGGAGATTGCGGTCGAAGCCATGCGCCGTGGCGCGCGGGACTTCGTGCAAAAGCCCTGGGAGAATATTCGACTGCTCTCGATAATTCGCACGCAAATTGATCTGCGGCAGGCCTTGCGGCAAGCGTCGCGCCTGGAAGCGGAGAACCGGCTTCTGCGCGCCGAATCACGTCCCACTTTTCTCGCTAAATCTCCAGCGATGACACCCGTGCTGGACCTCGTGGCGCGCATCGGTCCCTCCGACGCTAACGTGCTGATCACCGGCGAGCATGGTACGGGCAAAGAAGTCGTCGCGCGAACGCTGCACGCACTATCCAACCGCGCTAACAAACCCATGGTCACCGTGAATGCCGGAGGCCTTTCCGAAGGAGTCTTCGAAAGCGAGCTTTTTGGTCACGTGAAAGGCGCATTTACGGACGCGCGATCCGATCGTGTAGGGCGCTTCGAACTTGCTGACGGCGGGACGCTTTTCCTGGACGAAATTGCCAACGTGCCGCTCAATCTGCAAGCCAAGTTGCTGCGCGTTCTGGAAACGGGGGAGCTCGAGCGCGTAGGGTCATCGGCTACTCGGCGCGTCGATGTGCGCGTTCTCGCGGCCACCAACGTGGATGTGAACTCCGAAGCCGCCGCCGGGCGCTTTCGCCAGGACCTGCTCTTCCGCTTGAACACCATCGAGATCTTTATCCCGCCACTCCGAGAACGCCGCGAAGACATTGACCTCCTCGCGCACCACTTCGTTCACGGATATTCCCAGCGTTATCGCAAAAATATAGCCGGCTTCGACTCCGCCGCCACTGCCGCGCTGCATGAACATCTCTGGCCCGGCAACGTGCGTGAACTCGACCACGCGGTGGAACGCGGTGTGCTGCTTTCTGAGGGGGCGTTCGTTCGCGCCGCCGATCTTGGCTTGCGCGCCCAGGCGTCTACAGCTGCGGCACGGCTCGAAGAGATGCCCCTTGATGAAGTGGAGCGCCACCTTATCCGGCGCACCCTGGCGCGCCACGACGGTAACGTGAGCCAGGCGGCCAAGGCCCTGGGCCTGAGCCGCAGCGCGTTGTATCGTCGTTTACAGAAACACGAATTAGGATGAAGCGCCTCTCTTACGAACGCCGCATTCAGCTTCTGGCGCTCGCTGCGGGTCTTCCCGGTTCCTTTATCGCGCTAATTCTGCTGTGGACGGGCCCGTTCTCCTCGGGGTCCGCGTGGACACTGACATTTCTCATCCTTAGTCTATGGCTGGGCTTCGCGTTGTCTCTCCGACACCGCGTGGTCTTCTCTTTGCAGACTTTGTCCAACCTCCTGGCGGCCATGCGCGAAGAAGATTTCTCTATTCGTGCCCGGGGCGCTCGCTCTGACGATGCCATGGGCGAAGTGATGATCGAGGTCAATGCTCTCAGCACCATGCTGCGAGAGCAGCGCTTAGGTGCAATGGAAGCGACTGGGCTGCTGCGCACCATCATCGAAGAAATCGATCTGGCCATCTTTACCTTCGATCATGAAGCGAAGCTCCGGCTGGTAAACCGCGCCGGCGAACGCTTGCTGGGGCGCCCACTGGAACGACTTCTCGGCTCCACGGCCTTGGAATTGGGGCTGGCAGTATGCCTGGAGGGAGAATCCGCGCGTACCATGGATCTCGCCTTTCCCGGCGCGGCGTGCCGCTGGAGTATGCGGCGAGGGTCGTTCAGGCAGGGTGGTCTGCCTCACCAACTTGTGGTGCTCAGTGACCTGAGCCGCACGTTGCGGGACGAAGAACGCCAGGCCTGGCAGCGCCTCATTCGCGTGCTCGGCCATGAGCTCAATAATTCGCTTGCCCCTATCCAATCCGTCGCTCAGGGTTTGGAGAGCGGATTGAACACCGCCAATCAGTTACCGGAGTTGCAAATTGGTCCAGCAGCCCCGATCCTCCAGGATCTGCAAGAGGGGCTTGCTATCATTCGTTCCCGTACAGAAGCGCTCGGACGTTTCATGGCTGCCTACTCGCGGCTCGCCAGGCTTCCGAAACCTAAGCACTTACCCGTGCCAGTTGGGGACTGGGTGCATCGAACCGCCAAGCTGGAGACTCGCGTGAAAGTTTGTATCAAGGAAGGACCCCGAGCCGTTATTTCCGCGGACGGCGATCAATTGGAGCAATTGCTTATCAACTTGATTCGCAATGCTGCCGACGCGGCAATGGAGACTGACGGCGGCGTGCAAGTTGGTTGGTTAGTGCAAGGTTCTCAAGTGGAAGTCTGGGTGATCGATGATGGTCCCGGTATTCCTAATACCGCGAATCTTTTTGTCCCGTTTTTTACCACCAAGCCAGCAGGATCCGGAATAGGCTTGGTTCTCAGCAGACAAATTGCGGAAGCCCATGGCGGCCAGCTAACGCTCGAAAATCGAATTGACGCCCGCGGTTGTGAGGCTCGTTTGCGGCTGCCGTTCTAGACCCTCCACTTAGATTTGTTTTAATTCTTCGTCTAATTGTCCAACCTGCAACCACCTGTCCTGGTGCAGGTTCTACCTTGTTCAAGATTTGCACCCGAGTACAGTAGCGTCGAAGTCCCAGCAGCCCGTAGCCTACACTTGCTACGGGAAACGGCCCCTCCCCGATCTCCCGAGTAATAAAACCTGGGATAAAACCTTTGAACGTTGATATGGCATACCGGACCGAAAATCGTGGTAATTGGAAAATTTGGAAAGCAGTTTCAATTTTTGTTATTTGGGTGGCTGCCGTGATGGCCAATGCGGCTTCGGCAAGGGCTGTTACGTGCGAGTATTCTTCTGGCTCGTGGGCCAATGCCGCCTTGGCACAGGGACAAGGATCCACGTTCCGCATCACTTACGACGCGACACCTTCGGCTTCACCGGTGAACGCGATCGGCGGGCTGTCCTCCGGCTCCGCCAATGAATACGCCGATCTTGCCGCTGGCGTGCGATTTAATCCCAGCGGAATGCTGGATGTTAGAAACGGTTCGAGTTTCACCGCGGCCGCCAGCATTCCTTATCAAGCAGGCGTCACCTACCATTTTATTTTGGATGTAAATGTTTCAAGCCATACTTACAGCGCGTATGTGGGAATCCTCTCGGGGCAGATCACTTTAGGGTCAAATGTGGCATTTCGCACCGAGCAGGCCTCCGTGTCAGTACTCAATACTGTGGGCCTGATGAGCGCTTCGGGCGGACTTGGCATTTGTAATATCACTCTGTCGTCCTCGGGCACCGTCGCGGGATCCCCTTCGCCGCTGGTCGCCAACGTCAGCAGTTTGAATTTTGGTAAAACGGGACTAGCCAGCAGTGGAGAACAATCTGTGATATTGACGAACACTGGAAGATCCAGTGTTACGATTTCAGGAGTTTCCGTTTCCGGGCCTGGATTTTCCGCCAGCGGCAGCTCCTCAGGCCTTACGGTGGGCCCTTTGCAGTTCACTACCTTGCGTACCACGTTCACGCCTGCCACCACAGGAAACTTGGCGGGAAGCCTCACGATAACCAGTAACGCCGAAAATTCGCCCATAACCATCGCTCTGTCCGGCACTGGCGTGGCATCCTCCGCACATTCGGTGGCGTTGTCCTGGAATTCCAGCAGTTCAGCCGTAGCTGGTTATAATGTTTACGTCAGCTCCTCGTCGCGCGGGCCCTTCTCTTTGTTGAACACCTCACCGGTGTCGAACACCGAGTACGTGGACACCAACGTCGAAGCTGGCTCAACCTATTATTTCTATATTACTTCCGTAGGTAGCTACGATCAGGAGAGCGCCCCCTCCGCGTCCGTTCAGGCCACCGTTCCATAGCCAATCTCCGCGGCTTTCATGCTGCACTGGCCTGCTCCTTCCATCGTTGGGCGTTCACACCCATCACGATGAGCCATAGTTCGACTGGTATTTCCCCAAGGGCGGAGGCGACAGCGATGTAGGGGAAGAGCAGACGGTATACGAGCGGCGGGTACAGATAGATCAGATAATCCAATCCACTGATCGCTAATTGCTCCCAGAATTCGAGGCAGGAACATGGACCTGAAAATGAGGTAGCCGGTCAGGACGCACCATAATTCCGAAGAATACTAGATCGCATCGCACGTTAAATCACAGCATCAGCATTTCAGTTGGCGGAAAGCTCGCCGTTCATTCGTAGCGCAGCGCCACAATCGGGTCCACTCGCGACGCGCGCAGCGCAGGAATCGCACACGCTGCCAGCGCCACAGTCGCCAGCATAGCTGCCACGCCGATGAATACCGCCGGGTCTCGCACCGGCACGCCGAACACGAGGCTGGACACGGCGCGGCCAAGTGCCAACCCGCCCAGCAATCCTGCTCCAATCCCGACCACCACTACCGTCATTCCTTCGCGAATGATCAGGCGCAAGGCGTCGCGAGGTGTCGCACCCAAGGCCATGCGCACTCCAATCTCGCCCGTGCGTTGGCTCACCGAATATGCCAGCACGCCATAAATGCCCACCGACGCGATCAGCAGCGCTACAAACGCAAACACACTTAGCATCACGGTATTCAGTCGAGGTTGAGCCGCGCTGTTCGAAAGCCATTGCTCCATGGTTCGGACGTTCGCGAGTGCCAATTCCGAATCGAGTTCGTGGACCTTTTCGCGAATTGCGGGCAGCAATGTTTCCGGGGCTGGCGAGCCGTCCGTTCGCACCACGATATCCATCAGGGGCCAAACCCGCGAAGCCATCGGGTAATACAGTGATGGGAATTCGTCGGTCAGAACCGTGCTGCGCACATCGCCAACCACTCCGACTACCGTGAACGGAATGCGAGGATCCCCGGTGCGACGCAAGGTCCGTCCCAAGGGATCAGCCTCGCCCCAGAATTTCTTTGCGGTGGCCGCGCTGATAATCATAACCGGCAAGGCATCGGGGCCGTCCGCGTCAGTGAAGTCGCGGCCGTGAAGCAGCGGTATGCCCATGGTCTTGAAGTACCCGGGGCTGACGATGCGCCAATCAATAGGCACCGCGGTGGCCGGGGGCAACGCGGATTTTTCAGTAGTGATCATCGGGTGCCTGCTGTATGTGCCCGCGCCGAAGGGGATGCCGCTTGATACAGACGCGCCCAGCACGCCAGGTATCGATTGCAAGGAATCGAGCAGCGCACGATAAAGCTGCGGCGCCTTGCTGTTAAGCGGATACTTTTCTTTCGGTGGAGATAGCTGGAAGCTGATCAACGCGCGCGGCTCAAAGCCGAGCTGCACGCGCTGAAGATTGTTGAGACTCTCAAGGAACAAGCCCGCCCCGATCAAAAGGACAGTCGCCAATGCCAGTTCAGCGGCAGCGAGCCCATTGCGGAGCCCCGCAGACATTCGACCGGATGAGCCACGCCCGCCTTGCTTGAGAACCGCGTTCAAATCAACTTTCGCCGTTCGCCACGCAGGAGCGATCCCAAACAGTAATCCAGTAATGATTGTCGATCCGAGCGTAAACCACACCACCTTGGAATCCATTTCCACTGCCGGCACAGGCAGAGTGTTTGGCGGCAGCATTTGATTAACTGCACGCAACGCCCACACCGCTACAAACAGGCCCGCGGTGCCACCGGCGATCGATAGCACCACGCTTTCGACCAACAATTGACCCATCAATCGGCCGCGGCTCGCGCCAATAGCGGCTCGCACCGTCATCTCGTTCTGCCGTGCGGCCGCTCGCGCTAGCAGCAGATTAGCGATGTTTGCGCACGCGATCAGCAGCACAAAGGCCACCGCCCACAGAAGCACCAGCAGTCCAGTCTTGAGCTGCGGGCTTACGAAGGTGTCAAACATGCTGATAAGCCGAATGCCCCAATCCCGGATTTCTGGATATTGTTGCCCTATTAAGGCTGAGAGGGTGTTCATCTCCGCTTGAGCCTGCTCAATTGATACGCCATGTTTTAGTCGCCCAATGACCAGGATCAGATGATTGAGGCGCAGTTCTTTTGCCCGGTCGATGGTCAGCGGTGTGTAAATGTCCGCTCCTGAGAATAGATTCAGAGACGCGGGGGCGATTCCCACGACCGTAGTCGGAGCGCCATCAAGAATGACGGCGTGACCAACCAGACTTCGGTCACTACCGAATCGTCGTTTCCATAGGCCCTCCCCGATCATCGCAACTGCGGAAGCGCCCGGCTTTTCTTCGTCGTCGGTAAACGTCCGGCCTGCTATCGCGGAAATCCCCAGAACCCGCGTCAACGCCGGGCTGATGCGATTGCCGGACAGCTGCTCAGGCTCACCCGTTCCGCTTAGCGTGTAGTTATTGAAGCCAATCGCGCCCAGCTCTTCAAACGATTGCGATTGCTCCCGCCAAGAAACGAAGTTCAAGATCGACGAACTAAACGTCGGCAGGTTCAATTTGTCGTTCTTTTCCGCAACCTGCACGAGCCGGCCCGGTTCCCGGAATGGCAGCGGCCGCAGCAACACCGCATTCACCACACTGAAGATCGTGGTATTGGCTCCAATCGCCAGCATGACTGTCAGGATGACCGCGGCCGTGAATAGCGGCGTCCGGCGCATCATTCGGAGAGCGTGGCGAATATCGGCAAATAGCAAGGTTAGTTCTCCATCACTAAGATTTGACGCTCCGCGACTGGATTCTATTCCAAGGTCGCAAACATTCTGGGGCCGCCACATCATAAATCCCGCCCTAACCAGCGCAAAATACAAATAGTTCGGGTCGGGTTACACCAGGGTCAGGCCTTTTCAGTCTGTGTTCCCACATGCGAAATCTCCATGCGGGATCTATACACGCACGCAAATGAAAACCGCCCGTCAGGAAACGCCGACGGACGGTTGATGATGCTTGGCGATGCGTAAGTTATTGCTGCCGTACGGCGGTGCCGATCACCACTCGCCCGCTATCCACACCCACCAGAATTATGGTGTTGGCGTTGACTACATAGGCCCGGAAATTAAACGTAGTCGATGGTGTCTGCGAAGTAGTCAACTGCAACGCATTCCCCTGCGCCCCGCCCAATGTTCCGTCTCCCTGCAGCGTCAGCAGCCCATTCACCAGAATGCCAGTGAAAATTTTCGCGTCACCCAATTCGGTAAAATCGATCACGCCGCCAGAGATGTTGTTCGAGCTGGCGCTAGACACAGGGATCACGCCGGCAAAGTCCTCTTCAAATCCATTGGCCAAGTTCACGCCACTCCAATTGATCGCGTAGCTCCCGGCCATGGAGGCCGCGGTGAACGTTCCGCTCTGTGCCGTGATGGACCCATCCGCAACCACATTGGTGGAATTGTCCTGGATAAACCCCTGAGTGGCGGAAGCCATATAGAAAACGTATTGGAAAGTTTGATTCCTGGTCACATCCGTGAAGTTCAACGTCCCGTGCCCGGTCCCTGCAGCATCGATGGTGTACGTGACGTTGCTGAATCCGCCGCTCTTCGGAAAAACATTAACCCCGCCACTGAAGTCCTCATCCACGCTTAGATTGGTGATGTTACCGTTGGCGTCCGCGGTGAATCTTCCTGCTCGGGCCAGCCCCCCAAACACTCCCTGGCTGATCGCTGCACCGCCAACCGCAAACACAAAGCTTCCCGGAAATGCCGCAACCGTGGTTGGCACTGCGGATTGCGCCGTTGCCGAACCCGAAGTTGCGGCCACCGTGTCATTTTCCACCAGCACCAGATGGCTGCCATCTACAACATAGAAGACGTAACTCAGATTAAGGAGTTGGCTATTCAGGGTGGTGTTGAGTGTCAATGTTCCGCGCCCAAAGTTGGTGAAATTCGTCGTATCCAGCGTGATCGTTCCAGGCTGCAGGGTAATCGCTCCGGAAGGAGAAGCGCCGTCGTTCACATCCATCTCGCCGCCCGTAATTCCACTAACCCCATTGGTCGTGAATTGCCCGATGAACGACGCGGAAGTTCCGTTCCCCAAATCCACGCCGGTAACATCAAATGCATAGGCCGTCGCGAACGTACTGTTGATGCTCTGCAGCCGGAAATTTCCACTCATCGTAGAGGAGCCGTCCGTTTCGATCATCAAGCCGCTGGAAGTCGAATCCAACGCAATGCTGAACGTAAAATTATCCGCCACGCTGGGATTCACTACGTCCGGATGGCTTAGAGTGAGCACGCCCCTCCCATCTGAACTCATCGTGTATTTCGAAGCAGGCGCGGCCGTGAAATTAAAGGTGCTGAACGACCCGCCATCATTCACGTCTTCGATGGCCATCGTGATGTTGCCCTGCCCGTCGGCGTGAAAGCTGCCAATGCGCGAGATGGGTAGCACTTGCTGCGAATTATCGGTGCCGCTCATCGAGAAGGCATAGGTACCGTTCAAGCTCGCGACTGAGTAACTGCCCTGCGGCGTTGGTGTGGGCGTCGGCGTAGGAGTGAAAGTGCCATTTCCCCCGCCGCACGCTGCCGCATATAAGCCTAGAGCTACGCTTCCAGCCAAAACAACCTGCTTCAGCGAGTGCGTTTTCATCGTGTACGTTTTTGTCGCGAGGGTTTTCAATGCGCGCGTTTTCATCGCGCACCTGCGGGCGAAACGATTTTTCCATTGGCGCTAAGCGCGGTCGGCAACAGTGGCACACCATTTTTTGAGCGCACTGCCACAGACTGCGAACCCTTTTGTATGATGCGCGCTACAAAAACACTTCCGCTGCCGAATGGTACAGTCTCGCCTGTAATGCTGATGGAGTCGCCAGCCTGCAAAGAAATATGGCTCGCTTGGATTAATTTTGCGTTACCGGCGTGCACCTCGATAGTGCCGGAAGCGGTTTGCAAGGTAAGGTGCGCGCCCATCGGCGGAGTTGTCGACGCCGAACTGTACTGCACAATTTTCCCGCTGATCACGCTTTCGCGCGCCACGTCGTAAGCAGCCCCACTGCGATGACCAGCAATCTGCTGAATTTGTTGTCCCCGCGCAGCAACTCCCAACGCCAGCGCGGTCACGACAGCAATCGCCCACGTGCTCCCCATCCATTTATATATTTTCATTCCCCACCTTGAAGAGTTCCCATGACACGTTCACCCATTACATGGGATTCCACGCGAAATGGCTGTGAGCGATTCGCGAGATACGTTAACTCTTTACAAACAAACGCCACAGATTGGGCCATGCCGTGACGCAGGACGAAAACCACGCCCGGTACACACCCAGCCCCAACGAGAAAAACACCAGCGAAGAAATAAAGTTGCAGATAAAATTCAATTTTCGCATCAATTCACCAGCCAGCGCATGCGCTATTTCGCTCTACATCACATACTTCCGCCGGCGTACACCAAAAGTTCCACTCACAAATTAAAACTACGCTCACACCGTTTCCATTCCACGCATCTTCCCGTTTGACAGTTTTTCCCCCAACATCCATAATTCCTTGTACGTCACCTGCGGAGGGCGAATAAGTCCGCGATTGAGTTCGCGGGCCATCACGGATGGCGCCAAAATATATTTTTGTTACCGGCGGTGTTGTTTCCTCACTGGGAAAAGGCGTAGCTGCCTCCTCCATCGGCTGTCTCCTCGAAAGTCGCGGTTTTAAAGTCACCCTGCAAAAGTGCGATCCGTACCTGAACGTCGACCCCGGCACCATGAGCCCCTTCCAACATGGTGAAGTTTTTGTCACCGAGGATGGCGCGGAAACCGATCTGGATCTTGGCCACTACGAGCGCTTCACCCACGCCAAGCTTTCCCGCGACAATAACTGGACCACCGGCCGCATCTACGAAACTATCCTCACCAAGGAACGGCGCGGCGATTACCTGGGCAAAACCGTGCAGGTCATCCCTCACGTCACCGACGAAATCAAAGCCACCATCCGAAAAGTTTCCGAAGGTGTTGACGTGGTCATCGTCGAAATTGGCGGCACCGTCGGCGACATCGAGTCCCTTCCCTTCCTCGAAGCCATCCGCCAGATGCGCCTTGAACTTGGCGCCGAAAATACTTTGTTCGTGCACGTAACTCTGGTTCCTTACATCGCCGCCGCCGGCGAGCTGAAGACCAAGCCCACCCAGCACAGCGTGAAAGAAATGCTCGGCATCGGAATTCAGCCCGACGTTTTGCTTTGCCGCAGCGACCGCCACATTCCCGAAGATTTAAAAAAGAAAATCGCGCTCTTCTGCAACGTCGCCGAATCCTGCGTAATTTCCATGCAGGACGTGGACACCATCTATGCCGTCCCCGTGGAATTGGCCAGAGAAGGCCTCGACACACAAATTCTTCGCCACCTCAAACTCGTGGAAAAGCCCGCCAATATGCAGCCGTGGCTCGATCTCGTCCACCGCTTGCATCATCCCGCCGGCGATGTGCGTATCGCGGTAGTTGGAAAATATGTGCAGCTCGAAGACGCCTACAAAAGTTTGCGCGAAGCATTACTCCACGGCGGCTTGGCGCACCAGCAGAAAACCGTCCTCGAATGGATTGAAGCGGAAGAAATCGACTCGCCCGAAACCGCGGCTTCGCGCCTGCGCGGCTACGACGGCATCCTAGTCCCCGGCGGATTCGGCAAGCGTGGCATTCAAGGAATGGTGCACACCATTCAATACGCCCGCGAAAACAAAGTCCCATTCTTCGGCATTTGCCTGGGCATGCAATGCGCCACTATTGAATACGCACGCGACATGGCCGGCCTCAAACAGGCCGACAGCACCGAGTTTGACCCGCAAACTCCGCACCGCGTAATTTACAAATTGCGCGAGTTACTCGGCGTGGATGAAATGGGCGGCACCATGCGCTTGGGTGCTTGGCCCTGCAAACTCGAGCCCGGCTCCCTGGCTCACCAGGCTTACGGCAAAACAGAAATCAGCGAGCGTCACCGCCATCGCTACGAATTCAATCGCGACTACGAAAAAGCTTTACTCGGCGCTGGCTTGCGCATCACCGGCCGCACTCCCGACGAAAACTACGTCGAAATTATCGAAGCGCCAGATCACCCGTGGTTCCTCGGCTGCCAGTTCCATCCCGAATTTAAATCCAAGCCCCTCGAGCCGCATCCACTCTTCGCCGCCTTCATCGGCGCCGCCCTAGATCACAAGCGCCAGAAAAACCGACCCGCGGCTGTGCTTTCACAAGCCGAACCCGCGCACGCTCCGCTCCTCCACGCCTCCCGGCACCCCACTGCAAATTAGCAGCGGAAGGATCGCAAAGTGCGGGAGGAAATCGAGACCCAACCTCAAGACTCAGGCTAAAAATCAGCCTGGGGCACACTTCACGTGATTTAGATTGGTGGAGAGGGTTGAAGGAATGCAACGCAGGGCGCGAGAAGCCAGGCACACAACTTCGACGGCTGCGCCTACGGCTTGGAGGATTCAGGCGCCTTAGTTTGAATAGCCGTCACTTTCACGGTGCTGTGATCTCCGTCTTGCAGCGTGATGCGTTGCCCCTTGTCTTCAAACTGTTTTAGAAATTCCGGGTCCTGCCAGGCGTCCGGTTCCACTTCCACCCAACTAAATAATTTGTAATCGCCGGGCGCGATCCCATGCAGATCGAAATTTCCATATTGATCGGTGCTCTGCGTTTTGTACTTTTGATAGTTCTCACTCTGCGATAAATCCGGCACCAGCACAATGGAGACGCCCGCCAGAGGCAAACCATCCGAATCCATTACCGTGCCCTGCACCCGCGCGCCCCGAGAGCTCACCACAATTTCCAGTGAGCCGGGCTCCCCGCGAGTTACCGTGAACCCATCTTTGATGACGCTCGATTCACCGTAGAACATGTCTTTTATGTAGCAGTCCTTGGACATCCCGATTACTTGCGCGCGATAAGTACCCTCGCCCAGGCCCTTGAGAGTAAAAAGATTGTCGCGCGCAACCCTGGATTCTCCGCGAACTCCAAAGGGAACGTCTACCGGCCTTGGAATGACTGTCAGTTCGTCTTTCTCCAATGCTGGCTGGCCTTCCCACACCATGCGACCGCTGATGTTACTTCCGGGCACGACGGACATGGCGATGCCTTCGACGTCGGCATTGCCGACGTCGACAGACTGCCGGTTCACATAAGCGATGCTGTCATCGAACCAGAAGGACGCCAGTATATAGGCGCCCGGCAGAACTTCTGGAATGACAAACGAACCGTCGGGCTTTTGCACCGTCGTCGGGGCCGCGAAATCAAACTCGCGGCCATTGGTTTTGGGAATCAAGATAACCGTGACTCCGACTCCGGGCTTGTGGGTAATTTGGTTGTACACGTTGCCGCGGACTTGATGCACAGGAACTTTGCGCATAAGGATGTCAATGGAAGAAGCTTCTTCGCCCGCTTTGATGGTAATCGGACCGGCTTTTGCGAGGTCCGGAGTTCCGGGGTAATACAAGTTTGCGTACCCTTCACTCTCTGAATCCACAGGGTCGTCTTCGGAGTCGCCTCGGTTCCAGCGAGGATAAACGCAGCTCACGAAATAACGTCCGGGAGGAAGGCCGAACAAGCGATACTCACCCAGGTCGTTAGTCGAAGCCGCCATCGAAGAAGAACGAGTTTTTTTTCCTTCGGAGTACACCTGACGAACAGCGTTTACCGTGACGCTTGGCAAGGGTTCGCCATCGTCGTCGTAAATCTTCCCGGAGATAACGCTGGCCGGAATTAATCTGAATTGCAAGTCTTTCAAGTCCTGTCCTGTATGCAGCGTCAGGACTGCCCCTGGCGCGTCGGGTTTGCGTTGCCCATACTCTGCGCTAACAAATCCCACGCGAGTCACGTTTAGGCGGTAGGAGCCGGGTTCGATGGCTTTCAGCGCGAAGTGCCCATCCGCGTTCGTTACGGCGGCCACGATGCGATTTGGGTCCTCCACGCTTCTCAATGCCACACGAGCTTTTCTTAGAGGAACGCTATCCGCCATTTTCATGACTATGCCGGAGACAGAACACGTGTCTTCTTTTGGAGGTTTTGAGTTTTTCTGGGCGTAGGCAGAGGGCGCCAAGAGCAAAGCTAGCGGGAGGATGAGGACGCGAAGTTTTGGCATGCGACAGTCCTGCCCGAAGTATACGACGATTAATTAATCACTTGATATGATTCCGCACGCTTTAAGGCGCGCACCTACAAAATCCCTCGCAACACGGCGTACTGGTGATACCCGATGGACGTTTTCCTGTCCGGCCCTATTATTTGGGTTGAGGCTCATCATGAAACAAAACACGAAAGATCTGGTTGGCATTGGAACTCTGGCAGCTGCAGGATTCTTGCTGGCGAAACAACTTGCCAGACACTCACGCGCTTTCGATCTCATTGACAGGGTTGTATTGATCACCGGCGCTTCGCGCGGCCTGGGCCTGGTTCTCGCCCGCGAATTCGCCAGGCACGGCGCACGCATCGCCATTTGTGCGCGTGATCAATCTGAACTCGAACACGTGGTCGACGAATTTGCCTGGATGGGCGAAAACTTTCTGGCGGTAACCTGCGACGTGACCGTCCGCGAAAACGTCGAAACCATGGCTATGCAAGTCGAAACCATGCTCGGTCCCGTCGACGTACTCGTGAATAATGCCGGCTCCATTATTGTCGGCCCCATCGAAAACCAGTCCGTCGATACTTTCGAAGACGCCATGAACACAAATTTCTGGGGCCCCTTGTACGCCACCTTCGCCGTCATGCCCGGCATGAAGCAGCGCCAGCAGGGCCGCATCGTCAACATTGCCTCGCTTGGCGGAAAAATTGCCGTGCCGCACTTGCTGCCCTACTCGGCCAGCAAATTCGCTCTCGTCGGCCTCAGCGAAGGCTTGCGCATGGAGCTGGCCAAGGACGGCATCCGCGTCACCACCGTGTGCCCGGGCCTGATGCGCACCGGCAGCCCTCGCAAGGCGGACTTCATCGGCCAGAACGAAAAGGAATACTCCTGGTTCACCGTAAGCGATTCTCTTCCCGGCGTTTCCGTCAGCGCCGAGACCGCGGCGAGAAAAATCGTCGACGCCTGCATCCACGGCGACCCGGAACTAATGCTGGGCGCCACCGCCAAATTTGCCGCTGCGATGCACTCGCTAATGCCCGAAATGATCAACGAAATCCTCGGCTTCACCAACACTCTGCTGATGCCCGCGCCAAACGGCTCCGGCGCCCGCAAATTCAAGGGCTCGCAGAGCGAAACCGCAGTAACTCAAAGCGCCCTTACCGCCCTGACGCGCATGGCCGAATCCGCCAACAACCAACTCTAATAAAGTCCTTTCTGCCAAGTGCCCACACGCGGCCGCAGGGAGGTAACGTCGGAGTTGCTATTCGGGCTGCAGGGACTCCTAGCATGGCTGAAGTAAGAGACTTCGTGACATACATCCCTTTCTGTATCGGAAGTTTTCTCTTGATAGTGACAGGAGGAATGCTTCTCTTTGCACCGGCGAAGTTCGTGGCCATCGCCCGTCAGTGGGGGAGAAAGATCGGGTTCCCAAACGCAAATCATGAATGGAAGATGGGCGGTTCGTTGGGCTGGCTAAATGGCGATTACCTGGCCTTTACGTTCTCTGCTTCGGTTTATTCTTATTGGGGAGCATAATTCGCTCGTTCCTTCGGCTCCATACACACCATATACTTTGATTTTAGTACTCTGATTTTCGTTCAGGTGTGGCCATTTTCCAACAGTCTTTGGTGCTGAAGGGTGGGCGAAGGAAAAATGGCGGAGAGAGTCGGTGAATCCACCGCGCCCTCTCCGCCACGTTGTTTTTTGTCAGATGCCCTTCGCTACCCTATTGCGGCGTAACCAGAACGAGAATGGTGCCCTTACCACTGGGCAGCGGTTCGAGCGCCTTGCCCACAACCGCCCCAAGCAGGCGCTTCCGGTTTGTACCTTTCATGGCATAGCCCGGTCTGCTGGAGCTGACAAGCAGGTCACCCGCGGTGATTGGACCGTTTTCGGCAGTGACTTTGCAAGGGACGCCGACAACCGCCAATGGTACTTCCTGCTCGAGCTCCGGATCGAACATGGTATGAGGAGTTTTTGCTGACTTCAGCGCTTAACGCGTCGTGTACTCGTATCAATGACAAAATATTCAGATATTCCAAAATCTCGAAAATCATTGTCAACAAAGGTGCGCAGCGAATTCTTGTTTCCTGCGGATTGAATACAGTCGGCGTCTTTGGGCCACAGGTACGTTTTTAGGTATATGCAGTTTGGTTTCCGGAAACCTACATGAGCATTTACTGCAGGCGTGGCCGTGGAATGAGTGTATGTACACCAGCTTCCGTGGTCGTTTGCGTATTGCTGCGAGAGCTGACGCAGTGATGTGAGGTTGCGCCATCTCAATGTTCAACGCCGCAAGAATGGCCTTGGCCGACTTACGCCTTTTGACCATGCTGCATGCTTGCATGAAGTGCGATGAGCGAACGTTCAATCCGGCACACTTCACTCACAAAGTTTTAAAAGCATCTGATGAAGCTTCACCTCTGGGTCCTTCAATTTGAGTGACCGCACCATGCTCTATGGCTTGCATCGCGAAATATTTCCGCTCTGAATGTGCCTCGTTGCGCCGCCCAAAACCTGAATACATCTTGCAGTGCTCTCCGGCACCGGCCGTACAAACAGGACAGGGAACAAAGAGTTTTTGTTTGGCGGTTAGATCGCTCTTCTTCATTGAATAACCGTACCAAGGACTTGAGCCAGGGAATATTCCATTTTGGACAGCGCCGGCGGTAATTCGGGAACATAAACTTCGCGGGGCGGAATAATCATTCATTCCGGGGAATACACGAGTTCTATATGCTCACCCTACTCCTCCTCCGAAGGCGTGCCGTCACGGCCAAAGCACCGGCTCCTCCAAGGCCGTGTCTGTTAATTGGGCAATATAGTTTGGGGCGTCAGTTCTTAGCAGCAGCGTCGGCAAGCGGGGCGGTAGCTTTTTCCTGTGACTGCATTTCCCGGGCGCGCTCTAGCAGTTTCTTTAGCTTGCCTTCCACCGCGGAGTCACCGATGTGTTCCTCTTGCAGGACGCCGTCCGCGTCAATCGTATAAGTGTGCGGAATCGATTTCACCCCGAACATCGTCGCTATCGGCCCGGTGAAACCGCCATCACGGTATTGCAGCCAGGTCATTTCGTTTTTGCCGACGTATTCCTTCCACTTCTGTTCATCGTTATCCAGGCTCACGCTAAGAATCACTAGCGGCTGCCCTTCAAATTTCTTGGCCACTTTGCGGATATGCAGCATCGCTTCACGGCACGGCTCACACCACGTGGCCCAAAAATCGAGCAGCACGACTTTGCCTTGCAGCTCGTCCATGGAAACCTGCTTGCCGTCCATGGTGGTCACGGAAAAAGCAGGCGACATTTTGGCGCGCGCGAGTTCCGGGCGATTGACGTAACGCAGCGCACGCGCGTGCTTGGGATCACTGGCCGGCCGGAGCTTCACAAATTCTTCGAACCTGGCCTTTGCGGCCTGGTCCTGCTGCAGACGCGCAAGCAGTTCCCCATCGATGAATATCGCATCAGGAAAATTGGCGAACGCCGCGATCGCTCTGCCGATCTCCTCGTGCGCGCGAGTTAAATACTCGTCTTTCTTCCTGACTATTCCTTCCGTCATCAGCACGTTCGCCAATTCATAGTGCGCCAGTGCCGTCCCGCGGTCACCCTGCGCCTCCGTCACCATCTCTTGTGCGGCGAATTCAGCAGCCTTCCAATCTTCCAGCTCCAGTCCGAATTTAATGACCTGCCTCTGGCAAGCCAGACAATGTCCGCCGTCCTGCTTGTCCGCTTTTTTGAAATTCTCGAAAGCTTGAATTTTCTCGCGATCGTGCAAATACCCGAGCGCGTCCCGGTAGGTCTTCTGCGCTTTTTCGTTGCTGGGTCCATCATTCTTTTCCTGGGCCTGGAGGAACCCGCATGTCAGCGCACAGATCGCAACCAGACTGATGCTTGCCATTCGCATAAAAGTCTCCTGATCTCTAACTTGTTACTGGGTCCAAGAGCGGCCGTATTTGCCGCAGATTCTGTCCTGGAGTCGCCTATTTACAAACGGTAATTTAACTTATGAGTGAAGTAAGTGTTAGCGTCTTGCTTGGATCCCGCTGTGTTCACGTGTGCGGGTTTTTGTTTGGCGTGGTGCCCCACCCGTGGTTTTTAAGGGCGGGGCCTTTTCAATTGTGCGCCGCGAACTTTAGTTACGGCCTTCGATGTGCGCTTCCAGGTGCTTAGCACACGCTTCGGCGGTGGTTTGTTGCCCATGCAGCGTGCTCTTTTTGTCTACCGCGTAGGCATACACAATCGCGCCTGTCCGTCGGTCCGCCATCGTAATGCTGGCGGCGTTGTCGGAATGTATGTTCCCCATAAACGCCATTTTTGCCCAGCCGGCTTTCTTATCTACGGACGTGCCAGAAATCACATAGTCGGACTGATTCTGGTCGGCGACAGGAATCAGTTGCACTTTCTTCTTGCCAAATGCCGCCACCAGATAACTTTCGAACCCTTCCATCGGCGCTATATACACCTTGGCGCCGGCCACGATTTTCATGCTCGCCGCCGTCGCTGGGGCAGTTGGCACCGTTGCGGCAAGCTGACTGTCGGCTGGAGCAGTAGACGTCGCATTCGCTGCTGAGGATGCTGAGAAATTATTTTGCCCGGATGCGGACGCCTGAGCGCTCCTCGCCTCCGTAGACTGCGCCGCCTTCCCCGAGGATTGACCAGAAGCGCTCTGATTAGCCTTCTGCTTCACCTGGCGGCGTGCCATACCGTTGACCAGCGTCTCGTCGGAGGCAACGAAATTTCCACTCGAAGCGAGATCATGGCACTCCAACTGAACGGTGACCGGCTGTGCTGATGCGGTCGTCTGCTGCGCGGACGCGGCGTTCGAATAAAGTAATGCTGCGGACAAAACAATCAATCGGCTCTTCATATAGCCTCCATCCACACTCTCCTTCATAGGTATGTGGGGAGGCTAGATAACGCGAGTACAGGAAAAGACCGGGCATGCCCGCTTAGTAACGTCACTCTAAATGGTTGACCGCCGAGGTAAATAAAGCCCGCAGCTAGTTATAACGTGTCTTCGCGACTTCCACTCTTACTTCTTCTTCGCAGCAGCTCCGCCGGGCGTATATTCACCCGTGCAGGAGTAGTCCGCACTGCCGTCGCTTGCGCCTGTGAGCTTGCAGGTACCCGACCCCGTAATGCCTTTCATCTTCCCGGTGGCGCCAGTGGTCTGATACTTATTTGAACCCGCTGACGAACCATCATCGTTCGCGGTCATAATCTCTTGATAGTTGTAGAAGATCTTGTCCCCGTTATCAAACGTCGCAACATAGACGCCCCAAACCTTGCTGCGCTTTCCGGTCACTTCACGATGCTCAGAATACGTCGCCTCTTTGGCCGCCACGCCAGCGACTTCTCCCGTCGCGGTACATTTTCCTTGCACCAGTACGAAGAGGTGGCCATCCTTGTCACCCGCAGGAATACTTTGTTGAACATCGGGTTTGCTACACTTGCCGGAAATGTCGGATTTAGTTTGCCCAGAGCTTGTCGCCATGGCCAGAGCCAACAGCACACACCCCGAGAGAATTTTATATTTCATATTTTTTTCTCCTCAGAAGATTGGCACTTCCCGTGGGTTGTGGAAATCTACGCTGAATCGGCCGCAAAGTCCATCTTCGATCGTCAATCCGCTGGTACAGCCCGCGTCCTGGCCCATTCGCGGATCGATTCCACTTCTTCGGCACGCGTCACGCTAAGGGGTTGCGTCGAATGCAACTCCTCCAGTAAAACGTCCGTCGTCAGTTGTTGCTTCTGCGCAAACGCCGTGTAAAGACCCGCAACAATCGCCTGCTCGATTTCCGCTCCCGAGAAGCCTTCGCTGCCCGCCGCAAGTTTTACCAAATCAAACGTGCTCGCGTCCCGCCCGCGCTTTTTCAAATGCAATTCGAAGAGTGCCACGCGAACTTGAGCGCTGGGCAAATCCACAAAGAAAATCTCATCGAATCGCCCCTTGCGGATCATCTCCGGTGGCAAAACCGTGATGTTGTTCGACGTTGCCGCCAAAAACACGCCGCTCTCCCGGTCTTGCATCCACGTCAACAACGTCGCCAGGAGCCGCTGCGACAATCCTGCGTCCGCATCCCCGCTTGAACCCGCTGACGCAAACGCTTTCTCTATCTCATCGATCCACAGCACCATCGGCGAGAGCTTCTGCGCCAATTCCAGCGCCTTGTGCAGTTTCTTCTCGCTCTCCCCCACAAACTTGTCGTACAACGCTCCCGCGTCCAGCCGCGCCAGCTCAAATCCCCACTCGCCCGCCACTGCCCGCGCTGCAAGGCTCTTACCGCATCCCTGCACGCCGGTAATCAATATTCCCTTTGGCGGCACTAATCCAAATCGTTGGCCTTCCGCCGTCAAGGCGCTTTTGCGTTTCGCGATCCATTCGCGCAAACGCGCGAGCCCGGCCACGTCTCCAAATGACGTGTCACGTCTCACACTCTCAATCAATCCGTCGCTCCGCAACGCCTGACGCTTGGCGTCCAACACGTCGTCCAGCAATCCGGCATCGGCGCGTCCACGCGACAGGATGCTCATCCGCAACGTGCGCATGGCTTCTTCGCCGGAAAGTCCGGCCAGGTTTCGCGCGAGTTGTGCCATTCCCGGGAGGTCCAGCGTTACAGGAATGCGCTGCTCGCGATTTAGTTCCGCGAGCGCGTTCTTCACTCCCGGCAACAATTCCTCCACCGTTGGCAAGCTCAGTTGAAACGGCGCCGCTTCGGAGCGAAGCTCCGCCGGCAATTGCATCGACGCCCCAGAAATCACAATCGCTCGGCGTGCCGTCCTGAATTTTTCCGCCAGATCCCGCAACCGGCGGCAGATTTTGTCGTTGTCGCAGTAGCGCGCAAAATCCTTAAGCAAAAAAATCGCGTCGCCCTGAATCAACGGAATATTTGCCACCGCCTGCTCCGGCTGGTCGGTGTTGTACATCGCCGCGCCACCGCATTTCGCCAGCCCCGCCGTGACCGTCCACTCATACAGCGGCACGTCTAATTCCGCCGCCACTTCCCGCAGCATCAGCTCCAGGCGCTCTTCTTCCGGCGTCTCTACGGTGATGATCGGGTGCCGCGAATTCACCAGCAGCCGCAGTTCATCATGCTCGTTATGCTTGGCTGTCGCGTCTGCGCCGCCCGCTGGTCCGCTCAGCGCACTCGGCCCGGCCGGTCTCCCAGACAAGGGCGGCGCGTACGGGTTGGACAACCCTTTCGGCTCATATGTCAAAGCGCGATGCCTCGTTTAAAAGTTTGAATGATCGCTAAAAAAACGATGAATGGCCCAGAGACAGGCTACCAAAATCAAGCCGAACAATAAGTGAGTTCTGTAGCGTGCGGCGCAAGCTCGTCAACGCACAATCAGACCAACCAACAGAACTAGTCAATAAATGAGGTTTGACCCGATTCGCTACACCCCCTCAGCCGGCTTTGCTAAATTTACTCTACAGCGGTTACCGTGAAATCTTCTTTCGCTACAACTGGCATTCTAATTGGACATAATTCTGCAAATGGACCACTGGCTTCTCCAACCAAAACCGATAGTACGGTGGAAAAGGTGACCTCATAATTTCCAGGCTGGTCGAACGAGTATGCCTGTTAAAGAACGAAGTGTTGTTCAAAATGCTCTCCTGGTTTTAGAACGACGGATGGGATATCGGAAGCCACATCCCAGGTATAGGTATCCGGAAGGGCGCTAGAACTTGCGAGCTTTTCCCAAGGATAGAAAAAATCAGCACGAAAAGCAGGATTGTTTCGAATCACTCTTAAGCTAACACCTTCGCTCATTGCGCCTCTTTCAGGAAACTGGATGGTATTCGGCGAGTTGTTTTGCACGGCGAGAACAACGCGTACTGGAGTTCCGATGTTGATCACTCCCGAACGCTCGAAGCGGAACTCCGCGCTGATTTGATTAGAGATCTCATTTCTTTCAACGATCAATTCCAAAGGTTTCGTTTTTTCACCTCCACATTCAAGGACCAACAGGTAAGATCCAGCCCGGTTGCCATCCAAGCTCCAGCCTCCAGACCATCCACGACTAGGCATTCCATCGCTTGGCCAGCTGACCAATTGGGTTTCAGTGCTACCGTCAGGCTTGGTTATTTCAAGAGAACAGGGCCGCCAGGCCTCTCGGGGAATAACTGGGGCATTCTTTGGTTCCACGCCGACCCAAAACCGAACTGCTTCTCCAAGCAGATACTTGGGTTTCTCAAGGCGCAGAATGGGTGTAACGTCTCCCGCCGACGTTCCGTCTTGCGACCGCCGCTGCTTAAGCGAGGCAGATACCAGGAAACTTGCAAAACACGCCGAGAAAGCAGAGGCGATCAGTACAGCGCAAAATCGTGTCCGACGCATTCAAGCCTTTCTTCCTCAACCGCCCAATACCCGAGTGACAACGTTTGTTGCATCATGTCGACTAATTTCAATATATGTTGCACAGGGGCGAGTACTTCGATAAGATTTGCCGCGCCAATATTTCGATCCGTATACCGGTCACGAAAACGTGATCCATTATGCGCGATCCGGCGTCTCAACGGTGATATGCTGCCGCACCGTCATTGTGATTTTTTGACATCGAGCCCGCGAACGGAGCATTCGAATGTATATCGCAAGAATCGCGCTTGTTTTGTTATTCGCAGGAGCTTCTTTAGCGTTGGGACAGGAAACGCCACCCCCGCCGTCGCAACCTCTTTTTCAGTTCCAGGAAGTGATGGTGCCGGTTCGCGACGGCGTGCACTTGCAAACGGTCATTCTGACTCCCACAAATACGACCAAGCCTCTTCCCATCCTTTTTCGCCGGACTCCCTACGGAGTGCCGGAAAAAGCTCCAGAGCAGATGCCGCCATCCCTCAAGGAATTGGCGCAGGACGGATACATTTTCGTTATTCAGAATCTGCGCGGACGTTTCAAGTCCGAGGGGTACTTCAATCTTTCTTCCCAGGTGGATCTATCTGATCCCAAGGCAACAAATGAAACTACTGACGCATATGATTCGATTGAATGGCTCATCAAGAACGTCCCCAACAATAACGGCAAAGCGGGAATGTATGGCGTCTCTTACGATGGCCTGACTACCGCGCTCGCTCTTCTACATCCGCATCCGGCGTTGAAAGCGATAAGCGAACAGGCCTCGCCAGTGGACCAGTGGATGAACGACGACGATCACCGTTACGGCGCGCTGCGCGAAAGCTACGATTTCGAATATGCGGTGCTTGAACAAGCAGACAAAAACAAAAATACTAATTTTGCATTCGAGACTTACGATACTTTCGAATGGTATCTGAATCTTGGCCCGCTCTCGAACATTAACGAAAAATATCTTCACGGTAAAATTCCCTACTGGAACGACAGCGTCGCACATCCTGATTACGACGATTTCTGGAAGAAAGAAGCGTGGGTGCGCCAATTACACGCATCGGCGGTCCCGAATCTCAACGTGGCTGGCTTCTGGGACCAGGAAGATCCCTGGGGGCCATGGCAGATTTTCCGGCATGCCGCGGAGCACGATCCCGACCACACCAACTTTATTGTCGCGGGACCGTGGTTTCACGGGGAGTGGCAAACGGCCAAGGGCGATACAATCGGCATCATTCCGTTTGGAGGACATGAAACGGCGCGCGAGTTTCGCGAGAATATCGAAGCTGCTTTTTTCCGCTACTATCTGCACGGCGTAGGAGAAAAACCTGATTGGCAGGCCACTACTTTTCAGAGTGGTTCGAACGGTTGGCATAAATATGCCGCGTGGCCTCCAAAGGAAGCCAAACCCACAAAACTTTATCTCCATTCCGATGGCACGCTTTCTTTCGTGGCTCCCGAAGACTCAAAAACCAGCAAGCCCTTCCGCGAATACACATCCGATCCGGCCAATCCCGTTCCTTATCGCCTCCGCCCGATCTCTCCCACCTATCCGGGTGGAGACTGGCGCACCTGGGAAGTTGCCGACCAACGGTTTGTGGATCATCGCCCGGACGTATTGAGTTACATGAGCGCACCCCTCGATCGTGATCTGGTCATCACCGGACCACTCTCTGCCGAACTTTTTGCATCCACATCGGGCACTGATTCCGACCTCGTGGTGAAGCTGATTGACGTATATCCGCAAGACCTGCAGAAGCCGGATTGGGATCTGGAAAAAGGTCCCAAGCCCGGTCAGTACGCGCAATCTTTGAACGGATATGAGTTGCCGGTAGCGATGGAAGTACGTCGAGGACGGTACCTGCAAAGCTTCGAACAGCCTCACGCGCTTGTGCCGGATCAACCGATCAAGTGGGATGTACCGCTGCGCGATCACGACCACGTTTTTCTGAAGGGTCACCGCCTGATGGTTCAGGTGCAGTCCACCTGGTTTCCAGTGATCGATCGCAATCCGCAAAAGTTTGTTCCAAGTATCTATAAGGCTCAGGCGAGCGATTTTACTTCGGCCACTCAGCGGGTTTATTCAACGGCAGACTTGGCGTCGCACCTGGTTCTTCCGATTATGCCGTGAATATCATCGAGGGCGCGGTTTTCGCTCTTTGCGAGATGACCTCAAATCGCGCTCGCTACGGGCGAGTCGCAGCGAGTGTCGAAGGCTCGGAGGGTTTTAAGTGTCAGAAAAAAGGACCTCTCGTCAACAAGTAGCGATTTATCTGCTGCTCGTTTTTACGTTCAGCTCCGTTTTTTACTTCCTAGTTCTGCGGGGACATAGCCTCGGCGCCGGGGCAGGCCTCTACGTTTTTGGCATCATGTGGTGCCCAGCGCTGGCAGGAATTACTACGCTCAAGCTCAACGGCCGCAACCTGGCCGAACTGGGCTGGAAATGGCCGGAACCGAAGTACGCACTCCAGAGTTGGCTCATCCCGCTGCTCTACGCGACGATCGCTTATGCAATTGTGTGGGGCGGCCGACTAGGCGGCTTTCCAAACCACGAATTCATGGATGTGCTTGGTCAGCGCATGGGGCTGCGTGCTTCGCCGATGGTCTCCACGATAGTTTACATTTTGCTGGCGGGCAGTTTCGGTTTAGTTAAAAGCGTGGCGTCCGCGCTTGGCGAGGAGATCGGCTGGCGCGGCTTCCTGGTTCCCGAGCTATTTAAAAATGGCGGCTTTACCGGCACGGCTCTGATCAGCGGAGTGGTGTGGGCTTGCTGGCACTATCCGCTGCTGATCTGGAGCGATTACAACAGCGGGACGCCAACTTGGTATGGTCTGACGTGTTTCACGGTTATGGTGCTTTCAGTTTCTTTTATATTCGCGTGGATGAGGCTGAAATCCGGGAGTCTATGGACCGGAGCTCTGCTGCACGCGAGCCACAATCTCTACATTCAAGGCATTTTTACTCCACTGACCCGCAACACTGGTAAAACAGCGTGGTTCATCGATGAATTCGGAGCGGTTCTACCACTTATAACGTTGGGCTTTGCAATCTACTTCTGGCGCAGACGAGACGAATTAACGCAGACGAAGGGAACTGATTTGACGAGCGTCTGAAATTCCGACTTTCGGATCTAACCATGCGGGAGATTTTGCACTATGGTGGCTGCGACGGGACGCATTGCTAAGGTTTTTTCTTGGCAACGGTGGCGCCTTCGGGTTGCACGACAAGCATTTCAATAATCTTTCCCGATGCGTCTTTCTTGAATTTCACACTAAAGCCATTCAGGCCCTTGAGGTTGAAGATTAAGCCGTGCGTGGGTACGAGGTCGTAGCTCGGTTCCTCCGGAATCGTTAGCTGGAGAGTATCGCCAGCAAGGCTGACGCGCGCAGTGTCATCGCCGAGGGAATAGTCACCTACGAGGTTAAGAAGCGTTTCTTTTGAAATTTTTTCCGGCGCGCGAGTAAAAAGGATGCCTTCCGGCAAAGTCGGCACCAGCGGAAGAGACAAACGGTCGATGTCGCCATTCCAGTTGGTATAGAACTGCCCTTTCGTGCCGGAGGCGATGGAATCGGGTTCTTCAGGCACTGCAAAAATGTCGTAGTGCACGCGATCGAACGGATAAGGCTCCAATTGATTGAAGGCGATGGTGAGATCCTGGCCATTCTGGGCGATTTTGACGGTGCCGTAACCGGGATTAGTGTATTCACCGGCGAAATCAGCAATAGGATGTGAAGGCTGAGTGCCAGTCTTGGCGGTCGAAACTTTATTCTTCTTCGCTTCCACCTCAGCTTTTTTTGCTTTCTCGTCTAACGATTTGTAACGATCGAGCCACGGATCAAGCGAGAGGCCGAGCAAGCGATCGAACGCGGAATAAGCGATCGGCTCGAGAGCGCTGTTGTTACTCAGATTGGAAAGAAGCACGACACCGATTTTGTCTTCGGGCAACATGGTAACGAGCGAATGGAATCCGTCAATTCCGCCATTGTGCCAGACCATATGATGTCCGCGAAAAGTCGTGTCCACCCAACCCATTGCATAAGTCAAGGGGCCGAGTCCATTCTGGGTAAAGAATTCCGGCAGGTTAGTCATCGCCGTTTGCCCGGTGTGAACGAGCTTCAGATTGTTTTGCGAAACGATGCGTTTGCCGTTATAGGTCCCGTCTCCTAATTGAAAAATCACGTACCGGGACATGTCGTTGATAGTGGAATTGATGGAGCCGGCAGGGCCGATGGAATCTATATTCTTGAAGGGGACCTTGGTGACGACGTCTTTTTTCAAGCTATACGGCTGAGAAAAGTCCGAGCTTTTTTGGCTGTCATTGACGGAAAAATTTGATTTCTGCATGCCGAGTGGCTCGAAAATACGACTCTTCACGAGATTTTCCCAGGAAGAGCCGGCGACGCGCCCCTCCAGATAGCCCATGGTCATGACCATCAGGTTGCAGTATTGATACCCGGAACGAAATTCCTTGTTGGATTTGAGGTATTGCATGCGGTTAAAGAGCTCTTCCCTGCTGAAATTGGAGGAATACCAGACGAGGTCATGCCCTGCAAGGCCGGTGCGATGAGAAAAGAGGTCGCGAGCGCTTGCGTGATCGGTGGCAATTGGATCTTCAATCTGAAACGTGGACAGATAGGTGCGGACTGGCTTATCCCAGTCCACTTTGCCTTCGTCATTCAAGGTGCCAAAAATAAGGGATGTGAAGGACTTGGAGACTGAGCCGATAGCAAAAATTGTATCTGTGGTGACTGGCAATTTGTTTTCGACGTCGCGGTAGCCGAATCCTTTGGCGTAGATCACTTTGCCGTCACGCACGATTGCGACAGAGAGGCCGGGAATTTTTGAGTCGGCCATCGCTTTGGTGACGATGGCGTCAAAACCGTCGAGGCTCTTTGGCGTTGGTGCAGATGTTTGTGCGATGCACAGATTGGCCCACAAGACCAAGCCAAGAAGTAACGTAGTGCAACTTCTCCGGAACATAGCTTCTCCTCTTCCCTCAAATGACGACTATCGTCGCGAAGCTCGCGTCAAGCGAGCCTGGCAAAGCCCGCGGTAATTCCCGCTAGTTTCGCGCTAGCTAGTAATGGACGTTGAAGTTCATCAAATTCCAGAAGAACGCAAGCCAGATCAGACCGAGGCAGGCGACGGCAAGTGCTACATCGTGGAGCTTGGTCCAAATCCAGCGGCCAGGCTCACGAACGCTACGGAACGTATTGAGACAAACGAAAATGGTGCCGATGGCGCAAATGACGCCGAGAATTCCGAAAACTATGATCCAGGGAGGAAGCCCGTTGATGCCATTTGGATCGTCGGAAAGGGAGAGCAAGATCATCCAGCCAACGAAAAAAACGATAAAGAGTATACAAACGAAGCGAACAATAACACGACGCTTCTTGTCTGCAGGCCCGTAATTCAAAGGTTTTCCATAGTGTTTGCGCACAATTCCCGCAACCGGCCAGAGCAAAACGGTCAGTGCCACAACGCCGAGACCGTAGAAGAGTACGACTTCATTGAAGGTTTTGTTCTGGAGCAGGCCAACTTTCTGGAAGATGAAGAACGGATAGTCAAGCTGGAACTGCCAATTCCCGTCCGCATCTTTCTTAAATCCGACATGGTCCTGTCCGTGGACTTCTCGATACAGAAACGGGCTGATCTCCTCGAACTTTTTCAGCTGGTCATTAGCGCCTTTTAAGGGCTCGACGTTGATCGTACCGTCCGCGTTGGCAATGACTTTGGGCTCGCCTAGTGGCGTAGTGATGTCCAGAAAGGATGAGTCAAATCTGCGGCTGGATTTGTAGAAGCCAGCAACTTGCTTGGCATCGGCAGCCGCGTTCTCCACTTTTGTGCCTGCAGGCGGGGTAAACGGGAAGTATCGGTCAAGAAAAGATTCAAAGAGAATGGTGCGTGGACTGATTTCTCCCTTGCCTGCGCTGTTGTAGGAAACAAAGAATCCGACATTTTCATTGAGGATCAGGTGCAGGTCACTGTGGAAATACTCGGTATCGCCACCATGACCGATGATGCGCTTGCCGTTGCGCGATTCCTCGTAAAAACCATAGGCCATGGCATTCAAGCGGTCATCCGTTCCGTAAAGTCGCGAATGCATAAGTTTTGCGGTTTCGGGCTTGAGGATTTGCTTGTCGCCGAACTGGCCATTTTGCAGATGGGCGATCATGAAATTGCACATATCGCGTGCCGTAGCAGAGACGCTGCCCGCAGGATAGGCTTCGACAAACTCAAAGGGCTGGGCTTTTCCGGACGCTTTCTTGTAGCCGTTGGACATCATCGGTTTCAAATTGTCGGGAAGCGGCTGAACGAATGTCGTTCGCTGCATGTTGAGCGGCGTATAGATGTTGTCCTGCACATACTGATAGAAGGGCTTCCCGGAAACGCGCTGAACGATGTAACCGGCGAGCGCGGTGGCGTAGTTTGAATAGGCCGGAACAACACCGGGAGGGAAGATACGATCGGGCACGTGGTGCTTGAGAAACTGTTCGAGGGTGTGGAGATGCTGCGCGTCGGAGACGAAGAGGTCGCGGCCCAACTCTTCAAACCCGGCCGTGTGAGTCATGATGTTTTTCAGGGTGATTGGTTTTCCGTAGGCCGGAGGAATCTTGAAATCGAGATATTCGTTCACATCTTTGTCAAGATCGAGCTTGCCTTGCTCGTAAAGTTGCATGACAGACGTCCAGGTGAAGAGTTTGGAGGTTGAACCGGGGCGGAAGAGCGTGGCGTCCGCAGTGACGGGAGTGCGTTTCTCCACGTCGGAAAATCCGTAGCCCTTAGCGAAAATAACTTTACCGTCTTTGACAACCGCGATAACAGCCCCGGCGATATCCTCGCGCTCCAGTTGCGAAGGCATCATGCCGTCGAGAAAAGCTTCCACGTCGGTACCTGTCAATTCGTGTGTCGCCGATTGAGCGGGAATGAGTTTCGTTTCGGCTATCGTTGTCGGTGGCGCTTTGACCGCGGTGGATGGCGTCGTCTCCTTTTTCGTCTGCGCTAGCGACGCATTGACCGACACGAGTCCGGCCACGATCCATGCGATGAGGCCGGTGACTCGAGTTAACTTGCTCATAAATCCCCCTGAATTGCGTTAATTTCGAGCGATTTGACAGTGATTGTGTTGAATACATCTAAACTTGCGAAATCCTCATCGTGTAGCCGGCTTTGGCTCGATCGCGTCAAAAGGTCACACGCAATCCAACCTGCCCTTCTCTGCCGGGCAGGGTCTGCGAGACCGTGCCCAGCGTCGCAGCCTGACTAGCCTGGATTTGGATCGCAGCCGGATTCGCATTGTTGAAGAGATTGAAAAACTCGAACATCCCTTGTATTTGGAAGCGATCGCGAATGGTCCAGGTTTTGGCGATGCGCAGATCCATATTCACAAACGGTGGCGCCGTGAACGCGTTGCGGCCCGTTTTCAAATCGCGACCGTTGAAGGCTCCGTTGCCATCCTGATCGATGGGTTGCGCGGCAGAAATTGTGTACCGAAACCCGCTTTGCGCCCGAAACAAACTGCTGAACTGGATTTTCCACGGCAACTGAACAATTCCGTGAAGTTCGAAGGTGTGACGCAGAGCGAAATCGGACGGGCCGCTGTCGAGTTTGGCGCCATTGTAAAAAACGCCCGCCTTGGGCACGTAGTTGCCGTTGCAAGCGAAGAAGGAAGCAGTGGCATTGGTGCCGCCAGGACAGGTGCCTCCACTAGAAATATTTCCCGGATCTGTAACAACCGGCGGAATCCCGCGGAAACTGTCGGTGGGAAAGCCGCTATTTCCGCCGCTACTTGTACCAAGTGCACCGGTTCCGAGTTGTGAGTTGAGCGCATCATCATTCTCGGAGACGTAAGCGTAACTCCCCCCTAAGGTGAACCGTCGGCTCATGCGTTTTTCAAAGGAGAAGATCCCTGCGTTGTAAACACCTGAGTACCAAGGTCCGTAGCCATTCACCTGTGTGAGACCTCCGCCGCTGTTGTCGATGCGTGCTGCAAACGGAAGATTGGTTTCTCGAACGCCGAGGATGTCCTCGATATCCTTATGGTAGTAGTCGACGGCGATCTTCCAGTCATTGCCCAGCTGGCGCTCCACGCCGAGAGTGTAACTGCGGGTGTACGGGGTGGCAAAACTAGGATCAATCGTTACTGGGAAATTGCTTGGTTGAAAAACCTCAAACGAGAGCGCGCCGAATGGACCCCAGAGCCAGAAACCCGGAGGCATGCCGGTGGCCGCATCCGCGGCGGTCAGATAATCGGCGGGACTAAGGCCAGAGACCTGCTGAATGTTGGATAGGTTTACAACGGAATTGATAGGAATGGGAGCGTGACCGGGCGCGACCACGTTATTGAGGTGATCGATGCCGAACTGGGCCGGCACGCCGCCTGACCCCGGACCAAGAGCATTAGGTGGTATGCAAAAGTCGGGTTTCGTGGCCAACTGCGCGTCGGTTTCTGTCTGCGAAAGGCACAGACCAAAGAGTGCCGGGGCGATGGTCGGAACGCCGGAAAAAAGCCGAGGAAATGAAAGAGGTTGATTCACACGAATATCTGCGCCGCCAAAACCAGGAATGTCTCGAGCCAAGCCCAGACGGAAGTGATCATAGAAGAGGCCAAAGCTGCCGCGCACCACTGTTTTGGGGGTAACGGACCAGGCAAAACCAAGTCGCGGAGAAATGTTGTCCGCTTTCTGAAATGCGGAATCATAGTCCCAGCGGAGCCCGGCATTCAGCGTCAAGGTGCGCGTAACTTTCCAATCGTCTTGAAGCCATAGCCCGTCATAGTTGTTACGGAGCTTAATTTGGTTGGCTTGCGGTGTGAGTCCGCCGGTGGTGAGCAGCAGAAAGAATCCGGCGTCAATTGGACCAAACTGCTGGTAGTCGGCCTGCGTGGCAAAGAGTTGATCTTGCTGGAGGTTGGCTTCGACGCCGTCTACCTGGGTTCGCTCAAAATCCCAGCCGAATTTGATGGTGTGACGTCCGATGGTCTTGGCAAGGCTGGCGCCCAAGGTTACGTACTTTTGATCCAAATTAGAGGGCGTAAACGTAGCACCGTAGTTGGGAGTCCCCACATCTCCGAAAATCCCGCCAGTGTTAAAGCCGCTAAAGATGTTGAACGTCGTGTCGGGGCCAGCCTCGGGATGCGCTGCGCTGGTCAATGTCGGTTCGCGGCGATATTGCCCACGAAGGCTAAGAATAAACGGGCTGCCAGAATTTCCGAAAGTCGCTGTGTCGCTAAAACCCAAGAGAAGATTGCGATCACCAAGATTTGTGCGTGTGGAAGGGAGGGATGTCGACAATGAGAGGGGATTGGTGCTGTCGACGTGAACGTTGGTGTAGTTCATTTGTTCGGTGAGATGGTGCGTACCCAGGACTTGATCAAGCTTGGCGAATAAGCGAGTTTCGCGATCGGTGGTGGGCTCGTTAAAGCGCTCCTCATTGTCGATGAGGAATTGAGGTGTCTTGGCAGGGGTAACAAAGTTGAGCTGGCGGTTCTCGTGGATTCGTTCTGCGGAGGCAAACCAGAATACTTTGTCTTTGACGATGGCGCCCCCAGCGGCGGCATCATAGTCCCAGCGCAAGAGATAGGGTGCGGACTGCGCAGGGATATCGGAAGTGTCGAGGACATTGTTCCTGAAGTACGCAGACGCCAAGCCGTGCAGGTCATTTCCTCCAGATTTGGTAATGACGTTAACAATCCCTCCGGACGAATGACCGAATTCGGCTTTGTATCCCGTGGTGATCACTTGGAATTCAGCAATGGTGTCCTGATTAAATTGTGCCGCGGGGCCGCCGTTTAGTTCATTTTCGTTGGGCAAACCGTCTATAAGGAAACCGGCGTTGTTGGCGCGCTCACCCAGAATCGGCGTGGCATTGTCGCTGTTGGCGTCCGCCTGCCGATTGATGGCTACGCCGGGCACGAGTTGGAGAAGATCGAGATAGTTGCGCCCGTTCAACGGCATGTTTTCGATTTCCTGCGGAACAATGGCCGCGCCCGTGGACGAAGAGGTAGTGTCCAGAAGCGGAATTTCCGCCGAGATCTCGACCCGTTCCTGCGTGCTGCCGACTTGCAGTTGCACGTCAAATTTCAGCGTGCGATTCAGAGTGACTTCCAGATCATTAAACGATTCACTGCGAAACCCGTCGCGCGTCACGGTTAGTTTGTACGTTCCAGCAGGCAAGGCGGGAATCTGGTATGCGCCGTTGCCGTCGGTTGCGACGCTGCGGGTCACAGCAGCCGTCGAACCTTCCACGTGGACCTCTGCCCCGGAAACCGCGAGCCCCTGTTTGTCGGTCACGATGCCCTCAATGGTCGAGGTTGTCTGCGCACGCAGAACATGCGGTAAGACGAATAAGCCCACAAGCAGCGCAATTACCGAAGCTGAAAATAATTTGCGAAATATATCGCAACGAAAATACGTGGTCATAAATCCTCCACCATTCGAAAATCCCACCCCATCGACGAAAATCGCTTTACTCACCCGATTCGCTGCCATCTCCCGGGCGATACCAGCGGTGATCGGCGCGATCTTCCTCTTCACTTCGGCGAAGCAATTCCAGAGAGCGCGCGGTTTGCGTATGCGCGCAAGCAATCAAAATAGTTCCAAGCAAGCTGAAAGGAGCGACGTAAGATCCGCCAAAGGAAGGACTAGCGACGGAAGCAATACAACTGTCATCACAAATTCGGGCGATCGGCGATGTTTCACTGTCGGTGATGCCAAACGTCGGCACTCCGAGTTTTTTGGCGCGGAGGGCGGCCTCCACCGTGTCGCGGAGACATTGGCCAAAACTGATAGCGATAAGCAGATCCTGCCGGCCCAGGCTCCTGACGCGGCGCTGCACATTCCCGGTGCTGCCGACGGGAGCTTCGGCATTGAATCCGAGGGTCATCAGCCCATAGCCCAAATGCCAACTCAAGGCGGCGGCCAGGTCGATCCCCACGATCAGGATTCTACGGGCGCGCTTGACCTGCTTTGACAACGCGATGATGTTTTCGGGATTGAGCGAGGACTGCAGCGCCTGCAGATTGCGAAGATCCATTTCCATGCCATGCCGAATCCGGTCAGTAACAGTGCGCTTTTCTTTTGACGCCGCCTTCAAAACGGCGTAGGGAGTGATTTGCGTAACAAAATGCGCCCGCAAATCGGCTGTGAATTCCGCGTACTTGTTGTAGCCCAGTGCCTGAATGGTCCGAACAATGGTCGCAGCGTCAACGTTGTAGCGTTTGGCAAGTTCCCTGGAAGACAGGAAAAAAGTGTCCGCGGGATTTTCCAGGATCAATCGGAGCAGCTTTCGCCGGCTCGGGTTGAGTTTTTCTCCGGCTGAGGCGAAACGCTTTTCCAGCGTGGTCGGTCCCTGCCGGAGATCGCCAGAAGGCTGGCCATCCAACGAGAGACGAGTTCGATTCGATCGAGTCAGTACAAGGCTCCCAAAGTAAGTCGCGCTGAACAACCACGGAAGGCAAGAAATATGACCTAAGCCAATACAACGATTGTTGCACGTTGTCAAGTGCTTTCAATATTTGTTGCATGCAATTCATTTTGCAGATGCTAAGGCTCCATAACGCAAAATACATGGAACTTTCCGTATTTTTCGAATAGCAAATGAATGGCACACAAGGATCCACGTTGCGAGGAACGTTATGTGAGGGGTAACAGATGGGCATGCCGATAAACTGAATCACCGCTCTCCGCAGCAGAACAGGTGCTTGGCAGTTATCGTTTGGTTGTAACTGATTGTGAGACAAAATCACGCTACGCTGCGAGCGTGAAGGCTTCGGCCAAGGAGATGTGACGGAGGCGTGAAGGAGTCGAAATTACTCGGCGCTGATTCTCCAAGTCCACCGCTGCCGTTTACGTTGCGACAAGTGGCCTTGTCGGCTACCTCGTCCAGCACGCCGTCCTTTCCGGAGCTACGTACCCCTCCCGCCGGGCGGCCTGCTCTCCCATACACCGCCCGCCGACCAGTGGAAATGCTTCGTTGTGTGGAGTAGGCTGACGGACAGCAGGGATACCGTCATGAAGCCTTGGACGCGCACGGCGGTTGTAATGCTAGCAGGGCTGCTGGCGACGATGGGCTTGCATGCTCGGTCGGGTGGCGGGTCAGGCGGACATAGTGGGTCGGGCGGGCACGGTGGCCACGGGGGTTTCTCTTCTGGCCATTCTCACGGAGTTTCTACGGGCCGGGGCGTTGGGCACGCCATACGTCATTCCTTTGGTCACCTCTTCGGCCGCCAGAGCAAAGCGCCTGGTTCCGCGCATGACATGGCGCCCCACCTCACCGGCGCGGCGGTCCTGAGCGGCAACGTCATGCAGCGTCCGGGAGCACAGATCGACTCTGCACCTGTACGGCGCAGAGTCCCTCGCCGGCCCATCGAAGATTTTCCATTTGGCGACCGCTTTTTGTTCCCGCGCCAGCCCGGATTCGGATTTGGCGGATGCGCGAGCTTCGGTTTTCCACCCTACCCTTTCTTCTTCAACGATGACGTCAGCTGCTTTGCCACGGGAGCCTTCTTTGGCCCATTTTTCATGGGTAGATTTTCCGAGTCCTTTATCAGCAGCCCCTCATTCCTGCCAATCAACGGTCAGAAGCCTGGTTACGTCCCTGACGATTCCACGGCAGGAGCGCGCTCTAAGCCTTCCGATGCCACTGGATTAAGCGAAAGCGGCACGGAAAACCCCGCAACTAACAACGCGGAGCCCAGGGACAAAGCGAAGAGCGACCAGTCGGTAACGCTCCTGCAATTGCGCGACGGTTCAATGTACGGACTCGTGGACTACTGGATCGAGGACGGTCAATTGCACTACACGACCACGTACGGTGGCCAGAACTCCTTAGAATTGGACCGCATCGATCTGGAGACGACCGTACAGCTCAACAACGAACGCGGAATCGAGTTTGTGCTGCGTCCTAGCGCACGCCGGCATTAGCGTGGTCCCTACGGTTGTGACCAGATGATGGCCGTGGACATTGTTTCGATCCCGTCTGACAAGCAGAAGTGAAGGCCGTGCGCATTTGGTTTCGAATCACCCCACGTAATTCCCGGGTGGTCGCCCATTCTCCTCCGAAACAAAAGAGGATTTCCGACTGCCGGGTACAGCCGTGCGGGCGAGACGCGCCATGGCACGCCCAAACGTCATTGTATAGCGACAGAATGGCACCCAATCGCCCTGAGCGAGAGGTAGAATTGGGATTCGCGGGCGTCGCTCGGAAAAAAACAAATGCGGAAAAATTCATGGATATGGGTCGCGGCAGCGTGGTTCTTTGTCGTTCGAGTTTCAGAATACTACACTCTGCGCAACGACTTGGGGCATGAACTCACTTGGGAGGGAACCCTCCGCTATACCGTCGTTGAATTGGGGTTCTGGCTCCTCATGACGTCAGTGATCGCCTGGTGGGCAGAAAAATTTCCGCTGGAACGTCCAGCGCTGGTCAAGAATGTGGCAATTCTGCTTTTCTTGAATGTAGCCACCGAATTGTTGTATTCATCGTACCGCGTGAAACTGCATCACTTCGTATATCCCGATTTTGTACAGCACTCCTTCTGGCGCCAAAGTCAGACATACCTCCTCGACAATTCCGTTATCGTTGCATGGTTTTTTTGGGCCGTCGTCGGCATTCACCACGCAATAAAGGCTGCGCGCAAATCTCAACAGCGAGAGCAGGAACTCGTCAAAGCTCAACTTGAAATGCTGAAGGCCCAGCTGCAGCCTCATTTTCTGTTTAATACGCTGAACTCGATTTCGTGGCTGATGCGGGAAGACGTGGAAGCTGCGGACGACATGATGACGTCTCTCGGCGAGTTGCTGCGCACAACCTTGTCCGTTTCCGCCAGCGAAGAAGTAACACTGCGCCGGGAACTGAACATGCTGGAGCTGTATCTAGCGATTGAGCGCGCGCGTTTCCAGGACCGGCTGAGCGTGCTGGTCAACGCCGATCCCGAAACGCTGGACTGCAATGTTCCGTGCCTTTTGCTGCAACCCATCGTAGAAAACGCCGTTCGACATGGCATTGCCCGGCTCGATCGACCGGGCGCTGTGGAGGTTCGAGCAGTGTGCTTGGGCACCGAACTATCGATATCGATTTTGGACGATGGTCCTGGAATATCTTCGGAGTGCACCTCGAGGGAGGGCATAGGATTGGCCAACACCCGGGCACGCCTGGAGAAGCATTACGGCGAGATGCAGTCGTTGCGGTACACCAACCGGAGCGAAGGTGGACTGATTGTGGAGATTCGCCTTCCTCTGCGGGTGCACATAGCGGGCAACGAGAATAGCGACCGGAGTCGTTTACGTGAAATTGCGAACGTTAATCGTTGATGACGAATTGCTCGCCCGGAAGAAGATCCGCGCTTTTCTGCAGGAGCACGCAGAATTTCAAGTCGTTGGAGAATGCGCGGACGGCGAGCAAGCGGTTGCCGCTATCAGCGCACTCAAACCGGACTTGCTGTTTCTCGACGTGCAAATCCCAGGACGAAATGGATTCGAGGTACTGGACTGCATAACGGACAAGGCCTCGCCAGCGGTTATCTTCGTGACGGCTTTCGACAAGTATGCGGTACGAGCATTTGAAGTGCGGGCTCTGGATTATCTTCTAAAGCCTTTCAACAAGGCCCGTTTCGCGGATGCTTTGAAGCGGTTTCACGACCGAAGAACACGCGCGAATGGCGTAGACCGCAAACAGGAATTGAAGGCAGCTTTGCAAGAGATTCAGAGAGAATCCCGGGACAGTGAGCGAATCTTGATCAAGTCCGGATCGCGAATCATATTTTTGCGCAAGGGATTAATCGAATGGGTCGAGGCGCAAGGTGATTACGTAAAGCTCCATATTGGTAAGGAAAGCCACATGCTGCGCGAGACGATGACGGCAGCGGCAGAACACCTCGATCCGAACCGTTTCGTGCGCATCCATCGCTCTCGAATTGTGAACCTGGACCACGTTCGTGAAATTCGCCCTCTGTGGGGTGGGGATTATTTGGTGTTGATGCGCGACGGTACGGAACTCACCATGAGCCGCACGTACCGAACGAGTCTGCAAGCCGCGCTGGGCAGGGAACACTCATTGAGCTCGCGAACCAATGGGTAAAACGGTTTTCGCCTCCGCTGCGACTGCCGCAACAATATTTTCGACGCATTAGATCTGCCTCCTACCGCGTTCCAATCTCTGCTGGTCGCAAACCGGTTGCGCTGCTCTCGCCGGAATTCTAACTTTCCACACGCCATATCGAATTCTCCTTTTGGCAAGCGCCGGGAGAGTCCGATCGCAAAAGCAACGGATTAGCCGATCCAAGGAAGGAGACAACATGCAATCCAGAGTTTTGACGTGCGTGATGGCGATCGTTCTATGTGGCGCGATGGCCTTCGGAGTAAGGGTCAACGCACAAGACCAACAGGGATCCACGGAGCCAGCTCGCTATCGAGTCATTAATCTCGGCAATCCGCTCGGCGGGACGAGCAGCGGTGGCAACGCGATGAACAACCTAGGGTGGGCAATGGGTACGGCGAATCTGCCGGGGGACACTACCCAGCACGCCGAGCTCTGGTTACCGGGATTACACCTCGATCTCGGCACCCTGGGGGGACCGAATAGCGCCGTAGTTTTCGCAAACCGCAGCAATCGAGGTCAAATTGCGGGCATCGCCGAGACTTCCGATATGGATCCGCTCTCGGAGACATGGAGTTGTGCCGGAGCATTTTTTCCCACCACGACACAGCATATCTGCTTGGGATTTGTTTGGCAGAATGGCGCGATGACCGCGTTGCCTACGCTGGGGGGCTATAACGGTTTTGCCTCGTCCGTTAACAATCTGGGCCAGGTAGTCGGCTGGGCGGAGACCTCGGTCCATGATCCGACTTGCGTGCTACCACAGGTACTCCAGTTCGAAGCTGTTATTTGGGGCCCGGAGAACGGCCAGATCCAGCAACTTCCAGGGGTGGCGGATGACCCCGACTCGGCTGCTACGGCGATCAACGACAACGGACAGGTCGTGGGCATCTCCGGTATTTGCCAAAATGCCGTAGGAGCATTCAGCGCCAAGCACGCCGTACTGTGGGAAGGCGGCCGGCCCATCGACCTTGGCAATATCGGAGGACATGGGTGGAACACGCCGACGTCCATCAATAACCAGGGTCAAGTCGTAGGATTCGCTAACCAAGGCGGGGACTTGATCAATGGGAAGCTCGCGGTTAAATTCCACGCTTTCCTCTGGACCAAGGATCGCGGCATGCAGGACCTCGGCACACTCCCAGGAGACGCCATTAGCGAAGCCTTGGGCATCAACGAAGCAGGTCAGGTCGTGGGCGTATCTTACGGTGCGGGCTTCAGCCATCCCCGCGGCTTTCTTTGGCGGGACGGCCGGATGATGGATCTTAATAGCCTGATCCCTGGCGGTTCCAATCTCACTCTCCAAGTGGCTGGCGATATCAATGACCGTGGCGAGATCACCGGGACGGCCTCCGATAGCAGTACCAAGACGAGTCCTGCGTTCCTTGCGATCCCAAGAAGCGATGGAACTGAGGACTAACTGCGATGGCGGCGTCGAGGCCGCCTCGCTTAACGAGGATAAATACAACTATTAGCGCTTTTACACCCCAAGGGCGCGGTGAAGACAAATACATTCCGTTCTTCGCCGCGTCCGCCCCTCGCTGCCAGACCATATCGAATGCGAATGAAGCAATGGAGCCGCGCAAAATGAAGCAGGCAGCCTGGTGGCCGAAGTTCAGTTTCATTTTTGTTCTTGCCCTGTTTGCAACGATCAAGGGTTATGCGGTTGCCGATAGGTATACGCAGCAGTTCGGAAAACCAACTTTCTGTTCTGATCCTGAATACCGGCAGTTTGATTTCTGGCTCGGTGACTGGGACGTGTTCGAAGCCGGCAAGGTGACCGTCGTCGCGCGGACTCGCGTGGATCACATACTCGATGGCTGCGTCTTGCATGAGGACTATGAAAGCACAAACGGCCTGAAAGGACAGAGTTTCAGTCTGTACGACGCGTCGAGAGGGATTTGGCATCAGAGCTGGGCGACGAATAGAGGTCGCCTGCTTACCGTAGAAGGAAGAATCGAAGATGGGAAAATGGTGTTGGCCGGCGCGGAGCGAGCGGCAGACGGCGCGGAGAGATTGGTTCGCGGCACGTGGGAGCCCATAAACGGGGGCGTTCGGGAGACGGCGGTCACCTCGCTCGACGCCGGCAAAACCTGGGAACCATGGTTCGACCTGGTGTTTCGTCCCCATTCATCCGGGGACGGAGTTAACTCATCCGCAGATGAAGTTAACTCATCCTCTGATAACGATGCCACGATCGTCGCGCGTTTAGACACTGAGTACCAGGCAGCGGTGAAAAAGAATGATGCGGTTGCGATGGATCGGCTTTTGGCCGATGATTTTGTACTCGTGACAGGATCTGGCAAGACTTATAGGAAGTCTGACCTTCTGCAGGAAGCGCGGAGCGGGCGGGTGATCTATAATCGGCAAGAAGATACCGCCCAGAAGGTTCGCGTTTGGGGCGATGCCGCGGTCATCACCGCTAAGTTGTGGGAGAAAGGTACGGAGAACGGAAAGCCATTCGACTATACAGTTTGGTTCACGGACACGTATGTGCGCACTGCGACAGGATGGCGCTATATATTTGGTCAATCTTCATTGCCGTTACCAAAAGCCTCAGAGTAAGGCAATGAAATCGTCCTACTGATGCTCATGCCAAGCGACCCGTTTATCATTGCTCCTTGTTGCGGTCTGTCTTGCCTCGCGAAAATATCTCAGGAATTCGTTATTCAAATTTCTGTATAGGTTTCGGCCATTAGTAAACCCGCGTCCGCACTTGCTGAGAATCATCGCAACCTTTCTTTCGGGAATCGCGTCCATATAGATGTGCGCAAATTCAGGCCAGCGAAATCCGCTTCCTTCATACTGAGTGTTGTAGTTTTTTGCCTCCTCGCGTTGAATTCGAGTTCTAGCATGAGCTATAAATTGCAGGCCACTCGGACCGTCGCGGCCGACCGCCCCGTGGTTGTCGAACTCTTTACTTCGGAAGGCTGCTCGACCTGCCCACCCGCTGACGCTTTACTCACAAAACTGGAAGATCGTCAGCCGGTGGAGGGCGCTCATGTCATAGCGCTGGAAGAGCACGTCGATTACTGGAATCAACAAGGGTGGGTCGATCCGTATTCGTCAGCCGAATGGACCGAACGTCAGCGGGAATATGCCTCCAAGCTTAAGAGCGGCGAAGTTTATACACCGCAAATGCTCGTAGACGGACACCAACAGTTTGTGGGGAGTCGAGAATTGGAGGCTGAGCATGCGATTCAGCAATCAGCAAGTCGAGAGAAGACGGATGTTACTCTCATAGCGCAACCATTGTCTTCGGATGGGATTCAGCAGTTCAAAGTACGTGTAGGGAAACTGATAGGAAACGCGGATAGGGATACCGCAGAGATCTGGCTAGGCGTTACGGAACAAGGTCTTGGGTCGGACGTCCGTGCCGGAGAAAACAGCGGGAAGAATTTGCGTCACGCCTCGGTGTTGCGAACCCTGCGCAAGATCGGATTGGTAAAAGCGGTTGGCGAGTCATCCTCCGCCTTTGAAGCTTCTCCTGTCGTAAAATTTAAATCGGCCTGGAAGAAGCAGAATCTTCAGGTCGTGGTTTTTGTACAGGAAAAGAAGAGCCGGCAAATTTTGGGAGCAGCATCCGTACGAGTCGCAAACTAGTTGGTGGTGGTTGCTACGGGGCTTTCCTCATTCGACAAACGGACCATTAGGACCGACCCAAAACTGAGCGATGCACTTTAGATTTTCCTTATAGGTGCGGGACACAATTAGCTGTTTTCCCCCTTTGATACGAAGTACATACTCGCCCGTGGTCCAGGGATGGATTTCTTCTACAAACGACGTAGTCGACCAATACAGAGCGAATTGGCGGAGGCGTGTGGGAGTCGAACGCAAACGGCTCATTGATAACATGTAACTTGTTGATTTTGCGAGGGGACAAAACGGACAAAACGGACAAAACGGATAGTCTCGGTACAATTTGGTACAAAAACATTCTACGGAGGGGTGAATGGGCGAGGAAAATTTGACTGGGGAATAGTCAGTTTCGCAGCTTTGGTTGTTCCAGCCAGCTCATCTACTAGCAGCCACACCCAACATCCCGCGGATGTATTCGATTGCGGCAGTACTTCCTTTTTCCTTCTGCATGTCGCGAATATGACCCAGAATCCCTTCCGCGTTTCCGGTTCTGTCCGTCGCCTTATCATCCAGAGCCTTGAGAAACTTGTCGTCCCCGAAGTTGGCTGCCTTGTCAATCCTCTTCAAGGCTAGGAGCAGGTCCGCTCGCGCATCCATGAGGCTTGTGACGCGTCCATCATTGGGGTCCCCGCAGGTGCTACCACCCGCGAACTGAACGAATATGACTTGGCTGCTAGCAGCAGGGGCGATTGTGGAGGCTCCTTTACGAACCGGCTCAGTCATCACGCCATTGTCGGCATGCTCGTGGACCGATGTTTGTCCCGGTGCTATCTCCAACTCGTGGGCGAAAAAGGCATCCAACTGATGATTTTCATCGACCAACGGACCTAACGAGTTTCCAATTCTAGTGTAAGTCACCATCGCTATGACCGGCACGTTCGAGAGATTGGTTGCCGAAACGTGGCTTACGAACGAAGTACGGTCTTCCCCTGCTGCTTTCGATTCTGTAAATTCTATCGTTCCCGACATGCGAACGGCGCATTTCACCGTTGATTTATCCATGACATCAACAACGGTTGTTTGCGCTGCACAAAATGGGCACGAAATAACGAGTGCTAACAAAGCCAGTACGAATCTCTTTGCCATCGCAGTTTCACCCCTAAAGTTCACAGATTACCGATACTGTAACTCCCGACAACCTTTCAGCATCCCTCACAAATGGCACGGAGGGCCGCCGGGGCATCCGCCACCCGTATAGAAAGTCGTGATCCACAACGACGAAGTTGGCTGAGAGCACGCATTATCCATGGTAATATTTGCCGCGACAGAAATCTTGATATTACAGTTTTGGCGCGAACTTGTGCAGTTATTCATGCTCGATTGATTGAGACAATGGTACGGTGCGGGTTGAATGTTTATCCCCGGAAATTGACATTTGTTGACATTCGGTCCCCAGACTCCGTCTAATTCGGCACCTCCCGAAAGTGCTTGGCAGCTACTAGAGGTGAGCGGAAGAGACTGGTCACCATTAGCGAAAGGGATAAGTAGGCTGATGAGCAGAAGGAAAGCAGCGGTCTTCGCAACTCGTCTCATTGCCCTAGATCGCGCTGTTTTGAGTGCAACCCCCTAGTGATTGTCTTGTACAAAACTGGTACAATTTTCTAAGAATCGCACAAAATCCCATACAAATGTGGCGGAGGCGTGTGGGAGTCGAACCCACCATTCGATCCGCGAAGGGCCGAATCGGCGGCTTTGAAGGCCGCGACAGTCACCGGACCATTTTCGCCTCCACGTGAATTATAGACCACCACGATTGGGCGTCCGATTTACTCGCCGATTTACTCGCCGATTTACTGGCCCATTTACTGAAATTGATCCGTTAGATGGGAGCAGCATTTTCGCTCAAGCCGATGCAGGTTCGCAGCCGCGCACGGCGCAAGCAATATTTATCTGTGGCATTTCGTTGCACGTGCCAACCGCACTTTGCAGCTCTAAGCGGTCACCCGTTTCTTTTTTCTGGCTGACAGCACTACAAATGTAATCACTCCGGCAATCACCGCGACTCCGAAAACCACATACAAAGACGGATGCGCGGGGTGGGCGATGAAATCTATGATTTGCCTCCCATAACGCGCGGCCAGCAACGCCAGCAAGGTATATCGAATGGCCCGGCCCAGCGTCAGCGCCGCCAGAAATTTCTGCGTAGAGTACTGCGTGGCTCCCGCGGCGATTACGAAGGGCACCATCGGTACCGGCGGAGGCAGCAGCGCGGCAATCGCAATGGACCAGAATCCCCAGCGCGAGAAAATTTCTATGATTCTTTCCGCTCGCGCCGCCGAAACCTTCCTCATTAATGTTTCTTTGCCGCCTTTGCGCGCCAGCCGAAACGTCACCAGCGCCCCGATCACCGACCCCAGCGTCGCCATCCCCGCATAGTAAAACCACAACTTCGAGTCCCGTGCCGCCAGCACGATGGTCAGCACATCCATGCTGCCCGGGATAGGCACCAGGGAGGCGTCCAGCAGTCCGAGCGGTATTAGTCCCACGCCACCAAGCTGAGCAATCCAGTGCCGAACATTGTGCGCAACGCTTTGCGGCGCAACTCCGCCTAGCAACCGATAAATATCGCTCAACGCCATGGCACATTCTGCCACGCCATTGACAGCTTTCTAAAATGTTTTGCTGGTATCAACTAATTAAGGAGGCACTTACTCCGAAACCAATCGTGGGTCGCACAACCTTAAATTACGAAAGGACTCTGGGTGGCTACCCTTTGCGGAGTTTTTGCAAAGGGTGGGCGCTACTCTCCGTGTTTTTCTGGTATGAACTGGTCGAGGAAAGAACTCACCTCAAAACCAATCGCAGGCCGTTCAATTCCCCATCTCTCCAACTGCCGCGACCTGCTGGCTGCGTATCAGTGCCGCAACCAATTCATACATGTCCGTGCTGGTACACACCTCATAATAAGGATGTGAAGACACCTCACCGACCTTGCCATCCGCCAAAAGTTGCCGCGCGAAACCCTTGCGCAGCACCAGTAATTCCACCGACTCCCCCATCGGCACTTCCCCAAAGAACAGCGTCACATTCTCTTTTCCCCACGGCATTTCCAGCTTGGTCTCGATCGAATCCAGCGATATTTCTTCGCTCAGTTTTTGAAAACCTTCATCGTTCAGCTCGATACCGTTCATGTTGTAGCGCACCAGAAATTCATCCAGCTCTTCAGAAGACGCCCCTTCCACCGCGGTTAAAAATTGAAATAAGGAAAAATCGGAAGCTTGATTCGTAAGCAGCCGCTTGGCCAATTTTGCGCATCCCGATAACCGGTCGGACAGATTCAGCGCTTTCGAAATCATTATTTTCGAATCACCATCCGTCCAGTACGTCGGCGCCGATCCCTGATAGGCCACACCCACGCCAAGCTCGATCGCCGGCAAATCATTCCCAGCCGCGCGCTCGTTGTACGTTCCGCACACCGATAGAATCTGCCGCGAGAGAATGCATGCTTTGGCCACCGACCGCGCGTACGTCAATGTGCCCTCGGTCTCGAATATCGCCAAGACAATTGCGTCGCCTTCAATGAATACTTTTTTCGCCGCATAACGGTCCAACAGTTTTTTCACCGGCTCGTGCAGATTCAAGCTGAAGTGGGAAGCTGGGCTTAACCCCCGCGCCAACAAATCCTGTGTCATCTTCGTCGACCCGCGCACATCCGCTTTAATGATCACATGCGAAACGACATGGTCCTGCTTGGGTTTCTCTTCTTCCTGCAGCACGCATTCGTACAGCTTGTTATTCAACCGCGATAATTCCCGAATTTGTTCGGTATTTACCGGGTGAATGCGCTCCATGCAGGTGGTCAAATGTTCCGCATTTCGCAGATCCCGACGCAAGCGCATGAAATCGCCTGCAAACTTCAGCACCAGCGCGTGCACTTCTTCTCGCGAGTAGCGATGTATTTTCTTGGACAATTCCTCGATGGGTTTCAGCGAAAGCTTCCGTGCCGGAACGTGTTTCAGCACCTGCTCCACGCGCTTTAGCTCTTCTTTCGATACTACTGCCTTGCGCAGTTGCTGCAAGTGCACCGGCGGACTGTAGTCGGATGCCAGCGAACGAATTTCGTAGCCCGCCAATATCTGATAAAGAATGTCCTGCTCTTCCAGCCGGGCCACCAGCTTCGAGAGCCGCCGCGCTCGTTCCGCGGCATCCGCCTCCCGCGCGACAGATGCATCAAACAGCAACTTGGCATTGTCTGGGTTATTCAGGTAATCGCCGAGATCGCCCTGAAATTCCTTGTCCCAAAAATCGACCTTCTGCCTGGCCGCGTCGATTTTGGGAGCCATTTGCTCCAGCTTCCCTTCCTGATGTTTCAATCGCGACTCAACATCTGTCAGAGACGCTCGCATGTCCGAGGGATCGGCGGAGCCAAGCAACTTGGTCATGAAGCCATCGCCACGCTCTAGTTTTTTTCGCAGGGCTCCAGCTTGCAGTTCCAGGCTACTGAGATCATTGCGCGTCATTTGCTCTTGCTCTAGCAGCTGTTCGAGTTCCTGCTTCGCTTCCACCTGCGCCGGATTCTGTTCGACGGCCAGCCCGGCTTTCCGCAGGAGTTCCAGGAACAGCGTATCGACACTCTCAAAGCGGTCGGGGTCCCGAGTGTAGTTCCCTAAAAGAACGTAGTGATCCAGAAAAAAGCTATCGTCTTTTCCGCCGTCCAGAAAAATCAGCCGGTTCTTCAACACCTCGTACAACGGCGCGAAATCATCTCCAAATAACGCACGTCTGGCTTTCGAAATCACATTCTCTTCTACATCAATGTGGATCTGCGCCACCTGCTGACCCACCGTCCGAATTACTACCCGGCGCGCTGATTGTAATTCTGACAAGCGCGCTTTAATGACGTGCGCTTGCTGGCTGCGCTCAAAGTGTTCGCCACGCTGCCGGATCCACGACTTCCCTTCCAGAATCACGTTTGCAAATTGATTGCCTAGTTCCGCCATCAGGAATTTCAGCAGCGTCAACCGGAACAGCAGGTCCATTTCGATATTTTTGTGATATTTCGCCTGCGTCAGTGCGCTTTGCAGCAGCTCCACCAGGAGTTTGCGGTATGCTGCGGTATCCGGTCCGCGAGTGGCTCGCAGCTCGATCCCCGGAAAATAGGCCGCCTTGGTATTCTGGCGAATCAGGTCAAACAAATAATCACGCGCCGCCTGCGCGAATTTCGGGCTCAAGAAAACGTCATGGTGAATGTTATCCACCCCAATGGATAACGACCCCATTGGTATGGTGACGTTGTATCTTTTGAGTTCCGTTCGCGCCGCTTCCGTCGCAATGGGCATCAGGGACAGGTTTGCCATGCACTCCACCAGAAGGGACTGCTTCCAGTCTAGCCCTGCTGCCCGGCACCGCAAGAATGTGGGATTTACGCGTAACCAGAGAGTTAGCTACAAATTGGCGTCAGCCACGGAAATCACCGTCAATCGCCGCCTGTCCCCATCCAGATGCTCTAATCGCACCCGTATTTGCGGCCACGGCGACCTCAGCGGAAAGCGCTCCGCCCATTCCACGATCAAAACACCGGGTTTCTCGAAAATATCCTCCATTCCTAGTGTTTCGAAGTCATGAAAGTTCTCAATGCGATAAAGGTCCACGTGGTACACCTTACTAATCGACCGAGCCGACTGCCCATAAACGTGCACCAAGGTAAACGTGGGACTGGTGACATCCTCCTCATTCGCGGCTCCAAGTCCGGAAACGATGCCCTTCGTCAGAGTCGTTTTCCCGCTGCCCAGTTCACCGGAAAGCAGCACCACAATCGGAGCCTTCAATCGCGCGGCAAATTGGCGCCCCCAAGTCGTCGTCTCTTCCGCCGAACGCGTAATCACTTCTTCAGCCAATCTTTTGCAGCTCCAGCAGAAGTTTCGCGCGCGCTTCAGGAATCAAGGAAATGACATCATCGGCAATCAACCCCGACGCATCCATTCTCGTAATCCCGATGTCCGCCGCCAATCCATGCAAATACACCCCCAGCGCCAGCACTCTTAGCCAGTCCCCGGTTTTGAACTGCGCCGTAAGCGCCGCCAAAAGTCCCGTAAGCACATCCCCAGTTCCGCCTTTTGCCAGCCCAGCGTTTCCAGTGGTATTTACAAAAGCTATTCCGTCCGGTCCCGCGATCAGGGTGTGAAATCCCTTCAAAATCACGTGCGCGTTCCATCGCCTGGCCGCTTCCCGTGCAGCCTTCAACCGGTCACCTTGAACGTCGCGTATCGATTTACCCAGCAGCCGCGCCATTTCACCCGGATGAGGTGTGATCGCCAAAAATTTGCTCTTCCGCTGTCGCAGTTCGTTGGCGCACCCGTCAAACGCATTCAAACCATCGGCGTCTAGAACCACCGGCAGCTCTGTGGAGCGCACCATCGTTCGAACGCATTGCTGCGTTTGCGCTTCAGTTCCCACTCCCGGACCAATGGCCAACACCGTTTTCCCCTTCTCAATTTTCTTCCACCGCCCACCCTGCACATTTTTTAACGCCATGGTCCCGGCGCGCGTCGCTTGCAACGGCACCGTCATATATTCCGCTTGCGCCGCAGCCACAACCGGAAGAACCACCGTCGGCGTGGCAATCGTCACCAGTCCCGCGCCTGCTCGCACCGCCATACGTCCGGCAAGCACCGCCGCTCCGCTCTTTCCCAGCGCCCCGGCCACCAGCAGCACATGACCAAACGTCCCCTTGTTCGAATCCGCCGCGCGCACCAACGGCAACTCCGCGAATTCTTCCGCCGACGCCCATCGCAGCTCGCCTTGTCCAAGTTCTTCCACCAACTCCGCAGGCGAACCTATTTGCCGCACCTCCAAAGCGCCAGTGCACACCGCATCAGCGCTGATCAATTGCCCAATTTTGGGCGCCGTGAACGTCACCGTCATGTGCGCGCGCAAGACCGGCCCTTCCGCCGCTTCCCCATCGGAAGGCAATCCAGAAGGCATATCCACCGAAATAATCAGGCTGGGACGCGCCGCCGTGGCATTCTTCGCAATTTCATTCACCGCGGAAATAGCCTTACCCGTCAGCCCCGTGGCCGCCCCACGCAATCCAGTCCCCAGCAAGGCATCCACAACCACATCAGAACTCCCGATCGCGCCGCGAACTTTTTCCCACTCACGTTCGCTGTCCAGCACGTTCACCGTGCCACCGGCATTTCGCCAGCGCTGGAAATTTTCGCTCGCATCACCCGTCAACTTCGCGGGCTCTCCAAAAAAATAAACTCGCGGTTCGATACCCGTAACCTTCAGATGACGCGCCGCCACCAGCCCATCCCCGCCGTTGTTCCCTTTCCCGCACAAGATCGAAATCTTCACATCACGCCTCGATTCCGTCACGTGCGCGCCGCCAAACCATCGCAGGATCACCTCACATACCTGCTGCCCAGCTGACTCCATCAGCTGTAATCCGGGAATGCCAAAGCGCGCCGTGGTCTGTCGGTCGACCTCGCGCATTGCCGCTGCGGTAAGTGCTTTCATGATTGATTTACTTCGCTACGCGCCTAAAGCATCCACCCGCCGCTGACGTTCATCACTTGTCCGGTGACGTATTCAGCTTCTTCGGATGCAAAGAAGGCCACCGTTGCGGCCACATCTTCCACCGTAGGCGGGCGGCCAATGGGAAACCGCGCGTCCCGCATGCTGCGTGCCTCGCTTAGCGTCAACTCATTCTCATCAATACTCGAAGGATTCACCACATTAACCGTAATTCCGTTTTTTGCTTCTTCCAGCGCCAGTGAGCGCGACAATGCCACTACAGCGGCCTTGGCCGCCGCATACGCGGAAATCTTGGCCTGCCCAAACGCTCGCTCCGCTCCGACCGCACCCAAATTTATAATTCGTCCCCAGCGACCTTTACGCATGTGCGGTAGCGCCGCCCGGCATACATAAAGCGCCGTAAACAAATTGGAAGAAAAAATTCCGTGCCAGTCCTCCAGCGAACTCTCCGAAACCGTGCCCCAGCGAAAATCCCCAACGTTATTCACCACGATGTCGAGCCGCCCAAAACGCTCCACCACCGTCTTCACCAACTGCCCCGCTCGCGCCGGATCGGAAATATCCGTCTCCACCGCCACGCATTCCGCGCCCACCGCTTGGATTTGGCGCAAGGTCTGCTGCGCTGCCGCCTTATTCGAACGATACGCGATAGCTACCCGCGCGCCATCTTGCCCCAGCCGCGTCGCGATTCCGCGCCCGATTCCGCGGCTTCCTCCAGTTACCAGCGCTACTCGATTGCGAAGCGACATTCTTCTCCCACGCCCAAGTATTTTCGAAAGCTAGCCAGTATAGCCCACGTCTCAGAAATTTCCGCCCGCATACGTGCCGTTTCCCCACTCTCCAAATCCACACAAGAATGGGCACCAGGTTCGCAGTTGAGGTATGACCTGGGTCTTGGGGCTAGCCAACTACATACGCCAAGGTACTATGACGGCCACGCCACAAGTGGTACACTCCCGCGCAATAGTAGTCGATCTTTGCCGCGTCCAAAAGTCGTCCCTGACAGTCGTTGGCGTTTGCCGTGCGAATTAGGCAACGCATTCGCGGATGCCGCAGCGCCTGGCAGGAGGCCCCGGTTTCCCTAATTGGTGAAGTATCCGGCGTGCTTGTGGTGCGCCCTGAAGGCATTGAATTTTTGTGGTGAAGGAGGAGATATGAAGCGAAGGAAATTTCTGGTTTCATTCGCGATGGCCCTCGCATTCGCTGGACTTACGATTAGCGGTGCCAACGCGCAGCAGAATTCAAAACCCGCCAACAATGCTATCGCGCTTACCGGTCTCCCCGGCGTCAAAGACAACGCCAAAGGTACGCTAACAGTCGAGAGCGGAAAGTTGCATTTCAGCTATGGCAAGAAGAGTTCCGAGGTGAACGTAGCCAGCATTGAAGACGTGGTCACCGGCGAAGACACACAAGCAGCGGTAGGAAAGACCGTGAGCACCCTCAGCATGGCCGCACCATACGGATCGGGGCGCTTTCTGGCGTTGTTTCGCACCAAGTTCGACACCCTGACGCTTCGCTATCGTGATGAGAATGGCGCGTTGCACGGCGTCATCTTTGCGATGCCGACCGCCGGCGCCGAGCCCATTAAGAAAGAACTGCTGGCTCAAGGAGCGCATACCACGGTGGTGGAGGAGCGAGCGGCGGCGACCAATTCATCGAGCAAGGAGCCAAAACAATGAAGCGCTATTCGAACGCAATTCTGTGGTTAGCGGTTGTGGCTGTGGCTTTCGCTGCTTGTCCTTTATCGGCTCAGCCAGTCAAACACAAGGCCTCTGCAATTCAGGTAGAAATGATTCACTCCGATGAGATCAAGCTGCCAGCCGAGTTCCAAATCTCGCTTTACGAAAATTTGGTTCGCCAGCTTGAGAAGCAGGGCGGCTTTGAGCATGTGTATCGCGACGGCGACCGCAGAGCCAAGGACGCGGCTGACCTCGTCGTTCTGCACAGCACGGTTCGTGGTTTCAAGGCAGGCAGCGAACGTACCCGGCGCGTGACCACGGTTGCCGGAGCGACTTCCGTCACCATTCACTGCGAATTCAAGAACGCCGATGGAAAAGTGCTTCTGGAACAAGACGTGAATGGCAAGGTGTGGTTCTTTGGAGGGAATCTGCGAGCGACCTACGATTTCGCGAAGAAAACCGCTCGCGTGGCTCACGACAACTTCAGTTCGTCTGAACATAAATCTTGAGGCGAAGCTTTGCCATTGGGATTGAATCTCTAAGAATTGATCCCATTTGAAGATTACAGTTAGCCAGAGGGTGCCCCACCCTCGATTTGTAGGGTGGGTCTTGCATTTTCTTCTGCCCTCGTGAGAAGCGTGCCCCGGGTTTGCAGTCGAAGTGTGAACGCGATCGTAGTCTTCTGCTACTTCAGCCGCGCCACAATCACGGTCATATCATCGGCCTGTTCCGCGCTCCCCGCCCACTCTTCCGCCGCCGTCATCAACGACAACGCCACACTACTCGGCGGCGACGCCTGTACCCGCACCGCCGCCTCTTGCAACCGTCGAATTCCAAACTCTTCCCCATACACATTTTCCGGCTCTACCAGTCCATCACTGTAGCCAACCAGCACCGCATCGCGCGGCACCATCAACGAATTTTCTTCGTAGGTACTCTCCTCGTACACTCCCAACACCATGCCCCCCTTGTCGAGCCGCACTGCATTGTTCTGGCTCAACAAAAACGATGGCAGATGCCCGGCATTGGTGTAACGCAGGGTCCGCGTCGCGCTGTCATACACACAGATAAAAAACGTAGCAAAACGATCGTCCGCGGTATTTCGCACCAGGTGCTTGTTCAGCCGTGAAACCAATTCATCCGTCCCCAGATGTTCGCTGCCGCCCATCAACAATTGGCTCCGCAACGCTGCCTGCAAACTGGCCATCAACAATGCCGCCGAAATTCCCTTCCCGGAAATATCCGCAATCGCCACGGCAATATGCGTCGGCGTCAGTTGAATAAAATCATAATAATCGCCGCTCACCGACCGCGCCGCCTTGCAGATCGCCTCCACTTCCACTCCCGGAACCGACGGCAGCCGCTTCGGAAACAACTGGTCCTGCACTTCACGCGCGATGGAAATCTCATTCTCCAATCGCTGCCGCTGTTTTTGCTCCTCGATTAACCCGCTGATCGATCCGGTCATCAGATTGAACGATTCACCAAGCACGCCCAACTGGTCTCGGCGGTCCACCCGCACGCGATGCGTCAAATCCCCGGACTGCACGTATTGCGTCGCTTGGTACAGGTCCGCGATGGCCGTGGTGATCGTGCGCGTCATGCTGATCCCGGTAATTAACGCCGCAAGCTCGATCAGCAGGAATACCACGCCCACAATAATAAACAGCAGCAGGTACGAATCTCGCAGCTCCCCAAGAGAATTAAATATGCGCGCGCTCAAACGCGACGGCCGCGCATTGGTCACCGCCAAAACCGGCCGGTCATATTCCACCTTGCCATCACGCCCAACGTAAACTGAATTAAGTCTCGACACCACGCTAACCGCCGGATCAATCCAAAAACCTTGTGGTTGTAACACTCGCGCCTTAGCGTTTATGGGCTCGCCAGCTGCGTACTTGCCGTCTGTCGAATGGTAAATCGCTGTCTCTCCATCCCCAGCTGAAATTTTCCGCATTGGATTTAATTGAATCGCGCCCACGTCCGGCGCGATAGCCGAAAGAAGTTCGGGAGTGACTGGAACCCGTAACTGCACCACCCTGACATGGTCCTTTCCATGAATCGCGCGGAAGCTCACCAGCGATAGCTGGTCCTTTTTTCTGCCCTCTTCTTGAAGCAACCCCGCGAACGACTCCGCTCCTTTCGCTACTTTATGGAGCAACGTCTGATCATCCGAAAATGTGATCGACAGTTCGGGCAGTTCGCGGTCGTGCACCGCTTTCGATTGCGCCGCCAGAACGCTCTCAAACTCTTCTTCGCTGCTTCCTCTTGTTGCCGGCCCGTGCGCCGCGGCGATGTGCTCAGCCATGTCGGCGAGGCTATTAATACGCACCTGGATATCTTCATAAAGCAGGTACGCGCCCAGCTGCGAATACAAAATCCGCCCGGCAAGCCCAACCAGAGTAACAATCAACAAAATGGGAACCAACGCGATAAACAGGTAAGCCACGATCAACCGGTTGCGCAAGCTCCACAACAGTCGCGACCGCCACCACCCGATCATGCGAAACAGCAGGTAAAACAGGCATAGAACCGCTAAGAATTTTAGAAAACTAACGACGCTACCGCTGAGTTCCGCAACGGTAACCACTGCGCCCAGCGCAAATATCACCAGCGCGACAATGTCAAAGCCAGATAGCCGGCGCCAAAACATCTGCAGACTGGAAGAGAGGGCATTCATTGTGTGATCGAGAGAGAAATACTACTGTACCGGAAGAAGTCTCGCCCGCGCAGGACAAGCGCGTCCCAAGAAGCAGCCTCGGCTTTCGCGCGCCCGGCTGATGGAATGCTATTCCGCTACGTTCCGAACGTGGCTGTGTTTCACGCCATACGTGAAATAAATCACCAGCCCAACGACCAGCCAGACGACCAATCGTATCCAGGTGAGGGCTTTTAGCCCCGCCATGAGCCCGAGCGACACAATCATGCCCAAGATGGGCACTAGAGGGACCCACGGAGTCTTGAATGGGCGCACAAGTTCGGGGCGCCGTACGCGAAGGACCCACACGCCCGCGCAAACGATGACGAAGGCTAGCAGTGTACCGATGCTGACGAGCTGGCCGAGATCACCGATCGGCACAAGCGCCCCTACAAACGCCACGCACAGGCCAACGATAGCCGTGGACTTCCATGGCGTCCGGAAACGCGGATGGATGTCGCTCGCCCACTTCCACAGCAGGCCGTCCCTCGACATCGAGTAGAATACGCGCGACTGCCCGAGCATCATTACCAGCATGACAGTGCTCAACCCTGCCAGCGCGCCCGCGTTCACCACGTAACTTCCCCAGCGCACTCCGGTTTCTCGCATGGCGAGCGAGACGGGAGCGCCGATGTTCAAGCGTGAGTAGTGCACTGTGGCCGTCAGCAGACCGGAGACCAGCAGATACAGAATCGTGCAAATGACTAATGACCCGAGAATACCTATAGGCATATCTCTTTGTGGATTTTGTGATTCCTGGGCCGCAGTTGAAACCGCGTCAAAGCCGATATAGGCGAAGAACACGACACCCGCACCTCTCAAGATGCCTGACCAGCCATACGATCCGAAGGACCCGTCATTGGGCGGAATGAAGACTTTCCAGTTTTCGTGCGCAATAGCCGGATGCTTCATGACAAAAGCGGTTGCGACAGCGATGAAGACTAGAACGGCCGTTAGCTTTACAAAAACCACTCCAGTATTGAAATTCGCCGACTCCTTGATTCCGATGATGAGAAGAGTCGTAACCGCAAGCATAGCGAGGAAGGCAATCAAGTTAAACTTCGAAGTGGCCGTTGGCAAACCCACCATTTGCGCGCCGCTCAAACTCAGCGTGCTTATCGGCGCCCAGCGGCCTTCATACATGATCCACTTTGCTCCAGGAACGTCGCAAATTTGAGGCGGCAAGCTGATCCCATAGTCTTGCAGAAACGCCACAAGCGTGCTGCTCCATCCGCTGGCCACCGTGGCAGCGCCAAAGGCATACTCCAAAATCAGATCCCAGCCGATGATCCACGCAACTAACTCACCCAGGGTGGCGTAGCCATACGTATACGCGGAACCTGCGATGGGAATCATCGATGCAAACTCTGCGTAACACAGACCCGCAAACAAGCAGCCGATACCCGCGAGCACATACGACAGCATGATCGACGGCCCAGCATACAGCGCCGCCGCAGACCCCGTGATTACAAAGATGCCGGCGCCAATGATGGCCCCAATACCCAGCGTCACCAAGTTCACGGGACCCAGAGCGCGTTTCAGACAATGCTCTCCGGTTTGTCCGGCCTCCTGCATCAGCGTGGTCATCGACTTCGTTGCGAATAACGGATTCCCCATTCAGCGTCTCCCTGGGTAGAAATTATCCCCACCGCTCAGGCCAATTTGGACCAGAACTGTGACATTGTAGGTTGCCCACACCTTTTGCCCTACAACAAAATCATTCGACGAACAAAATCCCGCGTCCCCGGCAGCCTTTTTTTTCGTTGCTGCAGAATTTCACTACGAGGCAAGTGCTTGAAACCGTTCCCGAGTCAATTCGTAGCGAATCGTCCGCGTACCATCCTCGACGGGCCCATCGCCGACAAACGCGAACCCGGATTTTTCCATCACACGAACGGACAGCGTCAGCCCCGGTAGAGTATCGGCAACCACCCTTTGTACCTCTGGGTTCTGAAATGCCCAACTGAGAAGACCTCGCACCGCCTCGGTGGCGTATCCGTGCCGCTGGTGCGTTTCCAGCATGCTGTATCCAATCTCAACCAATCCGTCCTTCGGACTTCCCTTAAAGCCTGCATTGCCGTTCAACTCGCGAGGCTCCCTGCGAACGCAGAACCATAAATTCCAACCAACATCGCGTGCCTCCGCTTTCTGTAGCGAGGCCAAAAAATACTGCCGGGAATGTTCATCATTCAACGGCGGGGGCCAGCTTGTCGGTGTCGGAGTATCGAGTAGATGCGCTAGCGCCGGAAGATTATCTGTCTCAGCCTGAGCTAGTTGCACTGTGACGGCCACAAGTTCTAGGCGTGGGGTGAGTATCCGAAGGTCAGGCATGCGAAGCCTGCTGCTTATAACGTTCATTCCAAAACTCGCCCGCGCCGCGACCACACCAGGTAAACCGGCACTCCCAACAACACAATCAACAATCCCGGCCAAGTGGTCTGCGTCTTGTACAAAAGCAGAACAAACATGATCGCCAAAGCCGCCACAATATAAAGCAGCGGCACAAATGGATACCCGAACGCCCGGTAAGGGCGCTCAGCATCAGGGCGCTTCCTGCGCAAAACAAATATTCCGGCGATTGTCAGCGCATAAAATATCAGCACCGAGAAAACCACGTAGTCGAGCAGGTCGCTATACAGATTCCCGTACGTGATCGTCCCAGCCTCATCCACATGCCTCGTGCGCAAAAGAATCAGCACAATAATCCACACGCATTGATAAATCAGCGCTACCGCCGGCACCCCGCGTTTATTCAAAGTCCCAGTCGCACGAAAAAATAGCCCATCCTTCGCCATCGCGTACGAAACTCGGGCGCCCGCCAGAATCAATCCGTTGTTGCAACCAAACGTGGAAATGATGATCGCCACCGCCATGATCGACGCGCCCACCGGCCCAAACACCGCGTTCAGTGCTGCCGACGCCACTCGATCATCGGGCGCATGCTGAATCTGTGCCAATGGCAGCGCACACAAATAGGCCACATTCGCCAGCACGTACAACGTGATAACAATGATCGTTCCAAACGCCATCGACAGCGCCACGTCTCGCTTGGGATTTTTTACCTCCGCGGCCGTGAACCCGATGTTGTTCCAGGCATCCGCGGAAAACAGCGACCCTACCTGAGCCACTCCAAACGCTACAAACAATCCAAACGCTCCGCTCGCGGCGGTAATCGTCGGCACAAACCCACGCAGAAAATCCGCCCCCGGTTCAATTGCCTGCGCCCCGCGAATGGCCCACAAGTGCGAAAAATTATCGCTGATAGCCGCCGCGTTACGTCCCACAAACACGCAAAGAAAAATCAGCCCCAACAGCGAAAGAGCCTTCGCACTGGTAAAAATATTCTGAATGATCTTTCCCAGTTGCACCCCCAACGTGTTCAAAAACGTCAAAAAAATGATCATCAGCACCGCCACCAGTTGCTGCACCGACAAGCTGATGGCGTATTTCGAAGATATCGCCAACGGGTGCACCAGCCACGTCTGCGGCGAAATTGCCGGAGCCAACACTCCCAGGTACCGCGCAAATCCAATTGCCACCGCCGCGATCGTGCCCGTCTGGATGACCAGAAATAATGTCCAGCCATAAAGAAAGCCCCACAGCGGCGAATACGCTTCCCGCAAATAAATATATTGTCCGCCAGCATGTGGGAATAGCGCCGCCAGCTCGCCGTAAGAAAGCGCCGCCGAAATCGTCAGCAAGCCGGTGATGATCCACGCGAAAAGCAATCCCCCCGCGGATCCCGTCTGCCTGGCGATATCGGCAGCCACAATAAAAATCCCGGAGCCGATCATCGACCCGACAACGATCATGGTGCCGTCAAATAACCCAATGGCGCGCACGAATCCGCCTTCGCTTCGCGCCACGCTCGGTGCCGTCGCTGTTTTAATCTCGGCCATATCCGTCGTTCTTCACTGCACCTAATCTAGATGTTCCAGCAAATCCACATACTGACGCGCGCGTTTACCCAAATTTTCCGCGCGCAAAATATCGCTGATGATCGCCACCGAATCCGCTCCCGCCTTGATCACTTCAGCCGCCCGTTCTAGCGTAATCCCGCCAATGCCCACAATGGGCCTATCCGTCATCCCGCGTGTCTCCCTTACAAACCCCACGCCAACCACGGGATCGGGATTCTCTTTCGAGCCAGTCGTAAAAACCGGTCCGACAGCGATGTAATCTGCCGAAGTTTCCAGCGCGCAACGGAATTGCCCGGCATTGTGCGTGGACAACCCCACCCATTTCCCGTCGCCCACCACTTCGCGCGCCTGCTCCACTCCCAAATCTTCCTGTCCCACATGCACACCGCCAGCGCCCGCAAGCGCAGCAACATCCGCGCGGTCATTCACAATGAATTGCACTCCCAGGGGATTCAGATATTCGGCGAGCTCACGGGAAGTCTCAAACAATTCGCGCCCGGTAGCACGTTTGTTCCGGTATTGGATCAATCGCACTCCGGCGTCAACCAGGTTCTTTGCGCACTCTTTTGCGGGAATTTTCAACAATGCTGCGTCTAATATCACATACAGTCGCGGCAGAACAAGGCGCATCGGCACCTATTTTCCGTTAGTCCCCAACAATCGATCGATAAAATGCGTATCAAACCGCCCCGCTGCAAAATCGGGATCCGCCACAATTCGCCGATGCAATGGAATAGAAGTTCGGATTCCCTCGATCACGAACATTTCCAGCGCGCGCTTCATGCGCCCAATAGCTTCCCCCCGGTCGCGCCCCTTAACAATCAATTTTGCAATCATGGAGTCGTAATACGGTGGAATCACCGCATCGGCATGCGCCGCCGAATCCACGCGTACCCCGGTTCCCCCCGGCGCCTGAAAAGTTGTAATGCGCCCCGCCGAGGGCACAAACGTCTCCGGATCTTCCGCATTAATCCGGCACTCAATCGCATGCCCCGAAAAGTGAATTTCCCCGGTCGCGTCCTGCAAACGTTCCCCAGCGGCAATTCGTATCTGCGCTTTGATCAGGTCCACCCCGGTAACCAGCTCCGTCACCGGATGCTCCACCTGTATGCGCGTGTTCATCTCGATAAAATAGATGGACCCATCTTCATCCATCAGAAATTCCACCGTGCCCGCGTTCGTATATCCAATCTTGTTCAAAGCCTTGACAACTTTGGCGCCCAGCTCCTTGCGTTGCTTCGCATCAATTGCCGGTGACGGTGATTCCTCAACCAGCTTCTGGTGCCGCCGCTGAATACTGCACTCCCGTTCTCCCAGATGAATAATTTGCCCATGCTGATCGCCCAGCACCTGGTATTCAATATGCCGCGGATGCTCAATAAATTTTTCGGCATACATATCTGGGTTGCCAAAAGCCTGCTGCGCCTCGCTGCTCGCCGCCTGATACGCCGCCAGTAAATCTTCCACGCGCCGCACTATGCGCATGCCACGCCCGCCGCCGCCGGCCGAAGCCTTCAAAATTAACGGGTAGCCAATTTTTGCCGCGCTCGCGGCAAGCTGTTCTTCACCCTGAATAATTCCGTCGCTACCCGGCACGGTGACCAGTCCCGCCGCACGAACTTCCCGCCGGGCCCGGTCTTTATCGCCCATCATCTCGATTATTTCTGGAGTTGGTCCAATAAACGTAATTTCCGAAGCCTCGCAAACTTTCGCGAAATTGGCATTTTCAGAAAGAAATCCATACCCCGGATGAATGGCATCCACGTTGGTGATTTCAGCCGCGCTGATTACTTGCGGAATGTTGAGGTAACTCTCACTGCTGCGCGCCGGCCCAATGCACACCGCTTCATCCGCGAAGCGCACGTGCAGCGAATTGCGGTCCGCCTCGCTATAGACTGCCACCGTGGAAATGCCCAATTCCTTGCAGGCGCAGATGACCCGCAGGGCAATTTCCCCTCGATTAGCTACAAGGATTTTTTGGAACATGGCTCTGGGGTGCGGCTATTTCTTCCTGCCCGGCCGGATGCCGAACAAGGGCTGGCCATACTCCACAGGCTGCCCATTTTCGGCATATACGCGTATGACCTCGCCGCTGGCGTCTGATTCAATCTCGTTCATCAACTTCATGGCTTCCACGATGCACAGTGTCTGTCCCGTTTCCACCTGTGATCCAACCTTCACAAAAGCTTCCGCCCCGGGGCTCGGAGCGCCATAAAACGTTCCCACGATGGGAGATTTAATCAGATGTAAATCTTCGCTGCCTCGTCCGTCCGCGCCTCCCGCGGAACCTTGTGCACTTGGGCCAGCCGATGTTGCCGATCCGCCCGGCACAATAATCTCCGGCGCATATCCACTCCGTGACTGCTGCAGCACCACCCCGCTCGAAGGCTTGCGCAAACGGATACGCAGGTCCCCCCGTGAGTATTCAAACTCTTCAAGGTTATGCTCCGTCATGAACTGCAATAGCTGCTCGATTTGCTTCAATTCGGGATTGGCAAAGCTTTCGGCGGCCCTGTTGGAGGATGGTTTCGAAGTCTTTTTGCGCGTCATGCCCGTAGTCAAATCTCTATGAGATCCCGCGTAACGCGGGTCAATACTTCTATCCGATCGGCGTGCACCACAACGTCGTCTTCAATGCGTATGCCGCCCACGCCTTCGATATAGATTCCCGGTTCAATGGTCACCACGTTCCCCGCTTCAAGCCGCTTCTTTTGTCCTCGCGCGATGCGCGGTTCTTCGTGGACTTCTAAACCCAGCCCGTGACCAGTGCTGTGCACAAAATATTTGCCTAGCCCCTGCCGCTCTAGTACTTGCCGCGCTGCCGCGTCTACATCCCCACACAGAACGCCATTCTTTACTGCGGCGATTGCCGCAACTTGCGCATCCTGAACAGCCTTATACCATTGCCGGACACGTTCCGGAGCTTTCCCATAATAAAATGTGCGCGTGATGTCGCTGCAATAGTGCGCGAGTATAGCACCCAGGTCCAGCACCACAAACTCATTTTTCTTCAATCGCTTGGAGGTCGGGCGCGCATGTGGAAGAGCCGTTCGTTCTCCAAAAGCTACGATCGTTTCGAACGCCGCGCCCGACGCCCCTCTCTTCCGCATCTGGTATTCAATCTCCGCGACAACCTCAAATTCCCGCACCCCGCCCTTTAGCAGCGGTACCACTTCTTCCATCACGCGGCCCGCCAGAATGGCCGCTCTGCGCATTACCGCCAGCTCCTGCGCGTCTTTGTGCATCCTCAGGGACGCCATAAGCCCGGTGACCGGGTTCCACTTGCAACCTCTTCCCGCCGTTTTTCGTAACGCTCGGTACTGGCTCACCGAAAGTTGCGTCGCCTCGAATCCCACGCTCTTTGCTTTGTTACTAGCCAGAAACTCCCCGGTGGACTCGAACAACGAACCCTTTTGCTGCACCACCGCGACCCCTGTCGTCTCCGCTTTGGCTTGTCCGACGAATCTTCCATCCGTGATGAGCGTCGTCCCTCGGCGCGTAACTACCAGCGCGCCCGACTCTCCCGTAAATCCCGTCAGGTAATACCAATCCGCCGGGTGCGTGACTAACGTGCTCTCGACTTGCAGCGCTTCGAATTTCTGGACCAGCGCGCTCCGCCTAGCTGCAAACCTTGTATTCATAAAAACGAATCGAGGAGACCGTAGTCTCCTCGATGAATTCCTTTTGGGAAGGTAGTCCGCTTACCCTGCCCGGTTGAGTTTCGGCAGGCCGCTTGATTGAGTCGACCCGTCCGGATCACGCGGTAACTAGCCAGCTATGCCCAGACCATTACCCAGGAATGATGCGCGGCGTCAGGAAGAAAAGCAGTTCCTGCGACGTCACCGATACGTTGGTGCGCTTGAACAAATTTCCGATCAACGGAATGCTCCCCACGACCGGCACCTGCGTGATGTCCACTCGCTGGTTGGTGATGATGATTCCGCCGATGACCACCGTGCCCCCGTCGGCAACTGTCACCTTGGTTTCCGCCGATTGCGTGTCCAAGGCTGGAACGCCCTGCACTCGCGGAATACCGGTGTCAATCTGCGTGTTTTCCACCAGCACGTCCATGAACACGGTGCCTTCCGCGGTGATCTGCGGCGTGACTTCCAGTTTCAGTACTGCGTCAATGAACTGCACCGATATCGTGTTGTTAATCGTCGTCTGTATGGGAATCTTGGTACCTTGTTTGATGATCGCCTTTTCGTTGTTCTGCGTGATGACCTTCGGCTTCGACAGCAGTTTGCCAACGCCCTTGGCTTCCGCGGCAGTGATGAAGAAGTCCACCGCAAAGTTAGGCGAACGGTGAGAGAAGCCGAGTCCGCTGGTCGGAACTCCGGCGCTTAAGTTAGTAACCAGTGGAATACCAGAAGTGATGCCGTTGCCTGATTGGGTTCCGGTGGCCAACCCTACTGGTGACTGAGGAATACCTGCGCCGCTGGTCACACCGCTACCGCCCACCGCCGGCGTACCGCTAAAGAGCGAACGCCCGCTCGTCGTGGAGCCTGCGAAACCGAGCTCCGTGCCGATGTCCTGCGCAAACGAGCGCGAAGCAGACACCACCCGAGCTTCGATCTCCACCTGCTGCGACTTGCGGTCCAACTGCCGAATCAAATTATCGATGGTCGGGATCACTGATGGAATGTCGCGAATAATCAACTGGTTCGAGCGGTCGTCGGAAAGAATGTCTCCGCGCGCGCTGAGGAATTTCTTGAGCGTATCCTTCAGCGTCGCAGCCTTGCTATAGCTGAGTACTCGCGTAACGGTAACCGGAGCCACCGCTTCGGCCTGGGCCTTTTCCAGGTCGCGCTCTGTCTCCGCTTCTTTCTTCAACGTGTCGCGCGTCGCGATGCGCAAGACATTGCCATTCAATTGTTTGTCGAGTCCATTATTCTGCAGCACGATGTCCAGCGCTTGGTCCCATGGAACTTCATCCAGCACGATCGTCAGCGTGCCCTTGACGGCCGGGTCCAACACCACATTCAAACCGCTGATTTCGTGAATCAGCCGGAAGAAATCCCGCAAATCCACATCCTTCAGGTTTACGGAAATCGGCTCACCCGTATATTTACCAGCAGGCGCGGCCATCGGAGAAACCTGCATCGATTGCGCCATTGTTCCCGCAGCAGTGTTCGCCTGTTGGGCCGCTTGTTGCGCTGCCTGCCCGGCCTTCGCTGTCGGCGTCAACCCTTCGTTCTTCCCCCCGAATGAGGCCAGCCTGAGTGAGGGCTGAGTCAGTTCGCCCGGTAACGCAAACCGAGCAGAATTAATCCCTGATTTCTTGCCGTTACTCGCGCTGAGCGTCCGTTTCGCGGTATTACCGGCCGGATTGCTCGCCGAATTGCTTGCGGAAGTCCCGCTCGGAGCGCCCGATTGTTCGCTAAAAAGTATCACCACCGCCGCGCCGTCGCGCGAAAGCTGGAAATGCGCCGGCTTCGTCAGATCGATGACCACCCGCACCACGTCATCGCGAAATTGCCCCAGCCGCACTCCCAGTATTGGAGCCGTCGCGCCCGCGATCACCGTTCTCTGCGACCCCAGCCGGGCGCCGCTGAAATCCAGCACTAGCCGCTCCGGATTTTGCAAACGCGCCGCGCGGGGCTCCAGCTTTCCTTCGCCCTCCACCCGCACGCTGGCTTGCTGCGATGCGTTTTGCCGGATGGCAACGCTGGAGATCACTGTCGGCGTGGTCGTCACCCCAGCGATTTCCTGAGCGCGCGCAGGCATCACCGCCGTGCCCACGGCCAAGCTCGTGAGGATCAAGAAACCAGACCGTATCACCGGGCAATTCGTCTTCATTGCTCTTCTCCTGCAGTCGAGTAAATTCTCTTATTCACTGACCGTTCCACTGGTTTGCCAAACGCGTCTTTGCTGGTTTCATGGAACGACACTCCGTCCATCGCAATTTTGTCTACGCGCCCGTCATACAACTGATCCCCTTCGCGCAGGAAATACGTGCGCTGTTGAGGATTACTCACCACCGCAATCATGCCGTTGGGTCCGTGCACAATCCCGTCTATCTTTAGCGTGCCCACCTGCAGCCCGCCCTTCCCGGGAGGAAGATTTTTTGTGTCCGTCCCTGCTTTTTGGCGTGCCAGCATTGACTCAAAAGGATCCCGCCGCGCAATTCTGGCTTGCTCGGCTACCGAGCTCCCGCCGGCATCTTCCGTAGAATTTGTCGCCACATGCTTCTTCGATACTCGTTTCGCCGCAGGCTTCGCCGCGGGCTTTGACGGAGGTGTTCCCGCCGGTCGTGCACCAGCCGCTGTCGACGCGGGCGCCGTAGCGGGTGGTTGCCCCTGCGCGTGCGAGCACGTCGCGGCCGCTGTCAGTAAAATCGCGCTTATCACTGTGATCACTGAACGCATAGTTCGCTCATTCCCGCTCAGGGCTTTCCAGCCGCTGCAGGCTGAGTTTTGGCTCCAGTTGCGGGAGCTGCACTCGCATCAGCAGGCTTGGTGAAAAAGGTTGTGGCTGTGAATACCGCGGACACCGTCGTCCCTGGGCGCATGGGATACTTGCCTGCGGCTTTCTCGGGATCATCAAACTTCAAGTCGCCCACGTTGATGATTCGCGACAACCGGCTCATGCGTCCGAAGAAATCCAATAGATTGAAATACGGTCCGTCCGCTTGCATCTCGAACGGCATGTCGTAGTGATATTCCCGGGGCACTACCGCTTGCGCCGTGAATCGCCGGATGGTCACGTTTGACGCTGCAGCCGCTCCTTGTACCAGCCGTATGAACTCATCCACTTCTTTCTCTTCCGGCACGATGGCCTTCAACGTCTCCAACTGCTTCGAAAGCGCATCCATCTGCTGTTTCAATTCCCCATAGCGTTGTTTGTAAACCTGCAATTGCGTCACTTCGTCGCTCAAAGCCTTGCGCTGGTCTACCGCCTTGTCGACCGCGCTGCGCTCCTGGGCCACCGGCGAAAACGGTAGATATACCCCAATCAGCACGATGACCACCGCAAGTGCCGCGGCTACCAGGGCCTGCACGATTACGGACATGTCGCGTAATGGATTCTCCATCGCTTACCCTTTCCTCGCGGGTGGCGCCGCTTGCGCCGGTGCATTCGCCGGCTTGGTCTGCACCGCTTGCGGCGGAGTAATTTCAGCGGAAATCTCAAACGTGTACGTCTGCACCGCGGTGTTTTTCTCGTCCTGCTTCGATTCCTTGATCTCCACTTTTTGGAAATATCCTGATCGTTTCAAGGCGGTAATGAAATTTGCCACCGCATTGATCGAAGCCGACGAACCCTGCAACGTCAGGTTGTTGCCCTTGCGCGTTACATTCGTCAGCCACAGGTTTTCTGTTCTCGAAACGGTGTTCGCCACCATGTCCAGCAATTCCTGCCCACCGGTGCGATCCCGCTGCAACTGCTCGATGGTCGAAACCCGCTGCTGCAAAACACCCTTCTGTTTCTGGAACGAGTCCACCTGCTGTTTGATTTGTTCCAGCTGCGTCTTTTCCGCGCTTAATGTCGCGATTCGCCGGTTCTCTTCATTCACCTGCTTCTGCCAGGTCAAATACAGAAAAGTAAGGAACGCCAGTCCTAGCACCACGCCTGAGAAAAGGAAGATCGCGGGCATCGCTGACCCGGTATCCACCACCTGCCGGCGTCCGGCCTTCGGTCTGGTTTGTCCGAGAAGGTTTATTCGAATCATGGCTAGTCGAAGCTCCTCAGCGCTAGACCCACGGCGATGGCCAGTCGCGGTGCCAGCTCGCGAATCTGATCATCACTGTGCCGGCTCGGATTGATGATTACCTTCCGGAAAGGGTTTAACTCTTCGACCGGCATCGCGAACTCTTCGCGCAGCAAATCCACCAGCCCGGGCACACGCGCGGTGCCGCCCGCCACTACAATCCGTTGAATGTTTTCGCCGCTCGCGGTAGCCCGGAAGAAGTCAAACGTCTTCTGAATCTCCAGCGTCAAAATGTCCGACACGCTGCGCAAGATCTGCTGTTTCTGATCATCCGTAACACTCGGCAGGCTCTCGCCCATTTTCAGCTTTTCGGCGTCTTCGAAGCTCAGGTCCAGTTCCTTTTGCAACGCGTCGGTATACTGGTTGCCGCCCACGCTCACGTCGCGCGTAAACAGCGGAATCCCCCCGCGCACAATGTTGATGTTCATCACGCTCGCGCCAATGTTCAGCAGCGCCACCGTTTGTCCCGCATCCGGCTCGTAATTCATTTCAAAACAGTTCTGCAGCCCGAAAGCATCGATATCCACCACGACCGGTGTCTTCCCGGCCTGCGCCAGCACGTTCGTGTGATTCAAAATCTTGTCTTTCTTTACCGCTACCAGCAGTACGTCCATCTGCGAATCCATTGATTCCAGAAGCTGGTAACTTAGGTTCACGTCAGCGATATCGAACGGGATATGTTGGCTGGCTTCCGATGGGATGCGGTCAAACAGCTCTTCCTCGGTCATCAGCGGCAGCGGAACTCTCTTCACAATTACCGAGTGCCCTGAAACGGAACTGCCCACATTCTTTGTTTTTATCTTTTGCGTATCGAAAATCTTCGAAATGGCGTTGGCAACTTGTGGCGCATCCATAATCGCGCCATCCACCACGGTATCCTGCGCCAGCGGCTCCATTCCAAAGCTCACCAGCTCGTATCCCGCTTTCGTCGATTTCAGCTCCACTGCCTTTATCGAGCTGGAACCGATATCCAGTCCAACCAACTGCCTGCCTTTTCGTCCGCCCAGTGCAAACATATTCGCGGCCTCTTTCCCCGTCTTGCTAAATCCCGAACTACCGGCGCCTCGCGTGCGCCTGGCTCATCTTCCGCTCCATCCAGCGGTCCAAAATCGTTTTACGAAGTTTCCAACGGTTGCCGAGCTTGAATGCAGGTATTTCGCCTTCGGTGATGTAACGGTACAAGGTATCCGGAGAGATCCCCAGATACTGCGACGCCTGCCTTACGTTCATCACTTCTCGCGATTCATTCACGAGGAAAGCCACCCCGCCATCCGAACTCACACCCGAACTTGCAATCATTTTTTGGAGCATTCCGCATCGTGCTAGAAAACGGCGGAATGCGCTTCGTGAATTCGTTATCCCACCCCGTTGCGCGTAGCGTCAAGGAATTCTCTACCGGAGTTGTCCTAAGAATGGGGGTAGTTTCAGGCAGTTAAAGGGTATTGCAGGCATGCCATACTGTATATTGTGTTACATACGTCATAGTACCACTGCATAGTGTATCAGCGCCCGGCGTGCGCCTGTTCCCGCGGACGGTTATTCTTTCACTCCAAATCACTCACACACGTCAAAAAAAAATACCAAAAAAATACCCAAATCTTTCTCGCCAAAAATAATCCCGAATTTTGTTCTCAATCAATCGTCTGGTCGATAACTAATCCACTCTGTAGCGCAACCTCACCCAAATTTTCGCGAATCATCTTTAGAGATTCGGTTGTGGCCCTTCCTTTAATTTTCTTTTTGTGATTTTGGATCGCGCGATTCTTTCGGATCCCGCCGCAAAGCACAAAAATGCGAAGGGTATCCTACGCTCGGTTTTTAGCGTGGGTCTTTCTTTAATTTTTTTCTGATCGCCGTTCGCAGAACTCTTCGCGGTCGTATCACAACCCAAAAAAGCGCAGGTGTGCCAGGCTCGCTTTTTAGCCTGGGTCATGAATTGATAAGACGTACCCCTCGACGTCACTCTCACCTCACGTATTTCCATGCTATGTTTCAACAGATTTGCGCAGCGAGGTTAAGTGCCCGTCTTCAACCGTGTAATCTGGATCGTTCTTGACAGCGTAGGCATCGGTGAACTCCCCGACGCTGCCGACTACGGCGACGTAGGTCGCAACACACTCGGCCACATCGCCGAATCACGCGTTTTAAATTTGCCCACCCTCGTGAACCTCGGCCTCGCCAACATTGCGCCTCTAAAAAATCTTTCTCCCGTCGCAACACCTCTCGCCGCCCACGGAAAAGGCGCAACTCATTCCCCTGGCAAAGACACTACCACCGGTCACTGGGAAATGGCTGGCATCTGGCTCCCGCAAGCCTTCCCCGTTTATCCGCACGGATTCCCTCCCGAAATTATCGCCGCCTTCGAAAAACAAATCGGCCGCCAAACACTAGGCAACAAGCCCGCCTCCGGCACGGAAATAATCAAGGAACTAGGCGAAGAGCACGTCCGCACCGGTAAGCCTATCGTCTACACTTCTGGCGACAGCGTATTCCAGATCGCCGCCCACGAAGACGTCATCCCCGTCGCTGAGCTCTACCGCATGTGCGAAATCGCTCGCAAATTACTGGACGGCCCTCATCGCGTCGGCCGCGTGATCGCCCGCCCATTCACGGGAACACCGGGCCATTTTGTAAGAACACCGCGGCGTCACGACTACGCCGTCGATCCACCCAAGCCAATGTTGCTTGACGCCCTCGCCGAAAAACGCATCCCTGTTTTCGGCATGGGCAAAATCCACGACATCTACAACGGACGCGGCGTCGCCGACTACGTCACCACCAAAAGCAACGCTGACGGCATGGAAAAATTAACCGCCTCCATTCGCCAGCGTCCCGCCGGCTTGATTTTCTGCAATCTGGTCGATTTCGACATGCTCTACGGCCATCGCAAAGACGTGGAAGGTTTCGCCCAATCCCTCGAAGAGTTTGACGCCTGGCTTGCCAAATTTCTGCCGACTCTGAACAAATCTGATTTGCTGATGATTACCTCGGATCACGGCTGCGACCCCGACCCCCGCTGGCCGACCACCGATCATTCTCGCGAATACGTGCCCATTCTCGCCTACACACCAGCAAAACAAAAAGGCGCCCCGCTGGGCGCCCGCGACACACTCTCAGACATGGGACAAACCATCGCCGAAAATTTCGACGCCAACATCCCCCACGGAAAAAGTTTTTTAAGCGATTTAAAAAATTAGACTGACCGTCAAACTAAACGAAGAACTGCTTCTAAACAGACCGTTTCCCACGCCGCTTCTAATCAAACAGAACAAACAACGTTACTTTCCCGAAGCCGTTCCGCCGCCCGCAGGGGCGTAATACCCATTACGCGTCCGCGCTACCAACTTCCCTCGCCCCCGCGGAGGAATAATCTCCACTTGCACCGTCCGGTAAGTCCCGTCTCGCTTCGAATTCGACGGATAGTAAGCCAAGGTGTATTGGTTCCGGATATCGCGCGCCACCTGCTCACAAATATTGTGCACGTCATCCACATTCTCCGGAAAAAACGCCAACCCGCCGGACGCCTGCGCAATCTGCTCCAAAGCTTTCTTGGCCCGCTTGGAATTTTTCTTACTCTCTTCGCTCAGCAACCCGATGGTATAAATCACCGTATCGGTTTTCTGTATTTCCCGAATCGTTTTATCCAGCGAATTGTGGCTGGTATTGTCTTCCCCATCCGTCACAATCAGCAACACTCGCTTATCCTTCGAAGCCTTCTTCAAATGATCCAGCGACCCGATAATTGCATCATAAAGCGCGGTACTCCCGCGCGAATCGATGCGCTCCAACGCTTCCTTCAATTCCGGAATGCTGTTGCTGAAATCCTTATCCAGATCAAGATAAAAATCGTCATTAAAATTCACTACGAACGCTTCGTCCTGTGGATTGCTGGTCTGCACCAGTGTCAGGGCCGCTTCATTCACGCGCGGCCGCTTGTCCCGCATGCTCCCGCTATTATCAATCACCAGCCCCATGCTCACCGGAACATCCTCGCGCTTGAACACCGCCAGCTTCTGTTCAATTTTATCTTCCAGCACCCGAAAATTATCCTGCTTCAATCCCTCCGCAAACCGCCCGCGATCGTCCAGCACCGTGGTGTGCAGGACCACCAGGTTAACGTCCACCTTGATGCTCTGCCCTTGCCCACTATTGGAGGTCTGCCCAGGAGGCGCAGGTTGTGCATTGGGAATGGGAATCTGCGCGAACGACGCCAGCCCTAAAGCACACACCAGCATCGCAGCGAAAAATGCATAGCTAAATTGTCGAGGGAAAAACTTCGTGAAATGATACGTCGCAAAAAAGCTAATGGCTCGGCGCGTAGTATCCCGTCTTGGCATACACACTAAGCGGAGGCAGTCCTTTAGGCGCGCGTAATTTAACTTTAACTTTGCGCCACCGCGCATCATGCGTTTTGTTGCTTGGCCGGTATCCGATGACATATTGGTTTCGCAGCTCCATGCCGATTTTTGTCGCGATGTCCGGAAGCTCGTCGAGTTTCTCGACAGCGAAGACTCGCCCACCAGTCATCTCCGTAACTTCCCCCAGGAGCGACGGGCCGTTGAGTTCTTCCGGCGTGCGATTGCGATATCCGAGCGGGTCAAAAATGCCGACGGCATAAAGCTGGGTGTCCGCTTCTTTTACCAGCCGCTTGATATCGTTCTCACTATATCTACTATGATTATCGCCTCCGTCCGATAAAATGAGCAAGGCGCGCTTGGCGTTCCGTGCACCCCTCATCTGACTCAGTCCCAGATAAATCGCGTCCAGCAGCGCGGTGCGCCCCTTCGGCACCGTCAACATCATGCGGCTCTGCAGATCTTCGACACTGTTGGTGAACGAACTGGTCAACTCGGCTCGTTCGTTAAAACTCACCAGAAAAAACTCGTCCTGCGGGTTGGCGGTCTTGAAAAACTGGATGGCCGCTTCCCTGGCCTTCGAAACTTTGTTAGCCATGCTGCCGCTGAAATCAAATATCACGCCAATGGAAATGGGCACATCTTCCGAGGAAAACGTCACCAGCTCCTGCTCCACGTTATCCTCAAACACCCGGAAATTATCGGTGTCCAAGCCCGTCACCAGTCGGTTATAAGGATCCGTCACCGTGACATTCACGAGCGCCAGATCTACATCCATGTGCATCGTCTGCCCAGGCTTAATCACTGATCCAGGCGTGTCACGCTTTACATCTTCTTTAGCCTTGCCGTCGTCTTTTGCGGCATTGCCACCATCTTTGGTAGAAGGAACAGCGGCAGCGTTATCGTTTTTGGCGGCATTGTTGCCATCTTTCGCAGCAGCAGCGCCATCGTCTTTGGCTTTACTTTCGTCATTTCCATCGAACCAGGGTTGCGCAGCTAGGCGGGAGGCGTGCGTGACGAAGAAGCAAGCAAGTAGCAGCAGTATGAAGAATCGGTTAACAACGCAAAGTTCGCGTTTCACGGCACCCCCTGATCATCCCGGGCCTGCCGGGACGGCCGCGCGGTGGGACGAGAAGTCGAGTCTACCACTCGCGCTAATGATTACAAGCACGAAGGAGTCCTCCAAAGTCTTATCCTTGTAAAATATTTGCTGTAGATAGCGCAGGCTTTGCGCCGTGATAGCATCCCTGACGTACGAATTTCTTGCGGACAAAGCGCAATTTGGTACCGCCATTTTGTCTAAGTGGGAATTTTTATGAGTCCAACCGACATCGTCATTGTAATTCCAGCTCGCTACGGTTCCACCCGCCTGCCCGGCAAACCCTTGGTATCTTTGGCTGGTACTAGCATGATTCAGCGGGTCTACGAACGCGCCAAACTCTCCAAGCTGGCCACCCGCGTCATCGTCGCCACCGATGACGACCGCATCGTCAAGGCCGTCGAATCCTTCGGCGGCGAAGCCCGCATGACCCGCGCCGAGCACCGTACCGGCACCGAGCGGGTAGCCGAAGTTGCCGCTCATACCGATGGCCAGGTCTTTGTTAACGTCCAGGGCGACGAACCGCTGCTCAATCCCGAAGTCGTCGACACCGCCATCAGCGCCCTGCTCGAAGACGCAGCCGCCTCTATCGCAAGCGTCGCCACCCCCATAAAAACTCCAGCCGACATCCTGGACCCCAACATCGTTAAAACCGTCCTGGACTTTGACGAAAATGCCCTGTACTTCTCCCGCGCCCCCATCCCCTGGCTCCGCGACGCCGCCGCCAAAATGGAAGTCCGCCACCTCAAGCATCTGGGCCTCTATGTCTTCCAACGCGACGCCCTTCTCGAATACCCCACCCTCCCCCAGGGCACCCTCGAAAAAATCGAGCAACTCGAGCAACTCCGCTGGCTCGAAAATGGCTGGAAAATCCGCATCGCCGAGGTAGACCACGACTCCGTAAGCGTAGACGTCCCCGAAGACATACCCAAAGTCGAAAAACTGCTCCAGAAATAAGCGGCCTCAGTTAAGCGAAAACTATATTTACCCCACGTTGACGAATCCTGGTTTATGCTCGGGCTTGCGCATGCCGTCAGTAGCCGCGTTCTTTATGACGGTCGACACAGCGATCCATTCATAACGATAGTAAGTTTAGCCATTCAGAGGTCAACCGTATGGCTCCCGCATCCGCCACCGAATCAGCCAAGACTCCGGCTCATCAAACTTTATCCCCGGAAGAGCTACGAAAGGTGCATGCCTACTGGCGTGCCGCGAACTACCTCTCCGTGGGACAGATTTATCTGTACGCCAATCCCCTGCTACGCGAACCGCTCTCGGTCAAACACATTAAGCCGCGCCTTCTGGGTCACTGGGGCACCACGCCCGGACTAAATTTCATCTACGTACATCTGAATCGGCTCATTAAGCAGAACGATCTCGACGTCATTTATATTGCAGGGCCCGGTCACGGAGGTCCCGGGCTCGTCGCTAACACTTATCTGGAAGGAACTTACAGCGAGTTTTATTCCAGCATTCCGCAAACGGAAGACGGACTCAGGCGCCTGTTCAAGCAGTTTTCGTTCCCCGGCGGAATTCCCAGCCATGTCGCTCCCGAAACTCCGGGTTCTATCCACGAAGGCGGCGAGCTCGGCTACTCCATTGCCCATGCCTACGGCGCCGCATTCGACAACCCAGATTTGCTGGTCTGCTGCGTGGTAGGCGACGGGGAAGCGGAAACGGGAGCGCTGGCCGCCAGCTGGCATTCCAATAAATTTTTGAATCCCGCGCGTGATGGCGCTGTGCTTCCCATCCTGCATTTGAATGGATACAAGATCGCCAATCCAACCGTGCTGGCCCGCCTCAGCGACGCCACGCTCACGCAATTATTTTCCGGTTACGGCTACAAACCGTATTTCGTCGAGGGGCATGAGCCCGAGGCCATGCATCAACTTATGGCCTCCACGTTCGACACCATCCTCAAAGAGATTCGCGATATTCAAAGCAATGCGCGCAGCGGTCAATCAACGGAAATGCCGGTATGGCCCATGATTGTGCTTCGCACACCTAAAGGATGGACTGGCCCAAAAATAGTGGACGGGAAGCCCATCGAAAATACCTGGCGTGCCCACCAGGTTCCGATCACAGATTTCAAATCACATCCCGGACACATAAAGATTCTCGAAGAATGGATGAAGAGCTACAAACCGGAAGAGCTGTTCGATGAAACCGGCAAACTCCATGCTGAATTCGCGGAGCTGGCACCGGCGGGCAATCGCAGAATGGGCGCCAATCCTCATGCAAACGGCGGCCTCCTGCTTCGCGATCTGCTCATGCTGGACTTTCGCGATTACAAAGTAGCTGTTTCAAAGCCGGGGACTGAACTCGGCGAAGCCACGCGCGTTCTTGGTAAGTTTTTGCGCGACGTCATGAAAGGCAATGCCGACACGCAGAATTTTCGTGTGTTTGGACCGGATGAAACCGCCTCCAATCGTCTCGAAGCGCTGTACGAGGCGACTCCCAAAACTTTCATGGAGCCCCTACTCGATACCGATGAGCATCTCTCGAAGACCGGGCGCGTGATGGAAGTCTTAAGCGAACACATGTGCCAAGGCTGGCTCGAAGGCTATCTGCTCACCGGCCGCCACGGTTTCTTTTCCTGCTACGAAGCGTTCATCCACATTGTGGACTCGATGTTTAATCAGCATGCCAAGTGGTTGAAGGTCACTCGCAACATTCCCTGGCGCCGCGCAATCGCGTCGTTGAATTATTTACTCACCTCACACGTTTGGCGGCAGGATCATAACGGCTTCACGCACCAGGATCCGGGATTCATCGATCACGTGGTGAATAAAAAAGCCGACGTTGTGCGTGTATATCTCCCGCCCGATGCCAACACCCTACTGTCCGTGGCCGATCACTGCTTGCGCAGCCGTAATTACGTGAACGTCATCGTCGCCGGCAAACAACCATCGCTGCAATGGCTGGACATGAAATCCGCCGTCGAACATTGCACCGCTGGCGTGGGCATCTGGCCGTGGGCTTCGAACGATCAGGGCAGCGCGCCGGACGTGGTCATGGCATGCGCGGGGGATGTGCCAACGCTTGAAACACTGGCGGCCGTCGACTTACTTCGCCAGCATTTTCCCGACATCAAAATTCGGGTCGTGAATGTGGTCGATCTTATGACTCTGCAAACTTCCGGCGAGCATCCGCACGGTCTGCCCGACCGCGAATTTGATTCCCTCTTCACCACCGACAAGCCGGTGATTTTCGCCTACCACGGCTACCCCGCTTTGATTCATCGCCTGACATATCGCCGCACTAACCATGACAATCTTCATGTCCACGGCTACCGCGAGGAAGGGACCACCACAACTCCCTTTGATATGACGGTATTAAACGAACTGGACCGCTTTCATCTGGCCGGCGACGTGGCTGATCGCGTACCGCGCCTGCGTCCGGTGAATGCGCATTTTAAGCAGTTCCTGCGGAACCAATTGGTCAATCACAAAAAATATATCTGCGAAGTCGGAGATGACATTCCCGAAATTCGGGATTGGAAATGGCCTTACTGAGTGAAAATTCTGGTTCTTAATTCCGGCTCGAGCAGCCAGAAGTCCAGCTTGTTTGATTTTGGCGCTACCCTGCCGGACTCCCCGCCTGCTCCCTTATGGGAAGGAAAACTAGAATGGCAAGGTGAGCGTGCCATTCTCGAAGTAAAAAACTCCGCCGGAATAATTCAAAAAGAAGAGATGACCGTGACTGCGCGTGAGAAAGCCACCGCGCATTTGCTCGACGCCCTTACATCCGGGAAAGCCAGCGTGCTGTCCGACAAATTAGAAATTGCCATTGTGGGGCACCGCATCGTCAATGGTGGTAGCGAGTACACGCAACCGGCCATCATCACCCCTGAAGTCAAAGCCGCCATCCAGCGCATGGCCGTGTTTGCGCCACTTCATAATCGAGTGGAACTCGAGGGCATCAGACTCATCGAAGAGAAATTCGGAGCAATCCCGCAGGTCGCTGTCTTTGATACCGCTTTCCACAGTACCTTGCCCGATGCCGCGTTTGTTTACCCCGGTCCTTATGAATGGCTGTCGCAAGGTATACGCCGCTTTGGATTCCACGGAATCAATCACCAATATTGCGCGCAACGCACAGCACAACTTCTCGGGAAAGAACTTTCGTCGCTTAGGCTGGTAAGTTGCCATCTCGGAAATGGTTGCTCTCTGGCAGCGATCCAGCACGGTAAAAGTATCGACACCACTATGGGCTTCACGCCGCTGGATGGATTAATGATGGGAACTCGCTCGGGCTCGGTCGATCCGGGCATTCTGACGTATCTGATGCGCGCGCAAAATCTGACTGGAGAAACTCTGGACGATTTGCTGAACAAAAAATCTGGTCTGTTGGGGATATCCGGCGTTTCCGGCGACATGCGACAAATCGTTTCAGCGATGAATAAAGGAAAGGATCGCGCCAAGCTCGCTTTCGACATTTTCGTGCATCGCCTGCAAGCCGGCATCGGCGCGATGGTCGCGGCGCTCGGTGGCCTCGACGCGCTAGTCTTCACCGCAGGAATTGGAGAGAATTCTGACGAAGTGCGTCAAGCAGCGTGCGCAAATTTTAATTTTCTTGGCTTGCGACTCGATCCTGCAAAAAATACTTCTCCACATCCCGATCAGGATATCTCGATGCCGTCCTCACCCGTTCGTGTCCTGGTCGTGCAGGCGCAGGAAGACTGGGCCATCGCGCGCGAAACCTGGAAATTAGCTCAGTTGCAGAAAGCTACCCCAAAGTAACTTGCTAAGTTCTCGCCGACATCTGACTGTGCGAAATGGAACATCCCTGCCATGCAGGTGAATGTTCAAATTGGTTTGCATTTCTTCCTTCCGAGGACTCATGAGACATATTTCGCAATTGGTGGCGGCGACCGTATCTATTAGTTTCATCGCGCTTACACTGACTGGTTTTGTTCGGGCGCAAAACGACGCCGAAAAACAATACAAGACTCACTGCGTCCTGTGTCACGCGCCAGACGGGAGTGGCAGTTCTCCGTCGGGTAAAGCCCTAAAAGCCCAGGATCTGCGGTCAGAGCTGATACAAAAGAAGACGGATGCCGAGCTTGCAACAGCGATCACCAAAGGCAAGGGGAAAATGCCCGCTTTCGGAAAAAAATTGAAGCCTGAGGACATTACGCAACTGGTGGCTTACATCCGTGCTTTGCCAAAAAAATAAATAACAGATGAGAAAGGCCCTGAGAAATTGTTGGGTGCAGCTGCTTTCGTGGATATTCTCGGGCGGGGGCGTGCTGAATGTACGCAGAAAATTCTGACGGCGTGACTCAACGGTCCACAACCGCCGAACCTTCACTGCAAAACCGGCGTTCTTTTCTCGGTGCGCTGCTAGCGGTTGGCTCCGTATTCGTGGGTGCCCTGCTTTCCGTACCTTTAATTCGCTTCGCGATTTTTCCGCTCATACGCCGGACCACCGACCTGAAGAACTCGCCGGTAGGATCGATAAGCGAATTCAGCCCATCGACTGAACCGGCCATGCGCACTATTCAGATTGAGCAAATCGATGGCTGGCGCAAAACAATATCCGAAAAGGCGGTGTACATCACCAAGGATCGACGAGACCAGCTTTGTGTTCTGAGTTCAATATGTCCGCATCTCGGCTGCACGGTGCCGTGGAATAAAGATAAGAAACAGTTCATTTGCCCGTGCCACGGTGGCACTTTTTCTGCCGATGGCTCTCGCGTCAGCGGACCGTCGCAGCGAGGCATGGATACGCTCGAGACTTCCGTTCAGGACGGCCAACTGCTGGTGCGCTTCCAATATTTCCGCCAACTGGTGTCCGATAAGGAAGTCGTCGGCTGAGCAAGGATCATACCCGGATGCAGGAGACGAAAATCGGACGCACTGAGTCTGCAGCCGCGCCCCCCAAAACGGGTTTATGGGGCTGGCTCGATCGCCGCACGGGCGTCGATGCAGCTCTTCGGTCCGCGCTAGACGAACCGATACCAGGCGGCGCTCGGTTCGCTTACGTTTTCGGCTCCGGCCTTTTGTTCATTTTTATTTCTCAGGTAATCACTGGCATTTTTCTGGCGCTTTATTACGTTCCTTCCGCGGATCACGCGCACACGACTGTCGCGTACATCACGAAAGCGGTTACAGCTGGCTCATTTCTCCGCAGCTTGCACGCTTACGGCGCCAGCGCGATGATCATCGTGCTGCTCCTGCACCTTTCGCAAACTTATATCTATGGGGCGTACAAGGGCCCCCGCGAAATACTCTGGGTTTCCGGTTGTGTACTTTTCGCGCTTGTTCTAGGAATGGCGTTTACAGGATATCTGCTGCCCTGGGATCAGCGGGCGTACTTTGCCACCGCGGTTGGAACGAACGCAGCCAGCGAAGTTCCTCTGATCGGTGAAACGCTGAAGCGCATGATGCGCGGCGGCACCGAGATGGGCACCTTGACCATCTCGCGATTTTTTGTGGCTCACATTTTCTTCATTCCCGCATGTGTCTTTGCATTGGTGGCATCACACATTCTTTTGTTTCGAAAGGCCGGAGCAGCCGGCCCAGTGGATGAAGATCCGTACGAACCCAAGAAAAAAACAGAACTTTTCTATCCTCGCCAGGTCTTGATGGATCTGTCCCTCACCGCGTTGCTCATCATCGGACTCGGTTCACTGTGCTTCTTTGCTCCAATGCAGTTGGGTCCTCCGGCGAATCCCGCCGACACACAATACATTCCCCGCCCGGAGTGGTATTACCTGCCCATTTTTCAGTGGCTGAAATATTGGCACGGAGCGGCTTCCGTGGTGGGCATCCTGATAATCCCCATGGTTCTCGCAGTTGCCATCGTTATGCTTCCATTTTTCGATCGGAGCATCGAACGCAGGCCATGGAAACGTCCTGTCGCCATGGGAGCTTACGGATTTGTATTGTTCGCACTCGTGGGGCTCGGCCTGCGCAGTCAGTATCTCGATCGCCGCGACCCCAGTGTTGCTCAACAACTCGCCAAGCAAAAATCCGAAGAACAGGATTACATGCACAAGCCCTTTGAGCCCGAGCTATCCTCGGCTACCTTGGCTGCTGCTAACGTGGCTTTGGCGGATCCTCAAGCCGCTAAAGGCAAAGCCATCTTTGAGTCGCAATCCTGTAATGCATGCCATGGAGATGGAGGGGTCGGCACAGCCGCAGCGCCTGCTCTGCTGGGCATCAGTGCAAAATTTTCACCGGACCCACTCGCGGAATTATTCAAGCACCCAACAGCCAAGATGAACGCCGGCGGCATGCCTCCAATCGACCTGCCGCCCGATGATATGAAGTCGTTGATCGCATACGTGGAGAGCCTCAAGTAAAACGACGCCTTTGCGGGCGCGTGAACGCCGCCACCATCGTTCAAAAAATCCCTATATTCAGTAGAATGAAGAGCGCGGTTGCGGGCAAGCGACGTGCGCTCCAACTTTAAGTGCCTGGCGAGCGGCCAGCCGAGCAAGAAACTCGTGCGCGCAGTTGTTCGCGAGATTCGCTGAATCGTGAGACTAGTTTCCCTGTTTGTCGACAAATTGGCGCGGCATGCTAAAATTCCAAAGTTAACGTGGACCGGTAGCTCAATGGTAGAGCAGCTGACTCTTAATCAGCGGGTTGCAGGTTCGAGTCCTGCCCGGTTCACCAAGTCTCTTAATTAACTTTTTACTTCTTCACGGCTTAGACTATTTCAATGTTATTTCCCAGAAGGCGATTTAGGCACATCTGGGAACAAAACCCCCGCCACACGCTCGACCGCACGCCGTTGCGAGTCCGGGATTGCATGCATGTAGGTATTCAGCGTTGTTTCTATGTCCGAGTGGCCCAGGATTGCCTGAGCCGTTTTCACTGATTCCCCGACCTCACCTAACAACGTGGCGTTGCCGTGCCGGAACGAATGCCAGGAAACCCGCGGCAAGTTCAACTTGTCGCAGACTGGTGCCAAGGCACGGCTATAGAGGTTCTTTGGGCTTAGGGGAGTGCCTTTTGTTGTGCAATAAACCAGGTCTTTTGGCCCCGAGTGAATGCAGGACGCTCGGTGCGTTTTGAGAGCCTCGCATAATTTCTGGCTCATGGGAATCACGCGTCGGCTACTTCGCGTTTTCGGGCTGCCGAATTTGCCATCGGAGTAAGTTTCGGACACCTCGATGGATCTGTGTACGAAGTCCAGCCGGCTCCATCTTAGTGCGAGAATTTCCCCGATTCTTAGGCCGGTCAAGACGGCGGTAAGGACAATCGTACGGCATGGTTCTGAAAGCCCGGCCAACAACCCTTTGACCTGTGGTGGCTCCAGAAACGTGCGTTGCTTTGTGGACTCCCGCTCGCCGATCTTTATGCCATGAGCGGGGTTGCGTTCGAGATAACCGTTATCGACCGCAGTTTGGAGCACCTTTGCAACGGTGACCCGGATACTGTGTAAGGTCGATCCCGCGTATCCCTTGATTCTCATCGAAATGAGTAGTTGTTGGATCGTTGCCCGGTTCACATCACAAAGCCGATGTGCCCCGATGGCAGGTATGATGTACCTATCCAGATTGAATTTGTAGATTCGACTGCTGCTCGGTTTTAGAGCAAGCAATGCACCCGCTTCCCAATGTTCGATTGAAAACTTCTCAAAGGTCATCATGGGTCGAGCTCGGTGCCGTCCTTGGTTGATTTCAGACACTCGCCTCTGAAGAAGCGAGCGGGCCTCACGGCGTGAGAGTTCGCTTAACGCGCCGAGGACGACGGTCGGCTGCGTGCGGTGCAGCGTTCCATCTTCTCGGATCACGTCTTCCCTCCAGCGTGCGGCCCAAACTTTGATGCGCTTGCCACGAATGAACAGACTTCCATCTTGATAACGCGGTCGTGCCATTCTTTCCTTTCGGTTGGCCCGTCCGCATTTCCTTGCGTCAATTGTGAGTGTAGCCCCGGTGTCAAGCGGCACGATGGCCTCCGCGTTGACTCTCCACCCAGGCGTGCTTTCCTTCTTCACGAAAGCGCCAGTATTTGCCCAAGCGGATACCGGGCAGGCGCTCTATCGAACGCTTGCGCGTCCTCCCATAGACCCAAGAAACCGGAACATGCAATAGGTCGGCTACTTGTTGGATCGTTAAGAGCTTTTCGTTTTCTCTTTCCACTGTGGCCCCGTTGGGCTTCCCCCGAAACGAGTTTGATTCCGAATGGTCTTCTGCCGCATAGGAAGCCGGCTGTGGACGCTCATTCATACGTTCCATCGGACGCGAGGCATGCCGTCGTGATGACGCTGTGTTCTCGCGCATGTCGAGTTGTGTTGGTGCGTCCTTCATTTGTGTTACGCGGTCTCTTTGAGTCCACCTCTTGTAAGCTCTTGAATTTTTCCATTGCTCGACGGTTGGCCTAGCCAGGCTTTGAACTCATCATCCCGTTTGAACAGGACTTTCAGCGCCTCCGTGATGACGTATGACGGAGTGGAATCGATGAACTTTGCGTATTGATCGAGCTGCGTTTTCACGGACTCTTCGACACGCGCCTGAATTGTTACCGACTTCGGTTGTTTGGGTGGTGCCTTGATGATTGCCATGCTTTCTTGTTGTTCCTCCTTTCCGGTTTTGTCTTACATCCTGTCTTACGACTTCTCCGATTCCCTTCTTCCTGCGCGGCCAAAACACGAGCTGCGTATTCAGCAGCAAGAGGCGGGAGTGACCCCCGAAGCCCGAAGGGATCGGGCCGCGATTTTGCGGCACGATGGGGTCGCTCCCGCCTCTGATCGTGTTTTGGCCGCGCTCCGTTTTCTTGTCGTCTCTGTCGCATCTGTCTTCTCTTTCTGTTTCTTAACTCCATGCCAGGGTGACGCCGGAGGTGAAATCCCCCGGGAAAGATGTCTCCTCGGAACTTTTCACGGGTACGTTTACGGGCTAATGTGGATGCCGCTCAAACAGCGCGGCCTGTCCGTTCACGGTTGCGGAAATAAAAGTGACCTGCGAAGGCATCTGGAACTTCACGGATTCTGTCCGCACCGTGTTCTCGGTAATCTTGTCAGCACGCCATTTTTGGTAAAGACTCTCTATACCTGAGTTGCCAAATCTCTCTTTGCCCTGATTCATGAACAGGATGTCGTGTTCACTGAGCTTGCCGTAGTTCTTCTCGTCCCACGTCCGCCGCGTACGGAAATAGTCAAACAACCCACGAGGGGCTGCCGGATTCCAAAGCCTCTGAAATGTTCCGTGGAATAGCTTCTTGGCGCGCTCGAAATTCGTGTCGCGGGTTGCCACGTAGTAGAAGCGGAGCTGGCAGAGCTTCGTGAAAAATGTCAGGTACTCGTGTCGAGATGAGTCTTGAAGCTATCCATGCTTTCAAACCCCGGATCGATGAAACTGAAGGTCATCACTGGAGGAAGAGAGGCGCCAGGATGGTAAAACATGGGGAATTTATCCACGAAATAGCGATCGGTGAAGTCGCCCTTGATAGCCCCGGAGTAACGTTTGTGGGGCAGGATTTTCTTGTCGATTCCCAGTTGGTCGCAGAAGAAAGAGAGCTTCTGCTCCTCGGATTCGAGATAAATGAAGTCTTGATTTCGGAGGATGAAATCAAGCGCGATGAGCCGGGTGCGGATGTATTCGGTCGAGTGTACGCGCCGAAAACGGACATTCTCCCTGCCAATAGTTTCATAGAGATTCCGCGAGAAGAGATGAAAGACGCGGCCATGCCGAAGATATTCCTTCGAGCTGGCGTGTTTCTTTTCCACAACCTTTCGGGCAAAGGCGACGCTGCGTTTGCCGGGTTTCATCTTGATGAACTGAAGAAACTGCTGGCAGGTGAAATACCCGGAATGCGAAGCCACAAGGTAGAGAAAACGGGACTCCTCTTCCGTATAGCCGAAATACCGGAGCGCTTCCGTGTGGATGGGGAGGATTTTCATAGGGCAAAGATCCTGGCGCTGATTTCCTGGGTGTCGAGAACGCGGCGCAATTTGGCGAGGTCTTGCTGCCGGGCGAACATATGAAATCCGGCCTTGGCCTTTTCGCCGAGGCCCTGGGGCCGATAGTCGCGTGTAGCGATTTCGAGATCGAGCCGGCGAACATCGCGGCAATCGTCTTCATACTCGATCCGTAGGTCGGGAATGGGGATTTTGCCATCCACCACTTTTAGATCGAACTGATTCGCTATGAAGATTCTTTCGTATCGAGCGTCTTTGTCGGGCCGCATCCGGGAAAGGGCTTGGTAGAGGTCCTTCTTAAGCTCGAAGTCGAGGACGACTCGACGAACCGTGCCGCCCGAACGCTCGATTTCTCTGGCGACTTTCTGGTAGAGCCGGCAGAGATCGGCGTCGTGTCGGGCCTCCTTCGGCTTCACGAGGCCATGGTAGGTGGCCTGCCGACTGGAGACAAGCTGCGCACGCTCAAGGAGCCTATGGCCATCCTTCGTCAGAGTTAAAACCTTTGTCGAATACGATGAATGGCCTTCGATGGTGCGCTGTTCGACGAGACCTTGCCGGGTGAGGCTGCGAATATCGCTTTCCATCTGCGTATGGTTGCCTTGGTATCCAAAGCGCACGAGATCATCTTCCGGCACGACGCGGAACTTGCCCGAGTCTGTGAGTGTACGAACCTCAGATTCGCGCAGCGAGTATTCCCGGTCTCGATCGCGATAGGTCCTAACCGGGCGGTCGAAACCGCCACGAGACCGAGTGAAATTCGATCCCTTTCCCCGTCCGGTTTGGCCCTGCTCTCTGTCTGCGCGAGAATCCTGACCGGCCCTCTCCACCAAGTCGGGGCTGGATTCCCGGTCCCATCGGGATGGGAATGCGAAGTCGGAAATGCCATAGGGACGGTCCATGATGAGACTCCTTTCGGTTCACCTTGGCTCGCTGAAAATAGAGATCGATGCTCATCGATAAAGTCGTGGCCCACACCATTAAGAGGCCTCGAAAACGGAAAAGTTCAATCGCAATATTTGTCGCCCGACCTACAAGAAATCGTAGCGAGTCCCTTTGTGCTAGAAAGTCCACTCTGGCCCTCTACTTACTAGGGAACATCCAAACGGGAAAAAGTGAGAAAGAAACTTTAATCCCTCGGATGAGTCCCGGGCTGGAAGGGAACCTCCTATTACAGGCCTCTACTTATGTAAGGAACATCCAGACGGGAAAAAGTAAGAAACAATTTTTTTCCGCCGGAAACGTCCCATGCTGGTAGGGGAGTCTGGAACACAGCCCCATATTTAGTTAAGGAACATCGAGAAGGGAAAAAAGGAGAAAAAATCTTGGTACCAGTACGTTTTTTTTGGACTCGCCTGGGAGAACGAGGCCACAGAGGAAGTGCGAAGGATAGGAGCTTCTAGCCCCAAACCGTCCGATCAATCGACGGAGACTCTCTCAGTGAAACCGGTACGAAAAGGCCGACTTGTTCATTTCCGAGAGCGCGTCGATCGGGCAAGGGGATCGTTTCCCGGTAGCCCGTGATACGGGAGGAACCGGCCGCGCTGCGCCGAGCTAGTCCAGAGTGCGACAGTACGAGATGTTTTGCCGATTGTCGCTTTGAGCCGGCGGAGTCAGCTCCCGGTAATTCAGGCGGTCTCAATGGGTCGACGCAACTCTAGGCCGAAATCCACTTGCAGGGCTTGAATGGCTAAGAGTCGTCCGCGAACGTTGATTCAAACGGAACACCGTCCTGGCCAG
>Ga0185299_10000442_pt1 | contig 112736 bp, 105 predicted proteins | sample PaiPotPPA55metaG_FD_128002 | JGI IMG/M metagenome (GOLD analysis project Ga0185299, IMG submission 128002) | Iron sulfur acid spring bacterial and archeal communities from Banff, Canada, to study Microbial Dark Matter (Phase II) - Paint Pots PPA... ... | reverse complement strand
TCGGCGCGGATCGCGATCGACATCGCCGCGCCGATGATGCCGGCGATGATCGCGAACACCAGGTACATCGTGCCGATGTCCTTGTGGTTGGTCGAATAGACGAAGCGCCGCCATCCGGTCGGATGGTCGTGCGCATGATCGTCGTGGGCGTGATCGTCGTGTGTCGCTGCGGAAGTTGCCATTTTCAAATCCTGCCTTGCAGTACTTTTGTCCCGTCCGATTGCGCCCCAAGCCTTCCGGCTTACTGGGCCGCCGCGCCCGCCGAAGCGAACGAGTTCGCCGGGTTGGCCGCAAATTTCTTCTTCGCAGTCTCGACCCAGGCCACGAATTCCTGATCGCTCACGACCCGCACCGCAATCGGCATGAAGGCGTGATCCTTGCCGCACAGCTCGGAGCACTGGCCGTAGAACATGCCGAGCTTGGTGGCCTTGAACCAGGTTTCGTTGAGACGGCCAGGGATGGCGTCGATCTTGATGCCGAACGCCGGCACCGCGAAGGAATGGATGACATCGGCGCCGGTGACCTGAACCCGGATCACCTTGTTGACCGGCACGACCACCTCGTTGTCGACGCCGAGCAGCCGCGGCAGCTTGTCCTGGGCCATCAGCGAATCGAATTCGAACTTGCCGTTATCGGGATAGGCGTAGCTCCAGTACCACTGCTTGCCGGTCGCCTTGATGGTCAGATCGGCCTTGGGAATGTCGAGTTCGTCAAACAGCAGCTTGAACGATGGAACCACGATCGCCATCAGGATCAGCACCGGACCAAGCGTCCAAATCACTTCGATCAGGGTATTGTGCGTGGTCCTTGAGGGGACCGGATTGGCCTTGGCGTTGAACCTGACCACGACGGTGACCAGTAGCCCCAGAACGAACAGCGTGATCACCGTGATGACGACAAGCAGCCAATCATGAAAATAGGTGATGCTCTCCATCACCGGGCTGGCCGCTTCCTGCAGCTTGTATTCCCACGGCGCCGGCTGCCCCAGCTCGGCCGACGCAACCCCGCCGGCCACAAGCGCCACGCCTGCCACCACAAATCCCAGCAACCGCCGGCCCATTTGGCCCCTCGACATCTTCATGCCGCTCGCGCTCCCTTGATAAAACCCAAAGCATTCCGCCGGACGGCGAAGCATGCTGCACGATCCGCCCCCTGACAAACGGCCTTGGGATGTACTTTAGAAGTACGCTGTACTTTGGAAGTACGTTGTACTTTGGAAAGTATCTGGGCCAGATCGCTAGAACGCGTCGAAATCGAGCCTCTCAAACCACAATTTCACGGCTCTCGCAATGCAGTAGTACGTCGCCCAGGGGTGCGTCACCGGCTAACCTGCGGATGTCACATTTTCCCGTGAAATCAGGTAAAAGCGATGGCTTTGCAGCCTGCCGCGGCTTGACAGGCGGATTGCCCGATGTACGCACAGACGAACTGCTCCAGAGGGGCCTGATTCGCCAGCTGAACAGCGGTCCATGCTGGCGCGAAACCGCCTTCACGGTGCCGTCATTGCGGTGTCAGTCCGTTATCGGGCTGACTTTGCCAAGGAAATATCAAGGGATCGACCCTGATGGGGCCTTCGAAACACCCGGCGAGGCGCGCCGCAATCCGTCGCAGTCGATTCGCCGGGAAACGGCTGGATGGCTGTCTGGCCATCTTTTTCTGGCTCGGCCTGACGGTGGCGGCGGGTGCTCAAGGCGCGGTGCGATCAGTCCATGGTGACTGGCAAATCCGCTGCGACACCCCGCCGGGCGCGCAAGCCGAGCAATGCGCCCTGATCCAGAGCGTGGTAGCGGAAGACCGCTCCAATGCCGGCCTCACCGTCATCGTGCTTAAAACCGCCGACCAGAAGAGCAAGCTGATGCGGGTGGTGGCACCGCTCGGCGTGCTGCTGCCCTCGGGGCTCGGCCTGAAACTCGACAATGTCGACGTCGGCCGCGCCGGCTTTGTCAGATGCCTGCCCAATGGCTGCGTGGCCGAGGTGGTGATGGACGACAAGCTGTTGGGTCAGCTGCGCACCGCCAAGACCGCGACCTTTATCATCTTCGAGACCCCCGAAGAGGGTATCGGCTTCCCGCTCAGTTTGAACGGGCTCGCCGAGGGATACGACAAGTTGCCGTGAGGCAGCGTCGTCGCTAGAACAGGAATGCCATCAGGATCAGGTCTTCATACGCACCATCGACCTGAACGGCGTCGCGCTGCACCCCCTCGATCCTGAAGCCGGTTTTCCTGTAAAGTTCGATCGCGCCCGTGTTTTTTTCCCGCACCGTCAACTCGACGCGGTGAAAGCCGAATTCCGCGGCGGCGGTGAGTGATCGCCGGATCAAATCAGTACCGATTCCCTGCCGCCGAAATCGCGGCAGCAGCCCCATTCCCAGGACGCCCGCATGTGCGTAGATCGGCCTCGGCTTGGCTGTCACGTCGCACCAGCCAACCACCTCGCCGGCCGAGATCGCGACCAATTGGGGATAGCCGCGCTTGATATTGTCCCGAACGAACGCCCGCGTCGTTTCGATCGGCGGCCCCTCCAGAAACGATAGATATCGCCGCTCCCGTGCCACGATATCGAGGGTCCGGTGAAATCCATCGATATGAATTTCCCCAATGGGAACAATATCCACCGGCATGGCCGTCATTCTCGCGCAGAGGCCTCGATTTCGCCCCTCGCGGAACGACCATGAAGCAACTATCTTGGATTCAAGCCTCCCACAACGGAACAACCCGATGACCCCCACGACCTCGCTACTGGACCGCGCCAACCTTGATCGTGATGCCGTGCGCCATCAGATCGCGAGGGGGCTTGCGGGCGCCGACGACGGCGAGTTGTTCCTGGAATATGGCCAGACCGAGGCGCTGATGTTCGACAATGGCCGCCTGAAACAGGCAACTTATGACACCTCGCAAGGCTTCGGCTTGCGCGCGGTGAAGGATGACGCGGTCGGCTATGCGCATTCCTCCGACGTCTCGCTGCCGGCGTTGATTCGCGCTGCGGACGCGGTCGCAGCGGTGCGCGGCGGCTACACTGGAACCCTTGCGGCGGCGCCGGCGCACACCAATGTGCGGCTCTATGGCGACGACAATCCGCTCGATGCCCCGCGCTTCGAGGCAAAAGTGAAACTGCTGGCCGAAATCGACGCCTATGTCCGCGACAAGGACCCGCGGGTGCGCCAGGTCACGGTCAGCCTGGGCGCCACCTGGCAGGTGGTGGAGATCCTGCGCCCGGACGGCGAGACCTACCGCGATATCCGCCCTTTGGTGCGGGTCAATATTTCCGTGGTCGCCGGCCAGGGCGACCGGCAGGAAAGCGGCAGCAAGGGTTATGGCGGCCGCGAGGGCTATGCCCGTTTCATCGACGGCAAGGCGTGGCGCGAGGCCGCCGACGGCGCGATCCGCGAGGCGCTGGTCAATCTCGAATCGGTTCCCGCGCCGGCCGGCGAAATGGACGTCGTGCTGGGGGCCGGCTGGCCCGGCGTGATGCTGCATGAGGCCGTCGGTCATGGGCTCGAGGGAGATTTCAACCGCAAACAGACCTCCGCTTTCGCCGGCCTGATGGGCCAGCAGGTTGCGGCCAAGGGCGTCACGGTCGTCGATGACGGCACCATGGCGTCGCGGCGCGGCTCGCTGTCGATCGACGACGAGGGCACGCCAACCAACCGCACGGTGCTGATCGAGGACGGCATTCTCGTCGGCTACATGCAGGACCGCCAGAATGCCCGGCTCATGAACATGAAGCCGACCGGCAACGGCCGCCGCCAGGGCTATGCGCATGTGCCGATGCCGCGAATGACCAACACCTACATGCTGGCCGGTAGCCGCGATCCCGCCGAAATCCTCGCCTCGGTCAAGAACGGCATCTACGCGGCCAATTTCGGCGGTGGCCAGGTCGACATCACCTCGGGCAAATACGTGTTCCAGTGCACCGAGGCCTACAAGATCGAGAACGGCAAGATCGGCGCGCCGCTGAAGGGCGCGATGCTGATCGGCAATGGGCCGACCGACCTGCATCGCATCACCATGGTCGGCAACGATCTCGCGCTCGATACCGGCATCGGCACCTGCGGCAAGAATGGCCAGGGCGTGCCGGTCGGCGTCGGCCAGCCGACGCTGCGGATGGAACGGATTACGGTCGGAGGAACCGGCTAATGACCATCGAACGGGAATCTGTGGCCGCGAAGGCGCATGGCTGGGGTGTCCAAATCCTTCAATTCGCAGCCGCGCTGCTGATCGTCTTCCTCGCCAAGGGAGCGATCGCCGAGCCCTTCTACGTACCGTCAGGCTCCATGGAGCCGACGCTGCTGATCGGCGATGCATTGCTGGCGTCGAAATATCCCTACGGCTACGGCACCGCCTCGCTGCCGATCCAGATCAGCCTGCCCGAGACCGGGCGGGTGTTCGGCGGGACGCCGAAACGCGGCGATGTCGTGGTGTTCCGCTGGCCGGGCGACCGGTCGCAGGCCTGGGTCAAGCGCGTCGTTGGGCTGCCCGGCGATCGTATCCAGATGCGGCAGGGCCAGCTCTTCATCAACGACCGTGCCGCCACGCTGAAGCCCGACGGCATCGGCGAAGCGGAAGACGACAATGGCGGATCGGAACCCGCGTATCGTTACATCGAGACTTTGCCGGGCGGCGTCAGCCACGCGATTTTCAAGCTTCGCGACAATGGCCGGCTCGACAACACGCCCGAAGTGACCGTGCCGCCAAATCGCCTGTTCGTGATGGGCGACAACCGCGACAATTCCGCCGACAGCCGTGTCTCCGTCCGCGACGGCGGGGTCGGATTATTGCCGATGGACAATCTGGTCGGCCGCGCCGATGCCGTGGTCGGATCCTGGGATCTCGGCATCCGCAGCCAGCCGGTGTGGACATGGCTGTCCGGTTTCCGCCTGGCGCGGTTCTTCACCGCGGTGCATTGAACAGGGCGCCGTGACCATCATCGGCTAGATGTTGCAGCACGCTCCCCTGCCATCCTGTTGGACGGGCGGGCAAGGCACTGAACCATAGGAACAGAACACGCAACAATCGCCCGATTGCGGCTTGAGTTTCTCACCGCAGCCCTTGCAGACGTAGAAGAACTGGCAGGCATCGGTCGGCATTTTTTCGGTCGCCTGAAAGCTGCATCTTGGGCAAGTCAGGGTGGATTCAAGCTGCATGCCGCTGTCCTTGGCTTTTGTTTTGACGCGTTTTCTTAACGCGAACCGGAGGTGAGCTAGCCGGCGATGCCGCGATTGTTACCTCACCACGCCGGAAATAAACCCCGGCTTGCGCCGCGGCGGCTTGATGTCCTTTTTCAAGAAGCAGTGCGCGTCTTTTCCGACATATCCCGGCCGGGCATAGGTCCAGGCCCGGCATTTATTGTCGCCGGCGCAAGCCGCCTTGCAGGCTTCGTCGCGCTCGCCGCGCTTGAGTTCGAAACTGCGGTAATCGCCGCCGTAGCGGTCAATCGAGGTCTCGATCGCTCCGTTGCGGGGTTCGACCACGCCGGCGCCGCGCACGCCCGAGACGCAGCAATCATCCGGGATGCGTGCCGGTACGCTGTTCTTCAGCCAGCAGACCGCGCTGCCGGCGGTGTCGCTTGGATAATTGAAACTCCACGCCCGGCAACGCCGGTCCCGCTCGCACAACAGCGCACAATCCGCCGGATCGCCCGAGGGCACCGCTGAATTCAGATAATCGCCGCCCGGACGATCGAAATTGGCTTGGGCAAAGGCCGGTCGCATGGCCGTGACGGCCGCAAAAAAGGCGAGCGTCACCCAACACGCCCTGAGCAGGCGGCCTCCCGACATTCGCGATGCTTTCAACTGATTGGACTTCCCCGCATTTTGCGGGTTGTCATTTGATCGCCACGAACCTGTACGGCGGATGAACGATGCGAAAACCCCGCCTTCGGCGCATTCTCCCGCCCCTCGGCCCCCGAGAAACCCGGCCCCGAGAAAATGACCAAGGCTCAACAGCTTGCGCCTGTCGCGCCCGTGAAACCTACCCGCGCCAGCCTCGTCACTTTGCACGAGCATGATCACCGCGCAAGCGCTCCACGTTTGCCGCGCGGGAAACCCGGTTCCGACCTTGCGCTAACGCGGCCCTTCGGGTGCGGATGTGCTGCAGCTAGAATGCGTATTCGTCATAGGCCGGTTCTACCGATCCCTGCCAGGGGCCATGGAACTTCGCCAGCATTTCCTCGGCGGGGGAATGGCCGCAATCCATGATCCGGTCCAACGGCTCGAGATGACGGGTCTCATCGCGTCCGAGGTGATCGACGTGGCCGCGCCGGCGCAGCCCCGCATGCGACAACGCCAGGCATTCCTTGGCGATCTCGAACAAGTAGCGATCCCTGATTCTGGCCTTGAAGCCGAGGCGCGGCACATCATCACGCAGCGACTGGCGTTCGTACGCATTCCAGGATTTGACGATGTCCCATGCGGCGTTGAGACTGGTATCGTCGTAGAGCAATCCAACCCAAAACGCCGGCAACGCCGGCAGCCGTCCCCAGGGCACGCCGTCGGCGCCGCGCATTTCCAGATAGCGCTTCAGCCGCACTTCGGGGAAAATCGTCGAAAGATGGTTGGCCCAGTCCGACAACGACGGACGCTCGCCGGGGAATGCGGGATTTTTGCCGTCGAAGAAATCACGGAACGACGACCCCGCCACGTCGACATAGGTATCGCCGCGCTTGACGAAATACATCGGCACGTCCAGCGCATAATCGACCCAGCGTTCGAACCCCATGCCGTCCTCGAACGCCCACGGGATCATCCCGGCGCGCGCATTGTCGGTGTCGCGCCAGATCTCGGAGCGGAATGAAAGGAAGCCGTTGGGCTTGCCTTCGGTGAACGGCGAATTGGCGAACAGCGCGGTCGCCACCGGCTGCAGCGCCACCGACACCCGGAGTTTCCTGACCATGTCGGCTTCGGAGGAGAAGTCGAGATTGGTCTGCACCGTGCAGGTCCGGTACATCATGTCGAGGCCGTATTTGCCGACCTTCGGCATGTAGCCGGTCATGATCTTGTAGCGTCCCTTGGGCATCATCGGAATCTGCGTCCGCGACCATGACGGCGTCATGCCGAGCCCGAGAAAACCGATACCCATGGGAGCTGCGATCTCGCGCACCTGCGCCAGATGCGCCATCAATTCGGACTGGGTTTGATGCACGGTCTCGACCGGCGCGCCCGACAATTCGAATTGTCCGCCGGGCTCCAGCGAGATCGCGCCGCCGCCGGTGACGTCATACAGCCCGATGATGTTGCCGCGCTCCATGATCGGCTCCCAGCCGAGCAGCAGCTGCATGCCTTCCAGCAGCGCGCCGATGCCGCGGGCGCCTTCGTAAGGCACGGGCCGATGGCCGTTCAGCGTGAACGGCGTCTTCTCGTGTTCGGTGCCGATCCGGAATTCGGAATGAGGCTTCACGCCCGCTTCCAACCACGCGACCAATTCCTCGCGCGATTGCAGGGGCGTCATATCGATCTGGTCACGCGCCATGCAGATTCCGGAGGTGGGGCGTTTCGACCAAACGCGCGCGGTGTCGGGGGTATCCGCGAACCAGGCAGTCCGCGGATGCGATAGGCAAAAACAATATCATCGGGCGGGCGCGCCGTCTCTTGCGGCGAGCGATGGAGCCTCGCCGCAGGTGCAGCCCAGCCGGTCAAGCAGACCGCAGAGTTTTACGGCATCCGTGTCGGAAAGTTTCGAACCAACGTGTTTTTCGATCGCGGCCGAATATGCGCTCCACATCTTCTTCTGCAGCTCGCGCCCGGCCTCGGTGATCTCGACGAACTGACCGCGCTTGTCGATCTTGCATTCGCGGCGCGCCGCCAGCCCTTCATCGACCAGCCGATCGATCAGCCGCGACGTCGAGTATTGCGGAATCAGCATCTGCTTTTCCAGCTCCACCGGACGCATCTCGCCCGACGGCGCGCGCGACAGTTCGAGCAACGCATCGTACCAGGCCAGCGGCGGGAATCCGGCCTTCTTCAAATCCTGCTCGACGGCGTCAAGCACCCGGCTCTGGATCCGCATCAGGCGAATCCAGGCGGCGGTCGCCTCGGTCGATGGTTTGCGTTTCATGGCCCGGTCCATAGATGTGATGGACAGTCTACCGCACTAAATGCAGCTGCATCAATCTTGACTCTTTCATGCAGATGCATTTAGTCAATAGCGTTTTCAAGCGAAGTGGATAGCGGTTCGCGTGACGAAAACGCGTCAGAATAGAGATTTTTGTGCCTGGCCGGCTCCGATCCGACCAGAACCGACCAGGCTTTGGCGCCTATAGCCAATAACCCGAAGAAAGGGAAATTCCGATGAAGTTGTATTATTCGCCCGGAGCCTGTTCGCTCTCCCCGCACATCGCTCTCCTGGAAGCAGGTCTGCCCTACGATCTGGTTAAGGTCGATCTCAAGGAGAAGAAGACCGAAAACGGCGACGACTTCACCAAGATCAATCCGAAAGGCCAGGTGCCGGCGCTGATGCTCGACAGTGGGGAGGTGCTGACCGAAGGCCCGGTGATCGTTCAGGCGATCGCCGACAAGGCTGCGGCCAAGAATCTCGCACCCGCCAACGGCACCGACGAACGCTACAGGATGCAGGAATGGCTGAATTTCACCACCAGCGAACTGCACAAGAATTTCAGCCCGCTGTTCAATCCGGCGATCCCGGAGGAGGTGAAGAACTTCTTCAGAGACCGCATCATGGGCAAGTTCAAGTATGCCGACTCCCAGCTCGCTGGCCGCGATTACCTGATGGGCAAGCAGTTCACGGTCGCCGACGGCTATCTTTTCGTGATGCTGGCCTGGGCCGACCGAATGAAGATGGACCTTTCCGCGTTCAAGAACCTCGCGGCCTACAAGGCCCGCGTCGCCGGGCGCTCGAAGGTGCAGGAAGCGCTTACCAAGGAAGGCCTGAAGGCGGCGTAAGCATCGCTATCCCCCGTGTGGGGAGGGAATAGGGGGAGGGCAAGCCGTAAACTGAGCCGGCCTTGGGGGCATTGATGGCATTGCCATGCTTAAAACGTGGCGGAACCCTAGGTCGGGTTTGGGCGTTGCCGGGAACGGCAGCCTGACGCCGTCTGTCTTCCACATCGAGGCCTAAATGCCCAAGCCCAGGGATGAAGCCCCGACGACCCCGACGATTTCGTCGTGGATGTCCGGCAGCTTGACCTTGTACCCGCGTTATGGCGCGCCGAGAAAGTTATCGTTTCCGTGCACCTTGGAAACTCAACTCTTGCTTCAACGGTTGGAGCAGGAGCAACAAGGCCGCGAAAAGACCAACCGCAGCGACGCGTGGCCCGAAGATCACCAGAAGCCCGATCCGGCCGGGAAAAAAAATAAGGCCGGAAGAAAATCATGAAATTTGGGCGGCGGAGCGCAGACTTATTTTTGGTTGCTATCAATATAGGCTGCCCAGGCAGCCACCGCCAAAATCTGCGACGGGTTGCCTTTGCAAGCCGCTTCAACAGCGGCGATCATGGCCGTGCCACTCGTTTTCGGCTGGTCCTGCTGGCTCGACGCAGCCACATAATTCAAGCCGCTCCAAAAGCCATAAATCCAGACCGTACCCTCCAGTCGATGGTCCGGGCTGGAGAGCCAATGAGAACACTTCCGACTGCCAATACCAGCCAAATTGATCGACGCCTCGTCCGCAGCTGCGGTGCCGGTAGTTACAGCGAAAGCGAAAGCAAGTAACAGAACGATTGCTTGGAGCATTGCGTCGCCTTCATTGGCTTATTTCCAAGCCTCCTCACCGGGAATCGTTCCGCGCTGAACCCGTCCCTGCGCGCCCGCATAGCGGAACGTGCTTGGCCGGGACCCACGCGGAAGGGGCGGCTCCGCGCTTTTGCCCGACCATAACGGCGAGAGTTAGGAGTTACGCCGCCGCGGGCTGCTTTTTCGGCGGGAAGCGGCCGTAGAAGGTCTCGCCCTTGGCCGCCATGTCGATCAGGAGTTTCGGCGGGGTGAAGCGCGAGCCGTATTTGGCCTCGAGCTTGTGGCACAGCGCGACGAAGTTTTTCGTCCCCATGAAGTCGATATAGGACAGCGTGCCGCCGGTGAACGGCGCGAATCCGAAACCAAGGATCGAGCCGACATCGGCCTCGCGCATGTCGGTGATGACATGGTCTTCCACGGTGCGCGCGGCTTCCACCGCCTGCACCACGAGAAAACGCTGCTTCAACTCCTCGACGTCGAGCGTATCGGGATCGAGATGCTTCGGCTGCAACCCGCTCAACGCCGACCACAGGCTCTTCTGGCCCTTGCCCTTTTCGGGATAATCGTAAAAGCCCTTGCCGTTCTTGCGGCCGAAGCGGCCCTGCTTCTCGACCATCTCGACCAGCAGCTTCTTCTGGCTCTGGTCGATGGCGTTGGCGCCGAGGTCGGCCTCGGTCGCCTTCATGATCTTGAGCACGAGATCGAGCGCCACTTCGTCGGACAATGACAGCGGCCCGACCGGCATGCCCGCCATCTTCGCGGTGTTCTCGATCATCGCCGGCGGCACGCCCTCCATCAGCATTTCCAGGCCTTCGGCGGTGAAGCGCAGCACGCAGCGGTTGGCGAAGAAACCTCTGCTATCATTGACCACGATCGGGGTCTTGCCGATCAGGCGCACATAATCCAGCGCGGTGGCGAGCGCGATATCGCCGGTGTTCTTGCCGACGATGATTTCCACCAGCATCATCTTCTCGACCGGCGAGAAGAAATGGATGCCGATGAACTTGCTCTGGTCCTTGAACTCTTCCGCCAGCGAATTGATCGGCAAGGTCGAGGTGTTGGAGGCAAAGATCGCGTCGCCCTTCAGCAGCGGCTGCGCCTTGGCATAGGTTTCGGCCTTTACTTTTCTATCCTCGAACACGGCCTCGATGACGAGATCGCAGTCCTTCAAGGCGTTGTAGTCGGCGGTCGCGGTGATGCGCGACATGATGGCGTCGCGATCGCTTTCCTTGGCGCGGCCCTTCTTGATCAGATCGTCGATCACGGCCTGCGCATGGCCCTTGCCCTTGTCGGCGCTTTCCTGGTCGCGGTCGATCAGCACCACGTCGATGCCGGCGCGCGCCGAGACGTAGCCGACGCTGGCGCCCATAAAGCCCGCGCCGATGACGGCGAGCTTCTTGACCCTGGTCGGCGGCACGTTTGGCGGACGCCGCGCGCCCTTGTTCAATTCCTGCATCGACAGGAACAGGCTGCGGATCATCGCGGCCGCTTCCTTGCTGCGCAGGATCTGCGCGAAGTAGCGCGATTCCACCCGTAGCGCCACATCGATCGGCAACTGCAAACCTTCGTAGACGCATTGCATGATGGCGCGCGCCGCGGGGTAGTTGTCGTAGGTCTCGCGGCGGAAGATCGCATTGCCCGCCGGGAACATCATCATGCCGGCCTTGGAAAAGACCGGGCCTCCCGGCAGCTTGAAAGCCTTGTCATCCCAGGGCGCCAAGGCCTTGCCGCCGCCCTTGATCCAGTCTTTTGCGGCTTTGATCAGATCGCCCGAGGGAACGATGGCGTGAATCAAATTCAAGGCCTTGGCCTTGTCGAGATTGATTGCCTCGCCCTTCAGCAGGAGCTGCATCGCGTCCTGCGGCGGCACGATTCGCGGCACGCGCTGGGTGCCGCCGGCGCCGGGGAAAAGCCCGACCTTGACTTCCGGCAGTCCGAGACGGGTCTTGGGGTTTTCCGCGGCGACGCGGTAGTGGCACGACAGCGTGAGTTCGAAGGCGCCGCCAAGCGCCAGCCCGTTGATCGCGGCCACCCACGGCTTGCCGCAGGTTTCGATGGATCGAAACACCAGCGAGGATTTGCGGCTCTCGTCGAACAGCATCTGGTTGGCCGCGACCTCGCCCTTGGCCTTGAGCAGGTCGGTATATCTGCGGTTCATGCCTTCCAGCATCGCCAGATCGGCGCCGGCCGAGAACGCCTCCTTGCCCGAAGTGACGACGACGCCCTTCACCGCCGCATCGGCGGAGGTTTGCTTCACGATCTCTTCAAGCTCGTTGATCGTGGTCTCGTCGAGCACGTTCATCGAACGGCCAGGAATATCCCACGTCACCAGCGTAATGCCGTCGGCGTCGGTCTCGACTTTGAAATTTTTGAAGGCCATTTGTCGCTCCCTATTCGATCACTGCGTAGGGTGGGCAAAGGCGCTCTTCGCGCCGTGCCCACCATCTATCGGCTGGTTATCTGGAATGGTGGGCACGCTTCGCTTTGCCCACCCTACGGCGCTCAACCCATCCTACGATCGGCTCAAACCCGTTCGATGATGGTCGCGGTACCCATGCCGCCGCCGATGCACAGCGTGACCAGCGCGGTCGACTTGTTGCTTCGCTCGAGTTCGTCGAGCACGGTACCGAGAATCATCGCCCCCGTAGCCCCCAACGGATGGCCGAGCGCGATCGCCCCGCCATTGACGTTGATCTTGGCGTTGTCGATATCGAAGGCCTGCATGTAGCGCAGCACCACCGAGGCGAAGGCTTCGTTCAATTCGAACAGGTCGATGTCGGATTTCTTCATTCCCGAGCGTTCGAACAGCTTCTTGGTGACGTCGACCGGACCGGTCAGCATCATCGCCGGCTCCGAGCCAATATTGGTAAAGGCGCGGATTTTTGCACGCGGCTTCAAGCCGTGTTTCGCACCGGCTTCCTTGCTGCCGAGCAGGACCGCGCCGGCGCCGTCGACGATGCCGGACGAATTGCCGGCATGATGCACGTAGTTGATGCGTTCGATTTCAGGATGCGACTGGATCGCCACCGCATCGAAGCCGCCCATCTGTCCCATGGTGACAAACGACGGCTGCAATTGCCCGAGCGACTGCATCGTCGTCGTGGGCCGCATGTGCTCGTCCTTGGAAAGGATGGTGAGCCCGTTGACATCCTTCACCGGCACCACCGAATTCTTGAAGCGGCCCTCGTCCCAGGCCTTGGCGGCGCGCTGCTGGCTCTGCACCGCATAGGCATCGACGTCATCGCGCGAAAAACCGTATTTGGTCGCGATCAGGTCGGCCGACACGCCTTGCGGCATGAAATAGGCCGGCACCGCGATCGAGGGGTCCATCGGCCAGGCGCCGCCGGAAGCGCCAATGCCGACCCGGCTCATCGATTCGGCGCCGCCGCCGATGGTGAGTTCATGCTGACCGCTCATGATCTGGGCGGCGGCGAAATTCACCGCATCAAGGCCCGAGGCGCAGAACCGGCTGATCTGGACGCCGGGAACGGATTCACCGAGACCGGCCTTGAGCGCCGCGAAACGCGCGATATCGGAGCCGGCCTCGCCGACCGGGTCGACCACGCCGAGCACGACGTCATCGATCACATCCACCGCCAGATTGTTGCGCTCCTTCAGGGCTTTCAGCGGCGCGGTGGCGAGCGCCAGCGCGGTCACCTCGTGCAGCGCGCCGTCGGCCTTGCCGCGGCCGCGCGGCGTGCGAACGTGATCGTAGATATATGCCTCAGGCATGACGCCCTCCTGGTATGAGGATCATAATATATAGGCCATTTGGAAGATACCGCGGCGGATTGTCGAGCGGCCGCGGGAAGGGTTGCTCCGGTCAGAAGGCTTCAGCCGCCAATTCCATCATGGTCGCGCTTCCGGTCTGGATGCGCGCAAGATGCACCGACGTTTCCGGCAGCATCCGTTCCATGAAGAAGCGGCCGGTCACCAGCTTGGTCGTCAGATAGGGCGTCGCGCCGCTGCCCGCAATCTTGTCGTGCGCGACTTTCGCCATCCGCGCCCACATATAGGCGAAGGTGACGAGGCCGAACAGCTGCATGTAATCGGTGGCGGCGGCGCCGGCATTGTCCGGCTTCATCATCGCATTCTGCATCAGCCAGGTGGTGGCCTGCTGCAGATGGCCGAGCGCCGTGCTCAGCGGGGCGACAAACGGCTTCATGGCTTCCTCCGCGCCATGATCCTTGGCGAACGAGGCGACCTCGCCAAAGAAGGCCATCACGGCGCGGCCGCCGTCGCGCGGCAGTTTGCGCCCGACCAGATCGAGTGCCTGAATACCGTTGGCGCCTTCATAGATCATGGCGATGCGCGCATCGCGCACGAACTGCTCCATGCCGTTCTCGGCGATATAGCCGTGGCCGCCATACATCTGCTGCGCCAGCACCGCGTTGGAAAACCCGACATCGGTCAACACGCCCTTCAAGACCGGCGTCATCAATCCCATGTGATCATCCGCCTCCTGGCGATCCTTGGGGTCGCTGGAGCGGTGGGCGACGTCGCTCTTCAGCGCGGTCCACACCACCATCGCGCGCGCGGCTTCGTTGAAGGCGCGAATCGTCAGCAGCGTGCGACGCACATCGGGGTGGACGATGATCGGATCGGCCGGCTTGTCCGGCGCCTTCGGCCCGGAAAGCGCGCGGCCCTGCAACCGGTCGCGGGCATAGGCGACGGCGTTCTGGTAGGCGACTTCGGACTGCGCCAGCCCCTGTACCGCCACCCCGAGCCGCGCCTCGTTCATCATCACGAACATGCCCTGCATGCCCTTGTTTTCGTCGCCGATGAGCCAGCCGGTGGCGCCGTCGTAATTCATCACGCAGGTCGAATTGCCGTGAATGCCCATCTTGTGTTCAATCGAACCGCAGCTGACGCCGTTGCGCGCGCCGAGCGAGCCATCGGCGTTGACCAGGATCTTCGGCACCACGAACAGCGACACGCCCTTGATACCGCTGGGAGCGCCCTCGATCCTCGCCAGAACCAGATGGATGATGTTTTCGGCAAGATCGTGCTCGCCGGCGGAGATGAAAATCTTGGTCCCGGTAATTTTGTAGCTGCCGTCGGCCTGCTTGACGGCCTTGGTGCGCAACAGACCGAGATCGGTGCCGCATTGCGGCTCGGTGAGATTCATGGTGCCGGTCCATTCACCGGCCACCATCTTCGGCACGAACATCGTCTTCTGTTCGGGCTTGCCGTGCACGATCAGCGCTGCGGTCGCGCCCATGGTCAGGCCGCCATACATCGAAAACGCCATGTTCGCCGAGCACTGGAATTCGTTGACGGCCTGGCTCAGCGTTACCGGAAGGCCCTGGCCACCATATTCCACCGGCGAGGAGAGGCCGAGCCAGCCGCCTTCGGCCACCTGCCTGTAGGCTTCCTTGAAACCTTTCGGGGTCGTGACGCTGCCGTCGTCATGGCGGGTGCAGCCCTCGAGATCGCCGACGCGATTAAGCGGCTGCAGCACTTCTTCGCTGAGTTTGGCGGCTTCGGACAAGACCGCCTCCCGCACGTCGGCGGAGGCGTCGCTAAATCCGGGAAGATTGTCGTAGCGATCGATCTGGAACACGTCGTTGAACAGGAAAGTGACGTCTTCCAGGGGGGCTTTGTAGATCGGCATGATGTTCTCCCGGCAGGGCAGGCTGAGACGGCGGAGGCATTGAAGCGAAATTTTGCGGTGTTCCGCAAATCGACCTTAGAAGGTCCTAGGGAGTGAGCAAGGGGCCGGACGTGGCCTCACTTAGCCAGTTGCTCCCCCATCAAACGATGCAGCAGATTGATTGCCTTGAGCGGGCGTACCATCACCTTGAAATGCGTGATCCGGCCATCCTCGCCGAAGCTGATGATATCGACGCCGTTGATCCTAATCCCCTCGATCTCGTTTTCGAATTCGAGGACCGCGCCGGTGTCGCTGCGCCATTCGCTGATATAGCGGAAGCCCGGGCCGCCCAGCACCTTTTCCGCGCTCGACAGATATTTGAACGTGATGTCGCGCCCGCGCTGCGGCGTATGCACGACCGGGCTTTCGAACACCGCATCGGGATGCAGCAGATCCCAGAGCGCCGCGTGGTCATGGGACTTCATGTAGCCGTACCACTTGTCGAGGGCGGTCATGGGCATCACGTCTCCTGTCCGGGCGATGAGGGATTTGGATCCCGACAAGCCCGCAGGTTCAAATCATTATGCGCGTTGACGCATATGCAACTTTATGCATAATGTCAACGGCGCAAAATTGGTAAGATGGAGGGCTGGCGTCTTGGCGCTCGGCGACGCAATTCTTGCATGCCTAACGGAACGTCCGATGACGGGCTATGAGCTCGCCAAGACGTTCGATGCGTCGATCGGGTTCTTCTGGAAAGCCGACCATCAGCAGATCTATCGCGAGCTCACGCGGCTTCGCGACCGCGGCCAGGTTCAGGGCCGCGAAGTCGTGCAGTCCGGCAAGCCCAACAAGCTAATCTATACCCTCACCCAAGAGGGCCGGGCCGCGCTGAGACACTGGGCCGCCCGGCCGAGCGTACCGGCGTCGATCAAGGACGATCTTCTGGTACGGATTTACGCGCTCGACAGCGTTGACGTCGAACCTTTGCGTACCGACCTGATGGCGCGGCTGGAACACCACCGCGACCGCCTGTCCCGCTTCGAACGCATACTCAAGAACCGGTTCCCTCAGGGCGCCGCGTCGCTTGCGGAAACCGGCAAGCTGCTCGGACTTCGCATGGGACTTCGTCATGAGCGCGCCGTGGTGGAGTGGTGCGAAGAGGCAATCCATACCCTTTCGGCTATCGCGAACGCCACGAGCGTCACGCCGATCAGCGGCAGCCAACGTGAAATCAACGGGTGACGCCGCGGCGGCGGAGAAATTGAGTCCGTCGAATTCGATTTCGCTGCCCAAGGCACCGATCTTGGCAGCCATTGCGACAAGCTGACCGCAACCGCGGCGACCGCCCCGACGATCAATTTCGAGGTCTGGGCAACTTTCCCGGCCGGCTGACCAATTCCTTAACCCGTTATTTACCGTAACGCGAAAAAGTCAGGATCTGAGGCAGACGACCTGCGCGGAATTCGATTGTCTCCTGATGGGACGCGCGGGGAGGCTGAAGGCGCAGGTGGGGCGCCGAAGTCTTGAACCGGACCGAGAGCATGAATTCGCGCGTATCGTGGAGTAATGAAGGCATCGATCCATCCGTCCGGGAAAGGGCCGAGGCCGCCGCGCGCCGGTCCGGCATGTCGCTGAGCGATTGGCTCAATTCCACCATCGGCGATTCCGCCCCTCCCGGCTTTCGTCCGCCCTACGATCAGCGGCCGGCGATGCCCAGCCAGGAAAGCCGCGAGGTCGCGGACATTCACCAGCGGCTGGATTCGATCGCCCGGCAGATCGAACAGATTTCACAGGTCAAGCCGCGCAACGAGCCGCCGCGCAGCGAGCCTGCCCGCAATGAGCCGGCCGTCGCGCGGCAGTTGAACGATGCCATCTCGCGCCTCGACGCGCGGCTCGCGCAAATTTCAAACCCCGCCCCGGCACGCCACGCCCAGATGCAGGACAAGCAGCGCCAGACCGAGATGGTCGAGCGCGCGGCAGCCCAGGTCTATCGTCCCTCACCTCCGCTCGGCCCGGCCTCGTTCGATTTCGCGATCGCAGAAATCGCGGCGCGCCAGAATGAACTCGATAACGTCGCGCCCCGGCAAATGCCGCCGCGTAGTGCGCCCCCGATCGCCCCAGCCGCGCCGGCGGGTCCGGATTTCTCGTCGCTAGAGCGTCATCTCATCAAGATCACGAGCCAGATCGAGGCCTTGCAGCGTCCCGATCACATCGAACAATCGATCGCCGCTTTCCGTAGTGAACTTGCCGAAATCCGTCACGCCATCACCGAGGCGATGCCGCGCCGGGCCATCGAATCGATCGAGAACGAAATCCGCTCGCTGTCGCGCCGCATCGACGACACCCGCCAGAGCGGCACCGACGGCCAGGCGCTGGCCGGTATCGAACGCGCGCTGGGCGAAATCCGCGAAGCATTGCGCTCGCTGACCCCCGCCGAGCAATTGACCGGCTATGACGAAGCGATCCGCAATCTCGGCGCCAAGCTCGATCTGATTCTGCGCGCCAGCGACGACCCCTCGACGGTCCACCAGCTCGAAGGCGCCATCGCTGCACTGCGCGCCATCGTCTCCAATGTCGCATCCAACGATGCCCTGGCGCGGCTCAGCGACGACGTGCGCCTGTTGTCATCCAAGGTCGATCAGCTTGCGCGCTCCGATGGCCATGCCGATTCATTCGCGCTCCTCGAACAGCGTATCGCCGCGCTGACTTCGTCGCTGGAGAACCGCGAACAGCGGCCGGCGGTTCACGAAAACTCCGAACATATCGAGAATGCGCTGCGGGCATTGTCCGATCGCCTCGATCGCATGCCGGTCGGCAACGACAACGCGTCCGCATTCGCCCACCTCGAACAGCGCGTGTCCTATTTGCTCGAACGGTTAGAGGCCTCCACCGATCACCGCGCCGGCAGTCTCGGATCGGTCGAGGAAGGGCTGCAGGATATTCTGCGCCAACTCGAACGCCAGCATGCGAGCATTGCGGCTTTCGCCGACAGCAGCCGCAACGCGCCGGCTCCGTCGGACAGCGGGCTTGCCGATATCGTCAAGCGGGAATTGTCCGACATCCGTTTCAGCCAGGCGGAAACCGACCGCCATACCCAGGATTCCCTCGAAGCCGTTCACAACACGCTCGGCCATGTGGTCGATCGGCTGGCTATGATCGAAGGCGACCTGCGCGCGGTCCGCGTCGAGCCGGCCACGCCGGAGCCGGGAGCGCCGCCGGCTCCGTTCTACGCCGCGCCGCCGGTACTTTCATTTGACGCGCCGCCTGCATTTGACGCGCCGCCTGCCCCGCCGCCGGCGGCCCCACCACGGGTCGCGATGGCGCCGCAACCCAAACCTGAATTGCCGAATCCCGCCGCGACACAGGAGCATTTCGTCGCGGCTCCGCGCGAGTTCCATTCCCTGTCGGCGACGATGCCGCCTGCCGCCGTGGCGGCACCACGGGCGATCAGCGAAATTCTCGAACCGCACGCGGCGCCACCGCGCGCGGCGATCGAGCCGGGTCTGCCGCCCGATCACCCGCTCGAGCCGGGAACGCGGCCGGCGGGGCGATCGGCTTCACCATCGGAGCGCATCGCAGCTTCCGAGAGCGCCATCAGCGAAATTCCAGGGGGCGCGAAGGAGCCCGTCAGCACTTCAAGCTTCATCGCCGCCGCGCGCCGCGCGGCCCAGGCCGCCGCGGCCGCACCGCCGCCCGACAAGGCTGGCCGCGGCACGCTGAGGACGGCTGCCGGTGGTCAGGGCAAGGAGCGCTCGACGATCACCTCCAAGATCCGCTCGCTGCTGGTGGGCGCGAGCGTGGTCGTGATCGTGCTTGGCACCTTCAAAATGGCGATGACGCTGCTCGACGGCGGCGGCGCTCCGCAAATTCCCGCGTTGGAGAATTCGAGCGAGTCACAATCTTCGGACCGTCCGCCCGCCGATGACGGCGCCAAACCGGCGATGCCGGCCCCCGCGGGGCCTTCGATGATCTCACCGACTCCGATCGGACGGCAATCGCTCAACAGCTCCGCACCGGATGCCGCTGATGGCGCCGCCTCGGTTGCGATCCCCCAGACCATGGCCAGGCCCTCCGCTTCGTCCGCGAGCGATGTCACCGGCACGATTCCGGCGGTGCAGGCGGCGGCGGGCAATGGCAGGTTGGCCTTGATACCGATTCCGCCGACCGAAAGATTGCCCGACACGATCGGCGGACCGGTGCTGCGCGCCGCCGCCCTCAAAGGCGATCCAACCGCGGCCTATGAGATCGGCGTGCGCTTCGCCGACGGCAAAGGCGTCACTTCGAATTTCGACGAAGCCGCGAAATGGTACGACCGCGCGGCCCAAGCCGGCGTGGTGCCGGCGATCTTCAGGCTGGGGACCCTCTATGAAAAGGGCCTGAGCGTGAAAAAGGACGTCGACATCGCGCGGCGCTATTACATACAGGCTGCCGAGCGCGGCAACGCCAAGGCGATGCATAATCTCGCCGTGCTCGACGCCGATGGCGGCGGCAAGGGCGCCAACTACAAGAACGCGGTACAATGGTTCCGCAAGGCCGCCGATCGCGGCGTCGCCGACAGCCAGTTCAACCTCGGCATCCTCTATGCCCGCGGCATCGGTGTCGAACAGAACCTCGCCGAATCCTTCAAGTGGTTCAGCCTGGCCGCGGCCCAGGGCGACGCCGACGCGGGCCACAAACGTGACGATATCGCAAAGCGGCTCGACGCCCAGTCGCTGGCTGCGGCAAAACTCGCGATCCAGACCTTCACGCCGGAGCCCCAGCCCGACGACGCCATCAATGTGGCGAGCCCGGCGGGCGGATGGGATTCAGCGCCGGTGCAGGCGAGTGCCGCAAAACCCGCCGCCAAGCCGGTTTCGACCAGGCGCACCGCCGCTGCGCATTGACGCCTCAGGGCGTTTTTGAACGAAGCATGGATAGCGGTTCGCGCGAAGAAAACGCGTCTGGACAAAAGGCCAGGCCGATGCGGCATGGCGCCGGCCGGCATGTACCTCAGCGGTGAAGACGTATAAACAAGTGCGCCAGCGCATGGGCGGCTCTCACGTCCCACGAGGATCGCATTGCCGGTCGATGATCGTCAGCACCAGGGAAGTCATTTCCGCAAGTCGCCGACGGGACCTTGGGTGGCGCCGCCGCGCGCGCCAACCAGCCCGCCTTCAGCAGCGCCACGGGATGGCGCCGGCCGCAGGCGGCGGCCAATATGGTCGGTCGTCGTCTTTATTCTCCTGATTTCCGGCTTCGGCATCCGCGCCTACCGGGACCTTTCGCGGCCCGAGGCGTGGGCCTATTGGAAAGAATCCTACTTCTCGCCGACCATGACTTCCTCGCTGATCGCGAAGGCCGACCGCGACGGCTTCGCTCGCGGCCGGCCTGCATTGGCGATTCGCGGGACCATCGGCGCGGCTACTGCGGGCTGGCTGCGCGAGAGGCTCGACGAGGCCCATCTGGTCGCGGGCGACGCAGTATTGCTGTCCTCTCCGGGCGGCAACCTGGATCAGGCCATCATCATGGGCGAGATCATTCGATCGCGCGGGCTCGCGACCGCGGTCGGCGTCGCCGATGCGTCGGGCCAGATCAAGCGGTCGTATTGTGCCAGCGCCTGCGTGCTCGTCTATGCCGGCGGCAAGCCCCGCTACGGCATCGATGGCTCGGTGCTGGGGGTCCACCGATTTGTGACGTCCTCGCCCGGTCGCGACCCCGTCGCCGACACCCAGCGGACCGCGGGGACGGTCTTGAGCTATATGACAAAGATGGGCGTGTCTTCCTCCGTCGTGGAGGCCATGTCCGAAACCAAGGATGTCCGCTGGCTCGGCCCAAAGGAAGCCTTGGCGATGAACCTCATCACCGATCCGGTGGTCAGGCCCTGAACCCGATCCGCCGTTAATCTGAATCATTCACCACGTCGGAAAGTGCTTGGCGGGAAGCGGGAAAAAAGCGGCCGCCGGCAGATTCTTTAGTCCCTCCGGTGGGCGATTTCGGCTATGCAGAGGCGCGGCATTTGATCCGCACTCCCAAAGAAACCATGCCATGAGCGGTTTCGGCCAGCCTCAGGGCTCATTCCGAAGCAACGCGCGTGCAGCTTTATCTTCCGATCGCCGACATCCCGGTCAATATTTTCCTGATCCTCGCGATGGGCGCGGCGGTGGGTTTCGTGTCGGGCATGTTCGGCATCGGCGGCGGATTTCTGATGACGCCGCTATTGATCTTCATCGGCATCGCGCCGGCGGTCGCGGTTGCTTCCGTCGCCAGCCACATCGCGGCCTCGTCGTTTTCCGGCGCGATATCCTATTGGCGCCGCCGCGCGATCGATCCGGCCCTGGCGCTGGTGCTGCTCAGCGGCGGTATCATCGGCACCGCGCTGGGCGTCTGGACCTTCACGCTGCTGCGCTCGCTCGGCCAGCTCGACCTCATGATTGCGCTGTCCTATGTCGTGCTGCTCACCACCGTGGGCGCGCTGATGTTCTGGGAAGGGCTGCGTTATATCCTGCGTGTGCGGCGCGGCGTCGTGGTTCCGATGCGCCGCTCGGGCAGCCACGGCTGGATCCACGGCCTGCCGCTGAAGATGCGCTTCAAGCGCTCCAAGATCTATTTGTCGGTCATCCCGGTCGTCGCCGTCGGTCTGATCATCGGCTTTATCGGCGCAGTGATGGGCATCGGCGGCGGCTTTATCCTGATCCCGATCATGATCTATCTGTTGCGGGTGCCGACCTCGACCGTGATCGGCACCTCCATGGTGCTGACGCTGGTCACGATGGTATTCGCCACCATGCTCCACGCGGTCACCAACCACCTGGTCGACGCGGTGCTGGCCCTGATCCTGATGATCGGCGGAGTGACCGGCGCGCAGTTCGGCGCGCGTGCCGGTCAGAAAATCCGCGGCGAACATCTGCGGCTGCTGCTTGGGCTTTTGATTCTCGCGGTCGGTATCCGCTTCGCGGTCGAACTGGTAATCCGTCCCGACGATCTCTTCACCATCCGCGAAACCGGGGGCGCCGGATGATCGAACGCCGTTCCCTTGTCACCGCCGGCCTGCTCGCGCTGAGCGTCGCTTCCGCGCCGTCGGGCGCGCGCGCGGAACGGCTGATCGTGTCGGTGTCAAACCACCGGGTGACCGTGACGCCAAACTATTCCGGCGAAGAACTGGTGCTGTTCGGCTCGGTCGAAAAGGACGCGACAACGCCGGCCTCCCGGACCAGCTACGACCTCGTCGTGACCGTCGTCGGCCCCCGCGCGGACATGGTAACGCGCCGCAAGGAACGCAAATTCGGCATCTGGATCAACACCGATTACCGCCAGTTTCTCGGGGTGCCGACTTATCTCGCCTTGTTTTCCAACCGGCCCTTTGAAGCCATTGCATCCCCCGAAGTCCAACGGCGGCAGCAGCTGGGTCTCAACAATGTCCTGCTGACCCAGCGGGTGGGAACGGATTACGCCGACGTCGTGCCTAACGATCCGTTCCGCAGCGCGTTCGTGCGGCTGCGTTCCGAACACGGGCTTTATCGCGAGGAAACCTCCGCGGTAACCTTCCTGACGCCGACGCTGTTTCGCACCGGCATTCCGCTGCCGGCCGAAGTGCCGATCGGGACCTATGAGGTCGAGATCAAGCTGTTTTCCGACGGCGCGCTGGTAACTCGGACCGAAACCGCGTTCGACATCGTCAAGGTCGGCTTCGAGCAGTTCGTCGCGACGACCGCGCGCCAGGACGGCCTTGTCTATGGCTTGGTCACCGCGTTCATGGCGCTGATGACCGGCTGGATGGCGTCGATCGTGTTCCGCAAGGATTAGCGCCGGTCGTGGCGGCGCGCGTTGCGCCGTCCCGGAGCGGCCGCGGCGACAATTACCACGCGCAAGATACCGCCCGCCGGCTGTCGCGAACAGGCCTGGCGACGCCCCGCGCGGGCAAGGTCGGCGCCGGGACTGCCCGGCAATCCGGGCGAGTTGTTAAGCAAACATTACAGATAGTGGCGTAATGGATCGGCTGCGTGGCGCGGATTGGTCAAGATTCAATTGAGGGCACTATCTTGCAGGCATTCCCCCGAATTCTAGGCCGCCACTATTTCGCAATTTTCATATTGGCGTCCGCCACGCTGGCCTACCAGATACTGATCACGCGCTTCTTCAGCGTCATGCTGTATTATCATTTTGCATTTGGCGCCATTTCACTCGCCATGCTCGGGCTTACGCGCGGCGCGATGGAAGTCTACAACGAACCGGCCCGCTACGCTCCCGAACTGGTGGGAGCGGAATTCGCAACGCACGCATCGTGGTTCGCGATCACCGGTACCGGCGCAATGATTGCTTTCCTGTGTGTCCCGCTGGTGATCCCCGCAGATTACGTGATGGTGGCCCTGGCGGTCGCGGCGGTCGCCTTCGTCAGGCCCTTTACCGAGAGCGGCGTCTGCATAACGCTGTTGTTGACCCGCCTGCCATATGGCGGAGGATGGCTGTATGCAGCCGACCTTGCCGGGGCGGCGCTCGGATGCCTCGGGGTCATCTTCGTACTGCTCGTCGTCGATCCTGTAAGCGCCACGCTGGGGATCGGAGCGCTTGCTGCCGGCGCGGGCTGGACGGTCGTGCGGGGTGGCGGCGACACCCGCAGCCTGCGTCTGAGCGCCGCCGTCGCGCTTACGCTGACTGCTGCAACCCTTGTCCATGCCGGACTTGATATTTCCGGCAAAAGCCATCTGGGCGTCTTCTGGGCCAAGGGCACTGAGCAGCTTGGCACACTTTTCGAGCGCTGGAATACCTACTCGCGCGTAAGGGTGACGGCGCTTGGCGAGACCGCTCCGTTCGGTTGGGGCTTTGCCCACACCCCGGAAACGAAAATTGAGCAGAACCACCTCGATATCGACGCAGATGCGGCCACGGTCATCACCCGGTACAATGGCGATATCGGCAAACTCTCCTACCTGAAGGACGACGTCATCAATGCCGCCTACCTGGTACAACCGCCGACCGATGTCGCCGTCGTTGGCGTGGGCGGCGGTCGTGACATTCTTTCCGGACTGTTTTTCGGCGCCAAGCACATCAGCGGAATCGAGATCAATCCGGCGATCTTCGAAGTCCTCACCGACAAATTCGCCGATTTCTCCGGCCATCTCGACCGCCTGCCGGGCGTTTCGTTGGTCAATGCCGAAGCCCGCAGCTACATCAACCACTCATCCGACCGATACGACCTGGTCCAGATATCGCTGATCGATACCTGGGCCGCAACGGCCGCCGGAGGGTTAACCCTCACCGAAAACCGGCTTTATACCGTGGAGGCGTGGGGGGATTTTTACCGGGCGCTGAAGCCTGGCGGGCTGCTGTCGGTATCGCGCTGGTACGACCCGAACGGTCACCGCGGCGAATTTTATCGGCTCGTGGCGATCGCAGCGAGCGCACTGCAACGCAAAGGTGTGCCCGCAGCCGAACTACCGGACCATGTTATCGCACTGAACGTCGACAACATCGTCACCGTGATTACCCGGCCCGACGCATTCACCAAGGCCCAATGGCAGGGTGCGCGTGCCAGACTTCTGGCCCAGGGCTTCGAGATACTGCTGGGGCCGGACGTCACTTTCGACGCCATCACCTCGACGCTGATGTCGGGCAAGGCTGACGCGGCTTTCTTCGCGTCGCTCCCGCAAAACATCAGCCCCTCGACCGACGACAATCCGTTCTTCTTTTATACGGCGCGTTTCGGAGATTTCGCCAGGAAGCCGTTGGCGACCCTCTCGAATAACAACGCTGCGATCAGCATGACCCTGATGCTTCTCGGGGTCGCGCTTTGCGCCTGCGTCTACTACGTCATCGGACCTTTTGTCCGGCTGGCGAGGCGGATGCCGCTGTCGGTGCTGACGCCGCCCGTTGCTTATTTCTGCGCGATCGGCGTGGGCTTCATGCTGATCGAGATCTCGCAGATGCAGCGGCTGATGGTCTTCCTTGGACATCCCGTTTACGGGCTGAGTGTCGTTCTTTTCACAATTCTGCTGTTCAGCGGAATCGGCAGCACCACCGTCGGCGCGCATCCGCCTCGGCCGGGCGCGGTTATCGCCAGGGTTGTCGGACTTCTGACCACGCTCGCGGTGGCGGGGCTGATGACCCCCCTGGTCACCAACTTTGCCCGATCGGAAGCCACCGACATGCGCGTTCTCTGGTCGGTGCTGCTGCTGGCGCCCCCGGCATTCTGCATGGGGATGATGTTTCCACTCGGGCTGAGCATCTGGCGCCGTCACGCCGAGTTGCTTCCGTTCTTCTGGAGCGCCAACGGCATTACATCGATGTTCGCGTCGGTGCTGGGCATGGTCTTGTCGATAGAATTCGGCATCGCCAACACATACGCGCTCGGCGTGTGCTGCTATGTTGTCTGCGCAATGATGATGGTCGTAAGCCGCCAGCCGAACCGCCAGGGCGTGCCCGCGGCAAGGCCGGTCGACGATCTGGGATCGCTGCGCGCCGGCGAAGCCATTCGCGGAACCTTCGCGGTCGCTCCCTCGATCCAGCCGGCACAGACCGAATTGGTCGCCGATATCGAGAGCGGCAAACCGCTCGAATCGACCGTTCCACCGGCCATGCCCGCGCGCGCCGATTAGACTGGAGTCGCCTGCCGCTGGGGCATTTCCCAGGTACAGGCTCCGGCGGGCGCATCCGCCATCAAACACGATGCAGCGGCTCGATCAGGGTGGCAACGCCGGGCTCGAGAAGTTTCAGGCGCGGGCCAAATCCGAGCGCATCGAAGGACGCGCGCAGATCGCCGGCATTCTGACGGAAGTGCGCCCAGCCATCGGTATGCAGCGGCACGATCACGGCGTCCGGAAACGCGCGCGCGGTTTCGATGGTGTCGTTGGTGTCCATGGTGAGATGGAACGGCCCGCGGGTCTGCGCGGCACCGGCGAACGGCAGCACCACGCCGGCGCTGAAGCGGCGCGCGACCTCGGCGACGCCATCGTACCAGACCGTATCGCCGCTGATGTAGATCGGACGGCTGCCGGCCTTCGCGGATGACAGCACGAAGCCGATGACGTCGCCCGCCAACGGCTCGATCCCGGGTGGACCATGACGCGCGGGCGTCGCGGTGACGGCGAGTGATTGTCCATCCTTGCCGATCAACTCGGTGGTCGCCCAGGGCGACAGGCCTTCAGCATGGCCCCCGAGCCGCTTTGCGCCCACCACCGTGGTCAGCACGCGCTTTGCCTTGGCCAGAAAGCCCCGACCGGAATCATCGAGATTGTCGGCGTGCTGGTCGTGACTGAGCAGCACGGCATCGACTTCGCCGATCGCCTCGGCGGAGAGCGCCGGGCCTGACAGCTTTTCAAGTTTCACATGCGGCAATTGATAGGTCCGGGGCGCATCGAAGGTCGGATCGGTGAGGAGCCGAAAGCCTTCAACTTCGATGAGGGCGGTGGGACCGCCGATCAGGGTGATGCGAGGTGAGGTCATGTGAGCCTCGGTGATTCATTGCGGCGAGACGCGGCGGGACGCGTCACCAGGTAAATACCCAACGCCACCGGAACAATCCCCAGCAGATCCCGGATTTCGACGTGCTCGCCCAGCACCATCCAGGCGAACAGCATGCCTAGCGGCGGCATCAGGAAGTGATAGGCGCTCGCGGCTGTCGCTCCGCAAACTTTAAGAAGATGAAACCACAAGAGATAGGCCATGACTGAGCCGCCGAGGGTGAGAAACGCAAACGCACCCAACAGCCGAGCATTCGGCACGATATCGCCGACGTCCGACAGCGTGAACGCGAACGGGAGAAGCACGACACCGCCGGCCAGATTCTGCACTCCGTTGCCGATCCAGAGACTGCCCTTCGGCGCCAGCAGCTTGAACAGGATGGTGCCGGCGACGATCGACGCCAGCGATGCGAGTGTGAACAGGATGCCGTGCAGGCTGTCGGTGCCGACCGACATGCGATGCCAGACGATGAAGCTGACACCGAGGATGCCGAGCAACAGCCCCAAAACCTTGCGCCAGGTCAGTTGCTCGCCGAGCAGGAGCGCCGCCAGCACGGCGGTGAAGACCGGATTGGCGCTGACGACCAGGCCGCCAAGGCCGGCCGACACGGTCTGCAGCCCGGTATAGCCGAAGCCGAGATAAAGCGCGTTATTGGCGAGCCCGAGAATCGCAAACACGCCAGCGTCGCGCCAGGACAGCGACCAAGGCTCGCGGCGAACCGCGGACATGCCGAGGATCAAAACCCCCGCCAGCGAAAATCGCGCGGCGAGCAGGATTAGCGGCGGACAATAGGTGACGCCGATTTTTCCCGCGACAAAGGCAAAACTCCAGAGCAGGCAGAACAGGCCGATCGTGAGCGGCAGCAGATTGAAGGTGGCGCGGGGAACCGCGACGGATGGCGCAATCGACATGGAATTTTTCCTTGGAAATTCTCCCTGCTTTCCGGTGTAAGCCCGCGCCTTGATATTTGGAAATTAAATGTTAAACTCGTTGTCAGTGGATAATTGAATAGGTGACCAAATGCTCGATCTGGAGCTGTTGCGCAGTTTCGTGTCTGTGGTCGACGCCGGCGGCTTCACCCGCGCCGGCGAGCGCGTCCACCGCACCCAGTCCACCGTCAGCCAGCAGATCAAGCGGCTGGAAGACGATATCGGCCGGCCGCTGTTGGACCGCAGCGGCAAAGACGTGAGGCCGACCGAAGCCGGCGAGCGGCTGTTGTCCTATGCGCGGCGGCTGTTGGCGCTGGCCGAGGAAGCCCGCGACGTGCTGGCGCGGCCGGGCAATGAAGGCGCGGTGCGGCTCGGGGTGCCGGAAGATTTTGCCGCCTATCGGCTGGCGAAATTGCTGGCGGCGTTTTCGCGCTCGCATCCGAACCTGCGGCTCGACGTCCGCGCCGATCAAAGCACCTATCTCAAGCGCGATCTCGAACGCGGCGAGCTCGATCTGGCGCTGTTCAAGCGCACGGCCGGCGAAAAAGGTGGCATCGCGGTGTGGCCGGAGCGGGTGCATTGGGTCACCAGCAAGAGCCATCCGCGCGATACGCGCACAGGCTCGGTGCCGTTGATCGGCTTCCCCGCCGGCTGTCTGTATCGGGAGCGGGCGATCCATGCGCTCGAAAGCGCCGGGCGGAGCTGGCACATGGGCTATACCTCTTCCAGCCTCGCCGGCATTCAGGCCGCGGTCGCCGCCGGCATGGGCTTGAGCATTCTTTCAGAAATGGCGATCCAGGCCGACCACCGCGTATTGACCGCCAGGGACGGTTTTTCGCCGATCGACCGGACCGAAGTGGCGTTGGTGACGTCTCCCGACGCGAGCCCGGCGACGCTGCGGCTCGCCGATCGCCTCGCCGAATTCTGCAATACCGTGCAGGCGAAGGCAGCCTGAGCCGTATTGTCGTGCCGGCGCGCGCCGGGACGACAAAAATGGTCTTCCGATAAAAAAACGCTCTTGTTCACGACGCCGGCAACCCCGGAATCGGCACGCCGAGTGTTTGCAGGATCAGAATGGCATTGAGCAGCAATACCACCACGGTCGCGACCACGGCCGTGATATCGGTCAGCCGGCTGTTGACGAATTGACCCATGATGTCGGCCCGTCGCGTGAACATCAGGAGCGCGATCATCGGCAGCGGCAGCGCGATGCTGAGCACCACCTGACTGAGCACCAGCGCGTTGGTCGCATTAACGCCAAGGGCGACGACAATGAAAGCCGGTATCATCGTTACCAGCCGCCGTACCAGGATCGGGATCCGGAAGCGGATGAATCCCTGCATGATGATTTGGCCGGCCATGGTACCCACCGCCGAGCTCGAAATCCCCGATGCGATCAGGGAAACCAGGAACACGCCCGCTGCACCGATGCCCAGCAAGGGCGCCAGCGTGTGATAAGCGGTTTCAATCTCCGCAACGTCGCTGTGTCCGGCGTGGAACGCGCTCGATGCCATCATCACCATCGCCATATTGACCAGCCCGGCAACAACCAGCGCGGCGATGACTTCCCGATTTGAAAAGCGCAATACCTTGCGCCGCTCGCTGTCGTCGTAAACCGGCGTGCGGGTCTGCGTCAGGCTTGAATGCAGATAGATGGCGTGCGGCATGACGGTTGCGCCGATGATCCCGACGGCCAGCAGCAGCGCGTCGCCATCGGCAAGCTGCGGCAGCACCGTATGCAACGCCGCCGCGCCCCAATCGACTTTGGCGATAAACATCTCGGTGAGGTAGCAAAGCCCGATAATGCCAACCAAGCTGCCAATGATCAGTTCGATCGGCCGGAACCCGGAGCCTTCGAACATCAGGATGCCGTAGGTCACCGCCGCCGTGACCACCATTCCTGCGAGCAGAGGCAAGTGGAACAGCAGGGAAAGCCCGATGGCGCCGCCGAGAAACTCGGCCAGATCGGTTGCCATGGCGGCAATCTCGCTGATCACCCACATCGCCCAGACAATCGGCCGGGGAAACTGCTCGCGGCACATCTCCGCGAGGTTGCGTCCGGTGACAATACCGAGTTTGGCGGAGAGGGCCTGGAACAGCATCGCGATCAGATTGGCGAGCAACACCACCCAAAGCAGTCCATAGCCGTACTTTGCCCCGGCCTGGATATTGGTCGCGAAATTACCCGGGTCCTGGTAGGCAATCGAGACAATCACGGCCGGACCAACGAAGGCCAGAACCCCGCGCAGCCCGCCGGGCCGGCCATCCAGGACCTGGCGACCCGCGGCGACCGTCTGTTCGGTCACTGATTGTTTTGCCGGCAGGGCATCGCAGATCGCCGGAGGCATCAAGCACCTACGCCAGTTTGTAGTCGAGGCTACACTTAAAGATAGGGCCACCTCATGCGATGTCAATGTACATAATGTAGTCAAAGCAACAAGTTGGTATTGGGGTTGAAAATGCCGTTGCCGTGGCGCAAGGTGGATTGCAAACGGGAAAGGCTTTCAGAGGAAGCGATGTTGCCAAACGCCAGGGATAAGCGAACGACCACCGAGCTTCCGCCTGAACTAACCCAGGCCCGTCGATTCGGGAAGACCCGTTCGGCGCAATCGAGGGCGCTGCTTGAGGACTATGTCGAATTGATTGCGGATCTGTTGGCCACCGGGGGCGAGGCACGGCCTACCGACGTGGCCCGCCGCCTGGGCGTCTCCCATGCCACCGCCATCAAGACGATCTCCCGGTTGAAGCGGGAGGGGCTGGCCACGGGACTGCCCTATCGCGGCGTTTTTCTCACCGACACCGGACGGGCGCTGGCCGAGAGAACGCGATCCCGCCACAGGATCGTCGTCAATGTTCTTGTCGCGCTGGGTGTCCCCACCGAGATCGCCGAGGCGGATGCCGAAGGCATCGAGCATCACGTTTCCGAAGCGACGCTGAAGGCGTTCGCCCATTTCCTGCAAAAGCCGGGGTACGACACGCGTCTCGGAAAACGCTGAAACCTGACCGAACGGCCGCCCAAGCCGGGCGCGCAGGGCGCAATCGCGTCGTCGGTTTGCGCCGAAGCGCTATTGAACGGGCGGAACTCGCTCCCGCCATTCCGCCCTGCGAGCCGCAGAGCCCTCGCCGGTCCGAATGGGATTCCTAGGTCTGCGCCGGCGTGTCCTGCTTCACGACGGCGGCGCCCTTTTCGGTCGGAAACACGCTCTCGTATAACGCGCGGGCCTCCTGAATAAGACGAGCATGGTCCCGGTTGGGACCATGCTTCGGGAATTCCACGACTTCGCCCATTTGATCTCCAGGAAAGGAAACGACCAGCACCAATCAAGATGCGAATGTCATGCCAGCCCACGGGAACCTGTCCGGACCCCCGTATTGATCCGGAAGCCAAATCCCGAGGGACCGGCCACCTGAAGTTCCTTTATTACATTTAGTTCTGTCGTATAATCATAATAATCCTGACGTTGTGCCGGGCATAAGGTTCAGCGTTTCCAGGGAGGTGGCAATGAAAAAAATCCTAAGCTACCGCGCGATGGGCTCGCTATGCCGCCAGCAGGCAGTCTTTCACCCGGAAAATAGTTGGAAATGGCTCGGTGACGCCGAACGCTGGGAGCATCTCGCTCACGCTGAAATCGCGTCACACTTCAAGGAATGCAACAGCTCCGATTCGAGTGATCCAGCCCCCGCCGAGGCCGCAGCGCCATCAGACGCGAACGCCACGCCATGGGAGACGGTCGCCGCGTGAGTAACTGTTAGCGACACGGCATTGCTCAGATCATCCAAAATCCCGGCAGCGCCGGCTCCAGCCTGCCGCCGATCCGCACCGGCGCGATTTTGAGCGCCAGCCCCGTCGCATCGTCGGTCTCGACCGCGACGCCGCTCAGCGTCGCCACCCCCTGCGCCGGTTCGAAGCGGCCCGAGGGAATGCCCGACGTAAAACGCCGCAGCGGCTCTTCCTTCTGCATGCCGATGATCGAATCATAATCGCCGGTCATGCCGGCATCGGTCATGTAGGCGGTGCCATTGGGAAGAATCTGATGGTCGGCGGTCGGCACATGGGTGTGGGTGCCGACCACGAGACTGGCGCGGCCGTCGCAGAAAAATCCGATGCCCTGCTTTTCGCTCGACGCCTCGCCATGGAAATCGACCACGATCGCATCCGCCGCCATGCGCAGCGGGCAGGCTTCGAGTTCGCGGCCCAGAATCGCGAATGGATCGTCGAACGGGGTCATGAATACGCGGCCGATGGCGTTGACGACCAGCGCGCGCCTGCCGCTTTTGGTGTCGACCAGCGCCGCACCGCGGCCCGGAGTTCCGCTCGGAAAATTCGCCGGGCGAACCAGCCGCGGCGCGCGCTCGATGAACACCAGCGCCTCGCGCTGATCCCAGGCATGGTTGCCGAGGGTGACGGCATCGGCGCCGGCGTCGATGAATTCCTGGTAGATCGCTTCGGTGATGCCGAAACCGCCGGCTGCGTTCTCGCCATTGACGACGACGAGATCGAGCGCCCAGTCGCGGATCATGCCCGGCAGATGCTCGGAAATGGCTGACCGACCGGTCCTGCCGACGACGTCGCCCACGAAAAGAATGCGCAACTCACAAACTCCGGAAATCGAAACCTTTCGTTTCCGTTAGCACATAATCCAGCGCCACGTCGTGCTGCAGCGCCGGAACGGCCTTGATTTCCTGCGCCGAGAAGGCGAGCCCAATGGCGGCGATGGGTTTGACTTTGCGCAAATGCGCCAGCGTATAGTCGTAATGACCGGCGCCGTAGCCGATGCGGTGGCCGAGACGGTCGAACGCCGCCAGCGGCACCAGCATGATGTCGGGAATGATTTCAGTTGCCGCCGGCGACGGCTCGAGAATGCCGAGCGGTCCCATCATCAGCCTGTCGTCAGGGGCCCATGCCCGAAAGGCCAGCGACTTGCCGCGCGCCATCACCGCCGGCAGCGCCAGCCGAGCGCCCTTCGAGCCAAGCGCTCGCATCAGGGGAACGGGATCGATCTCGCTGCGGATCGGCGAATAGCCGGAGACGATGGTGCCGGGCGCGATTTCCAGCGGCAGCCCCCGCGCAGCGAGGGCCAGCGCCGCGGCGGCGCGCTGCTCGCTGCTCAACGCGTCGCGCGCAGCGAGCGCTGCGGCACGGAGGTTTGCCTTGTCTGAGATTGAAGCTGCGGGGATCGACATTCACCACCGTCATGCCTGGCCATAGCCGTCTGAAGGACGGCGTCGCTTCCGCTCGCCTATGTCCCGGGCATCCACGTCTTTCCTTCGATGCATGCTAAAGACGTGGATGGCCGGGACAAGCCCGGCCATGACGACAAAGGTCGGAATTAAGAAATAAAAGTGCGAAGCCGCGATGGCCGTTGGAGCGCTCGATCCCGGAGTTCCCTACGAAAGTAGGTGGGCACCATATGACCAAGTCCACGGACCTGGCCAGGGACAGTTCCCTGAAGGATCGATAAGGCCCCGGGGATATATGGCTCCTGACGCGCGACACAGCTTCGCAGAGCCAATGTAACCACGATACAACCAAACCGCCAGCGATAAGCCCGAAGCCAAGCGGTTAATGTGAAGCCTTCCGTGCTTCGCACTCCTTGCACCCTCCCCTGGAGGCGGAGGGAAGCCTAGGGCTAACCGATCGCGACGCCGCCGCCGATGGTGCGGTTCAGCACCTGCGTGGTCTTCTCGATCCGGTCGGCGGCGGCGTTCAGCGCGTTGGCCACCGCGATCTGCGTCGCCCTGGCGCGATCGGCTGCGACCACGCGGACGTCGCGCAGCGCCTCAAGCTCCTCCTCGAGGCTGCGGATGCGATTGCTGGCGTCGAGCAATTCGTCGCACACCGTCAGCGCCGCCATCACCGTCAGGCGCGCATCGCCGATCTCGCCGAACTTGCCGCGCAGGCTTCCGATCCGCTGCTCAAGACTCTCGGCGAGTCGCAGCAGCCGCGCCTCCTGGCCTTCCTCGCAGGCCATCCGGTATTGCCGGCCGTTGATGGTGACGTTGATATGACTCATGAAGTCTCTCCCGGACCGAGCACCGAACGGATGGTGCCGATCGCCACGTCAAGTTTTTCGGCGATCTCGCGATTGGCGCGCTCCAGCCGGCGCGACTTCACCAGCGACCCGTCGAGTTCGTCGGCCAGCCGCGATCGATCGGCACCGAGCGCCTGGATCCGGGCCGCCAGCTCGTTCTCGTCGCGGTCGGCCTCGCGCCGCCGTTCGACGGCTCTTTCCAATGCGTCGAGTGCGCCCATCAGCCGGCGCGTCGCGGCATCGATGTCGACTAAGGCTGGTTCGGCGTGACCCGAACCGTTGGCGGGACGATCGCTCATGACAGACAGCGCTCAACCTTGGCTAGATCATGATCCGATCGGGTTTGATCGGATCACGATCTCATCTCTTTGTTTGAGCATGATCTTTCGGAAAACCGGCTTCCACTTTTCCGGATCATGCTCATCTCTTTGGTTTGAGCATGACCTTTTCGGAAAACCGGCTTCCACTTTTCCGGATCATGCTCCAGGGCTTGACGCACAGCAAAATCCGCGGTCCGGCAAGCGTTTAGACGGCGAAATTTACGTGGCAAGCGAGGCCAGCGCAACGCCGCTTCGGAACTATGCACCGCAAAGCAACTTTTCCCCCTCGGCCGGCGTTGCACTGCCTTGGAGTCCGGGAATTGAGGTGCTATCCAGCCTTACTTTCCATTGCTGTCAGGCTTGGCCAACAGGCTTGTGCCGCGGCAATTCGCTCCCTCGCGGAACGCACCAAGCATCTCATTTCAGGCGGATTTTCATCATGACCCATGTCGATCACACCCGTATGGCCAATGCGATCCGGGGGCTCGCGATGGACGCCGTCGAAAAGGCCAATTCCGGCCATCCCGGCCTGCCGATGGGTATGGCGGATGTCGCCACCGTGCTGTTTACGCAATTCCTGAAATTCGACGCCGCCGAGCCGAAATGGCCGGACCGCGACCGTTTCGTGCTGTCGGCCGGCCACGGCTCGATGCTGCTCTATGCGTTGCTCTATCTCACCGGCAATGCCGACATGACGCTCGACCAGATCAAGCGTTTCCGCCAGCTGGGATCGCTCACCCCGGGGCATCCGGAGAATTTCCACACCAAGGGCATCGAGACCACGACGGGACCGCTCGGCCAGGGTATCGCGACATCCATCGGCATGGCGCTCGCCGAGAAGATGCTGGCGGCCGAATTCGGCAAGAAGATCGTCGACCATCACACCTATGTGCTGGCCTCCGACGGCGACCTGATGGAGGGCGTGTCGCAGGAAGCGATCGCCCTGGCCGGGCACTGGAAGCTCAACAAGCTGATCGTGCTGTACGACGACAACGGCATTTCGATCGACGGCCCCACCTCGCTCGCCGATTCGGTCGACCAGGTGAAGCGCTTCAAATCCGCCGGCTGGGCGGCCGAACTGATCGACGGCCAGGATCAAAAAGCCGTCGCCGCCGCCATCACCCGCGCGCAGAAATCCAACAAGCCGTCGCTGATCGCCTGCAAGACCACGATCGGCTACGGCGCGCCGACCAAGGCCGGCACCAACAAGGCGCATGGCGAGGCGCTCGGTGCCGCTGAGCTCAAGGGCGCCAAGGAAAAGCTCGGCATTTCGCTGGAGCCGTTTTCGGTGCCCGACGACGTCCTGAAAGCCTGGCGCGAAGCGGGCAGCCGCGGCGTCGCGGCGCGCCAGGAATGGGAAGCGCGCATGGCCACGCTGTCGAACCGCAAGCGCGCCGAGTTCGACCGCCGCTTGCGCCACGAGCGGCCGGCGGCGCTGGCGAAGGCGTTCAGGGCGCACAAGAAGGCGCTGCTGGAAACCCCGCAGAATATCGCCACCCGCAAATCGTCCGAGTCCGTGATCGAGGCGATCGCAGCGGCGATGCCGATGGAATTTCTGGCGGGCTCCGCCGATCTCACCGGCTCCAACAACAACAAGGCGAAATCGGCGACGGACTTCTCGGCCAAGACCCCGAAGGGCCGCTTCGTCCATTACGGCATCCGCGAGCACGGCATGGCCGCGGCCATGAACGGCATCTTCCTGCATGGCGGCTTCGCGCCGAACGGCGCCACCTTCCTGGTGTTCACCGACTATGCGCGTCCGGCGATGCGGCTGGCCGCGCTGATGGGCACCGGCGTGGTCTATGTGATGACCCACGATTCGATCGGGCTCGGCGAGGACGGGCCGACGCACCAGCCGGTCGAGCATCTCGCCGCGCTGCGCGCGATTCCCAACATGCGGGTGTTCCGTCCCTGCGATGCGGTCGAGGTCTCCGAATGCTGGGAGCTCGCGCTCAACCGGACCGACGGGCCGACGGTGTTGGCGCTGACCCGCCAGAACCTTCCGCAATTGCGCACCACGGCACCTGCGGACAATCCTTGCAGCCACGGTGCCTATGAGCTGGTCGCGGCCCAGGGCGAGGCCAAGGTGTCGCTGTTCGCCACGGGTTCCGAGGTCGAGATCGCGGTGGCGGCGCAGAAGCAACTGGCCGAGCGCGGCATTGCGACGCGGGTGGTCTCGGTGCCCTCGCTCGAATTGCTGCTGGCGCAGCCGGCCGACCGGCGAGAGGCGATCATCGGCAAGGCCCCGGTCAAGGTGGCGATCGAAGCCGCGCTCCGCTGGGGCTGGGACGCCGTGATCGGGCAGGATGGCGCATTTATCGGCATGCACGGTTTCGGCGCCAGTGCGCCTGCCAAGGATTTGTTCAAGCACTTCGGAATTACCGCCGAGGCCGCGGTCAACGCAGTCCTGAAACGCGTCTAGTGCCCGTTTCCGAAGGTTGAGCTTATCCGGAAAAAGGACTACCTAAAAAACGATCTAGACCGTTCCCGTCCGGCCGAACCGGGCGATCCGCCGTCCAAATCTCCGCAGGGCAGCGTCCCGCGGGGACGGCACCAGCTTTAGAGGAGAAACGCGCATGGCAATCCGGATCGCGATCAACGGGTTTGGCCGCATCGGCCGCAACGTGCTGCGGGCGATCGCCGAGTCCGGCCGCAAGGATATCGAGGTGGTCGGGATCAACGATCTCGGCCCGGTCGAGACCAACGCCCATCTGCTGCGCTACGATTCCGTGCACGGCCGTTTCCCCGGCACCGTCACCGTCGACGGCGACACGATCAGCGTCGGCAACGGCAAGATCAAGGTTTCCGCCGAGCGCGATCCGACCAAACTGCCGTGGAAGGAACTCGGCGTCGACATCGCGCTGGAATGCACCGGCATCTTCACGGCGAGGGACAAGGCGGCCTTGCACCTGACCGCCGGCGCCAAGCGCGTGCTGGTCTCGGCTCCGGCCGAAAACGCCGATGCGACCATCGTCTTCGGCGTCAACCATGACAAACTGACCAAAGATCATCTCGTCGTCTCCAACGGTTCCTGCACCACCAACTGCCTCGCGCCGGTGGCGAAGGTCTTGAACGACACCGTCGGCATCGAGACGGGATTCATGACCACGATCCACGCCTACACCGGCGACCAGCCGACGCTCGACACCCTGCACAAGGATCTCTATCGCGGCCGCGCGGCGGCGCTGTCGATGATCCCGACCTCCACGGGTGCGGCCAAGGCGATCGGCCTGGTGCTGCCGGAACTGATGGGCAAGCTCGACGGCGTCGCGATCCGCGTGCCCGTGCCGAATGTGTCGGTGATTGACCTGAAGATCGTGGCATCGCGCAAGACCGACGCCAAGGAAATCAACGAGGCGATGAAGCGCGCTTCCGAGCAGCAGATGAAGGGCATCCTCGGCTACACCACCGCGCCCAACGTCTCGATCGACTTCAACCACGACCCGCATTCCTCCACGTTCCACGTGGATCAGACCAAGGTGCAGAACGGCACGCTGGTGCGGGTGATGTCGTGGTACGACAATGAGTGGGGCTTCTCCAACCGCATGGCCGACACCGCGGTGGCGATGGGGAAGCTGCTGTAAGTCAATTTTCGTCATGCCCGGCCCTGTGCCGGGCATCCACGTCTTTCTTCGCATGAAAAGACGTGGATGGCCGGGACGAGCCCGGCCATGACGCATGGAAGCGTCAGATGAACAAATTCCGCACCCTCGATGACGTCGACGTGAAGGGCAAGCGCGTGCTGCTGCGCGTCGATCTCAATGTTCCCATGGAACACGGCCACGTCACCGACCGGACCCGGCTCGAGCGCATTGCGCCGACCATCCTTGAGATCTCCGGCAAGGGCGGCAAGGTGATCCTGCTCGCGCATTTCGGCCGGCCCAAGGGACGCGACGACAAGGATTCGCTGAAGCCGGTCGCGGTAGCACTTTCGCAGGTGATCAAGAAGCCCGTGGCTTTCGCCGAGGATTGCATCGGCGAGATCGCCGCAAAGGCCATTGCCGCGATGCAGGACGGCGACATCCTTTGCCTGGAAAATACGCGTTTCCATAAAGAAGAAGAAAAGAACGATCCGGCCTTTGTCACCGAATTGGCAAAACTCGGCGACCTCTGGGTCAACGACGCCTTCTCGGCGGCGCACCGCGCGCACGCTTCGACCGAGGGCCTCGGCCACAAACTGCCGGCCTATGCCGGGCGCACCATGCAGGCCGAACTCAACGCGCTGAACAAGGCGCTGGAAGCGCCGACCAAACCGGTGATCGCGATCATCGGCGGCGCCAAGGTTTCCACCAAGATCGAGCTGTTGGAAAATCTCGTCAGCAAGGTCGACGCGCTGGTGATCGGCGGCGGCATGGCCAACACGTTCCTGCATGCGCAAGGCGTCGGCATCGGAAAGTCGCTGGCGGAAAAGGACCTCGCGGCGACCGCGCTGCGGATATTCGAGAAGGCGGAAGCCGCCAATTGCGCCATCATCCTTCCGGTGGATGCGGTGGTGGCGTTTCAGTTCGCGGCCAATTCGCCGTCGCATGCCTACGGCCTCGATGCGATTCCGCCTGACGGCATGATCCTCGATGTCGGGCCGCAATCGGTGGCGCGGATCCGTGCGGCGATCGACGACGCAGCGACGCTGGTCTGGAACGGCCCGCTCGGCGCGTTCGAGATGACGCCGTTCGACCGCGGCACCATGGTGGCGGCAAGGCACGCGGCGGAACGAACCCGAGCCAGGAAGCTGATCTCGGTCGCCGGCGGCGGCGACACCGTGGCGGCGCTGAACCAGGCCGGCGTCGCCGGCGATTTCACCTATGTTTCGACCGCGGGCGGCGCGTTTCTTGAATGGATGGAAGGCAAACCCTTGCCCGGTGTCGAGGTTTTGAGAATACGCTAGATTAGCCCCGGATCGGGCGTCGACGCCCCAACACGGAGAACAGGACCCATGGCTCGGATCACGTTGCGCCAATTGCTCGACCACGCGGCGGAGCACGATTACGGCGTGCCGGCCTTCAACATCAACAACATGGAACAGGCGCTCGCCATCATGGAAGCCGCCTCCAGCCTGGACGCACCGGTCATCATCCAGGCCTCGCGCGGCGCGCGGTCCTACGCCAACGACATCATGCTGAAGCACATGATGGATGCGGTCACCGAAATCCATCCGCAGATCCCGGTCTGCGTGCATCTCGATCACGGCAACGGTCCCGATACCTGCATGACTGCGATCCAGGCCGGCTTCACCTCGGTGATGATGGACGGTTCGCTGAAAGCCGACGGCAAGACCGCCGCCGACTGGGACTATAATGTCGGCGTCACCAAGACCGTCACCGACATGGCCCATCTCGGCGGCATCTCGGTGGAAGGCGAACTCGGCGTGCTCGGTTCGCTCGAGACCGGGATGGGCGACAAGGAGGACGGCCACGGCGCGGAGGGCAAGCTCTCGCACGACCAGTTGCTCACCAACCCGGACGAGGCGGTCAAGTTCGTCAAGGAGACCAAAGTGGACGCGCTGGCGATCGCGATGGGAACCTCGCACGGCGCCTACAAGTTTACCCGCAAGCCGGACGGCGACATTCTGGCCATGAACGTGATCGAGGAGATCCACCGCAAGCTGCCGAACATGCATCTGGTGATGCACGGCTCGTCCTCGGTGCCGCAGGACCTGCAGGACATCATCAATGCCAATGGCGGCAGGATGAAGCCGACCTGGGGCGTGCCGGTGTCCGAGATCCAGCGCGGCATCAAGAACGGCGTCCGCAAGATCAACATCGACACCGACAACCGCATGGCGATGACCGGACAGATCCGGAAGGTGCTGCAGGACAATCCGGAGGAATTCGATCCGCGCAAATATCTCAAGCCGGCGATGGAGGCGATGGCCAGGCTCTGCAAGCAAAGGCTGCAGGAGTTCAACACCGCTGGGCAAGCCGGCAAGATCAAGAAAGTGCTGACCACCGCCGAGATGGCGAAGCGTTATGTCAAGGGCGAACTCGATCCGAAGGTGGCCTGACGTTAGCCGCTTTTCGGGCCAGCCGGCCGGCCTCCCGGTTCCATTGGCGCTTTCGTGCATTTCATTGGCAGTTGCCTGAGAACCGCCTAGTTTGACTTGCAAGGACCTCGCGCTTTCCGGAGAAAGCACCGATGAATCTCGCCGATCTCAACAAAGTCGCCCTCGCCATGGTTGCCCCGGGCAAGGGCCTGCTCGCCGCCGACGAATCCACCGGCACGATCAAGAAACGCTTCGACGCCATCAATGTCGTATCGACCGAGGAGTCGCGCCGCGACTATCGCGAAATGCTGTTTCGCAGCCGCGAGGCGATGACGCAGTACATATCCGGCGTCATCCTCTACGACGAGACCATCTGGCAAAACGCGAAGGATGGCACCCCGCTGATCAGGCTGATCGAACAGGCCGGCGCGATACCCGGCATCAAGGTCGATGAAGGCACGCAGGCGTTGCCGTGCTGCCCGGGCGAACTGGTCACCGGCGGACTGGATCATCTCGCCGGACGCCTGAAGAAATATTACGATTGCGGCGCGCGCTTTGCCAAATGGCGCGCGGTGATCGACATCGACGGCTCGGGCACTGGCGGCCCGAAAATCCCGACCATGACCGCGATCCACGTCAATGCCCACGCGCTGGCGCGTTACGCGGCCTTGTGCCAGTCCGCCCAGATCGTGCCCATCGTCGAGCCGGAAGTCCTGATGGATGGCGACCATGACATCGAGCGCTGTTATGACGTGACGCAACGCGTGCTCAACAAGACTTTTCAGGAACTTCGGATCCAGCGCGTCGCGCTCGAAGGCATGATCCTGAAACCCAACATGGTTGTTCCCGGCCAGAAAAGCGCCAAGCGATCCTCCGTCGAAGAGGTCGCCGAGAAAACCATTCGGTTGCTGAAAGCTTGCGTTCCCGCCGCGGTCCCCGGCATCGCCTTTCTCTCCGGCGGCCAGTCCGACGAGACCGCCACCGCGCATCTTGACGCCATGAACCGGATCGGCAACCTGCCCTGGCGTCTCAGCTTTTCCTATGGCCGCGCGCTGCAGGCGGCGCCGCAGAAGGCGTGGTCGGGCAAGGCCGAGAATGTCGCGGCGGCCCAGCGGGCATTTGACCACCGCGCGCGGATGAATTCGCTGGCGAGCAAGGGCGAATGGAAGGCCGATCTGGAAACCAGGAAGGCGAGTTAGAGTTGGCCACGAAACCTGTACCGCAGCGTCCGCTGCCGCGTCTCTATCTCGCGACGCCTGACGTGGAGGATCCGAAAGACCTGCTGGTGAACCTTCCGCGGCTGATTGCCGAAGCCGATGTCGCGGCCGTACTGCTGCGGCTCAAGCCCGTGGACCACCGCACCATGATCTCACGCGTCAAGGCGCTGGCGCCCGCGATCCAGGACCAGGGCGCGGCGCTGTTGCTCGATGGCCATGCCGAACTGGTCGCGCGCGCCGGCGCCGATGGTGCGCATCTGACCGGTATCGAAGCGCTGGAGGATGCGCTGCCGACGCTGAAACCCGATCGCATCGCCGGGGTCGGCGGGCTGACGACCCGGCACGATTCGATGGCCGCGGGCGAGCTGGGCGCCGATTACGTGCTGTTCGGCGAGCCTGACGCCAGCGGGCAACGGCCGTCGGTCGAGGCGATCTGCGAGCGCCTGCAGTGGTGGGACGAGCTGTTCGAGCCGCCATGCGTCGGCTTTGCGCGATCGCGTGATGAAGCCTTTGAATTCGCCGCCGCAGGTGCGGATTTCGTTCTGGTCGGCGATTTCATCTGGGCCGATCCGCGTGGCGCGGCGGCGGCGCTGAAGGAGGCCGGTCAGGCGATCCGGCAGGCGCATGCGGCGGGTTTCGGAAAAGCCAAAGCCGAGCAGGGATAACGCTGGAAATGAACATCCTGCGTCCAATCCTGCTGCTCGCAAGTTTTCCGATGTTCACGGTCAACGCGACGGCGCAAATCTCGCTGGCGCCGCCGGCGGAGCAGACGCCTCAGGTTTCGGGCAAGCATGCGGCGAAGCCGAAGACAAAACCGCAAGCCGTCGCCAAGAAGCCCGCAGCGACGTCGAATCCCGCGGCCACTCCGACGCCGACCGCGACGGTAACGCCGGCGCCTCCGCCTGACGATCCCAATGTCGATCTGGTGTACGGCGCCTATCAGCGCGGCCTGTACAAGACCTCATTCGACCTCGCCACCAGGCGCGCGCAGGACAACGGCGATCCCAAGGCGATGACGATGCTCGGCGAGCTCTACGCCAATGGATTCGGCGTCAAGCGTGATGACGCGAAGGCCGCCGATTGGTATCGCCGCGGCGCCGATGGGGGCGACCGCGAGGCCATGTTCGAACTGGCGATGCTTCACCTCGCCGGCCGCGGCGGCCCGGTCAATCGCGAGGAAGCCGTGAAATTGCTGGCGTCCTCGGCCAAGCTCGGCAACCCCAAGGCGGCCTACAATCTCGCACTGCTCTATCTCGACGGACAGACCCTGCCGCAGGACCTCAAACGCTCTGCGGAACTGCTTCGTCTGGCCGCCGACGCCGGCAATCCGGAAGCCCAATACGCGCTCGCGACCTTCTACAAGGAGGGCACCGGCGTCCCCAAAGACCCGGAAAAGGCGGTCCGGCTGTTACAGGCAGCGTCCCTTGCCGACAATGTCGACGCCGAGGTCGAATATGCGATCGCGCTTTATAACGGCACCGGTACGCCAAAGAACGAACCCGCCGCGGTCGCGCTGTTGCGCAAGGCCGCCAAGCAGAACAATCCGATCGCCCAAAACCGCCTCGCGCGCGTGCTGGCGAGCGGACAGGGTGCGCCGGCCGACAGGGTGGAGGCCCTCAAATGGCACATCATCGCCAAAACCGCCGGCAAGGGCGACCCCATGCTCGACGAAGCCCTGGCGAGCGTGAGTCCCGAGGATCGCGCCAAGGCGGAAGCCGCCGTGCGCAGATGGCTCGGCACCAGATGATCCGCCTTGACGCCACGGCAACCGCAGGGCACCCAGTCCGGGGCCCTGCACCGGGTTATCGTCATTACCCCTTCCCGTCGGGGAGAGGCCGGCGCTCACGGCGACGCCAGGCGTCGTCCGACAGCGCCGGGTGAGGGCACTGAAGGCGTAACTCACCCCGCCCCTCTCGCTCTGGAGAGGAGGCACAGTTTCACCGTCGAACCGTCAACGGCAAGCCGAGATCATGCTCTATTCAGCCCTTATCAACGTCATGGTCAAAGCCGCGCGCCGCGCCGGCCGCAGTCTCAAGCGCGACCTCGGCGAGATCGAGAACCTTCAGGTGTCGCTGAAAGGACCCGCCAATTTCGTCACCCTGGCGGACCGGCGCGCCGAGGAGATGCTGCTCTCCGACCTGACCAAGGCACGGCCGGGTTACGGCTTCATCGGTGAGGAAGGCGGCATTCGCGCCGGCGACGACAAGACCCACACCTGGATCGTCGATCCGCTCGACGGCACCACCAACTTCCTGCACGGCATTCCGCAATTTGCGATTTCGATCGGCCTGCAGCGCGAGGGCACGGTGATCGCCGGCGTGATCTACAATCCCGCCAATGACGAACTCTATATCGCCGAACGCGGCAAGGGCGCCTTCCTCAACGATCAGCGCCTGCGCGTCGCAGGCAGACGCCAGCTCGGCGACTGCGTGATCGCCTGCGGACTGCCGCATATCGGACGCGGCGACCACGGGCTGTCGCGCCTCGAGATGGCCGAAATCCAGAACCGGGTGGCGGGCCTGCGCCGGTTCGGCGCGGCCTCGCTCGACATGGCCTTCGTCGCCGCCGGCCGTCTCGATGGCTACTGGGAACGCAACCTGCAGCCATGGGACATGGCGGCCGGCCAGATCATGGTGCGCGAAGCCGGCGGCACCGTCTCGGGCATGGCCGGCGACGACGACCCGCTCAAAACCGGCAATCTGATCTGCGGCAATGAATTCATCCACGCCGAGCTGGTGAAGATTTTAAAGCCGCTGGGGAAGTGACGGCACTTTCGCCGTCATTATCCGCGAAAGTGGATAATCCAGTATTCCGCACAGCCGATGGTCAACTCTGGCGTCACGGCGTACTGGATGCCCGCCTTCGCGGGCATGACGAAGGGTTTATCTAAGCCGCCTTCATCCGGTAATGGCTGACGCCCCATTCGCTGCCGTCGGCGTAACCGAACATCCCGGCGGTGACGAGGAAGAACCAGCGCCAGCGCCGCATCCATAGCGCGGTATCGTCGCCATAGACGCCGCGCAGAATGCTTTCGATCTCGGCGCGCTGCGAATCGAAATTGCCGAGCCAGCCGAGCGCGGTCCGCTGATAATGCTCGCCGCCCCAGCGCCATTCCTTCTCGACCTCGAACAAATCGGAGAATTGCCGGATCAAATGATGGCTCGGCATCACCCCGCCGGTGAAGAAATGCCGGGCGATCCAGTCTTCGCCGTCGCCGCGATCGAACAGATAGGCGCCGGATCGATGGGTGAAGATGTGCATGAAGAAACGGCCGTCCGGCTCGAGCCACGGGCGCAGCCGCGCCATCAATTCACGCCAGTTCATCATGTGCTCGAACAGTTCCACCGACACGATGCGGTCGAAGCGCCGCTTGGGATCGAAAACATTCATGTCGGACGTCGCCACCCGAAGATTCTTCAAGCCCCGCGAGGCGGCCTCGTTCTCGATATATTGGCGCTGCGAGTGCGAATTCGACACCGCCGAGATCTCGGCGCGGGGGAATTGCCGCGCCATCCGCAGCGACAGCGAACCCCAGCCGCAGCCAAGTTCGAGGATCGACTGCCCGTCGGCGAGATCGGCGTGCTCGACGGTCTGGCGCAGCGCCTCTTCCTCGGCCTCCTGCAGCGTCGAGGCCGGTCTGCGGTAGAAACACGATGAATATTTGCGGTTCGGTCCGAGCACGCGGGCGAAGAAGGCCGCCGGCACATCGTCATGCGGGGCGTCAGCCGCCTCGGTGTGCTCGGCGATGGCGCGCGCCGCCATTTCCTTCGCAAAGCTTGCGTCGCTTTCCGCGTTGCCGGCCGCAAGCCTTGCCGCGGTGCGCGAGCACAGTCGCGCGATCGCGGCGCGGATGACGAGGTCCGGCAGCGGCACCCGCTCGGCGGGGCCGATGATCGAGGCAACGAAGCTCATGTGACCACTCCCTTGTGCGGCGGCAGCAGAAACACGAACATCCTGCGCGGCGCGTCGACGCCCCATTCGCGGGTAAAAGCGGCATGGCGCGGATCATCGGCTGATGTCCGCACCGCGTTGTGCAGACCGGGCCGGAGCGACCAGATGGTATCGATCCAGCCGGAATTGCCGGTGCGCTGCTGCACCATCCACGCGCCCGTCATCAGGAGCGACAGCGACAGCGCGAGCGCGGCGAGCGCCTCAAGGTACAAAATCATCGAAAATTCCCGTTAACCGCCTGAGCCGTCAAAGATTTGTAGAAATGCGTTGGAGTCTAAGCGCTGTTTCAGGGGGAAGTTCCACATTCCAGCCTCCGATTGACCGCAACCGGCCTTTTTTCTCGGGCTCGCTGTGTCATATTGAGGCCCGAGAAGCGTTTCCTCGCAACGGATGACATCGGTAATGCCTTCAGGCCCCTCTTCCCGCTCCGCGATGGAGATCGAACTGGCAAAACTGTCCTCGCCGCGGATTTTCCTGGTGCGGATGCTGGTTTTCCTGGTGCTGTGCGCGCTGGTGATGGTCGTGCTCTACAAGCAGATCGTCATCGCCTTTTTCGCCAATCCCGGACTCAACGCGCTGATCGGCATGGTGCTGGCGGTCGGCACCATCCTGTCATTCCGCCAGGTGATCCGGCTTTATCCGGAAGTCGCCTGGGTCAACAATTTCCGCATCGCCGATCCCGGGCTTGCGATCGAGCGGCACCCGACGCTGCTGGCGCCGATGGCGGCGATTCTCGGCGGCGAGCGCAGCGGGCGGATGACGATCTCGCAGCAGACCATGCGCCATTTGCTGGACTCCATCGCCACGCGGCTGGACGAGGCCCGCGACATTTCCCGCTACATGACCGGCCTGTTGGTGTTTCTCGGACTGCTCGGCACCTTCTGGGGCCTGATCGAGACCGTCGGCTCGGTCGGCAAGGTGATCGACGGCCTGAAGGTCGGCGGCGACGCCGGCGCCTTGTTCGACACCCTGAAGGAAGGCCTGGCCGCGCCGCTCGGCGGTATGGGCATTTCGTTTTCGTCCTCGCTGTTTGGCCTCGCCGGCTCGCTGATTCTCGGCTTTCTCGACCTGCAATCGAGCCAGGCGCAGAACCGCTTCTATACCGACCTCGAGGACTGGCTTGCCTCCACGGTGCGCGGATATTCCGGCGAGACCGGCGGCAGCGGCGAGCTTCAGGCCGCGGTCGAGCGGCTGCGGCTGACCCTGGAGGAAGGCGTCGCGAGCCGCGGCACCACCGGGGCGATGGCCAATCTGGCCGAAGCCATCCAGGGCCTGGTTACGCATATGCGTACCGAGCAGCAAATGATCCGCGAATGGGCCGACGGCCAGGGCGAGCAGAACCGCGAAATCAAGCGGCTATTGGAGCGGCTCGCCCGCCAGCCGGAGAAGAGTTAGCGTTTTCGAGCGAAGTGGATACCGGTTCGCGTCAAGAAAGCGCATCAACCAAGGAGATCGTGCCCCGGACGCAGCGCGGCGTACTCGACGCCGCGCTGCAGAGCCGGGGCCCATCTCTCGTGGTACAGATAGGTCCCGGCTCGGCGGAGCAGCGTTGCACGCTGCATTGCGTCCGGGACACGATAGCAGCGGAGAACATCAATGGCCCTTGCCCGTGCGCGCCGCAGTGAGAGCGGATTCAACTACTGGCCGGGCTTCGTCGACGCGCTGTCGACGCTGGTGCTCTCGATCGTGTTCCTGCTTTCGGTGTTCCTCGTGGTGCAATTCTTCCTGTCGCAGGAGGTCACCGGCAAGGACAAGGCGCTGGAACAGCTCAACGCCAAGATCGCGGAGCTGAACGACCTGTTGTCGCTGGAGAAGCTCGGCAAACTCACGCTCGAAGACGCGCTCACCCAGGTGCGGGCAGGCCTCGCCTCCGCCGAGACCGAGCGCGACCGCGTCAAGGGCCTCTATGAAGGTCTCGCGGGTGCGGGCAGCGACGCCGCCGGCCGTGCCTCCGAACTCAACAAGGCGCTGGACTCCGAAAAGCAGGTGTCGGGGCGCGCGCTGGCGCAGATCGAGGTGCTGAACCAGCAGATCAGCGCGCTGCGCCGCCAGCTCGCCGCACTTGAAGAGGCGCTCGATGCCTCGGAGAAACGCGACCGGGAATCCCAGGGGCGGATCGCCGATCTCGGTCAGCGGCTCAACGTCGCGCTGGCGCAACGGGTGCAGGAATTGTCGCGCTACCGTTCCGAATTCTTCGGGCGGCTGCGCGCCATTCTCGGCAACCGGCCGGATATACGGATCGTCGGCGACCGTTTTGTGTTTCAGTCGGAGGTATTTTTCGACACCGGACAGGCCCTGCTATTGCCTGAAGGCCGCGCCGAACTCGACAAGCTGGCGGCTGCGCTGATTGATCTCGACAAGCAGATCCCGGGCGAAATCGCCTGGGTGCTGCGGGTCGACGGCCATACCGACGTGCGGCCGATCAACAGTCCGCTGTTCAAATCGAACTGGGAGCTGTCGTCGGCGCGCGCGATCTCGGTGGTGCAGTATCTGATTTCGCTCGGCGTCCCGGCGCAACGGCTGGTCGCGGCGGGCTTCGCCGAGTTCCAGCCGCTCGACACCGCCGCGACCGAAGACGCCTACAAGCGCAACCGCCGCATCGAGCTGAAGCTGACGGAACGGTAGGAGTGCCGATTCCATGACACCAGCCATTTTGGAAATTCGCACCCACGGACCTCATCCTGAGGAGCGCGCTCTTGCGCGCGTCTCGAAGGATGTCGGTTTGGAAAATAGTCGCCCGTGGCCATCCTTCGAGACGCATCGCTGCGCGATGCTCCTCAGGATGAGGTCGAACGATGGTATCGACTAGTGCCGACTCCCTTTCATTTGCGCCCCTATCGCACCGAGGACGAAGACGCTGCGATCGCGCTGTGGCTGGAGTCCTGGCAGCAGGCCTACCCGGCCATCGACTTCGCCGCGCGCGTGCCGTGGTGGCGCGAGCGCTGGCGGGGCGAGCTGGTGCCGAATGCGACGATCATTGTCGCCGAACAAGCGGGAGAACTGGCCGGCTTCGTGACCATCGACGCCAAGAATTATCTCGACCAGCTCGTGGTCGCCCCCGATCGCTGGGGCTCGGCGCTTGCCACGCTACTGGTCGATGAGGCCAAACGGCTTTCGCCCGACCGCATCACGCTATTGGTCAACACCGACAACATCCGGGCGATCCGCTTCTACGAGCGCTGCGGTTTTGTTCAGGCCGGCGAGGACGTCAATCCGACGTCGGGCCGGCCGGTGTTGCGGATGCAGTGGGCGAGCCGCAGCCCCGGCGCCCACATCGACCATGGAGAGCTCAGATGACGCGAACCGAATTGGCAACGGGCTCGGCGACGCTGATTGCCGTTATCGCCGCGGGATTTCTATCGGCGACCTCCGTCGATCGGCACTACGCCGCCGCCGACAAACCCCTCGCACCGGGCGATCGTCCCGGGCCGCAGGAGCCATCCGCTTCATCGACGGCCTGCGTCGGTGCGGATGGCTCCTGGAAAAACTGGGTATGGGCGAACGTGCCGATGCTGTCGCCCAAATGTGCGCCCGATCGCTAGATGCGTTTCCGCCGAAGTGAGCCCCGGTTCGCGTGAAGAAAACGCGTCAAGGTAAAACCGGAGCCTCACACCCCCTCGAACTGCAGCCGCGCCAGCCGCGCATAGAGGCCGCCCGCGGCGACCAGCGAGGCGTGGGTGCCCTGCTCGACGATGCGGCCCTGATCCATCACCATGATCCGGTCGCAGGACAGGACGGTGGCAAGCCGATGCGCGATCACCAGCGTGGTGCGGTGGCGCATCAATTCCTCCAGCGCGGTCTGCACCAGCGTCTCGGACTCGGCATCGAGCGAGGACGTGGCCTCGTCGAGCAGCAACAGCGGCGCGTCGCGCAGGATCGCGCGCGCGATCGCGATGCGCTGGCGCTGGCCTCCCGACAGCGTGACGCCGCGTTCTCCGAGCTGCGTCTCAAATCCGTTGGGCAGGCGGCGGATGAATTCGGTGGCATGCGCGAGATCGGCGGCGCGCTCGACTTCGGCATCGGTCGCCTCGGGCCGGCCGAAGCGGATGTTCTCGCGCGCGGTCGCGGCGAACGCCACCGACTCCTGCGGCACCAGCGCGATCCGCTTCCGGACCTCGCCGGGATCGGCCATCCTGATCGATACGCCGTCGAATGAGATGGTGCCGGAAGCCGGATCGTAGAACCGCAGCAGCAGCTGAAACAGCGTGCTCTTGCCCGCGCCCGAGGGGCCGACGATCGCGACCTTCTCGCCGGCGCGCACCGACAGCGAAACGCCGTCGACGGCCTGCGCATCCGGCCGGGTCGGATAGGCAAAGCTGACATTCTCGAAACTGACGTCGCCGCGTGCCGGCACCGGCATGGCGCGCGGTGATGCCGGCGCTGATATTGCCGACTTGACGCGAAGAATTTCGAACAACCGCTCCGACGCGCCCGAGGCGGCCGAGACCTCGCCCCAGACTTCGCTGAGCTGACCGAGCGCCGCGGCGGCGAACGCCGCATACAACACGAACTGGCCGAGCCGGCCCGGGGTGATCGAGCCGGTCATCACATCGTGCGATCCGATCCAGAGGATCAGCACGACGCTGGTAAAGACGATGAAGATGATGATGGCGGTCAGTATCGCGCGCGCGCGGGTCGAACTGCGGGCGGCTTCATAGGCCTGCTCGACTTCACCGCCGAAGCGCGCATTGGCCAGCCGCTCGCCGGTATAGGCCTGCACGGTGCGGATCGCGCCGACCAGTTCGGCGGCATAGGCGGACGCGTCCGCCAATGTATCCTGCGCGCCGCGCGACAGCCGCCGCACCCAGCGCCCGAACGCCACCAGCGGCAGCACGATCACCGGAATCGCCAGCAGCACGAGGCCGGAAAGCCTGGGGCTCGTGATCACCATCATCGCGGTGGCGCCGATGAACAGCATCAGGTTGCGCAGCGCAATCGACACCGAGGCGCCGACCGCGGATTTGATCTGGGTGGTATCGGCGGTCAGCCGGGAAATCAGTTCGCCGCTGCGGGCGGCATCGAAGAATTCCGGCGACAGCGAGATCAGATGCGCGAACACGTCACGCCTGAGATCGGCGACAATGCGTTCCCCGATGGTCATCACCAGATAGAACCGCGACGCGCTGGCGAGGGCCAACACCGCGACCACCGCAATCATCACGCTGAAATAGCTGTTGATCCTGGCGATGCCTTCGGGGGTGAAGCCGAAGTCGATCATCCGCCGCACGGCGACCGGTACCAGCAGGGTCGTGATCGCGGCGATCGTCAGCGCGACCAGAGCGAGAGCCGCGCGGCCGCGGTAGCGCCCCACATACGGTGCCAGCGCCAGCAGCGGACGAAGCCGCGCGCTGCGCTTGGCCGGCGATATCGACAGAGCTGCTTCGACGGTGGACGCAGCCTCGATGGCGGAAGTCTCGGCGACGGCCGGGTCGTGCCGAGGCGAGGTTTGGTCTCGCCGGTCTTCAAGCCGTTGCACTGCGCTCATGAAATCTGGACCAATCGCCTTATTGTCACCCCCAGATAGGCCCCGCCGTCACCGCTGGCAAATCCGGCGCGAACCCGGTTGGGGGAGATCCGACGATACTTAGCTTGTTTTGATGGGCTTGCTGCGTTATAGAGCCGCCCAAATCCGTCCCCTCAACGATCGAAACACAGGCGCCGGCGCGCCGAAGGATCTGCCATGAAAGCCGAAATTCACCCGGATTATCATATGATTACGGTCGTCATGACGGATGGCACCGAATACCAGACGCGCTCGACCTGGGGCAAGCAAGGCGACAAATTGAACCTGGATATCGACTCCAAGTCGCATCCGGCCTGGACCGGCGGCTCCCAGCAGCTGCTCGATCGCGGCGGCCGCGTGTCCCGGTTCCAGAAGAAGTTTTCGGGTTTCCTCAAGAAGGACTGAGCCTTTCCGGGCCCTTCGAGGCAAGTTCCAGGACGCCCCTGCTTGGTCAGGGGCGTTTTTGTTTTCGTGAGCCTTATGGGGTGGCACGCTTGCGCTTTGCCCCTCTAGCGCACGCGCGGCCGACGATCGCGCGTTACTGCTCGAACGCCGCCTTCAGGCGGTTGAGCTGCGGCACCAGCGGATTGCCGATCGTGGCGCGTTCCGCCACCGGCGCGTGGATCGAGGCGTCGAGACGGCGCACCTTGGCCTGCAGGGCCATCGAGCGGGCGATCAACTCCTGCAATTGCTGCGGCAGTTTTTCGATCATCTCGTCCGAACCCGGATCGGCGGCCGAGAGCTTGACCTTGGTCTTTTCGCGGTTGGCCTGGGTCAGCGTCATTTCGCCTTCCTTCACCGCGCGATGCAGCAACAGCCATGACGCCAATTGCATCAGGCGGGTGGTCAGGCGCATGCTTTCCGTTGCGTAAGTCAGACTGACGGAACGGTCGAGCGCCTTGGCCTCGGAGCGGCCGGCGCCATCGAGATAGGCGGCGGTCTCCTCGACCAGGTCCATGCCCTCGCGGAACAGGGTTCCGAATGCCGCCGAATTGGTCAGCCGTTCGCTGAATTGAACAAGCGCGGTTTCGCCTTGCGCACGGTCCGACATGGTTAACGCCCTCACGCCACTGCTTACGCTGCCGGCTTGGGAACCGCCGACTTATGATGAACAAATCATTGCGCGGGCGCGGGCCGGAGTCCAGCCGCAAGCGCTTTTATGGTTTCCAAGGCGGTGACGGAATAGCAGACGCAAAAAAGAGCCGCCGTTTCCGGCGGCTTTGAAGTTGATAACAGGGAGGCGTCAAACAGAGTGGACAGGAGCCACTCGGTGTCCAAATTGGACGATCTCAGTCATAAGCGAGAAAGCTTAATCGATCGTAAACGAACGGTTTTTTTCAGGTTTTGTTTGCCATGTCGGCCATTGGCCGAATTCGGGGTCTCGTGCCCCGGATGCAGCGCAGCGCGGATCAGCGCATTCACGCGCGTCTTCAACGCGCCGAGCGATGCGCTGCTGATCCGGGGCCCATGGTGTGCGTGGCGATTCTGCGGGTCGCGGCTCTGCGGCGCAGCGCGAAGGCGCTGCACCGCGCCCGGGACACCTAACCTGTCACGACTTGAAGAAATTGTTGGCGGCCTCTTTCGAGGCGCGCTTCCTGGTCATGGCCGCCTGCAACCGCTCGATCTCCGAGGTCATCAGCGCAATACGCTCGGCAAGTTCCTCGACCGACAGCAGCGAAAGGTCCTGCCCGATCTCGTGGGTGATTTTCTTTCTCGGCTTGTCGTCGTCCTCGATGGCCATGGGTCCAACTCCGTGCTCAACAGGCAGTGCAGCGGTTGCCAGCTCCAGCGCCGCTGGCTAATCAGAACGCCTCTTTGCAACTCTTAGCGTTTGGCCAAGGACAAATCATGGAAAAACTGCCCGCGCAAATGACCGTCATCGGCATCAGCAAACCCGGCGGTCCGGAGGTGCTGTTGCCCGAAACCCGCGCGGTGCCGGCACCGGGACCGAACGAAATCCTGATCAAGGTCACAGCCGCCGGCGTCAACCGTCCCGACGTCGCCCAGCGATCCGGCTCCTATCCGCCGCCGCCTGGGGCCAGCGATTTGCCCGGCCTTGAAGTCGCGGGCGAAGTCGCAGCGCTCGGCGCCGGCAGCCACAAGCACAAGCTCGGCGACAAGGTGATGTCGCTGGTGGCCGGCGGCGGCTACGCGCAATATTGCATCGCGCAGGATGCCCAGGCGATGGCGGTGCCGCCGGCGCTGTCGATGCTGGAGGCCGGCGCCACCCCGGAAACGCTGATGACGGTCTGGCACAATGTGTTCGAGCGCGGCGCGCTGAAGCCAGGCGAGACGCTTCTGATCCACGGCGGCTCGTCCGGCATCGGCACTATGGCGATCCAGCTGGCCAAAGCCTTCGGCGCGAAGGTGATCGTCACCGTCGGATCGAAGGAAAAGGCCAGTGCCTGCCTCAAACTCGGCGCCGACCACGCCATCAATTACAAGACCGAAGACTTCGTTGCGGCAGCCAAGGCCGCGACGTCGGGTGCAGGCCCCGATGTCATTCTCGACATGGTCGGCGGCGACTACATCGAGCGCAATTACAACGCGGCCGCGATCGAGGGACGCATCGTCCAGATCGCGCTGCTCGGCGGGCCCAAAGCGACGGCCAACTTTGCCAAGCTAATGGTAAAACGGCTGCACCATACCGGCTCGACGCTGCGGCCCCGTAGTAATGCGGACAAGGCGGCGATGGTCCTGGCCATCGAGGCCAAGGTGCTGCCGCTGTTGCGCGACGGCCGCGTTAAGCCCCTGATGGACAGCACTTTCCCGCTGGAAAAGGCTGCGGACGCGCATCGGCGCATGGAAACCAGCGAACATATTGGCAAAATTGTGTTGACGCTTTAACGCTCGCGAGCGATGCCCTGCCGGAAACCCTTTGATTTCCTTCGCATTCATGTCATTTATCCGGAAATGTCGGGCGCTACGCCTCGCCCGCAAACGATGCTGACCGCGGAGAACTGACATTGCGTCTGATCAGGTGCCTTGCGCCCCTCGCGCTGGGCTTCGTGATTATTGCCGCCGCGCCGCCGGCGCTAGCCCTCGACGCCGTCAGCGTCCGCGGGGACGCGCCTGCGATCGACCTGACTGCGGTGCTCGATCATCAGCGCAGCGACACCGACCGCATTCAGGTCTCCACCGCGCCCGGCACCGACGGCATCGTCCGCCGGATCGAGGTCCGGGCCCGCGAAGGCGGACAGAACTGGGTGGTGTTCGCGCTCGCCAACAATACCGACGACCAGCTTGATCGTCTGATCGTTGCACCTCACTACCGCATCGTGTCGTCAGGGCTGTTGTGGCCCGATCTCGGATTGTCGCGTATTGCGACCATCACGCCGTCGACCGGCGACCGCCCCGAGCGGCAGGAGAGCGCCACCGCCGACATCTTCCGCATCACGCTCGATCCCGGCGCCGTCATCACCTTTGTCGCGGAACTGCGCACCGATAAATTGCCGCAGCTCTATTTGTGGGAGCCTGACGCCTACAAGGACAAGGTCAACTCGTTCACGCTGTACCAGGGTATCGTGATCGGCATCTCCGGATTGCTGGCGCTGGTGCTGACCATCCTGTTCGTGGTCAAGGGCAGCATCATGTTTCCCGCCGCCGCAGCCCTGGCATGGGCGGTGCTGGTCTATATCGGCGTCGATTTCGGCTTCTGGGGCAAAGTGCTCGACATGTCGAACAATGCCGAGCGGGTCTGGCGCGCGGGCGGCGAAGCCATCCTGGCCGCGACGCTGCTCGTGTTCCTGTTCGCTTATCTCAATCTCAGCCGCTGGCACGTGCGCTATTCCCACATCACCGTCGGCTGGCTGGCCTTTCTCGGCTCGCTGGTGGCGCTGGCCCTGTTCGATCCCGCGGTCGCCTCGGGCATCGCGCGGATGTCGCTGGTCCTGATCGCGTTCGCAGGCTTCGCCCTGATCGTCTATCTCTCGACCCACGGCTTCGACCGCGCGGTGTTGCTGATCCCGACCTGGTTCCTGCTGGTGGTCTGGGTGATCGCGGCCGGCATGGCGGTGGCCGGCAGCGTCACCAACGACATCGTTGGCCCCGCGCTGCTCGGCGGCCTGGTTCTGATCGTGATGCTGATCGGATTTACGGTGATGCAGCACGCCTTCGCCGGCGGCGGCGCCACCACCGGCGTCGTCTCCGACGTCGAGCGCCGGGCGCTGGCGCTGACCGGCTCGGGCGATCTGATCTGGGACTGGGACGTCTCCGCCGACAAAGTCTTCACCAGCCCCGAAACCGAGAGCCTCTTGGGCTTGAAACGCGGCACGCTGGAAGGCCCGGCCGCGAAATGGCTCGAGGTGCTGCATCCGCTCGATCAGGACCGCTTCCGCGCGGCCCTCGACAGCGTGCTCGACCAGCGCCGCGGCCGGCTGGTGCAGGATTTCCGGCTGCGCACGCCCGACGGACACTTCATGTGGTTCGCGCTGAAGGCGCGCCCCGTCGTCGGCTCCGACGGCGAGGTTTCGCGCGTGGTCGGAACGCTCACCGATGTCACCGAGGCCAAGAACGCCGAGGAGCGCATGCTGCACGATAGCGTGCACGACAATCTCACCGGCTTGCCGAACCGCAAATTGTTCATCGACCGCCTTGGCGCGGTCGCCAATTTCGCCAAGACCATGCCGAACCTGCGGCCGACGCTGATGGTGATCGACCTCGATCGCTTCAAGCAGGTCAACGATTCGGTCGGCATCGCGGTCGGCGATTCGATCCTGCTGACGCTGGCGCGCCGGCTGACCCGCATCCTCAAACCGCAGGACACGCTGGCGCGGCTCGCCGGCGACCAGTTCGGCCTGATCCTGATGTCGGAACAGGACCCGGCTCGGATCACCGCCTTCGCCGAGACCATCCGCAAGACCATCCGCGCACCGATCGCCTTCAACGATCGCGAGATCTTTCTCACCGCCTCGATCGGACTCGCGCTCTCCGATCCGCAGACGCAATTGTCCGACGAGATCATCAAGGACGCCGAGCTTGCGATGTATCATTCCAAGCGGATCGGCGGCGACCGCATCGACGTCTACAAGCCGGCGATGCGCGCCCGCAAGACCGACCGGCTGACGCTGGAAAGCGAATTGCGCCGCGCCATCGAGCGCGAGGAAATCACCATCCTGTATCAGCCGATCGTGCGGCTGGAAGATCGTTCGATCGCCGGCTTCGAGGCGCTCGCGCGCTGGGACCACCCGAAACTCGGGCGCATGTCGCCGTCGGAATTCATCAGCATCGCGGAAGAGATCGGCCTGATCGTCGATCTCGGCATGTTCGTTCTCGACCAGACCGCCAAGCAGCTCGCGATCTGGCAGCGCGCGATGCGTTCGCGCGAGCCGATCTTCGCCAGCGTCAACGTCTCCTCGCGGCAATTGCTGCGGCACGATTTGATCCACGACATCCGCACCGTGCTGTCGCGCTCCTCGGTGGCGCGCGGCACGCTCAAACTCGAACTGACCGAATCGCTGGTGATGGAGAATCCGGAACACGCAGCCCAGATGCTGACGCGGATCCGCGAACTCGGCACCGGGCTGTCGCTCGACGATTTCGGCACCGGCCATTCCTCGCTGGCCTATCTGCAGCGCTTTCCGTTCGACACCATCAAGATCGACCAGTCCTTCGTGCGCACCACCAGCCGCGGCACAAGGCCGGTGATCCTGAAATCGATCATCGCGCTGGCCCACGACCTCGGCATGGACGTGGTCGCCGAAGGTGCGGAAACCGATTCCGACGCGGTCGAGCTCTACCAGCTGGGCTGCGAATACGCGCAAGGCTTTGCGTTCGGCGAGCCGATGGACGCCGATGCAGCGATGCGGCTCCTCACCGAGGAGCGGCTCGAGGCCGCGAGCTAGACTAGATAGCGGTCATCGTAACCCCGCGCGCAGGCGGACGATCCAGTGCGACGCGGCCGGGCCTTGATCAGCTGCGGCGGCCTGCGGACCCGCTCCATGCCCTCTGACCCGGCGCGAGGACGACGACGGTCGCGCCTTGCCTCACCCGATCAAAGAGATCGATGACATCCTCGTTGGTCATGCGGATGCAGCCGGAGGAAATGGCCTGGCCGATATATTCCGGCTGGTTGGTGCCGTGTATGCGGTACAGGGTGTCCTTGTTGCCCTCGTAAAGATACAGCGCCCGCGCGCCCAGCGGATTAGCCGGCCCTCCTGCAATGCGTGGCGGGTACGGGCCGAGCCGGGCCTGAATCTCCGGCGTCGGAATCCAATCAGGCCATTCGGCCATCCGGCCAACCGTAGCGACGCCGGAGAAGGCCATCGCTTCCTCCCCGACGGCCACGCCGTAGCGGATCGCCTTGCCTCCCGGCATCACGTAATAAAGATACCGCGCGTCGGTATCGACCAGGATCGATCCCGGCCGCTCCTTGTACGGATAGTCGACGATATGGCGGCGATATTGCTCCGGAATACTCGCCTGCGCGTAAGGCGCACTAGCCAGCAACTGCCGGTCCCTTGAGGTCAAGCTCGCATCCGACGACGGCGCCAGCGTCGCTTGCATGCAACCGCCGAGCGCGAGCCCGAGCAGCGCCACGAGTAACCACGCGAGCCCAGACCTCGGCACCGCCTGCCCTCCAAAGCGTAACTACGCGCCATTATTTCTCCCGAATAGTGCAGAAATCAAGGCGGGATAGGAGGTGCGGTGATGCCGGAGGGTACTCCGACGCGGTCGACGGCAGATCGAGATCTGGATCAAGGCCGACGCGCGCGCTCTTTTGGTTCAGAGAAGCTTGGCGCGGACGAACAGCACACGTAACGCGTTTGTCGCCTGCACCGTCAACATCGCATTCCCGGCCGCATTCTGAAGAGAGTCCACGGCATCCTGATGAAGCGATCCAAACTGCACCCACTCGACCGGACTCAGACTTGTTATGAATCGATAGGCTTGGCCAACTGTGCCAATGGAAACCGTCTTGCCGTTCAAGATAATCTTGAACGTCGTCATCAGCGGCGTGTCGGAATTTGATACTTCGCTCATGCCTCGGTCGTGGAAAGAGGACGCCGAAAGTAGTTCGAGATTCTTCCCTGACCGTTGAATACGTCATACCAGACCAGCGTCATGCCGTCAGGTTGGCTGCCGCGACGCCGACTTCTCATCCCCAAATCTTCTTTCCTCAGGTTTTCTTTCCTCGAGTCTTGGCACCACGACCAGGCGCTTTATCTCACCGTTCGCGAACGCCTTCAAAAATTTCTCATAGTCCTTGATCGACACGCAACCGTTTGAATCGCCGTTGGGGCCAAGCATATAACTATGCGCAAGCAATCCGGACCGCCCGAGCGTGTCGTTTTCACCCACCGGAATCATGCGGAGCGCCTGGACACCGTGAAATAGCGTTTCCCGCAGCTTCAAGTCATACACATTTGGCGGCGTCGCACCGACATTCTGCTCGTTCACGTGTGCCGGATCGTCGATCAGACTACCATACCCGGAATGCGCCTCGAGTTTCGATCCATCGGGCATGTAAACGACATGCGCCGAGATATCATAGACGGCAGTCAGGTTGTCGTAGCCAAGCGACGCGAGATCTGGCCTCTTGACAAAGAGACCGCCATCGGGAGCGAGCGAGGCAAGCGTGACGCGCCCCGGCAACAGGTCGGAAAGCTTCTGCAGCAATGTGCGATTTTCAGTTCGAACGACAGGAACTTCAGCTCGAGCAACCGCGCCGTCGTTCTTTGGTTCCAGGCTCGCCTCAGCCGGACGAGGCCTGGGAAGGGGGACGGCACGAACGCTCGACGGCACTGGTTCTTCGATGACAGCGGCCCGCCAGCCCTGAGGCCGCAGTTTCTCGGCGAGACGATCCTTGGCCTGTTGAAATTTGATCTCGAGTTCCGAAGGCAAGGAACGAAGGAAGGAATGCGGCGGGCGATCGGTGGCAGGCATCCCGGGCGCGGAGCCTACCGCGAATCGGTCTTCAAACGATGAAATGTTGACATCCTTCGGAGAAGCCGCATCCGAGACCCGGGTAACCCGGTCGAAATTCTCCGTCCAGACTGCCGCCCCCGATGCCAATGCCAATGCGACAACGCCCAATGCAATGCTGCCGGACAATGAAAAGCCGCGTGCCCGCGGCGATACATTGTCAGCTTTCCCTGCGACGTAGGCCATCCATTCCCCCCGGATTCGACGCCTTGGAGAACCACCTGTTTCTCAAAAATGACTCACCAAAAACACCGCATCATCGGAGCCAAAGTAAGGCTTAATCGAGACAAACGGTGCCAGCCAACTGTTCTTTGCCGGCCTGGAAGGCGCGGAACCCTTTAAGATACAATCTGAAATTAGCCAACCGCCCGTCGAGGCGGCGAATCCGAGGCTGCGTCGGGCAGCCCGGGAATCTGCATCAGGATGGTTTGACCGGCGGATGCGATTTCGATTCCGCATTCCTGGAATCGTCGCTTCATGCGGCGGTTGAATTCGCGCTGTACTGGCCAGCGACCGCTGTCGGTACAGCGGATCTGGCCGACGATCGAGGCCATCGAGCCGTCCACCTTGTCGACGCCCCACAGTTCGAGATCGCCGCGGATCGCCTGGCGGTATTCGGGCTCGCGACGCATCTCGGTGACGATCTCCTTGAGGATCTGGCCGGCGCGGTCGGTGTCCTCCTTGTAGGCAACGTTGACGCTGACGGCCGCATTACCGGCGCCACGGCTTGAATTGGTGATCGTCGTCACGGCGCTGAAAGGAACGATGTGCACCGAGCCATCTGCGGCCCGCAGGCGAATGGTGCGGATCGAAACATTCTCGACCGCCCCTGACAGGCCGGACACACTGACGTTGTCACCGACCTGCACGGTATTTTCCAGCAGGAGAAACAGCCCGGTAATCAGGTCCTGTACCAGTTTCTGCGAGCCGAAGCCGATCGCGATGCCGACGATCCCGGCGCCGGCCAATAACGGCGCGACATTGACGCCGATTTCGCTTAGCGCCGTCAAACCGACCACCGTGACGATCAGGCACAGCAGCGCCGTTCGCAGCATCGGCTGAAACGTACGCAGTCGCGCCGCACGCGCATAGTGACCGTCGCGCGACAGCGCATTGACCTGGCGATCCATCAGCGCGTTGCTTACTTCCCAGATCGCTGCCGCCGCAAGCGCGGCAATACTGATCGTCGCGACCGCCGACAACAACCGGCTGCCGATCTGGCCGCCGTAGAACCAGACGATGGCATCCACACCCCAGACTTCGAGCAGCGCAACGAAACCGATGAATGCGATGACAACCGCGACGATTTTTCGCAATAGCGGCAGATAGCGATTGGCGCGTGTCTCCAAGCCGGGGAAGCGCTGCAGGATATCCGGGCTGATCCTGAAACCGCGATCGATCAGGCTCAGCACCACGATCGTGGCGAGACGGGCGATCAGTACGACTGCAGTTGTGCCGACAAAATACTGCAGCAGCAGCGAATAACCGTTGCGGATATTAAGCGCCCACACAGCCCACAGAGCGAGGTCCAAAACGATCGCGAGATAGTGCCACAGGCCGGCGACGCGATTGCGCACCCTGGCCGCCGTCCCCCCGCGGCCAGCCGGCGCGCGAATGGCCTCGGCGACCTGTCGGCGGCACTGCAAGATGATGACGGCGATAAAGAGGTGCACAATCAGCATCACCAGATGCAGCAACGCCGCGTAGCCGGCGCGATGCAAGCCGAGCAGCAGCGCTACATTCGCAAAGGCGACGCCTGATATGCCGACGGTGACGATGCGCCGCGCCCAGATCTCGATATACGCCGCGGTTTCGGCACGAGCACGAAGCAGACCGAAAGGCCCCGCCAACGCCCGTACGACACAGATCAGCCCACGCGACAGCGCGTAGGCATTCACGACCGCCAGGATCACAAGCCGGGTCGTTGCGATTTCGCCGACCCCGGTACCCAACAACATCATGGCTACACCGATGAAGACGAGCACCGGAAGCAGTTCGAGCGCGAGACGCCCCAATACGAACGGCAGTCTGACCAGCGACTGCCAGGCGCGCGCCAGACTGAGACGCCGTTGCTGCAGTTCGGGCTCCGCGACTACATCCGCCGCGGCGGACGGTGGATCGACTATGCCCAGTGTCCGCGCCGGGGCATGCGCGGTTTGCGGAAGGCGGCCTTCCAGCAGCGCGACCGGCCGCTTGGTGATACGGAAGATCAACGATTCGGCAGCGAGGGCGCAACCGAACACCAACGCCAGTTTCCATGCGATATCGAGCAACTGATCATAAGCGGACGGATCGGTGGCCGTTTGCACGATCCAGTAATAGAACGCCGTAAAATGCGTCAGCGTCCGCACCATATCGGCAATCTCGTGCGAGACTTCGCCGACCTGTTCGGACACCGTCAGCAAGAGCTGTGCGCCAAGGCTGTCTGCCGTAAGTGGAATCGCGGGTCGCGGTTCGGGCGCGGGCGGCGCGGACTGCGCCGAGGCATTGGCGATCGCGCGCAGCGTATCGACCATCTGCGCGCGCTTCTTGTCGTCCAGAAGCGTATCGAGCGCCCGCTTTGCCTGATCGGGCGTCAACCCATCAGCATTGTTCGCGGCTGAGACGGCTGCCTTGGGAGCGTCCTTGGGCGCAGCGCCGGTCTGAGCAAAAGCAGGGAGGGCAAACAACGCGCAGGCAAGCAGGATCGGCGGGAAGAGTTTGTGCGACATGAGGCCCCCTTGAACATGTGCACCACAGCAAAACCGGAGTCGGTATCTGCGCTCGCTTCATGTCGAATCTCGCCTTTTCGCCGTTGCGGTGTGTCGAAAGTTGGCCACGGCGGCGGCGTTCTCTTGACATTTGCCGCCGCACCAAAATTTTGCAGCGATTGAGCGCCGGAATTGGTGACCGTCAAACTGAGAGGCGCTTGTTCCCGGAAGGCTTCTGACCAAGCCCGATCACGAACTTCGGAAAGCGGGTACCGGGCCCGCGCTTTCGCCGGGACCACGCATATCGCCGAGGTGAGCCCGCTCCCCTCACTTCATCCTCTTGAACAGCACGCTCTTGCCGTCGGCGAGCCTGGTGGCGATGTAGCCGCCGGCGAGGCAGGCCTCGCGCTGCGGCATCTTTTCCTGCGGGCTGCGCAAGGTCTCCCACCACGACGCGCGCTGCGCCGCGCGCGGCAGCGTGCCGTCGATGATCTCCTCGATCGCTTCGAAGCTCAGCACGAATTCGGGGAGCTTCTGCTTTTTCAGATAATCCTGCAGGGCGGTGTAATCGTTCACTTCAATCCTCGGCGCGTGATTCGCCAAGGCACGTCCCCGGGCTTGACCCGGGGATGTAAGCGGTTTGGCGAACAGATCATACGCCCTTTAATAGTTCAGGGCGCGATCGAGCGCAAAATCGGTGTCTGCTGCCGCGTGGCCGCCCGAAACGGGCACCGCCTTCGATAAATTTTGCCGGTCGCGGCAACCGAGCGTTAACTCATCTCTGTACAAGCGCTCGCCATTTAAGCCGCCGGCAACCATTCCATGTGCATTGCGCAGCATCCGGAGCGAGTGATGGGACCAGGACGACGCAAGGACATGGCCAGCCGGCCATGGCGGCTATCGGCAAAGCTGCTGATCCTGTCGTCCGTGGTGACGGTTATCGGCTTTTCCGCGATCTGCGCCAGCGTCATGCTCGACATGCGCCGCGGCGAGGAAGAACTGGCGCGCCAGACCCTTGAGAACCTTGCATCCGGCATCGATGCCGACATCGGCCGCAACGTCGAGCTTTACGACCTGTCGCTGCGCGCCGTCGCCAGCAACATGGTGGTGCCGGAGATCAATCAGGCCAGCAAGCCGATCCGGCAACTGATCCTGTTCGATCACGCCGCGACCGCGAAACATTTCGGCGGGATTCAGGTATTCAATGCCGAAGGGCGACTGACCATCGACGCCTCGACGCTGGACCCGGCGCCGGAAGATCGCAGCGGCGAGGAATATTTCACGGTTCATCGCGACCAGCCCGACGCCGGCCTGTTCATCAGCCGCCCGATGCTGCACCGCGGCACCTATGCCATCGTGCTCAGCCGGCGCATCACCGGCGACGACGGACGGTTTCTCGGCGTGGTCGCGGGTTCGATCCGCTTTTCCTATTTTCACGACTTGTTCGGCCGGCTGCATCTCGGCCCGAACGACCTCATCACCGTTCTTCGCCGCGACGGCACCGTGATCATGCGGACCCCGTTCGATCTCGACATGATGGGCAAGAATCTCGGCCATTTACCCGGCGTGCAGCGCGCGCTGTCCGAACCGAGCGGGTCATATTCGGGGATCGCCACGGCAGCTCATCTGTCGCGGCTCTACATCTGGCGCGACGGCACCAGGCCGCTGGTCGTCCTGGTTGGAAAGCCCTGGGACGATATTCTGAAGCTCTGGCGTACCGAGGCGATCCGGATCGGCGCGATCATGCTGGCGCTTATCGCGTTCGTGCTTGGCGTGACGCTGTTTCTGGCGCACGAGATCGGCCGCCGCGCGACCGCCGAGGACAAGCTCGAGGAGCTTGCCACGACCGACGCGCTCACCGGGTTGAAAAACCGCCGCAAATTCGACGCCGCCATCAATACCGAATGGCGGCGTTCGGCGCGTCAGAAGACGCCGCTCGCATTGCTGATGATCGATGCCGACCATTTCAAATCCTACAACGACAGGTTCGGACATCAGGCCGGCGACGAGGTGCTGGTCGGCATCGCTATCTGCATTTCGGATTCGGTGCGGCGGGCGGGCGATTGCGCCGCGCGCTACGGCGGTGAGGAATTTGCCGTGCTGCTGCCGGGACTCTCTGCGGCGGAGGCGATTGGGGTGGCCGAAACGATCCGGCTGAAGGTTCAGCGATGGTCCGGCGACGCGGCGATCACAACGGTCAGCATCGGCGTCGCCAGCCTGATGCCCGACACAGCCACGGACTGGAACAAGCTCTTGACCGCCGCCGACAAGGCGCTTTATGCGGCCAAGGCCAGCGGCCGCAATTGCTGCGTGCTGGCCAGCGCCTCAAAGCTGTCGCTGGTGGCTTAGCAGACCGCGTCGCTGCGAGCGAAAGCCAGGCAGTCCACGTTCCGTCATTCCGGGATGGTCCGCAGGACCAGACCTCAGATGCGCAATTGCGCATCGGGGAATCCTAGGATTCTCCGATGTGCAATTGCACATCGTAGTTCGATGCTTACGCATCGCCCCGGAATGACTTCGTCACTTCTCCAGATACTTTTTCATCTCCGCGCGCAGGCCGTCGCGCAGGTCGGCGCGCGCCATGCCGAAGGCGATGTTGGCGCGGAGGAAGCCGGATTTGGACCCGCAATCGTGCCGCTCGCCTTCGAACTCGACGCCGTAGAAGCTTTGCGTTTTCGAAAGCCCGATCATCGCATCGGTGAGCTGGATCTCACCGCCGGCGCCGCGCTCCTGGGTTTGAAGGATCTTGAAGATCTCCGGCTGCAGGATATAGCGGCCGGTGATCGACAGATTCGACGGCGCGGTTCCCTTCGGCGGCTTTTCCACCATGCCGTCGACCTCGAACATGGTGGCGTGGGCGTGGCGCTTGCCGACGCCGCAGATGCCGTATTGGTGGGTGAGATGGTCGGGCACGGCTTCCACCGCGATCAGGTTGGACTTTTCGCCGAGCTTGCCAGCTGCCTCGATCATCTGCGCGAGGCAGCCCGGCGTGTTGAGCACCAGTTCGTCCGGCAGCACCACCGCGAAGGGCTCGTCGCCGACGATGTCGCGCGCGCACCATACCGCATGGCCCAGGCCCAGCGGCGCCTGCTGCCGCGTAAAACTCATGGCGCCGGCTTCCGGCTGGTCGCGCGCCAGGATCTCCATCTCCGCCTTCTTGCCGCGCGCGGCGAGCGTGGCGTCGAGTTCGTACATCCGGTCGAAATGGTCCTCGATCACGACCTTGTTGCGGCCGGTGACGAAGATGAAATGTTCGATGCCGGCTTCCCTGGCCTCGTCGACCACATACTGGATCAGCGGCTTGTCGACGATGGTCAGCATTTCCTTCGGCATCGCCTTAGTGGCGGGCAGGACGCGGGTGCCGAGACCGGCGACCGGGAAGACGGCTTTGCGGATTTTCATGGGGTGTCGGGCTGCCTTGAGAGAACGAAAGGAATGAACATTTTGATCGCATGTTGGTAGCTGCTTTGCAGCCGGGAACAAAGGCGGATGTGTGATGCAGCTTCCCTGCCTTCTTCCATTTCCCGGAAATGGGCCAAACCCCTGGATCATGATGGTTCCCATCTTGAGCCAACGCGGCCCTTCGGGTCCAAATCATGCTCTCCAAATCATGCTCTAACGCAAAAAACTCGCCTTTGTTAAGCTATTGGAAACCGTGACCGGGCCTCCTGAATGCAGGTCAATTCAGGACCTTGCGGGTAGAACATGACGCGACGAACCGGACCATCGGCGATCGGGCGAACGGGCGCGGCGTTGCTTGCGGCGACGCTGCTTTGGTGCGGCGAGGCACGCGCGCAATCCTCCGGCGGCGGTCCGCTCGACTTTCTCGGCAGCATTTTCAACGGTTCGAAAGCCGGCCAAACCCCGCCGGGCGCGCCGGCGCAGGCAGCGCTCCCGGCGAGCGGCGCGCCGCTGCCATGGAGCGGCGAGGACGGCGCCTCCGGCCACCCGCTGATGACCGCAAGCGCGATCCGCGAGGCGGCGGCGAATTTTGACAATTGCGTTGCCGCGATGTGGCCGGACGCCGCACGCCGCAACATCTCCCAGGAAAGCTTTCAGCGCTTTACCGCGGGCCTTACCCCTGACCTGCGGATCATGGACCTGATGGATTCGCAGCCGGAATTCACCAAGTCGATCTGGGATTATCTCGACATCCTGGTGAACGATAACCGTCTCGCCAAGGGCCGCGAGATCCTCGCCAGGTACAAGCCGCAGTTCGACGCGGCGGAAAAAGCCTATGGCGTCGACCGCTACGCGATCGCGGCGATCTGGGGCATCGAGTCGAATTACTCCACGCAGATGGGTGACCGCAGCGTTCTGCAATCCACGGCGACCCTGGCCTGCATCGGCCGCCGCCAGAAATACTTCAAGGATGAGTTCCTCTCGGCATTGGAGATCCTGCACCACGGCGATCTGCGTCCCGAACAGATGCGCGGCTCCTGGGCCGGCGCCTTCGGACCCACCCAATTCATGCCGACGGCTTTCAAGCGCTATGCCGTCGACGCCGACGGCGACGGCCGCCGCGACGTGGTCGACGATCCGGCCGACCTGATCGCCTCCACCGCCAACAATCTCAGGAAAGACGGCTGGCAGACCGGGCAGACCTGGGGTTACGAAGTCGTGGTGCCCAGAGGCTTCAATTACATGCTGGCGGACCGCGCCAAGGCGATGACGACCGCACAGTGGGAACATCTGGGCCTCAGGCGTGCCAATGGCCAGCCATTCCCGCCTTCCGCCGAGAAGGCCTATCTGCTGGCGCCAGCCGGTGCCGAGGGGCCGGGCTTTCTGATGCTGCAGAATTTCCGCGTGATCATGAAATACAATCCGGCAGAGGCCTATGCGCTGGCGATCGGCCACTTCGCCGACCGCTTGCGCGGCGGAGCAGCCTTCGTGCAGCCCTGGCCGCGGCAGGAACGGGAATTATCCCGCGCCGAGCGGCTGGAACTGCAACAGCTTCTGGTCCAGCGCGGCTTCTATCGCGGCACCCCGGACGGCCAGCTCGGCGGCGAGACCAGGGAGGCGCTGCGCGGCTTCCAGGCCTCGATCGGGACGCCTGCGGACGGATTTGCCTCCTCGGAGGTGCTGGAGCGGCTCCGCGGGCGGTGAAACGCCGGATTCAGCCCCGAAACTAACCATGAACACGACATTCCGGCGGCTGGCTTGACGACGGCGGCCGATGCCCGGTCTATGGCTTCGAAATCTGCCCGCTTGCAGCCTGATTCAGCTAGTATAGTCAATCGCCCGAGCGACCCATTGCGACCGAGCCGCATGCCAAAGACAAAATCATTTTTCCGGGTGTTCACCGAAACCGGCCCGCTGATCGCATTGGCCGTCGCGGTCGCGCTGCTGGTCGGGATCGCGGGACCGGCGTCGGCGCAATTCTTCAATTTCAATTTCGGCGGACCGCCGCGGCCGCCACCGCAAGCGGTACCGCCACCGCCGGGCAGTCGGGGACCGGGTGGCTGGTTCGGCGGCGACCTGTTCGCACCGTTCCAGCAGCAGGCACCCAAACGGATCGAGAATTTTTCCAAGGCACCGCCGCCGGAAAAACGCGAGACCATACCGGAGCGCAACGTGCTGGTGCTCGGCGACGCCATGGCGGATTGGCTCGCCTACGGCCTTGAGGACGCCTATGTCGAGCAGCCGGATATGGGCGTGATCCGCAGGCACAAGACCGTCTCGGGCCTCATCCGATATCAGCCCAAGGGCGATCCGGCGGACTGGGCTGCCGCAGCCAGGGGCATCCTTGCCACCGAAAAGCCGGACGCCATCGTCGTCATGCTCGGCCTCAATGACCGCGTCGCCATCCGCGAGCCGGCGGCCGAGAAATCCGACGGCAAGCAGGCGGACAAAAAAACCGACAAGAAGGACGCCCGCGCGAAGCCCGATGGCAAGCCTGGCGACACGAAGTCCGCCGCGAAAGGCGATGGCGCGGCCGATACCGCCGCAAAGCCCGACGACAAGGCGGTCGATAGCGAATTGTCCCCGGACGACACCGCCGAAAATGGCGAAGTTTCGCCGATCCTCACACTGGAGAAGGGCGCGCGTTCGTCAACCGGCGTCTACGAGTTCCGCGACGAGCGCTGGGTCGAACTCTACACCCGGAAGATCGAAGAGATGATCGCGGTCATGAAATCGAAGGGCGTGCCGGTGCTGTGGGTCGGCCTTCCCGCGGTGCGCGGCGCCAAGGCGACCTCGGATGCGCTGTTTCTGGATTCGCTGTATCGCGAAGCCGCCGGCAAGGCCGGCATCACCTATGTCGACGTCTGGGACGGATTTGTCGACGAGGCCGGCCGCTTCCTGCAGCAGGGCCCCGACTTCGAAGGCCAGATCCGGCGTTTGCGCTCCTATGACGGCGTGTATTTCACCAAGCCCGGCGCGCGGAAGCTGGCGCATTATGTCGAGCGCGAGATCACCCGGCTGTTGGCGAGCCGTTCCGCGCCAATCGCGCTGCCAAGCGAACCCGCAACCCCCGATGCCAATGCGCAGCCCGGCCAGCCGGCGCCGCGTCCGCTGGCCGGCCCGATCCTGCCGCTGGTGGCTTCCTCCGTCGGCACCGACCAACTGCTTGGCGGTCCGGGATCGCGCCCCGCCGCCGTCGATGCACTCGCCGCACGAACCCTGGTCAAGGGTGAACCGCTCGCGCCGCCCGCCGGCCGTGCCGATGATTTCGCTTGGCCGCGCCGCGAAGTCGGACGCGAGCAGGCCAAGGGCGAAACGCCGGTCGCAGCGGTTTCCCCGGATGGAACGGTCGCGCCACCCGTCGCGCCGGTGAAGCCGAAAAAGCCTGCTGCGGTTCAACCGGGCCCGCCTCTCCAGTCAGCCGCGCCGGCGTTTCGGAATTTTTTCGGCTTTGGAAACCCGCCGCCGCGCCAGATTCAGCCGTCGCCGCGGGCGCCCAACGTCCCGCGCCCGCCGGGTAACGTCGGGCGGTCGGCGTCGGTGCCGCCGGGCAATCTCACGCGGTGATGTCTCTCGTCATCCCGGGGCGCGCGTCAGTGCGAGCGCGGAATGACGGGGGATGGCATCGGCCTCAGCCGTAATACCGCCAGCGCGGCGGCGGCCGGCGCGGCCCACGCGTCATCAGCATCGCCAGCGCAAAGCCGATCCCGCCCGCGATCAGGAGCGCGCCGAGCGGATTATCCTGCACCCGCTTCGCCACCACTTGCGATCCTTCGCGCAAGGTTTCGCCGCTGTTCACGTAGGCGTCCCTGGCATGGTTGACGGCGGCTTCGCCCGCGTCACGCGCGGCATCCTTGGCCTGGCCGTACAGGTTCTGCACCGAACCGGCGGCTTCACGGCTGCGGCCCGCGGCCTGGGTCTGGGCATCGCCCGTGATGTCGCCGACGGCGCCCTCGACTTGACCCGCGACATTCTTGGCCGAGCCGGCAATCCGATCCTTGTCCATCGCGGTCACTCCTTGTTGCGCGCGTTCAGGCCGCAAAGCCTCGGAGCAGGCGCGCCCCAAGGACATGCCCTTGCGGAAAATGCACTGGTGAGAAGATTCTCTTTGGGAGCTAACCGACGAGGCCCATTCCGGTTCCCGCTGGATGGCGCCCGCCGTTGACTTCGCAATGTCAGGGAGTAGTTTTTTGCTGCAAATGCAGCGGACCAACCGCCTTGCGACGATCAGGAGGAAGGCCATGACCGTGACGATCCGGCAGCTTCACCCGCATTTTTTCGGCGAGGTTTCCGGCGTCGATCTTCGAGGGCCGCTGACGCCACAGGAAGCCGCCGATATCGAAGCCGGCATGGACAAATATGCCGTGCTCTTGTTCCGCGATCAGGACATATCGGACGAACAGCAATTGGCGTTCGCGCGCAATTTCGGCGAACGCGAGAGCGCGCGCGGCGGCACCGTGACCAAGCGGGAAGACTACCGGCTCACCTCGGGGCTGAATGACGTGTCCAACCTCGGCAAGGACGGCAAGCCGCTGCCGCGCGACCATCGCACCCACCTGTTCAATCTCGGCAACTGCCTGTGGCACTCCGACAGTTCGTTCCGCCCTGTTCCGGCAAAATTCTCGCTGCTGTCGGCGCGGGTGGTGAACCCCAAGGGCGGCAATACCGAATTCGCCGACATGCGCGCGGCCTATGACGCGCTCGACGCGGAGACCAGGGCCGAGATCGAGGACATGATCTGCGAGCATTCGCTGATGTATTCGCGGGGATCGCTGGGCTTCCTCGACTACACCGAGGAGGAAAAGCAGATGTTCAAGCCGGTACTGCAGCGGCTGGTGCGCACCCATCCGGTGCATGGCCGCAAGTCGCTTTATCTGTCATCGCATGCCGGCGCGATTGTCGGCATGAGCGTGCCGGAGGCGCGGCTGCTCTTGCGCGACCTCACCGAGCACGCCACCCAGCGCGAATTCGTCCACGTCCACAAATGGACGCTGCATGATCTCGTGATGTGGGACAACCGCCAGACCATGCACCGCGCGCGCCGCTACGACCAGGCCCAGCCGCGCGACATGCGCCGCGCCACGGTGGCCGGCACCGAACCCACGGTCGCGCAGCAGGCGGCGGAGTAGGCCAAGAAGCTGTGGCCCTTGCGTTCGCAGGGACGACTCGCGAATTGTGCCTGATATCCGCTACGCGTGCCCGGCTTCGTTCGACAGCATGCCCGGATCAATCCCGATCTTGCGCAGCGCGCGGAGGTACTTCTCCTCGACATCGTCGCCGAAAATCAGATCCGGATCGGCGTCGCAATGCAGCCAGCCATTGTCCTGGATTTCGGTTTCCAGCTGGCCCGCCGCCCAGCCGGCATAACCCAGCGCGAGTATCGCATGCTTCGGACCGGCGCCCTTGGCGATCGCCTTGAGAATATCGACGGTGGCGGTCAGACAAATCCCGTCGTCGATCCGAAGCGTCGCATCCTTGATAAAGAAATCGCTCGAATGCAGCACGAAGCCGCGGCCGGTCTCCACCGGACCGCCCTTCAAGACCTTCATGGTCTCGGCATTTTCCGGCAGCTTGATCTGATCGGCCTTCTTGATGATATCGAGCTGCACCAATAGTCCGGGAAAGTCGATGCTGCCCGCGGGGCGATTGACGATGATACCCATGGCGCCTTCGGCCGAATGCGCGCACAGATAGATCACCGAACGCTCGAACCGCGGATCACCCATCACCGGCATGGCAATCAGCAACTGACCATCGAGATAGCCGTTTTCCGCAGCTTCGCCGCCGGCACCGGCAGCGTTATGACGAAACTTTCTCGGTCTTTTGCCTTCAGGGTCCATGCGAAAAGGACTCTCGTGTCATCGTGCATCCTGATATTGGGTGGCGGTTCTGTCAATCAAGCTTCGCTGGATGTTTCATAACGCTTCACAAGCAATTCAATGGCTTACGATCTCGCCTGGCTGTAAGGACGTGGCATGACCGTGGAAGTTCCCCTGCGAGCCGCGCTCGGCTTGGCCCTGGCCGCGTTGGCGTCGACCCTGGCGGTCGAGGCGCGCGCCCAGGACGCTTCACCCAAGGACGCTTCGCCCTGGCAACGGGGTGCGCACTCCGCCGTCCGGCTGCTCGCGGGATCGCGTAGCGGCCCCGTACTGCTCGGCGGTATCGCGGTTCAGCTCGACCCGGGGTGGAAGACCTATTGGCGGACCTCCGGCGATTCCGGCGTTCCGCCCCGCTTCGACTTCTCCAAATCGGACAATATCGAGGCTGTGACCGTGCTGTGGCCGGCTCCGACGAAATTCGACGACGGCGCCGGCGGCACCTCGCTGGGTTATCACGACCAGGTCGTGCTGCCGCTGCGAATCGTCACGAAAAATGCCGACAAACCGGCGACGCTTCGCGCCGATATCAGCTACGCGGTCTGTGAGAAAATTTGCATCCCGATCGAAGCCAACGCCGAACTCGCCTTCGCCAGCGTGGCGAGCACCGAAGACAGCGTACTGTTCGCAGCACTCGATACGGTTCCGAAACCTGCCAGCGTCGGCGATCCCAATCCGCTGACCATCCGCGACGTCAAACGCGAAGGCAAGTCCACCGTTCTGGTCGACGTGGTCGCGCCCGATGCGAGAATGGTGAACCTGTTTGTCGAGGGACCAACCCCGGACTGGGCGCTGCCGGTTCCAAAACTGCTCGACCACGGCCCGCCCGGCGTCAAGCGCTTTGCCTTTGAGCTTGACGGCGTGCCGCTCGGGATCGATCCCGAAGGCGCTGCGCTCAAATTGACGCTGGTCAGCGGAGAGCGCTCCTACGAATTCAATATCAATCTGGATTAGCAAATTCCCGTCATTCCGGGGCGTGCGAAGCACGACCCTCAGATATGCAATGGCACATCGGGGAATCTCGAGATTCCGGGTTCGCATCTTCGATGCGCCCCGGAATGACAATTCTCGAAGCGGCGCACCCAACCGAATCTTAACGAATAGTTGATAGGCCGAAACCATCGCTGCATCGCTCGGCAGCGCAAGGATTTCACGCTGTGGCCGTGATGGACGCTCAATCCGCAACAACTCTGCCGACCGGCGTCATCGCGCGGCTGCGGTCGATGCTGGGAAGCTTTTCCGGCGGCGCGCTCGACGGCGGCAGCGAAGCCTCGGTGACCCGGCGGCTTGCCGGCACGATTTTCATCATCCGCGTCGTCAGCGCCGCGCTGGCCTATCTGTCGCAAATCCTGCTCGCGCGCTGGATGGGCGGCTCGGACTACGGCATCTATGTCTATGTCTGGACCTGGGTGCTGCTGCTCGGCAGCATGATGGATTTCGGTATCTCGGCTTCGGCGCAGAAAATCATCCCGGAATATCGCACTCGCGGCGAGCACGCCCTGCTGCGCGGATTTCTCTCCGGCAGCCGCTGGATGACTTTTGGCGCCTCTTCCGTGGTCTCGCTGCTGCTGGCCGGCGTGGTCAAGCTAATGTCGCCATGGATAGACGGCAGCGCGGTCGTTCCGCTCTACATCGGCTGCATCACGCTGCCGGCCTTCGTCGTCGCCAACACCCAGGACGGCATCGCGCGCTCGCACGACTGGATGCGGTTGGGACTGATGCCGCAATTCGTCGTCCGCCAGTCGTTGATCATCGGCCTCACCGCTGGCGCCTTTGTGCTGGGCTTCAATCTCGGCGCGGTGGCCGCGATGCTGGCAAGCGCCGCCGCGGTCTGGGTCGCCATGCTCGGCCAGATGGTGGTGCTGAACCGCCGCCTCGGCGGTCACATCGAGCGCGGTCCGAAGGCCTACGATGTCCGTGGCTGGCTCGCGGTCTCGTTGCCGATCCTGATGGTCGAAGGCTTCTACCTGCTGCTGTCCTATACCGACGTGCTGGTGCTGCAGCAGTTCCGCTCGTCGCAGGAGGTCGGCGTCTATTTCGCCGTGGTCAAGACGCTGGCGCTGGTGTCCTTTATCCATTACGCGATGTCCGCGTCCACGGCGCATCGCTTCGCCGAATATCACGCCCTCGGCGACAAGGCGCGGCTGTCGGCCTATGTCGCGCATGCGATCAAGTGGACATTCTGGCCCTCGCTCGCCGCGACCGCGCTGCTGCTGGCGGCCGGCAAGCCGCTGCTGTGGCTGTTCGGACCGCAATTCGTGGTGGGTTATGACATCATGTTCGTCGCCGCCATCGGCCTCGTCGTCCGCTCCGCGATCGGTCCGGTAGAGCGGCTGCTCAACATGCTCGGCCATCAGTATATCTGCGCGCTGGCCTATGCGCTGGCCTTCGTCATGAATGTGGTGCTCTGCGTCGCGCTGGTGCCGCGGTTCGGCGGCCACGGCGCCGCGGCCGCGACCTCGGTCTCGCTTGTGTTCGAGACCGTGCTGTTGTTCTGGATCGTGCGCCGGCGGCTTGGGCTTCACGTGCTGGCGTTCGGGAAGACGGGCTGACCCTTTCGTCATGCCCGGGCATGACGGCCGTTGGTGTCGTCGCCGCGAGCCAGCCCCTATTCCGCCGTCCAGCCGCCGTCGATCGACAGATTGGCGCCGGTGATCTGCGCCGCGTCGTCACCGCACAGGAACAGCGCCAGTGCGGCAACCTGCTCGGAGGTGACGAATTCCTTGGTCGGTTGCGCTTCCAGGAGCACGTCACGGATGACCTGCTCCTTGGTCATATTGCGCGCCTTCATGGTGTCGGGAATCTGATGCTCGACCAGCGGCGTCCAGACGTACCCCGGGCTGATGCAGTTGCAGGTGATCTTGAAGGTCGCAAGCTCCAGCGCCACGGTCTTGGTGAGGCCGGCGATCCCATGCTTGGCCGAGACATAGGCCGACTTGAACGGCGAGGCCACCAGCGAATGCGCCGAAGCGGTATTGATGATGCGGCCCCAGCCGCGCTTCTTCATGCCGGGTACCGCGGCGCGGATACCGTGAAACGCCGACGACAGGTTGATCGCGATGATGCCGTCCCATTTATCGATCGGGAATTCCTCGATCGGCGAAACGAACTGGATGCCGGCATTGTTGACGAGGACGTCGACCGAACCGTAGGTCTTCTCGCCCAGAGCGATCATGCCGGCGATCTCGGCGGGCTTGGTCATGTCGGCGGGCGAATGGATGGCCTTGACCTTGAAGTCGCTCTCGATCGCCGCACGCTCGCGTTCGATGTCGGCGGGCGCGCCCATGCCATTGATGACGATGTTGGCGCCGGCACCCGCGAAGGCGCGCGCATAGGCCAACCCAATGCCGCTGGTCGAACCGGTGACTACCGCGGTCTTGCCTGTCAACGTACCCATTTTTTCACTCCTGTTTGCCGTCGAGGGTCTCGGTGCCATTTCCCGTGAGATCGTAAGTCATCATGGTTTCGCCGGACTGCGGCCGCTCTAGCCAGTCCCGGTGGCGCATCGACAGATGAACGTCGCGCACGCCGGCGTTCCAGTGCTCGACCATGCCGACATGCGAGAAATCGTAATCCTTGGAGGACGATTCGTAATTCTTGCTGCGATAGATCAGGTGCATCACCGTGACGGTGTTTTCCTTGGCCGCCTGGCAAAGGATCTCGACCGACGGATCGTTCTTGAGATAATCCGGCAACTTGCCCATCAACTCGCGCAGCGCCTTGCGGGCGTTGTGAATTTGCCGGTTCTTGTCGGTATTCATCCGGGTGCGGCTGGAAAAGCGGATGTCTTTCTCGCGCTCGGCGGCATCGAGCAGGGAAACCGGCAAAGGCCCGCGCGCGCTGAACAGGTCGACCTGAAAGATCAGGAGATCGTTTTTGATTTCCTCGTCCAGCACGAAATCGAGCGGCGTGTTGGTGGCGATGCCGCCATCCCAGAAATGCTCGCCTTCAATTTCGATGGAGGGAAAGCCCGGCGGCAACGCGCCGGACGCCATGATATGTTCCGGTCCGATCTTCTTGCCTCGCTTCTTGAATTCGAAATTATCGAAATATTTGAAGTTGCCGGTCGTGACGCTCACCGCGCCGACGCTGAGCCGGGTCTTCAGATCGTTGATGCGGTCGAAATCGACCAGGCGTTCCAGCGTCGCGCGAAGCGGCGCGGTGTCGTAATAGCTCTGCGACTGCGGGCTGCCCGGCGGCCAAAGCGGCGCCGGCGGAAACCGTGGCTGGAAAAAGCCGGGCACGCCGAAGGTGGCGATCAGGGCGGCGCTGGCCTCATTGAACAGCGATCGGCCGCGGCCATCGGTTGTGGTGGGATTCCAGGGCACCGGAGCGGAAACCATCTCCCAGAATTCCTTGAGGCGTTTGACCCGCTTTTCGGGCGCATTGCCGGCGATGATCGCGGCGTTGATGGCGCCGATCGAGATGCCGGCGATCCACCGCGGTTCGAAATCGAAGTGACACAGCGCCTGGTAGGCCCCCGCCTGGTAGGAGCCGAGCGCGCCGCCGCCTTGCAGCACGAGTACGCGCTCTGCCTTGGCGGGTGTCGTGGCTGGCGCCGGGTTTTCCAAATTCATCATCGCCCTTGGTTCGACCGGGAAAATTAGGATGTACCGTGGCGTCAGTTCGCGTTGGCGTCAATTGGCGAGCGCCGCCGAAGGGATTCTCACACCGAGTTGATCGCGCGGTTCGGTCGACGCAAGAATGAGCGTCCAGAACACCTTGTATTTGGTATTGGGAGCATAGCTCGCCGCGATGCCTAATTTTGTGACACCATTCTGAAGCATATTCGCCCGATGTGGCGGCGAGTCGCGCCAGCCGGAAAACGCCTCGGCCAGCGTGTGGTAGCCGGCGGACACATTTTCCACCGCCAGCGTCGAGGGATATCCGGCTGCCTGCAAGCGCTTCGGCAGCGGCGCCTTGACGTCGTGGTCGAGCTTGTTGCGGCTGGCCATCGCCTGCGACTGCGTCTCCGCAACCTTCATCAGCTCGGGATCGACCACCACGGCGCCGAGACCGTTGTTCTGCCGGTAGAGCGAAATCATCGTGGCCGCGGCCTGGGGATCGAGCCTGGCGCCGGCCTCGGCCATGTTGAGATACATGCTCGGCTGTTCGATCGGAACATCCGCGGCGCAGCCGCCAAGCGCCAATAGGCCGATAATCGCGATCAACGCGCGCATGATTCGAGATTCCCCAGATTACCGGCGGTTGTTGCATGGCAACCGTGGCTGAATGGTGAAGAGCGGGGCTTTTTTAGGCCGCAACAGCGCCGCCGTCACCTGCCGACGGGTCAGCGCCTAGGCGTAGGGGCTAGGCAGTCTTCGTCGTATGGATGCCGCATTCCGTCTTGGGTCGGCCGCGCCAGCGGCCCGCGCGTGCATCCTCGTCGGTCGAAGTCCGGCTGGTGCAGGGCATGCATCCGACCGAGAGAAAACCTGATGCTACCAGCGGATGCGGCGGCAGGTTCGCCTCTGCGTAGATCGCCTCGATTTCCTCGCGCGAGGTGTTGGCGAACGGGTTGAACTTCAGCCGGTTGCCGTCATCCTCGACCAGGGGGATCGCGGCCCGTAGCCCGCCTTGAAAGCGCTTGCGGCCATTGATCCATGCGCTGAAAGGCGCCAGCGCCCGCTTCAGCGGCTCGACTTTCCGGATCCGGCAGCAGGCGTCGGGATCGGAGAACCACAAGTCGCGCTCCGGATCCTCGTGGGCCAGCGTCTCCTCCAGCGGCTTGATGGAGCGCACATCGCGCAAGCCCAGTGTCGCGATCAGGGTGTCGCGATAGGCCAGCGTCTCCTCAAACAGCCATCCGGTGTCGAGAAAGATCACGGGGATCGCGGGATCGACGTCGGCCATTACTTCGAGCAGGGCGGCCGACTCGGTGCCGAACGACGAGACCAAGGCAAGACGCTCGCGGCCGACCGTCCGCACCGCGCACGCGATTACCTCCGCCGGCGTGGCAGTGCGAAGCGCATGATTGAGTTGCTCCGCCGACGGCAGATCGGGCGCGGCTGTCATCCGCTCAATGAGCACCGGTTGCGCAAGGTCGCTCATTGGCCTGCACTCTCCGAATGGCGCTGCTGCATCCGCCGGTGAAGCGCGGTGACGCGGCCATCACCGGTCGGCTGGTAGAACACCGAATAACGCTTTGCGCTGACCGCGAACGCTTCGGCGTCGCTGTCCTTTTTCACCTCGAAGGCGTCGAACCCGGCGCGCAGCATGAACACGAACTGGTCGCGCAGCACCTGGCCGGTGGCACGCAATTCGCCGTCATAGCCATGGCGTTCGCGCAATAGCCGCGCCTGGCTGTAGGCGCGGCCGTCGCGGAAGCTCGGAAACACCAGCGCGACCGCCGCGAGCCGGTTGAGCCAGGGCACGAGATCATCGACGTCGCGATTGTTCGGCCAGATCACCCCCAGCTTGCCGGCGCGCCGCAAAGGCGTTTCCGGATCGTCGAGAAACCGCGCCGTCGAAATCAGGAGCGCGCCGTCAGCCGGCAGTTCGGCCCCGTCCGGAACGTGGACGAAGGGGTCAGTAGCGATTGTTCCATTCTTAACGAGTGGCATAGACCCGCTCCCTGAAGGGTTCGACGCCGAGCCGCTTCACCGTGTCGACGAAAAGCTCGTCGGGGTGCGCGCGCAGCGCAAGATAAGCTTCAACTATGTCCTCGACCACGTCGGCGACGTCACCATAGGGCACCGCGGGTCCGATCAAGGCGCCAAGCTCGGCGTTCTCGTCGGCGCGGCCGCCGATCGTGATCTGATAGAATTCCTCGCCGTTCTTCTCGACACCGAGAATGCCGATATGGCCGACGTGGTGATGGCCACAGGCGTTGATGCAGCCGGAGATATTGATGTGCAGCCGGCCGATCAGGTCGGCGGTGTCGTGATTGGCAAAGCGCCGGGTCAATTCCTGCGCAATCGGAATCGAGCGCGCGTTGGCGAGCGAACAATAATCCAGTCCCGGGCAGGCGATGATGTCGGAGACCAGATTGACGTTCGGCGTCGCCACCCCGATTTTGTCGAGCGCCTTCCAGAGCGCCGGCAGGTCGCGCTTGGCGACATGCGGAAGTGCGAGGTTCTGCTCATGGCCGACCCGGATCTCGCCGAAGGAATATTTGTCGGCGAGATCGGCGATCGCGTCCATCTGGTCGGCGGTGGCGTCGCCGGGCGGTCCGCCCACCGGCTTCAGCGACAAGGTCACGATCGAGTAGCCCTGCACCTTGTGCGTGAATACCGAATTCTTCCGCCACCGCTCGAACAGCGGATCGTGCGCGGCCTTCTTCAATTCCTCCGGCATGTGCGGCAGCTTTTCGTACGCCGGATAGCTGAACCGCGAGCGGACGTCCTCGATGTCGGCGTCATCCAGCGTCAACCCGCCGTCGCGCATCGCGAGCCACTCGTTCTCGACCTCGGCTGCGAATTTCTCGATGCCGAGCTCGTGCACCAGGATCTTGATGCGCGCCTTGTAGATATTGTCGCGGCGGCCATACTGGTTGTAGACGCGCAGGATCGCCTCGACATAGCTCAAGAGATCGCGACCCGCCACATAAGGCTTGATGGTTTTGCCGATGAACGGGGTACGGCCCAACCCGCCGCCGACCAGCACCTCGAAGCCGGTCTCGCCTTGCGCATTCTTGTGCAGGCGCAGGCCAATGTCGTGAATCTTGATGGCGGCGCGATCGTGGGCGGAGGCGGTAATCGCGAACTTGAACTTGCGCGGCAGGAACGAGAATTCCGGATGCAGCGTCGTATATTGTCGCAACAGCTCCGACCAGATGCGGGGGTCCTCGATCTCGCCGGGCGCCACGCCGGCCCACTGATCCGACGTCACGTTGCGCGTATTATTGCCTGACGTCTGCATGGCGTGAATGCCGACCTCGGCGAGATCGGCCAGCGCATCCGGCAATTCGGCGAGCTTGATCCAGTTGAACTGGATGTTTTGCCGGGTCGTGAAATGTCCGTAGCCGCGGTCGTAGCGGCGCGCCACATGCGCCAGCCGCCGCAGTTGCTTCGACGACAGCGTGCCGTAGGGGATCGCGACCCGGAACATATAGGCGTGCAGTTGCAGATAGACGCCGTTCTGCAGCCGCAGCATCTTGAATTCGTCCTCGGTCAGTTCGCCGGACAGCCGGCGCTTCACCTGATCGCGAAATTCCTCGACGCGTTCGTTGATGAGCGTGCGGTCGAGTTCGTCATATGCGTACATGATGGATTGGCCTTATGCCGGAACCGGAAGATCGATGGTGACACCCTGCGAGCGGATATGTTCGCGCAGGTTGCCGGGCTTGATCCTGCCGCCGTCCCTGATTTCGACCGGCGCGATATAGGGGCCGATCGCACCGACATCGTCGGCCACGGATTCGACAAGCAGCGCGCGCGCTTCATCGGCGGTGCGGACGATCGCCGCATCCGACAGATCGGTCGACCAACCCTTTGCGGCGGTGCGATAGATCACGATGCCATCCCAGGTGCGGTTGGCGGTGACCATGGAGGGACCGGTGATCTTGATCTTTTGTTCCAGCGGAGATGTCATTCGGCGGCGACCTGAAAATATGAGGCGAGTTGAGCGAGGTTGGATTGGCGCCAGGGCGCGGAGTGCGCGACCACGTCACCGATGATGAGAATGGCGGGACCGCCGTCGATCTTTTCGACCAGATCAGGCAATCCTTCGAGCGTTCCGACGACGGCCCTAGCATCCGCACGGGTAACGCGCGCGAATACGCCGACCGGCGTCTGCGGCGAACGCCCCGCGGCCAGCAGGCCGGTGCGCACCGACTGTGCCGCGGTCATTCCCATATAGACAACGATCGTCATCTTCTCGTCGGTCAGGACGGACCAGTCGACGGCTTCGGCGTCCCTGGCCTTGTGCGCGGTGAGGAAGGTGATGCGCAGCGCCTCGTGACGGAAGGTGAGCGGCACTTCGAATTGCGCGGCAGCGCCCAGGCCCGCGGTAATTCCCGGAATGACCGAATAGGCGACGTCCGCCTGCCGCAGCGCTTCAATCTCCTCGCCGCCACGGCCAAAGACAAAGGGATCGCCGCCCTTCAGCCGCACCGCGCGCTGTCCCGACTTCGCCGCTTCGATCAAGAGGCTATTGATGGCATGCTGGCCGATGCCGGGCTTGCCGACGCGGCGTCCGACCGGCACGCGCGCGGCATCGCGGCGCGCGCGATCGAGAATCTCCGGCGACACCAGTTCATCGTAGAAAACCACATCGGCATCCTGCAGCGCGCGCAACGCCTTGATGGTGAGCAAGTCCGGATCGCCGGGGCCCGCGCCGACCAGCGTCACTTTGCCCTCCGCCTGGCCTGACGGCAGGGAACCTGCAAAGTCGGATGGATCACGAATTTGTTTCAGCGCCGCTTCTGCTTCCTCGGCGCGGCCGGCGAGAACCAGCGCACCGATCGGGCCATCGACCACGCGCTCCCAGAAGCGGCGGCGCAACGCAAACTCCGGGATCAGGCTATGGATGGTCTTGCGCCAGCGGCCGATGAAGCCGGCGAGGTCGCCAATTCGGGCGGGCAGCACCGCCTCGATGCGCTCGCGCACACGGCGCGCCACGACCGGCGAGGCGCCGCCGGTCCCGACAGCCACCACCACCTCGCCGCGATCGACGATGGCCGGAAAGATGAAAGTCGAATGTTGAAGGTCATCCATCACATTCACGGGCAGGCCGACCGCCTTTGCCCGCGCCGACATCGCCGGCGCGAGACTGCCAGCGCCCGCGCAAAGAATGGCGATCACCCCGCCGAGATCGGCCGTCAGCGGATCGCCCGCGGCAAGCTCGATCCGCGCCGCCTCGTCAGCATCAAGACCGGTCAGGTCATGGTGGCCATCGGTCGCATACCAGCGAACCTGCGCATCCGCGGCTGCCAGCAGTCGCAACTTCGCGCGCGCCAGATCGCCGGCGCCGACCAGCACCACCACGCCGCTTTGCAGATCGAGGAATACCGGCAGGAATCGCATGCGATACTCGCTTCCCCCACTTCTGGGGTTGACTGGAATTATTTTCTATATATGTCTCACTCAGCGCTCGTAAAGAGAAGATTATTTCTTCTCTATTGCAGTGCAACTATAGAATTTTCGCCTCCCGAGGCCAAGGGTCGGTAGATGCATCTTCTCAACAATGACCACGCCGATGACCGGCTGCATCGGGCCCTCCCGATCGGGCCGTCCACGGTCACACAAATTTCAACCGGCGGGCGCGCTCAGGCGCCCTCGATGGACCACCTCGACGCGCTTGAGGCCCAGAGCATCTACATCTTCAGGGAAGCCTTCGCGCGGCTGAAGAAGCTGGCGCTGCTGTGGTCGCTCGGCAAGGATTCCAACGTGATGATCTGGCTGGCCCGCAAGGCCTTTTTCGGCCGCGTGCCGTTCCCGGCCTTGCATGTCGATACCGGCAGGAAGTTTCCGGAGATGTACGCGTTCCGCGATCGCTACGGCAAGGAATGGGAACTCGATCTGAAGATCGAACCCTGTCCGCCGCTCGAAACCATCGATCCGACCTTGCCGCCGGCCGCGCGATCCGCCGCGCGCAAGACCGAGGGATTGAAGCTCGCGCTCGCCAAATATGGCTTCGACGGATTGATCGCCGGCATTCGCCGCGACGAAGAGGCCACGCGCGCCAAGGAGCGGGTGTTCTCGCCACGCGGCACCGAAGGCGGATGGGACGTGCGCGATCAGCCGCCGGAATTCTGGGATCAGTTCAACGCCTCGCCGCCTCCGGGCGCTCACTTGCGCATTCACCCGATCCTGCATTGGACCGAAGCCGACATCTGGGCCTATACGCAGCGCGAAAACATCCCGATCATTCCGCTTTATCTGGCCAAGGACGGCAAGCGCTACCGCTCGCTGGGCGATGCCGACATCACCAATCCGGTGGCTTCGACCGCGTCGAATATCGAGGAAATTCTCATCGAGCTCGACCGCACCAAGGTGCCGGAACGCTCGGGCCGCGCGCTCGATCACGAAACCGAAGACGCCTTCGAGCGGCTGCGCGTCGCCGGCTATCTCTGACGGACAATGGGTTGAGCGTACCAATGAACATGACCGTCTCTGCCGCGTTATCGGCCACTCCCAACGGCACCACGCGCCCGCAAGTGCGCATCGTCATCGTCGGCCATGTCGATCACGGCAAATCGACCTTGGTCGGCAGGCTGTTGCATGAGACCGGCGGCCTGCCGGAAGGCAAACTCGAAATGCTCAAAGCCGTCAGCGCACGGCGAGGCATGCCGTTCGAATGGTCGTTCCTGCTCGATGCCCTCCAGACCGAACGCGACCAGGGCATCACCATCGACACCACCCAGATCCGCTTCCGCACCAGGTCGCGCGACGTGGTGCTGATCGACGCCCCGGGCCATGCCGAATTCCTGCGCAACATGATCACCGGCGCCTCGCAGGCGGACGGCGCGCTTTTGATCATCGACGCGCTGGAGGGCGTGCGCGACCAGACCCGGCGCCACGGCTATCTGCTGCATCTTCTGGGCGTCAAACAGGTCGCCGTTGTCGTCAACAAGATGGACCGGGTCGAATTCAGCGCAGCGCGATTTGCCGAGATCAGCGATGAGATCTCCGCACACCTGACCGGGCTCGGCGTTACGCCTCTGGCGGTTGTTCCAATTTCAGCGCGCGATGGCGACGGCGTTGCCGAACGCACGCCGAGGACCAGCTGGTACCATGGACCGACCGTGGTCGAGGCGCTGGATGCGCTCGAGCCTGCGCAGCCGCTGGAGCAGCTTGCGTTGCGGCTGCCGGTGCAGGCGATCTACAAATTCGACGACCGTCGCATTGTCGCAGGCCGCATCGAATCCGGCGGCCTGGCCGCCGGCGACGAGATTGTCATCATGCCCGCGGGCAAGATCGCGAAGATCAGGAGCGTCGAGGGCTGGCCGGTGACGCCGGTTCAGGGCACTCAGACGGCGGGGCGATCCGTCGGCATCACGCTTGATCGCGAACTGTTCGTCGAACGCGGCGACGTCATCGCCCATGTCGGAAAAAGCCCGCGCGACACCCGCCGCCTGCACGCCCGTATTTTCTGGCTGCACGACAAGGAGCTTGCCAAAGGCGAGCAGATCCTGGTCCGGCTCGGCACGCGGGAGGTCCGCGCCACCGTGGTTGCGATCGAGAAGGCGGTCGATCCCGGCGATCTGTCGAGCGTCGAGACCAAATCGATCGCGAAGAACCATGTCGGCGAGATCGACATTGCGCTGGCGCAGCCGATCGCCGCCGATTCCTACATCGATAATCCTCGCACCGGACGCCTGGTGATCGAGGTCGGTGGCCGCATCGCCGGCGGCGGGCTGGTGCTGTCGGTCGAGGCCGGGCAACGTGCCATTCCGGTCGATATCGTGCCGGTCGAATCGGCGTTGCGCCGCGACGAACGCTCGGCGCGCTATCGCCACAACGGCGCGGTGCTGTGGCTGACCGGATTGCCGGGCTCCGGAAAATCGACGTTGGCGCGCGCGCTCGAACGCAGGCTGTTCGGCAATGGCGGCTCGCCGGTCCTGCTCGACGGCGATACGCTGCGCGCCGGGCTCAACCGCGATCTAGGCTTCTCCGCGGCCGATCGCACCGAGAATATTCGGCGGCTCGCCGAAGTCGCCACCCATCTTGCGCGCAACGGACATATCGCCATCGTCGCGGCGGTTTCGCCCTCGCGCGAAGACCGTGCCGCGGCGCGCCACATCGCCGACACCGCGTTCCGCGAGGTCTATATCGCAACACCCGCCGAGGTGTGCGAGAGCCGCGATCCCAAGGGCCATTACGCCAAGGCGCGCGCCGGCTCCCTGCCGGCATTCACTGGCATCGGCAACGATTACCAGCCTCCCACCGATGCCGAGCTGACGCTCGATACCTCGGCGCGTTCTGTCATCGATGCGACCGACGAGATCGAAAGAATGCTGATCAGGACCGGCATTCTGTTCGACGAAGTCGTTGATCTGGCTGCCAATATTTGAGCCGGCAACCGCCGCTGCAATAGGCAATCGAAGGGCTTTTCTTGTGCCCGGCTTTGGCGCTAAAAGGCGCCTGAACGTCGCGCCTCATGGCGCGTTTTTTGCCTTTTTGGCCCTGAAATCAACGCTCGACCGCTGTTTCTCGTGAGAAAACCCCATCATGAATCGTATCGATGTCCACGGACTGAAGATCGCCCCTGTCCTGTTTGATTTCATCGCCAAGGAAGCGACCCCGAAAACCGGGATTTCGCCCGACGCGTTCTGGGCAGGGCTGGCCGCCATCGTCCGGGATCTGGCGCCGAAAAACCGCGGGCTGCTGGTCTTCCGCGACACCCTGCAGGCGAAAATCGACGACTGGCACCGTGCCAACAGGGGCAAGCCGATTGACGTCCAGGCCTACACGGCATTTCTGAAGCAGATCGGGTATCTGCTGCCGGAGCCGGCGACCCAAAAGGTCGAGACGGCCAATGTCGACGAAGAGATCGGGGAAATCTGCGGGCCCCAGCTGGTCGTGCCCCTCACCAATGCACGCTACGCGCTCAACGCCGCCAACGCGCGCTGGGGCAGTCTTTATGACGCGCTTTACGGCACCGACGCGATCCCGCACGACGCAAGCAGGGGCGCCAAGGGCTTCAACAAGGCGCGCGGCGACAAGGTGGTCGCGAAAGCCAAGACCTTCCTCGATTCCGCCGTGCCGCTGGCGACCGGCAGCCACACCGACGTGACTTCCTATAGCGTCATCAGTGGCCAGCTCGCGGTCAAACTGAAGAGCGGCAACGCCACCGCGCTGAAATCGAACGCGCAATTCGCGGGCTATCGCGGCGACGCCGCCTCGCCTGCGGCCGTCCTTCTGGTCAATAACGGGATGCATATCGAAATCAGGATCGATCGCAGCCACATGATCGGCAAGGATGATCCGGCCGGCGTCGCCGACATGATCCTGGAATCCGCCGTCAGCACCATCCTCGACATGGAAGACAGCGTCGCGACCGTCGACGCCGAGGACAAGGTGCTGGTCTACCGCAATACGCTGGGCCTGATGAACGGCACGTTGTCGGCCGACTTCGAGAAGGGCGGCAAGACGCTGACGCGCGCGCTCAATCCCGACCGGGCCTACAAGACGCCCGACGGCAAGGAGTTCAAGCTGCACGGCCGCAGCCTGCTGTTGATGCGCAATGTCGGCCATCACATGTTTACCGACGCGGTGCTCGGCGCAGCCGGCGAGGAAATCCCGGAAGGCCTGCTTGATGCCGCCGTCACAGGCCTGCTCGCGATCCACGACCTCAAGGGCAATTCGAAGGTACGCAACAGCCGTACCGGCTCGGTCTATATCGTGAAGCCGAAGATGCACGGCCCCGACGAGGTCGCGCTGACCTGCGAATTGTTCGACCGGGTCGAGAAGATGCTGTCGTTGCCGGAAAACACCATCAAGGTCGGCATCATGGACGAAGAGCGCCGCACCACCGTCAACCTCAAGGCCTGCATCCAGCAAGCCCTCAAGCGCATCTGCTTCATCAACACCGGCTTCCTCGACCGTACCGGCGACGAGATCCATACCTCGATGGAAGCCGGTCCCATGATCCGCAAGAACGAGATGAAGGCCCAACCCTGGATCAAGGCCTATGAGGACTGGAACGTCGATATCGGCCTGATCGACGGCCTGCCCGGCCACGCCCAGATCGGCAAGGGCATGTGGGCCGCGCCCGACATGATGGCGGATATGCTGGTTCAGAAGATCGCGCACCCCCAAGCCGGCGCCACCACGGCCTGGGTGCCTTCGCCGACCGCGGCAACCCTGCACGCGCTGCATTATCACCAGGTCAACGTGCTGGCGCGCCAGCAGGAGCTGGCAAACGGCGGCCCGCGAGCAAAGCTTTCAGACATCCTCACCATCCCGGTATCGCAGTCGAACTGGGCACCCGACGATGTCCGGCAGGAGATCGACAACAACTGCCAGGGCATTCTCGGATATGTCGTGCGCTGGATCGATCAAGGGGTCGGCTGCTCCAAGGTGCCCGACATCCACGACGTCGGGCTGATGGAAGATCGCGCCACTTTAAGGATATCGAGCCAGCATCTGGCGAACTGGCTGCATCAGGGCGTCATCACCAGGGAACAGGTGATGGAATCGCTGAAGCGGATGGCGGTGGTGGTGGACGGCCAGAACAAGGGCGATCCGCTGTATCGGCCGATGGCGCCTTCCTTCGACGGCGTCGCCTTCAAGGCGGCCTGCGACCTGATCTTCAAGGGACGCGAGCAGCCGAACGGCTACACCGAATACATCCTGACGGCGCGGCGCCGCGAGGCCAAGGCGGCGGGCTGATCCTGGAACGATTGAATATCGCGATCGTTGGTTCGTGATCTCAACGCAAGAGGAGATGACGATGGATTGGAACCGGGTTGAAGGGAACTGGAAGCAGTTCAAGGGCGCTGCCAAGGAAAAATGGGGCAAGCTCACCGACGACGATCTCAACGTGATCGAGGGCCGCCGCGAGCAGCTCGAAGGCAAGCTGCAGCAGCGCTACGGCTTCGCCAAGGAGCAGATTCACAGGGATGTGGATGACTGGTTCAGGACGCTGAAGTAGGTTCTGATAGGCCAAAGAGGCCCCGGGTCGCCGGGGCTTTTTTGTTGGGACGCGATCACGCATCGAACTCGGAAATGACCGAGCATCTCCTAAAACACCGCGATATATTTGAGCAGCGAAATCACGCCGAGGATGATCACGACGACACGCACGATTTGTTTGACGCGCCCGTCGAGCGGCAACAGGTTGACCAGATACAGAATGAGAATAACGACCAGAAATGTAACCAGTGCACTTACAAGCATTAAAGTCCCCTGATGCACGTGTGAGGAGAAAACCGTCGTGCGTCAATGCGCCTGCGGCTCCCCGGTTCCCTGCCGGCCCCACCCCTTGCGCAAATGCCTGAAAAATCGGCGTTGCCGGCCTCCCCTGACAGCATAACGGCAGGGCTGCTGTCTAAATATTTACCCTTTTTTGGCTAAGTAGGCGGGCTTTCCGGGGGCCGCTTATGCTTGATCGATTCACCGTGTCTTCGCTGATCAAATCGGTCATCGTCCTGATGGCCGTCTGCATGACGGCCTTGCTCGGCGTAAGCGCCTGGACCTCGTGGGGACGGCTTTCCACGACGAGCCGGATTTCGGTGGTTGCGGACGCCTCCGCGAATCTGTTCAAGGCGATGCACAATATGCGCAGCGACAAATCGACCACCAGCCGCAACCTGGACGTAGACGAGGTGTTGCAGCCGGACGTGCAGAAATATCTCCGCTCCCATCGCGATGCCGAAATGTCGGCGATGCGATCGGCGGCCGCAGCGCTCGCTTCGGTCGAGTTTACCGATCAAAAGACGCTGATTCCCGAACTGAACCGGCTGATCCAGGCGTTCACGGCGCTGGAAGCCGAGTCGTGGGATGCGATGAGCAAGCCGAAGGCTTCGCGCCGCCCGGCGCTTGGCAAGGAATACCTGGAAAACACCGTGGCATTGCTCGATATCCTGGAGAAGCTGTCCACCCGGATCGCCGCTGCCGTGAATCACAGCGATCCGGTCATCGATCAATTGCTGATGATCAAGCAGCTCGCGTGGCTGATGCGAAACACGGCCGGCGCGGCGTCGCTGTTGATTTCGAATGGCCTGTCGTCGGGCCGCGTTGCGCCAGATCTCCGTCAAGCCTACACCAAGCTCGTCGGCGGCATCGAAACGGCGTGGAGTGCGCTGCAGGCCGCGGCGGCGGGAAGCGAATTGCCGCCAAGCCTGGTCGAGGCGATGGCCGAAGCGAAAACCGCCTATTTTGCTGCCCCGTTTCTGGCGACCCGGGATCGATTGGTGAACGCCCTGCTGACCGGCGAGAAACCCGAAATGAAGGGTAACGAGTGGAGCCCGTTCTCGGTTGAACACATGAGCTCTATGGTGACCGTCGCCGAACGCGCGCTTGATACTGCCAGGGACTATGCCCTGGCCCAGCACTCCGAGGCCCAGCGCTCGCTGGCGCTGCAGCTTGCACTGCTGGCCTCGGCGCTCGCCCTGACCTTCGGCACCATGATGGCGGTGAGCCGCCGCGTGATCCGGCCGCTGCACGCCATGCGCGATGCCATGCTGAAGGTGGCCGCCGGCGAGCTGACCGTCGACACCGGATATGCGCAGCGCCACGACGAGATCGGGGCGCTTGCCGGCGCGTTGGAAACCTTCAAGCAACAGGCCGTAGACAAGCTCAGGATCGAAGGGCAGGAGCGTGAAAGCCACGCCGGCGCCGCCGCGCGTCAGCGCACCATCGAAGGCCATGTCGGTGAATTCGAAAGCCTGGTACGCCAGACCCTCGACCAATTGAACGACGCTTCGAGCCAGATGAGGACGACCTCGGCGGGCTTGTCGGCGGTTTCCAGCCAGACCAATTCGCGCGTCAAGGTCGCGGCGAAGGCCTCCGGAGAGGCCTCGCTCAGCGTCGAGAGCGTGGCTTCGGCGTCAGAGGAACTGAGCGCCTCGATCGAGGACATCAGCCGGCAGGCCTCGCATGCCGCCGGCATCGCGAAGCGCGCCGTCACGCGGGCGCGGGAAACCGACGACACCGTTCAGGGACTGGCCAAAACGGCCGGGCGGATCGGCGAGGTGGTCGGCCTGATCAATTCCATTGCCGCCCAGACCAACCTGCTGGCGCTGAATGCGACCATCGAGGCGGTGCGCGCCGGCGAGGCCGGCAGGGGCTTTGCCGTGGTGGCGTCCGAGGTCAAATCGCTCGCCAGCCAGACCGCCAAGGCGACCGACGATATCTCCGAGCAGATTGCCGACATTCAGAAAGTAGCCGGCGACGCCATCGACGCCATCAAGGCAATCGGCGGCATTATCGGCGAGGTGAATGAGGTCGCGACCGCGATCGCCGCCGCGGTCGAGGAGCAAGGCGCCGCCACCCAGGAGATCACGCGCAGCACCCAGCACGCCGCGCAAGGCACCAGGAACGTCTCCGAGAACATCATCGGCGTCAAAACCGACGCGGATGCCTCCGCGGCGGCGGCGGAGAACGTGAAGCACGCCTCCGAGACACTGGAAACGCAGAGTCTTCAGCTCAGCCGCCAGGTCACCCAGTTCCTGGGGAATATCCGGGCGGCTTGATCTCGCCAAATCTGCGTCGTCCCGACGCAACGACGGCTATTCCGACGACGGCTATTCCGACGCCACCACCGGCGCGCGCCGATAGTGCAGGCGCACTGCTTCGGGCGCCGGCGAGAGATTCAGCGATGCGCCCCGTCGATCGGCGGCGCGGCCGGCAACCATCAGCCCGCCATTGCCTGCGACGATGTCGCCTTTGCGAAGCGTCGGGTCGTCTTCGATACTGACCGGCGCCAGACCGGTCTCGCCCTTGCCGTTGCAGGTACATCCCGCCACCATTTCGTTTCGGTAGCGAAACGCATTCGGCAGTTCGGAATAGGGCTTTCCATTGTCAGTGACGGCATTGTCGATCGCGCTGCCATAGACCACCCTTGTTTCGCTGGCCGGGCAAAAACTGCTGCAGGATGCTGCCTTGCTCTGGTTGCCCGTTGCCGAAATCGGGAAATAGCGCCCGTCGCAGCTGCGCACGCAATAGGCCTGCGAGCCGCCGGAATAAAACGGGCGCGGACGACCCGCTTGGTTTTCGGGTGAGGTGTTGTCCTCCGGTGCATATTGCAGCGGCATCGCCGGCGCCTGCGGCCGGCCACCTCCAAACGCGCCGAACAGGGCGGAGAGAAAATCCTCCGCCTGCGCAGCCGGAGCCAACGCCAACGCAACCAAAACCGTCGCGGCGCCCAACGCCAGCCTGCCTGATCGCATCGCCATGTTCGTCTCCGAGACGGGGCTCACCCCTCAGTACGGCGACGACGTCGAAAGGTTCATAGCCTGACGACCCGACGGCAGCGTCGTCACAACGGCACGCGGCCGCGGCTCCGCCGATCGAGCATCCGTCGCTCCGGCGATCGTCGCCTTGGCTTGAAGGTGTGACCCATTCTTAGGCATCACCACCACCCTGGTACCGACATCGACGCGGCTGAACAGGTCGGCGACGTCTTCATTGGTCAGCCGGATGCATCCCGAGGAGACAAACTTCCCGATCGTCGAGGGATCGTTGGTGCCATGGATGCGGTATTCGCTGGAGCCGAGATACATGGCGCGGGCGCCGAGCGGATTGCCGGGGCCACCGGCCATGAAGCGCGGCAGATAGGGCTGGCGCGCGATCATCTGCGCCGGCGGATGCCAATCCGGCCACTCTGCCTTGCGGCTGATGGTTTGAACGCCGGACCAGGTGAACCCCTCGCGGCCGACACCGACGCCGTAACGGATCGCGCGGCCCTGGCCGAGCACGTAATAGAGCATCGTGTTGCCGGTATCGATGATGACGGTACCCGGCGCTTCGCTTGTATCGATGGCGACAACGGTGCGGCGCAGCCGCTCGGGGACCAAGCTGCGGCTTCCGGCGCCTTCATCCGGCAGCGCGGCGTCGGCCGGCGCCGTCATTATATTGTCTGCCGGAAACGCGGTTCGCGGCGCCGAGGCATAGCCGAGCACCTGCGCGCTCGCCGCACCGGTGAAAATCGCGGGCGCCAACAAAAGAGCCCCGGTGAACAGCAGCGCGCTTGCCGCGCGCGACGATAGCCTGCGGTGAGTTGCGATTGTCTGTGTCATGAACTGCCCCGATGCGATGCGCATCACGCTGATGCCTGTCACCAACAAACGCGACCGCGTCTCCACGGTTCCATCGCGACTCAAATACATTCCCCCCTGTCAAGAACGCCGCGCTTCACGTCTGCGCGATGGAACTTCTGCCCGGCCTTGCGGATTGTGCCGCCTGAGGCCGTTTCGTCACGCGATGTCGCGGCTTGCCGTCCATGCTCGCCGTAGCGCCGGAGATCCTGTTGCGTGTCCTGCCCAACGAACATTCCCTGCCCGGGGAGACGGCGACCGGTACGCCGTTGCCTGACAGCAAAACCGAGCTGCCGCCGGTCATTCGCCGTGCCGAGCTCGTTGCCTTTGCGCTGGTCTCGCTGCTGGTGATCTCTGTCGTCGCGGTTCTTTATGCCGCGAAAGCGTTCTTTCTCCCGGTCGTGGCGGCATTCGTGGTCGGCACCATGCTGTCGCCGGCGGCCGGCTTCCTCGAGCGGCATCGAATTCCGCGCGCGGTATCGGCGGTCCTGATCGTGAGCGCGGCCGGGGCCGGCGTTACCTTCATCGTCGGCCTGATTTCTGCGCCGCTGATGCAATGGAGCACGCGCCTGCCGGAGCTCGGCACGCTGCTCAGGGACAAACTGCACGTATTCGACCGGCCGCTGGCGCTGTGGCGGGATCTCCAGACCATGCTTGGCGGATCCGACACATTCGCAGCCGCGCCGTTCCAGATGCCCAAATTCGAATGGGTCCAGCCCACGGTCGAATTCCTGTCGCCGACCTTCACCGAATTCCTGCTGTTCCTTGCGACCCTGGTGCTGTTCATCGCCAGCTGGCGGGACCTGCGGCGCGCCCTGATCATGACCTTCACCGGGCATGATCAGCGGCTAAGGGCGTTGCGGACCCTGAACGCCATCGAGGAGCATCTCGGCGGTTATCTGCTGACGGTGACGATGATCAATCTCGGCGTCGGCGCGGCGACCGGCATCATCTGCGCGGTCACCGGCATGCCCAATCCCGCCGGGCTCGGCGCGCTGGCCGCGACCTTGAATTTTCTTCCGCTGATCGGCCCGGTTGCGATGTTCGTGATCCTCACGGTGGTCGGCGTGGTCGCGTTCTCGACCATCGCAGCAGGGTTGATCGCGCCGCTGGCTTTTGTCGGGCTTGCTTTTGTCGAAGGTCACTTCGTCACCCCGACCATCATCGGCCGCAGGCTCGAACTCAACGCGCTCGCCGTGTTCGTGACGCTTGCCTTCTGGACCTGGCTATGGGGACCGATGGGCGGCTTTTTGTCTTCCCCGCTTCTGATCGTGGCGCTGATCCTCAGGGATCATTTGTGGCCGCCGGACTCGCCGCAATTGCCGTCGGGCTGACTTTGGTCGCCCCCCATTTCGCTTCGGGAACTTCCCTCGGCGCGATGCGTTTGTGCCCTATCTCAGTTTGGGTGCCAGGAGCTTTTGATGTCGAGTACAGACGGCGAAATCGGAATGAAAAACCTGACGGATAAAGCCCAGGAACGCGTCCAGTATGAACGCCTTGAAAAGGATGTAGCAGCCGTGAAACACGATATCTCAGCTCTCACCGACCAGATCACCGACGTGCTCAATTCATTCGCCGGTACCGCCCAGAAGCAGGCGCGCCGCGGCTACAAGCAGGCGCGCGCCAACGTGGATTCGGCGGTCGACGATATTTCCGAGCGCGGCAGCGCCGTCATGGACGCCGCCCAGGACGCGGCCTTGTCGATCGAGGAAACGCTCGAGGACGTCATCGCGCAGCGTCCGCTTGCGACCGTTGGCCTCGCGCTCGGTCTTGGCTTTCTGATCGGCGTGACGTGGCGCCGCTAGCGCCGGGCGCGCGGCCCGCAATGACCGCCTCCGAATCGATGCTGCAAATTTGAACGGGGCGTCCAGATGTTCGCGCACATGATCAATGGGTTCAAGGAATCGACCAGCTCCGCCTTGCGGCTGACCTCGCTCGCGGCAGCGGTGGCCGTGGCCTTGTTCGTCATGCTCTCATTTCTGTGCGCGGCGGCCTTTGTCTACGTGCTGCAGACCTATGGCCTGATCCAGGCCTGCCTGACCGGCGCCGGGATCTTCCTGGTCGTCGCGCTGATCGCAGCCGCCTTTTACCTGGTGCGCAGGAACAGGGCGCAGGCGCGCGCGGCGGAAACCGCGAAATCCGCGGTTCACACCGCGCTCGCCGATCCGATGCTGGTGGCCGCCGGCATCCAGGTGATCCGCGCCATCGGCGTCAAGAAACTGATTCCGATACTGGCCGTCGGCGGCCTGGCATTGGGATTGCTGGCCAGCCGCCAGGCTTCAACGGACGAAGCGCCGGCAGAGTGACGAAGCGTGCCACCCTCCAAAGGGCCAGGATTTCAGCCGTCATTGCGAGCGTAAGCGAAGCAATCCATGCAGCAGCAAGAAAGAGCCTGTGATCGGGCGCGCATTCGCGCGACCCCTTGGCTCCTCGCTATGGCGACGGAAACCCTCAGCTCAGGCAGCGGCCGGGCTGAAGCCGCCTGGCGACTTCGGTCAGCACGCTGACAACCGGCTCGCAGGCCAGCATCATCTTGCCGCTGCCGGGCTTGATCATGGCAGGCCCGGATGAGGAGCTGGCGCCGTTGGCCACCAGCACGCGGAGCAGGAAAGACGTATCGGAGAAGCCCTCCAGCCGAAGCGAAATCGTTCGCGTCTGCGCCGGCGATCCCGCGACGGCGGCCGCACGGTCGGCTTTCGCGGCCCGGTTGATGGCAGTCGCGCCCGCGGTCAATGGCTCCTGAAAGGCATTCTGCAGACGGTCTTGCTGAAGCCGATCTTGCGGCGCTTCGGACAGATCGCGGCCCGACGCAAATTGCGCCGCGCCCAATGTCAGCGAGAGCGCGATCGCACCGAAAATCCCCGTTGCCAGCCGTGACATGTCCTGCCCCGTCGTCCGTCGCCCCATGGCGATCAGGCCAACAACGCGGTGGGAACCACAAGGTTTCGGGGACCCCGCAATCACTTAACCGTGTCTAAAAATTTCTGATGGGGCCGGAACTACTCCGGGGGCCTGTGCGTCATTCCGGCAGCCGGTTATTCCCCCCTGCCCCATTGACCGGCGCTGTAGGGCGCGGCTGTGGTGATGCCAGCCGCGCCCTGCTTTTTGTGCGTTATGTGGTTGATTTCAAGCCGAATAATCGATCGCGCCAGGTTCTCGCCAAGCGTTTTCAAGCGTTTTCACCAAGTGTCCTCGCCGCTCGGCGGCGCCGGGGCGACATTGACGCGCGGCGTGTCCACGTGCAGCAACAGCACCCTGCAATCGGATGGTGGGGCTTTGGGCGATTTCCTCGGGATTGTCGGACTTTCGCTTGGCGTCAGCCTGGCGGCGACCGCCGTTGCGGCGGCCATCAGCCTGCCGCTGGGGACCGCGCTCGCGATTTTCTCCTTTCGCGGACGGCGGTTGCTGGTCGTTCTGCTGAATGCGTTTTTCGGCCTGCCGCCGGTCGTGGTCGGGTTGATCCTGTACCTCGCGCTGTCGCGCTCCGGCCCGCTCGGCTTGCTTGAATTGCTGTTTACCCCCACCGCCATGGTGATCGCGCAGGCGATCCTGGCCACTCCCATCATGACCGCGCTGGTTCATCGCGCCAGCGAACGGGCCTGGGCGCGTTACGGCGACGAGCTGATCTGCGACGGGGCCTCGCGCATGCAAGCCATTCCGCCAATTCTTCGCATCATCCGCGCCGAGCTGCTGACCGCGGGGCTGGCCGGCTTCGGCCGCACCATCTCCGAAGTCGGCGCGGTGATCCTGGTCGGCGGCAATATCCGAGGGCTGACGAGGACCATGACCACGGCCATTGCGCTGCAGACAAGCCAGGGCGAGTTGTCGCTGGCGCTGGCGCTCGGCGCCGTCCTGGTCGGGATCAGTATTTCGATCAGCGCGACCGTCTTCGCCTTGGCCGGCAGCGCGCGAATCGCGGGAAGCGACGAAGCATGATCAAAACCCGATCCCTGTGGGCACTGGTGGCCGTTTTCGCCATGCATTGCGGCACCGTGGCGGCGCAATCCATCGTTCTCGCCTCCACCACATCGGTCGAAGCCTCCGGCCTGCTGACAAAAATCCTTCCGCCATTCACGGCGAAGACCGGGATAGCCGTCCATGTCGTCGCGCAGGGAACGGGCAAGGCGCTCGACACCGCGCGGCGGGGCGACGCCGATGTGCTGCTGGTGCATGACCCGGAAGCCGAGCAGCAATTCATCGACGAGGGCCATGGCGGCACGCGGCGGCAGATCGCATGGAACGATTTTATCATCGTTGGACCATCCGCCGATCCGGCGCATGTGCGCGGCGGCAACGACAGCGTCGCGGCCTTGAAAGCTATCGCCTCCGTGCAGGCGCCCTTCGTGTCGCGCGGCGACAACAGCGGCACCAACGCTGCCGAATTGCGGCTGTGGAAAATCGCCGGACAAGCCCCGGGCACGCCGATCCGGGAAAAATGGTACCGCGAGATTGGCGGCGGTATGGGTCAGGCGCTGAATGCCGCCAGCGCCATGGACGCCTACACGCTGACCGACCGCGGCACCTGGCTCAGCTTCCAGAACAAGGGGTCGCTGGTGATCGCCGTCGAGGGCGACCCGCGCCTGATCAACCGCTACGACGTCATCGAACTCAACCCGCAAAAACACGCCGACGCAAAGCTTGGCCCTGCAAAAGTGTTTGCGGACTGGCTGGTGTCGCCGGAGGGGCAGCAGGCCATCGGCGCGTATCGGGTGAACGGGGAGAGATTGTTCAATCCGTCGGCGGATAAGCCGAGGTGACGGTCAGGCACCGCTGCAGTCTTTGCAAGCGTCGGGGAGTGTGACCTACTTCATATGCGCGTCACGCGGGCTGCGGCTATGAAACCTGTGCAGAGGCCTAACCATGGAGATTGCAAATGGCCGCCCTCGCAAGAGCGCTTTCGCGCGTGACGGGAATTCAGGTCGACATCGAAGATCTCAAATCAATTCGTATTTTTTGTGGAGTTGGCTTGGTGGTTTGGTTGCTCCTGGCCCGCTATGGCCTCGATATGAGTGCCGGACTCTTCTAACCGCTCTAACCGCTCTCCTAACCGCGCGGCGGCGCAGCAAAGCTGCGCCCGGCCGATCTTGACACGGTCGTCCTCGGGATCACGCCACCCTTGACGCGCGGTTGCGCGAGTTGCGCTGGAAGAACAGCGCCTGGCTCGCCACCGCGGACACCATCGCGGGCTGGAACGGCTTCGAGATCAGGAACGCCGGTTCGGGGCGCTCGCCGGTCAGGAAACGTTCCGGGTAGGCGGTGATGAACACCACCGGGACCTCGAAGGTCCGCAGCAGCTCGTTGACGGCATCGAGGCCGGAAGAGCCGTCGGCCAGCTGGATATCCGCCAGAATGAGGCCGGGCTTCTTGTTCTTGGCGAGTGCAATGGCATCGGTGTGGGTACGGGCGACGCCGATCACGTGGTGACCGAGATTCTTCACCAGGCTTTCGAGATCCATCGCGATGAAAGTCTCGTCCTCGATGATAAGCACGTCGGTGGCGATCTCCGCCGCCATTTCGCGCCCGGCGGTATCGGCGAGCTTGCGGGTCTCGGCAACATCGATCGAAAGAATGAAGGCCACTTCTTCTTCCGAGAAGCCTTCCAGCGACAGCAGCAGGAAGGCCTGGCGCGGCAGCGGGGTGATATTGGAAAGCCTTCGCTCAGGCGGCATCGGCAGCGCCGTCACCTCGGGATCGTCATTGAGCGAGACCGAGTTCCAGATTTGGGTAAAGAGCTTGAAAAGCCCGGCGCGGGGTCCGTGATGCTCGTCGAGCAGCGACTGATCCTGAAGCAGGGCCTCAAGCATGGCCCCGACATAAGCGTCGCCCGACGCCTGATTTCCCGTCAACGCACGGGCATAACGGCGCAGCAACGGCAAGTGTTCGGCAACAAGCTGTGATCGGGACATCCCCACTCCATCCTTATTCTGGGTCAAAATATTCGCGCGAGGGTGACCCGGTATCCCCTAACAGTGGATGCTTACGCCCAAACCGGGCAAAAGTTCCGCCAACTATCGGAACTTTTTGGGCAACTTTGAATTAGGCCCTACAACAGAGATCGTCGGCGCAGGGGCCATTTCGAGGTTTATCCGTGAAAATACAAAAGCTTAACACTCGGGGAAGCGTGGATCAGGTCATGAAGGATGTAAAGAAGCAGGGCGGCCTCAACGCCGAGATTCAATCCCGAATAGGCCACCAGCTGCGCGCCATGTACGACGACGTTGTCCGGCAGGGGGTTCCGGACCGGTTCGTCGAGCTGATCCGCAAGCTTGATGTGCCAGAGGGCAATCCCCAACTAGGGACTGCGGGCGATAAAAATGACGGAGGGGAATAATGCCTCTCACAGATCCACTTCGCGACGACATCCTGGCGTCGGTCCCAAGCCTGCGCGCCTTCGCGATCTCGCTTTCCGGCAACGGTGACCGCGCCGACGATCTGGTGCAGGAGACGCTGCTGCGCGCACTTGCCAACATCGACTCGTTCCAGCCCGGCTCGAACCTGCCGGCATGGTTGTTCACGATCCTGCGCAACCTGTTCCGCTCCGACTATCGCAAGCGGCGGCGGGAGGTCGAGGACGCCGATGGCAGCTATGCCAAAACCCTGAAGACCCAGCCGGCACAGCAGGCGCATCTGGAATTCGAGGAATTCCGCCTGGCACTGGACAAGCTTCCGCAGGACCAGCGTGAAGCGCTGATCCTGGTCGGCGCCTCCGGCTTCTCCTATGAGGACGCGGCGGCGATCTGCGGCTGCGCGGTCGGCACCATCAAGAGCCGCGTCAACCGGGCGCGATCCAAACTCTCCGCCCTGCTCTATGTCGATGGCGCCGAGGATTTCGGCCCCGATGAGACGGTGCGCGCGGTGATCGGCGGCAGCGGCGGGTGAACTCTGCCTTAAGACTCCCATTTTCCGTCATTGCCTGCGACAAACGCGAAGCGTTTGCGCAAGGGAGCCAACGGGTCGCGCGAATGCGCGACCGATGACAGGCTCGGCGACGAAGCGATCCAGATTTGCCTGGTGGCTTTGGACTGCTTCGCTGCGCTCGCAATGACGGCAAGAGTCGGTCGCTGCCTTCACGGCTTCAGCGGCGCCGAAAACTGCTCGGTCCGGTCTCGCTCCGACATGTCAACCACGGATTCCATCGGCGCGGTGAGTTCGTACACGTAGCTCACTTCGGTGAAGTACCGCTTCGATGTCCCGCCAAGCGCCTCCGGCGCGACGCGGTCGAGCAGGATGACGCCGAAATCGCTGTCGGCGCGGCGAGTCGCCGCGCTGGTGTTGAACTCTTCCCAGCGAAAATGAAAGATGCTGTCGGACTCTTCGCCGGTCACTTCCCAATGCGCGACGATATGGGGGTGCTTGCCGACCAGCGAAAGCCCTTCGTCGGAATGCGATGCCAGCTCGAAGAACAGCAGCGAAAGCGACTGCGCCGCCCGCGCGCTGACGGCGATCTCCGGACCGCTCACCGCGATACGCTCGGCATGGGGGATCGCGCGCGCCTCGAACAACCCCTTCAGTTTCACGCCCTGCCACTGGCTTTCGCTGAGCAGGGAAACCACGTTCGACATGGCATGGATCCGGCCGATCAGGAGCTCGCGGGCGACATCGATGTCCGAACCGTGGCGCAGCGTGCGCGTCACGATCGACTGGATCACCGCAAGGATGTTCTTCACGCGGTGATTGAGTTCGTCGATAACCGCGGTCAGCCGGCGCTCGAAGCCGATCCGAACCTGAATTTCGCGGCTTAATCGCAGGTTGTTGTAGGCGACATATCCGAACAGCCCGCAGACGATAGCGGTCAGCGCGAGGCCGATGGCGACCACGATCGTGGCCGTCTGCCGGGCCCGCGTCACCGTGTTGGTCTTGGCGTAATAGCTGAGCGACCAGTCGCGGCCGCCGAACGTCACCGTCCTTGTCACCGACGGCGCGCGGCCCTGCGGGCTTGCGGTTCTCGATATGACGACGCCCCGGTCATTGGCAATCAGCTCGCCGTCGTCGCTACGCGGGTCCTTCAGCGCCACCGAGAACAGCGACAAATCGTCGTTGGCCAGCATGAGCGGCGCCAGTTCATAGGAAAATGTCACAAAGCCCGCAGGCGAAGCACCGCCGTTCTGCAGGACCGGCGCGGCAAGCACGAGCCCGATCGGGCCATCCGGGCGCAACAGCGGGACCGGATCGGACGCGACAGGCTTTTCATCGGTCATGGCCCGCGCCAGCATCGGCCCCAGGATCGGGTGCTGATCGACGGAACGGCCCGGAAAAGCCGACATCTCCTCATTGCGGGGTTCGACATCCATCAGCACGTCGACCGGCCGCTGCAGAGTCTGCGTATCCAGCGGCGTGTCGTCGAAACTGCGGATCGTCGGATCCGGAAATCCTGCACTGGCCAGTTCGGCCTGTGCCGCTTGCAGTTCGTTCGGCCGGAGCCGCGCGATCCAGCTTGCAACCACGAAATCGGTCTTGAAGGCATAGATCGAGGATCGCAGCGGCTGCAGCATGTTGGCCTTGATCACGGAAGGCGAACGGAACAGGCCCGATGCGACGCGCGCGAGCAGTTCGCGCTCCGTCAGCCGGTCCTGAACCAGGCTGGCGTGAACGTCGATCGCCCGCGCCAGCGCGATGCCGTCGACCGTCAGTTCCTGATCATGGACGCGATAGGCCGCCAGACCGGAGAGCAGAACCCCGATCAGCGCGATGAAACCGATAATGAGACCCAGCCGAACCACTCGCCTACTCAAAAATGAGGTGTTGGCAAAGAAGACAAACAAGCATTTGGCGGCCGCCGGGACGGCCATAAGCCGAAGCAAGAAGAACAGCAACCGATTGGCATAGTGGAGGAGCGATCATTGGTACGCAACCGCGGCGGGGGCGGATTTAACATGAAGACTACCACGCGTGACGCCTGGGCAAGGCCAGAGGATGCTAACCACAACGGATCGATCTTGTTCCGGATCCGAAGGCGAAAAAAAGGCCTCGCCGCTCGCAAGCCTGTCCGGCTGCCGCAAGTGTTAACGATCACGCCCTGGCTCACACAGCGCATGATTCGCCAAAGTGCGAGTGGTTTGGCGGCAGGATCACGCGCTCATTCCACTTTTGCCGATCGCGCCCCGGCCCGCGGACGGAGGCCTCCCTTGAGACCTCCTTTGAGGCCTCCCTTGGCCTCGATGAAGCCGATGATGCGCTCCAGCCCCTCGCCCTTCCTGAGATTGGTCATGACAAACGGCCGTTCGCCGCGCATCCGCCTTGCATCGACATCCATCTTTTCCAGCGACGCGCCGACATGCGGCGCGAGGTCGATCTTGTTGATGACGAGAAGGTCCGACCGGGTGATGCCGGGGCCGCCCTTGGAGGGAATCTTGTCGCCCGCCGCGACGTCGATCACGTAAATCGTAAGGTCCGCGAGCTCCGGCGAGAAGGTGGCGGCGAGATTGTCGCCGCCGGATTCGATCAGCACCAGATCGAGATCGGGAAATTTGGCGCGCATGTCGGCGACCGCGGCGAGATTCATCGAGGCGTCCTCGCGGATCGCGGTATGCGGGCAGCCGCCGGTCTCGACGCCGGCGATGCGGTCCGGCGTCAGCGAACCCGAACGGACCAGAAATTCGGCATCCCATTTGGTGTAGATGTCGTTGGTGATCGCCGCGATGTCGTAGCGCTCGCGCATCGACTTGCAGAGCAGGTCCATCAACGCGGTCTTTCCGGATCCAACCGGACCTCCGATGCCGATACGAAGCGGGCCATGAGAGTTCGCCATTTCGAAAAGTCCTCAGTTGTCGTCGTCCCTGCGAACGCAGGGACCGATACCGCGTGATCTATCGATGAAGCAGCGTGGCCAAAGTCGGGCGCAGCAGCCAGCAGCGGTGGTTATGGGTCCCCGCTTTCGCGGGGACGACGGTTGGAGATGGTAGCCCATCATGACCGGAACAACCTCGTGTATTGTGTCTCGTGCCGCATGCTGGCGAGATCGGCGCGGAAGGTCGCGCTGCCGAGATCGTCGAGCGCGGCGGCAACCGCGCGCCTTGCCGTCGCCGCCACGACGGGCTCGAGTTGCGCCAGCACGCGCTGGCTGTCGGTTTGTCCCAGCGGAACAAGGCGCGCCCCGGCCGATATCCAGTTCGAGGTCAACGCGTGCAGGAAAGCGTGGATCGTGGCGGCGAGCGGGATCGCATGCGCGGCGCAGACCAGGCCGACCGCGACCGGATAAACGATGGCGCCGCCGCAACACGCGATCAGCCGATCCAGTGAAGCGCAATTCCATGCCGAACGCGCGATCTCGACGAACGCCCGGCCCTGCGCCGAGGTTTCAAGCTGGCGCTCGCGCGAGGGCGCAAAGGCGGCAGCGAGCTCGACGATCTCGGCAAGCCCCGCAGCGTCGCCGGACGACGCGGCCCGATGCGTTTGCGCGAGAAAAACGCCGTCGCAAAATCCCGGTCCGTCTGCCAGCATTGACGCGAGCCAACCGCGCAAGGATGCGGCGTCGCCGATATCGCCGGCCTCCACCGCCCATTCGATGCCGCTGGAATAAGAGAAGGCGCCGACCGGAAAAGCCGGCGACAGCCAGGTCATCAGCCGGTACAGCGCCGCGGCCTCGTTCTCCTGCATCCCGCTCCCGGACGCCGGCGTGGAGTCCTGCTGTGCTGCATCAGCCCGCACCGCCGCGCGGCGCCGCGGCCGGGCCTGCGGCTTACTTGTGGTCACGAGCATGGGAATGGCCGTCGTCATGGTCATGGTCATGGTCATGATCATGATCGTGACCGCAATGCTCGCCGTGGTGATGATCGCCGCCATGCGCGTGCCACGAATGATCATGCCCGGCATGGTCAGCCGCTTCGCTTGCCGGCGCGTGCGCATGGCCGCCGCCGGCATAGGCGCCGCCCTCGGGGTCGAACGGCGCTTCGATTTCGATGATCCGTGCCCCGAGCCCCTTCACCATCGCCTCGATGACGTGATCGCGGCGGATTCGCAGGCCCCTCGCCGTGATCTGCGTCGGCAGATGGCGGTTGCCGAGATGCCAGGCGACCCGAACCAGATGCTGCGGATCGTTGCAGCGGATCTCGACGAGCGGCTCCGCCGCCGCCACGACCTCGACCAGCCTGTCATCGTCGAGCACCAGCGCGTCACCGCCCCGCAGCGCGACCGCGTGTTCCAGATCGAGCAGAAACTCCAACCCGCGCGTGCCCGTCATCATCATCCGCCGCCGATGACGATCGTCAAAATCGAGCACCACGGTGTCGGCCGGCGGCTCAGTCCAGCGATGAGAGCCGCGAACCTGCGTGGCGCGGATCATAGCGGGCGGTCCGATGATCCGGATTTCCAAGGGATACTCACGAGATAGATCATGGTTGAGTGCCCTAATACATGAAATAGCGCTGCGCCATGGGTAGCACTTCGGCGGGCGCGCAGGTGAGCAGTTCCCCGTCGGCGCGCACCTCATAGGTTTCGGGATCGACTTCGATTTTCGGCGTGGCGCCGTTGTGGATCATGCTCTTCTTGGAGATGCCGCCGCGGGTATTCTGGACGGGATAGAGCTTCTTGGCGATGCCGAGTTTTCTCGCAAGCCCGGAAGCCACCGCGGCCTTCGAGGAGAACACCACCGAGGACGCCGTCAGGGATTTGCCGAACGCCGCGAACATCGGCTGGTAGTGCACCGGCTGCGGCGTCGGGATCGACGCATTGGGATCGCCCATCGGAGCGGCGACAATGGAGCCGCCCTTGATGATGCATTCGGGCTTGACGCCGAAGAAAGCCGGCGACCACAGCACGAGGTCGGCGAGCTTGCCCTTTTCCACCGAGCCGATCAGCTTCGAGACGCCGTGCGCGATCGCGGGATTGATGGTGTATTTCGCAATGTAGCGCTTGACGCGGAAATTGTCGTTGTTGCCCTTGTCCTGCGGCAGGGAACCACGCTGCTTCTTCATCTTGTCCGCGGTCTGCCAGGTCCGGATGATGACTTCGCCGAGCCGGCCCATGGCTTGCGAATCCGAGGACATCATCGAGAGCGCGCCGAGATCGTGGAGGATGTCTTCCGCCGCGATCGTCTCCTTGCGGATGCGGCTTTCGGCGAACGCCAGATCCTCGGCAATCGAGGGGTCGAGATGATGGCACACCATCAGCATGTCGAGATGCTCGTCGATGGTGTTGCGGGTGAAGGGGCGGGTCGGATTGGTCGAGGAAGGCAGCACGTTCTTCAGGCCGGCGATCTTGATGATGTCGGGCGCGTGGCCGCCGCCGGCGCCTTCGGTGTGGAAGGCATGGATGGTGCGGCCCTTGAACGCCTTCACCGTATCCTCGACGAAGCCCGATTCGTTCAGCGTATCGGAGTGGATCATCACCTGGATGTCGTAGTCGTCGGCGACCGAAAGGCAGTTGTCGATCGCCGCCGGCGTGGTGCCCCAATCCTCGTGCAGCTTGAGCGCACAGGCGCCGGCCTTGATCATCTCCACCAGCGATGCCGGGCGCGAGGCATTGCCCTTGCCGGAAATGCCCAGATTGACCGGAAAGGCGTCGAACGACTGGATCATCCGCGCCATGTGCCAGGGGCCGGGCGTGCAGGTCGTCGCAAAGGTGCCGTGCGAAGGCCCGGTGCCGCCGCCGAGCATCGAGGTGACGCCGGACATCAATGCATGTTCGATCTGCTGCGGGCAGATGAAATGGATGTGGCTGTCGAACCCGCCGGCGGTGAGGATCTTGCCTTCGCCCGCGATGATGTCGGTGCCGGGACCGATCACGATGGTCACGCCGGGCTGGATATCCGGATTGCCGGCTTTGCCGATGGCGCTGATATAGCCTTCCTTGATGGCGACGTCGGCCTTCACAATGCCCCAGTGGTCGACGATCAGCGCATTGGTGATCACAGTATCGGCCGCGCCCTGCCTGTTGGTGACCTGGGACTGTCCCATGCCGTCACGGATCACCTTGCCGCCGCCGAATTTTACTTCCTCGCCGTAGACGGTGAAATCCTTCTCAACCTCGATGATGAGATCGGTATCGGCGAGCCGCACCCGGTCGCCGGTGGTCGGCCCGAACATGTCGGCATAGACGGAACGTTTGATCTTTACGGACATCAGATGCGCTCCAAATTGCAGGCCGTCATCCCTGCGCAACGGCTTTGCCGTTGTCGCTGGAGGCGCGAGCCCCCTTGGGTGAGCCTCGAAGGATGACCGAGATAACGCACGTGGCCCATCCTTCGAGACGCCGCGCATAAGCGCGGCTCCTCAGGATGACGCCGGTGTGTGCGGCAAGTGATTGTGCGAACGCCGATCACAGCTTCCCCATCACTTCGCCGCGGAAGCCGTAGACGGTGCGTTTGCCGGCGAGCGCCACCAGCTGAACGTCGCGGGTCTGCCCCGGCTCGAACCGCACCGCGGTGCCGGCCGCGATATCGAGCCGCATGCCGCGCGCTTTCTTGCGGTCGAATTTCAGCGCCGGGTTGGTTTCGAAGAAATGATAGTGCGAGCCAACCTGGATCGGACGATCGCCGGAATTGGCGACCGTCAGCGTCACCGTCTTGCGGCCTGCATTGAGCTCGATCTCGCCGCCCTTGATGAAGAGTTCACCCGGGATCATCTTTCCTCCTCCGTCATTCCGGGGCGATGCGCAGCATCGAACCCGGAATCTCCAAATTAATAACCTCTGGATTCCGGGTTCGCCGCTTCGCGCCGCCCCGGAATGACAACTTTATCTTATCGGCTCATGCACGGTGACAAGCTTGGTGCCGTCCGGGAACGTCGCTTCCACCTGGATATCGTGGATCATCTCGGCGATGCCCGGCATCACCTGGGCGCGGGTCAGGACCTGCGCCCCGGCCTGCATCAGCTCGGCCACGGTGCGGCCGTCACGCGCGCCCTCGACGATAAAGTCCGAAATGATGGCGATGGCTTCCGGATGGTTGAGCTTGACGCCGCGCTCCAGCCGGCGTCGCGCCACCATGGCCGCCATTGAAATCAGCAGCTTGTCCTTTTCGCGGGGAGACAGATTCATGCGCGCACTCTGATTGGCCTGAGCTGATCCGGTTGAGCCGACATTTTAGTTAAGCCACGCTGTTGAGCCACCTGGTTGAGCCACCCTAGTTCAACCAAAGCCGCGGCAACGCCGAGCCACTGGCGCGGCCGAGCACCGCCATCATGTCGGCGCGCAGCCGGGCCGCATCTTGGGCACAGAAGCGGGCCATGGCAAATCCATTCCAGGCGGAGATGCCGACCTCGCTGCCGAACGATTCCGACAGCTCGCGAATCCGCTCCGCCAGCGCCTCGTCGCCCGGCACGATCAGCGCGGTGCCGATCGCCGCGCCGCCTTTGGCGATCGCAGGGCTCGCAAGCTTTGCGCCGACATCGCCATCGAGACGAATGTTTTCGGCGAACACCAGTCTACCCGCGCGGCGCAGCCGCCAGCGCTCGACGAATTCGCCGTGCAGCATTCGCTCTCCCATCGCCGCGCGGCCGAACACCACGATTTCGCAGAGCAGGAGCGAGGCGCTTTCGGCCAGATCAATATCGAACCGGCGCGACACCCGCGCCCGGTCGAACAGAATGGTCTCCTGCGGCAGCCAGGAAAGATGCGAGCCGGCCTCCGCCTTGAGGGCAATATTGAGCCGCGCGGCGGGACCTTGGGCCCGGTAGATTTTTTCCGCCGCCGCCGTCGTCACCGCGAGCCGCGATCCTTCACCGGTCGCAATATCGATGTCGAACCGATCGCCGCCGGCGACGCCGCCGGCGGTATTCACGAACACCGCCGACAGGCCTTCCGCCTCGGGCGAGGGAAAACGCACGCGCAGCGAGCCGGATTCATGGAGATGGCGGCGGCGGGTGACGCCGTCGATCTGGTGAACGTCGAAGGTCACCGCGCCCCGGGCACGGTTGGCCGCGAAAATCGCCGAAGCAGCGCTCGTGGTATCGATCCGCATTCGCCCCCAACTCACCCTCAAAGGGCGCGCGACCGGCGCCGGTCGCGTCACAAGCCAACTACAGTGCCATCTGGCGGCTGATCTCGCCAGGATCGAGATTGCTGCGATCACAGGCGTATTTCACCGCACCCCTGTCCATGACCGCGAAATTGTCGCCGAGCTCGCAGGCAAAGTCGAGATATTGTTCGACCAGCACGATCGCGATGTTGCCGAGGCTGCGAAGATAGGTGATCGCTCGCCCGATATCCTTGATGATCGACGGCTGGATGCCCTCGGTCGGCTCGTCCAGCAGCAGCAGCTTTGGCCGCATCACCAGCGCGCGCCCGATCGCGAGCTGCTGCTGCTGGCCGCCGGAAAGATCGCCGCCGCGGCGGCCCAGCATCGATTGCAGCACCGGGAACAGCGAGAACACGTCGTCGGGAATGTTGCGGTCCTGGCGCTTCAACGGCCCAAAGCCGGTCTTGAGATTTTCCTCCACCGTCAGCAGCGGAAAAATCTCCCGCCCCTGCGGCACGAAGCCGATGCCGCGCCGCGCCCGCTCATAGGGCTTCAGACCGGTGATGTCGGTGCCGTCAAAGGTGATCGAGCCGCCGGCAATGGGATACTGGCCGACCATCGCGCGCAACAGGCTGGTCTTGCCGACACCGTTGCGGCCGAGCACGCAGGTCACCTTGCCCGGTTCGGCGGCGAGCGAGACGCCGCGCAGCGCCTGGGCCGCGCCGTAGTAAAGGTTGATGTTGTCGACCTTCAGCATTGGCGACCTCCGGCCGCGCGAATGGCGAGTGGCGAATGGCAAACTGCGCGAATGGCGAATAGCGAATGGCGAATGGCGAATGGGTAGGATTCTCATCGTTCGTGCACCTTAATTCTATTCGCTATTCGCCACTCACTATTCGCTACCTTCCAAGATACACTTCGACGACGCGATCATTCGACGACACCTGGTCGATGGTTCCCTCGGCCAGCACGCTGCCTTCATGCAGGCACGTCACCTTGACGCCGAGTTCACGCACAAAGGTCATGTCGTGCTCGACGACCATGATGGTCTTGTCCTTGTTGATTTCCTTCAGGAGCTCGGCGGTCTGGTGGGTTTCGACATCGGTCATTCCCGCGACCGGCTCGTCGACCAGGAGCAATTTCGGATCCTGCGCGAGCAGCATGCCGATCTCCAGCCATTGCTTCTGGCCGTGCGACAGGCTTCCCGCCAACCGGTTGCGGGCGTCCTTCAGGCGGATGGTTTCGAGCACGCGCTCGATGCGTTCGGTTTCAGGCCTGGTCTCGCGCCAGAACAACGTGCCTTTGACGCTGTGATCGACATTGAGCGCCAGCAGCAGATTGTCCTCGATGGTCTGGCTCTCGAACACCGTCGGCTTCTGAAATTTCCGGCCGATCCCGAGTTCGGCAATCCGCGTCTCGTCCAGCCTTGTCAGGTCGGTGACGCCGTCGAACAGCACCGTGCCCTCGTCCGGCTTGGTCTTGCCGGTAATGATATCCATCATCGTGGTCTTGCCGGCGCCGTTCGGGCCGATGACGGCGCGCATTTCGCCGGGCGCGAGCGTCAGCGACAGATTGTTGATGGCGTGGAAGCCGTCGAACGAGACATGCACGCCGTCGAGATAGAGCAGCGCGGAGGTTGAGCGATTATCCATGACGTTCATCCGCTCACTCCGCCATATTGGGTTCGCTGACGCCGTCTTCGCGTGCGGCGCTCTCGGCAGTGACCGATAGGCGCTTGGCCTTCCACGGCTCCCACCAGGCATTGAAGGTGCCGACGATGCCCTTGGGCAACAGCAGCGTCACCAGGATGAACAGGGCGCCGAGCATGAACAGCCAGTAAGGCGCCAACGGACCCGACGTGAACACGGTCTTGGCGTAATTGACGACGACCGCGCCGAGCGCCGCCCCGATCAGCGTGCCGCGGCCGCCGACGGCGACCCAGATCACCGCCTCGATGGAGTTTCCCGGCGCGAATTCGCCGGGATTGATAATGCCGACCTGCGGCACATAGAGCGCGCCGGCCACCCCGGCCATGCAGGCCGACAGCGTGAACACGAACAGCTTGTAGCTTTCGACGCGGTAGCCGAGAAACCGCGTGCGGGATTCGGCATCGCGAACCGCGATCAAGACCTTGCCAAGCTTCGAGGTCACCACCGCGCGGCACAACAAAAATCCGACGATCAGCGCAAGACAGCTCAGCGCGAACAGCGCCGCGCGTGTGCCGTCTGCTTGTACGTTAAATCCCAAAATATCCTTGAAATCGGTCAGGCCGTTGTTGCCGCCAAACCCGAAATCGTTGCGGAAGAACGCCAGCAACAAGGCATAGGTCATTGCCTGGGTGATGATCGAGAGATAGACGCCGGTGACGCGGGAGCGGAAGGCCAGCCAGCCGAAGCAGAAAGCCAACAGGCCCGGCACCAGAATGACCATCAGGGCGGCGAACCAGAACATATCGAAGCCGTGCCAATACCACGGCAGTTTCGGATAGTTCAGAAACACCATGAAGTCGGGCAGGATCGGATTGCCGTAGACGCCGCGGCTGCCGATCTGGCGCATCAGATACATGCCCATGGCATAGCCGCCGAGCGCAAAGAAGGCGCCATGGCCCAGCGAGAGGATGCCGCAATAGCCCCAGATCAGGTCGATCGAGAGCGCCAGAATGGCGTAGCAGACATATTTGCCGAACAGCGCCACCAGATAGGTCGGCACCTGCAGCATGGAGCCGGACGGCAGCAGCAGGTTCGACAGCGGGATCAACACGCCGCAGGCGGCGACCACGATCAGGAATACGGTCGCGCTGCGGTCCAGCGAACGCGTGAGCACGTGCGGCATTATGCTTCCACCGCCCGCCCCTTGAGCGCGAACAGGCCGCGCGGGCGTTTCTGAATGAACAGGATGATCAGCACCAGGATGGCGATCTTGCCGAGCACGGCGCCGGCGACCGGCTCGAGGAACTTGTTGGCGATGCCGAGCGTGAACGCGCCGACCAGGGTGCCCCACAAATTGCCGACGCCGCCGAACACCACCACCATGAAGGAGTCGATGATGTAGCTCTGGCCGAGATTGGGGCTGACATTGTCGATCTGCGACAACGCCACGCCGGCGATCCCGGCGATGCCCGAGCCAAGGCCGAAGGTCAGCGCATCGACCCGCGAGGTGGCGATCCCCATCGATGCCGCCATGCGACGGTTCTGCGTCACCGCGCGCATCTCCAGGCCGAGCGCGGTGTAGCGCAGCATGGCGAGCAGAATCACGAACACGGCCATCGTGAAGCAGAGGATCCACAGCCGGTTATAGGTGATCGTAATCTGTCCGAGCTCGAACGCGCCGCTCATCCAGGAGGGGTTGCCGACTTCGCGGTTGGTGGGGCCGAAGGCGCTACGCACTGCCTGTTGCAGCACCAGCGAGAGGCCCCAGGTCGCCAGCAGCGTTTCCAGAGGGCGGCCGTAGAGGAAGCGAATGATCGTTCGTTCGATCACGACCCCGATCGCACCGGCGACGATGAAGGCCAGCGGCACCGCGATCACAAGCGAATAGTCGAACAGGCCCGGATAGCTGGTGCGGATCGCTTCCTGCACCACGAAGGTGGTGTAGGCACCGATCATCACCATCTCGCCATGGGCCATGTTGATGACGCCCATCACGCCGAAGGTGATGGCAAGACCGATCGCGGCGAGCAGCAGCACCGAGCCGAGCGAGACGCCATACCAGGCATTTTGCACGGCCGACCACATCGCGAGATTGCTCTGAATGGCCGAAGTCGCATTGGCCGCGGCACGCGCGATCGCCGGCGGCTGTTCTCCGGTCAGGCCGGTCAGCAGCGCCAGCGCTTCCTGGTCGCCACGCGCCTTGATGGTGGCGATGGCTTCGAGCTTTTCGGCATCGGTGGCATCAGGCTTGAAAAGCAGGATCGCGGCGCGCGCTTCGGTAAAGGCCAGCTTCGCGGCCTTGTTGGTTTCCTTTTGCAGCGCGCCGTCGACGACAGGCAGCATCGTCTCGTCATGGGTCTTGAAAACCGACTGCGCGGCCGCGACCCGCTTGACGGGATCGGGCGACAGCAGGGTCAGGCCGCCGAGGGCGGCCTCGACGCTGCGGCGCAGGCGGTTGTTGAGGCGCACGGCGGCCGCATTGTCCGGCAGCTTGTCGACCGCCGCGCCGGTTGCGGCGTCGATGATCTTGCCGTCCGCTTGCGTGACATAGACGCTCTTGGTGTCGGGATCGGCCGACAGCCGGCCATCCTGGAGCGCGCTGATGATAGGAAAGGCGAGCGGATTGCCCGATGTCGCAACGACACCGATGGCCTCTTCGGTGTCCGAGAACTCGTCATTGGCGAATTTGGCGACCGCATCCTCGAATGGCCCGGCGAACGCCGGCAAGGCGAGGGTGGCGATCAAAAGGACGGAGAGGACAAGCGCGCGAACACGGTCAAAAACATTGGCTACCACTGGACGACCCCGGCAGAATCAGTGGGAAGGCGGCGACATCGCCGCCCTCCAGGTCTCGTGGATTAATTTCCTTAGTCTAGCACGATCGCGCGGCAAACGCCTCGCGTTTGCCGCCATTTTGACGATCATGCTGCCGTTTTCAGGAGCCCTGACCGCCGCACTTGTTGGTCTTGGTGTTGTAGTTGCCGCACTTCTTGCCGACCCAGTCGCCGATCAGGTCCTTGGAATCCGGCAGCTCCTTCGACCAGGCGTCGCCGGCAACCAGACCGGGTGTTTTCCACACCACGTCGAACTGGCCATTGGCTTTGATTTCGCCAATGAACACCGGCTTGGTGATGTGGTGGTTCGGCAGCAACTTCGAGATGCCGCCGGTCAGGTTCGGCGTCTCTGTGCCGGGCAACGCGTCGATCACCTTGTCTGCATCGACCGACTTCGCCTTTTCGACCGCCTTCACCCACATGTTGAAGCCGATATAGGTCGCTTCCATCGGATCGTTGGTCGTGCGCTTCGGGTTCTTGGTGTAGGCCTGCCAGTCCTTGATGAACTTCTCGTTCGCCGGCGTCTTGATCGACTCGAAGTAGTTCCAGGCCGCGAGATGGCCGAGCAGCGGCTTGGTGTCGATGCCGGCGAGTTCCTCTTCACCGACCGAGAACGCGACCACCGGAATGTCGGTCGCCTTGATGCCCTGGTTGCCGAGCTCCTTGTAGAACGGAACGTTGGCGTCGCCGTTGATGGTGGAAACCACCGCGGTCTTCTTGCCGGCCGAGCCGAACTTCTTGATGTCGGCCACGATGGTCTGCCAGTCGCTATGACCGAACGGGGTATAATTGATCATGATGTCGTCCTGGGCGACACCCTTCGACTTCAGATAGGCTTCGAGGATCTTGTTGGTGGTGCGCGGATAGACGTAGTCGGTGCCGGCCAGCACCCAGCGCTTTACCTTCTCGTCTTTCATCAGGTAGTCGACCGCAGGGATCGCCTGCTGGTTCGGCGCGGCTCCGGTGTAGAACACGTTGCGCTCGCTCTCCTCACCCTCGTACTGCACCGGGTAGAACAGGATGTTGTTCAGCTCCTTGAAGACCGGGAGCACGGATTTGCGCGAGACCGAAGTCCAGCAGCCGAACACCACGGCGACCTTGTCCTTGGTGATCAGCTCGCGGGCTTTCTCCGCGAACAGGGGCCAGTTCGACGCGGGATCGACGACGACAGCCTCCAGCTTCTTGCCAAGCACGCCGCCCTTCTTGTTCTGCTCATCGATCATGAACAGGACCGTATCCTTTAGCGTGGTCTCGCTGATTGCCATGGTGCCCGACAGCGAGTGAAGGACGCCGATCTTGATGGTGTCGTCAGCTGCTTTCGCGGTCGAGAACGCGGCCAAGCCCAAAACCAGCCCGGCGGTCGCCGCGAGCCAGCGGCGGCGGCTCAGCGCCGTTATGTCGTGAGTGAATTGTGTAAGCATGAAATGTCTCTCCCTGACGCAGGCATGAAACGCTAGGAAACGGCCCCACGGCCGCCTGCGTTAACAGAATCGCAAGAACCATGCCACGGTGCTTCAAGGGTATAACTGCATGGCTTTGTTGAAGAATTCGGCGTAGCCGGCCAGCAAGATCTGAATAATGCCCGATATTTAGGCTAAAAAAATGTATGCCTCGCTTGCAAAATGTCTAATTCTTAAGCAAATACAGCGAGGGCCTAGACCACTGGCACAAATTTTTGGCACCTCCTCCCCAGAATTGGACGCGCCATCGGGCCGCACATTAAGCCTTTGCGCCGGTTTTTGACCGCCCGAGGGATGAGTTCCACAATTCACCTTGAAAGCGCCGTGTTCGTGTTCCATATGTGCTGGACGACCCCGGATTCATCGGGTCACTGCGAGCCGCGTGTTCTGAGCCCGTCCAACGGTTTCTGGCTTGCCCCTTCAGCTAACCAAAACCGACGCCCCAAACACGCGGGTGTCCCAGACACCTCCTCGCGCGCGCCTGGCTAGCATTGTCGGGCGCCTGCCTTTCACAATGGAAAGTACCCACCTTTTGACCTCCTTTCAGGATTTCGGCCTCGCCGATCCCATCTCGCGTGCGCTCAAAGAAGAGAATTATCTAACGCCCACGCCCATCCAGGCTCAAACCATCCCCCTCGCACTCACCGGCCGTGACGTGGTCGGCATTGCCCAGACCGGTACCGGCAAGACCGCGGCGTTCGCGCTGCCGATCCTGCACCGCATTCTGGAAAATCGCATCAAGCCGCAGCCCAAGAACTGCCGCGTGCTCGTTCTCAGCCCCACCCGTGAATTGTCGGGGCAGATTCTTGACAGTTTCAACGCCTATGGCCGCCATATTCGCCTGACCTCGGCGCTGGCGATCGGTGGCGTTCCGATGGGACGCCAGGTCCGCTCGATCATGCCGGGCGTCGAAGTCTTGGTGGCCACGCCGGGCCGCCTGCTCGATCTCGTGCAAAGCAACGGGCTGAAGCTCGGACAGGTCGAGTTCCTCGTGCTCGACGAGGCCGACCGCATGCTCGACATGGGCTTCATCAACGACATCCGCAAAATCGTCGGCAAATTGCCGGTCCGGCGGCAGACGTTGTTCTTTTCGGCGACGATGCCGAAGGATATCGCCGAACTCGCCGAAGCGATGCTGCGTGACCCGGCGCGGGTGGCGGTGACGCCGGTCGCCTCGACGGTCGAGCGCATCACCCAGCGCATCATCCAGGTCGATCACTCGGCCAAGCCCGCTCTGCTGGCGCAGCTGTTGAAGCAGGAGCAGGTCAGCCGCGCGCTGATCTTTACCCGCACCAAGCATGGCGCCGACAAGGTGGTGAAGGGCCTCGCAAGGGCCGGCATCACCGCCGACGCCATTCACGGCAACAAGTCGCAAAATCACCGCGAGCGGGTGCTGGCGGCATTCCGCGCCGGCGAGATCCTCACGCTGGTCGCCACCGACATTGCCGCCCGCGGCATTGACGTCGACGGCATCAGCCATGTGGTGAATTTCGATCTTCCCAACGTACCCGAGACCTACGTCCATCGCATCGGCCGCACCGCGCGCGCCGGCGCCGAAGGCGTCGCGATCTCGCTCGTCGCGGGGGGCGAGGAGATGGCGTATCTGCGCGACATCGAGAAATTGATCCGCATCGCGCTGCCGAGGGAAGACCGCCGCACGCCCGGTCATCGCGATGCCGTGCCGGCGCCGGCGCAAAATCGTGGCGGGCGATCTGCA
>Ga0185299_10000441_pt1 | contig 112812 bp, 100 predicted proteins | sample PaiPotPPA55metaG_FD_128002 | JGI IMG/M metagenome (GOLD analysis project Ga0185299, IMG submission 128002) | Iron sulfur acid spring bacterial and archeal communities from Banff, Canada, to study Microbial Dark Matter (Phase II) - Paint Pots PPA... ... | reverse complement strand
TAGATCTTCTGTGATTTTCGGTACTCCACAATTCTTCTGGCTATGCCGGCCGAATCGAGGAACACTTGAGCGTTGAAAGCGGATTCCTGCGGTTTTCTTTTGGGTTTAACGGTACTTGAAGTGCTGATCTTGCGCATAATACTACCTATCTGTGTCTATCATAATCACAGCGCTAAAGGCAAGATCGGCGGGAGGTTCGAATTTTGAATGCCGACAGCGCTCCAAAATGAGTACTACTACTTCTTTGAAAGCTCGCTCTTGAAATGACTCTCAACTTCTTCATGACTCAGCGGATTTTTTGTTTTCGTCAATATGATCGAATAGACGACTTCATTCCCAGCAACCTGCGCGGTGATAAATGCCCCGCCTTTCGGCAGTTCTTGGTAGATGAATTTAACTTTTCTGCCGTCTTCGAGCGTCTTGACCCATTCTCCGTCGGGCATGCTCGAAGCTCCTCGGGCGAGGTCCATGGCTAGTACTCACGCCGAGCGGTTAGACTGGCTTCGTTAATTGCGGTCCGACGCCTTTGACTGTGACGGTAACGTCAACATGAGCGCCTTTTTTGAGCCTTACGTCATCGCCGTGTTCGTCCGTCAAAGTATTTTCAATTCGGAGATTTCGATATCGTTGATCGGTTCCGTCAACTGCAATCTGCGCCTTTTCCGGTTGGCTCGTGTGTGGAGACGGAATTATCTTCTTTACAGTTCCGGGCATGGTCGTACTTGGCTGTTCTGGAATTCGTGAAGTATCCAGATTCAATTCCGCTATTTTCGCGGATCTAGCCATGCGCGGCCTTGCCATTTCCTTCGTGACGCTGGCACGCGTCACGTCATCAGATCGTTTCCTACTTTTCTTATGCGGCATGCTCCCATCTTGACTTCGAGCTGGAAGCAATGCAGTCCCATTTTGCACACTTGCGAGAAAATCGACTGATTCCTGTCGATAACATTACCTTCGGATTCGGCAAGATTAAGGGTCGAATTCATCGCAAATGGCCGCATCACTTTTCTATACATAGAACTACCATTGTGAAGAATGACCAAAATCCGCCTCAATAACCCACGGCCATGAGCCATCGTAGACCGCTTGTCCGCGGTAATTCCGAGTAGTTTACTGTGCACCGGATTTCGTTCCGTTGCTGCTGCACGCCGCTTCCAATACAGCTCCGAACATCGGCTCTGTTAGCCACAATGCGAACTGTCCTAGAGAGCAGACAGATAACCGGATAGGGCTGCGTGTAGCGTGGAATTGGAAATGGTAAGGGCATTATCTTGGTATTTTCCATCACGCTTTTGCGTCGATTCGCTCCCTCTCCAAAAGGCTTGGAAAGCTAAGCGCCCGTCCTCGGTATTTCCGAGCAGTCTGCGGCACAAATGTGTCTCGAATTGAACAGATATCCATGTTCGTCCCTTTTATGTTGGTGCTTTCGGAGGAAGTAAGGCGACTCAACAGCTTCCTCTAACAAAAGGAGAATGACATGGCAGAGCCGAGAGCAGCAAGATACACAGATATCGTTCCCGCGAAGAAGACGGTGATAGGCAGTAAAGTCGTCAACGCACAAAATGAGGACCTCGGAAAAATCGAGGACGTCGTCCTCGACGCTGGAGCCGGTCGGATCGCTTACGCGGTCTTATCCTTTGGAGGCTTTCTTGGGATGGGTGACAAGTATTTTGCCATTCCGTGGAACGCGTTCCACTTTAATCTGAAGGAAAATCGCGCCGTCCTGAACGTTGACAAGAAGCTGCTGGAAAATGCTCCGGGTTTCGATAAGGAGAGCTGGCCAAACTTTGCCGATTCGACCTGGGGAACCAGAATTTACAAGCATTATGGCTACACCCCTTACTGGGAAGAAGGGTCCGGCACAACGGGCACGGCGAAAGACCGTTTCTAGCTAAGAGGAACGGGCCGCCCGAGGAGACGATCGAAAAAGTTTCACTTTTGGGCTCTGTGACTTTCCTGCGCCCGCCGAAGGCCCTGCACTCAATCACCTGGCCGGAGCATTGCGTGTCTAGGCGGCAGGTGTAGATTTTCGGCTCTCACTCGCGTCTAACAGGAGGTTTGTATGAAAGGTCCAATCATGGCGGCTTTGGTGGTCTCGTGCGTGCTCGCGTTCGCGCAAGGCGCCCAGGCCCAGGAGGCCCCCAAAGAGCACAGCATGACCGGATGTTTGAAGAATGGCAGTGAACCCAACTCGTACATGATCACCGATGTCGAGGGAAAGGGACCGAAGACGATCGGGATCGTGTCATCGACTGCCGACTTAGCGCCCCATGTCGGTCACAAGATCGAGATCACCGGCACGGCCGTCTCCACTATGAAGGCGGCGAAGGACAAGAACGTACCGAAGGCAGACCACTATATGAAGGTGACTGCGATCAAAATGATCTCGGAAACCTGCCCATAGTGGCTTGAAGCTTCCGGACTCACCTCCACTTGTCCGAACCCGGAGCGATAAGCTGCTGATGGTTTCCCCTAACGTGAGAATTTGACTTAGCGTCAACCGGGGGAACGACGGAGTTTTCGGTGACTGGAACTCCGCCGTTCTCTCGCTTCGTAATTTGTTGCTGTTTAGAGCGTTCCGACAATGTGCCCCTGAAGTCGTCCGAGTACAAACGACCACCCATCGTGCCGAGCAGATTAGAAATTTCTTGTCGAAGCCGTGAAACCTACAACTTTCGCGCCACGGAAAAAGCAAACAAAACGCGAATGTGTCTCGATTTGGACAGATATCCCTTTTCGTCTCTTTTATGATGCTGCCTACGGAGGAAGTAAAGGGATTCAACCCATTTCCTCTGACAAGTGAGGTAGAGACATGGAAACCATACTGATCGTTCTATTGGTGTTGTTTTTGCTCGGTGGTGGGGGCTGGGGATACTCTCGTTGGCGCAGGAACTAGCGTCTCCCGGGCGTCAAGAGGACAGACGCGATCGCGAGTGAGTGACTCGTAACCTTGCTCGCGCAGCGCGAGATCTTCGGAGCACGCAGTTTGCGGCGCGCAGTGGCGCCGAAGAGCGCGTAGCCAAGCGCCGGAATTCAAGTCTTTTCAAAGGAGGAACAAGATGAAGCCCAGTACTAAGGATGAGATTGAGGGCAAGGCTCACGAAGTGAAGGGTAAGGTTAAGGAAAAGGCAGGACAACTGACGAACAATCCCGACTTGGAAGCCGAAGGCCAGGACGAAAAGGTAGGCGGAAAAGTCCAAAAGAAAATCGGCCAGGTGGAAAAAGTTCTCGGAAAATAGTGTGGACAGTCCCGCTTGGCGCGGGTGAGAACCATTTCAGATTCAGGAACGTTACGGAATTGCGAAGGAAGCTGCGGAGAAGCAGGTTGACGAATTTACTCGTTCTTACGATTTAGGTGAGCCACCAAGAACGAAGGCTAAGTCCTCCTGAGGTTATTCCGTAATAGCAATAGGCCTGTCTGAGGCGCGCAAGAAAGAGGCTAAGGTCCCGCAAAAAAGATCTTAACGCAGTCAGAGAGGTGTACGCATGTTTGGATATGGAATCGTCGGCACGATCTTGATCGTTTGCTTGATAATTTGGCTGGTAAGAAGGGCTTGAAATCGAGTCAATATTCGTCTCACGTTGCTATGGTTCATACCGCGCTACGGCAACTACATCGGTTGAATCCGCTGGAGGAGATGGCTATGCGTATGAAAAGGATATTCGCCTGCGCGATAAGCGCATCGTTGCTGCTGGCAGTCACGAGCCGGGCAGACGACAAAGAGAAGGACGAGGATCGGTTGAAGAACGCCGGCACGGTGCTGACAGAGATTCTGAATATTCCAGACGACATTCCTCAGGATCTCCTCGATAAAGCCGACTGCGTGGTGGTTTTTCCATCGGTCCTCAAAGCCGCGTTTGTGGTCGGCGCAAGTTATGGCCGTGGCGCGATGACGTGCCGTAGGGGCGAAAACTTCAACGGCCGCTGGGGCGCGCCCTCAATGATGGCCCTTGAAGGTGGCAGCGTAGGCTTTCAGATCGGCGGTGAAGCGACTGACTTTGTCCTTCTTGTGATGAATGACCGCGGCGCGAATGGAATCTTGAGCAGCAAGGTGAAGCTCGGAGGAGATGCGTCGGTAGCAGCAGGACCAGTTGGTCGTAGCGCGTCGGCAGAAACCGACGTCTCGATACGTGCTGAAATCTTGAGCTATTCAAGAGCGCGGGGCCTATTTGCGGGTATCTCGCTGGAGGGTTCGACAATTCGACCCGATAATGACGCAAACGAGAGGATCTACGGGGAGAAAATCTCGGCGAAGGACATTGTAATTGCTCACGAGACGCATGTGCCTCCCGCAGCGGAAGGCCTTATCGCGACGCTTAACCGAAAGACCCCACGGCACAAATCGTCATAACTTCTGGAGAGTAGTGGGCGGGAGCGTTCCAAAACCTTTGCCCCAGTTTTGGAACACCCTGGGATGAATCGACTAGGTGCTGGGCGAGACTCAAATGCTTTACATTGACGTTTGTGCCGCCATTTATGTCTGATCCGAAAGATAGCAAGGCGAGGACAGTATAAAGACGCGCTTGTTGCCCCCAATTGCTGTAACAACCGTACTGTGCCAGCAGCTTGGAGGTTTAGCGCATGACTAAGACGACGCCTGAGGAATCCGCCCGAAATCCTACGCAGCAAAACATTGAAGCGATCGCAAAGTTGGAAGAAGAAGCTTTGGACCGTCGGACAGCCGCTGAGCACGCAAGCGATGCGATTGTTAAGTCTATCGGCAGCACGCCGTTCCTCTTACTGCATGTTGTCTTAGTTGGGATTTGGAGCTCTGTAAATCTCAACCTTATCGCCGGTGTCAAAGCGTTCGATCCTTTTCCATTCGGCATTCTGGCGCTTTTGCTTGCCGCAGAAAGCGTTTTCCTAACAATCTTTGTGCTCATCAGCCAGAACCGAATGGCTCGCGAAGCGGAGCGGCGCTCTCATCTTGATCTGCAAGTCGGCATGCTCGCCGAGCAAGAACTCACCGTAATGCTCCAAATGCTGCAAAAGCTGTGCCAACACGCGGGCGTTGACGTGAAATCCTCCACGCAAAAGGTTCAAGGATTCAGTGAAACCACGGATGTACAAAAGCTGGCGAGTGAGCTGAAAGATAAGCTGCCAGACCAAAGCTAGATTGTGGAACAAATCGTCAGCGTCAACCGCATACTTCGCGATAATCAGGACTTCTCAGGGCATTGATCGCTGCTGTTACACCGTTTACCCGATAGCTCCGATTAATCAGGCATTAGTAACGTGCAAGACCCGGTCCACTAGTCGCACCAAAGTGCGATCGAAACCATCTGTTGACCAACAGGAGATCATCATGCCCAAAAACGCGCATCAGGAAGCAGCTCAGCATCACGAAAATGCCGCCAAGTCGCATCGTACTGCGGCTGAGCATCACGGAAAAGGCGACCACGGGGCAGGAAAGAAACACTCGGCGACGGCCCATGAGCATTCCGGGAAGGCGCACGAATCTTCGAAGGCGGCTCACCAAAAGTCTCAACAACAGAAATAGTAATCGACAACGTGAAAAGCGAGCATGTGGGCCGTTTCGTTCGCCCGCATGCCGTTTCAGCTTAATTAGCGCCGAAGTGTGCTAAACCGGACTGGGTTGCTTCATGCAAAGCACGAGCATTGGGTGTGAAACGATTCAGGTTGATGATTTGACCGAGATCAGTCGGGGAAACGGTGAAAATTACAAGTTAAAAGCAAAGGTTCTTTGCTTCTGCGGCGAGGTCGGGTCGTGGAAACTCCGCAAGTTCGCGGACTCCACCATCGCTACGCACGCGTCGCCGCCTGAAGGAGCACAACTCTTCGCACACGCTTGACCGGAACGTGTCGTTCGCTTGCTCTGTTTGCGTTGTTGCATACAGTCACTGAACGGATTCGCGCCGAATCCATGAAGCTCGAGGCTATCGGAGAAACTCCGACGACGCCAAACGCGTACGAATGAGGTTTTGGTACGGACAGGAGGGATTCATTGTGGATTAGCAACGACCCACGCCTCACTTTCGATCTCGCGGCGGTAGAAAAGCTTCGGCCGCTGGGCTGAGTCAGGTTCGTGTGTAATACCTCTGGTTTCGCCGCCAAATGAGAGGGAACGACCCGCACTGCGAGCTTGTTTCAATTCTTCAACCTGAACCTGCGGCACTCGCAAGATTGCGTAGTCGAGCCATTCGCGGACAACCACCTGGCCATCCTTCGGCTCGAAGTCTGCCAGGCCCTTTTCGAGGCCTTCCACGATGAGGGCGTAAGTCAATATCCCGTGACCAATTCTGGAGACTTCTTGCGCGGCCTGAAAGCTTTGCGAAGCGGTCAACACATACATGCCCTTTTCGTACGCCAATTGCGCCAAGCCCTTAGAGTTCATGAGCCCGCGGCGCATTTCTTCGGCTTCGAGCGCCTGACCCGAATTGCAAGCGTCAATCACGAGTAACAGGGCGACAGATCGAGAATTTCCACCGCTTTCTCTAATTCCTGGTGCGAGATGCTATGCTCCAAGATGGTGGCAACATCTACTTCACACCCAGAGGATTTTCGGGACCAGCTCGCGCTCGCTGGTGACGCCATAGAGATAGCCGATCAGCAGGATGCGCAACAGGAGTTCCGGATCGATCGAGGGTCGGCCCGTATCGCTATAGGAGTCCTTCAGCTTCTCACGAACGAAATCGAAGCGGATGTGCCGGTCAATGAGACGCAGTAGGTGGTTTTCAGGAACCTGATCTTCAATGCGAAACACGGGGCTCTGGACCGGAACCGCCACATCGCACTGCATGCTGAATCTCTGGAGACATGGAGCTAAGCGGCAGGACGAAAGAGTTCAATTCGAAACGGGACGATGAGTGCGTTCGGTACGTTGCAGGCCCCCGCAACCAAAATCTCTTTCCTTCCAGAAACTTCCGCGAATCCCGCAACCAAATTCTCACAGCTGCTGTCCGGAGTACCGCGGTTAGAGACGGCGTAGAAATTGAGACACACGCCAGCCAGCTGGCAATCCTGTCGAAGGAAAATGAGCGGATCACAATTTCCCATTTTCAATCAACGAATGTAGTTGATCCCAAGTGACTGAGGTCCCTCGCAGAGGTGTCTTTCGCATTCGCCGACGAGCACTACACATTCGCTTGATCGACCTCGGTTAGACCGAAGTCGCATACTTCCAGGTGTAGTGTTTAGTCTCGATTAATGGAGATGGACTTTCCTGCGCAGTGCCCAAAAGCATGCGCGTCCCCTGTGCCAAAACTGTGCCAGAATCCGATGTTTTCACGCCATTGGGGTTAGCTTTGAGCGAAAATCAGATTCCCCGATTTCTTGGAAACGTGAGTAGTTAGAAGTGACGGATGGACCTGTTGGAGTCGAGTTGCGTGCGCCCAAGACAGGCGTTCTAAGAAACTAGCTGGCGATGGGTCTCTAAATTATGATGAATCTCGCTGGAAGAGTATTTTCTTCTTCAAGGGAATCCTGGATCCGAGATCAGAGGCGGTGATATGTACGGGTCACATCTGTCGAATTGTTTGGGTCTAGCAACTAGCGAGCTGATACTTGCCAGGTCCTAACGAAATGAGTTCCTACTCGTGCGCATTGTCGGAAGGGCTAATTTGGGGTCCAACTCTGGGTCCAACTTGCCCGTTCTTTGGAGGCCAATTCCGGGGTTAAACGGTGCCGAATCAACGGTTGGTGTGTGAAATTTAACAGCCGAATGCTCTACCGTTGAGCTACCGGGGATCCGTACAAGACATTTGTTTGCATTCTAATCCAGCAAGGAAAATAACGCCACCTCGGGTGCTGATCCATCTTGGGTCCAACATCATGATTTTGAGAATTGGATCTCTTAGGCTGAAGGGCATGGGCAGACCACGAATTCGACCAGGGGTTCGCTTTGACGGTGCCAGGCAGCCACGAGCAGAACTTTGTGGCCGGAGGGATACTGAAGTATGTAGTAGACATTGGCCGCGCCATCGATTTCAAAAAAACCAGGGCGGCGGGAGTCTGGTCGTTGTGACAAACCTGCGTTGAGCAGAAGACGCAGTTCGGCAAGCTGCTCCGGTGTATGTTTCCGGAGGTCTTCAATCACTCGCAGTAGCGGGTCAGCCATTTTCCTTTTGTTTAATCCCCCGCTGGCAGCATCTCTCCGTCACAGTCGTTGGCCAGCGCCAGCTACTTCGTTCTTCGGCAATCGCTCCGACTCGCGCGGGGCGTGCATATCTTTCTGGCCGTTGATTCTTCGGTCAGCACCTTTGATCCGCCGCTTCGCCCACGAAATAAGGGAAACGTTATCCGCCGCTCCGATCTTTTCCCGCATCTTGCGCATCACGAGACGGAACCTCAATAGGTCCATCCGAAGTTCGTTATAGACCTGCCCGTCCGTTTGTCCAGCAGCGTGAGCCCGCAATACGATTGCCTCTTTGCTGGTCAACGATGGGTCCAACCGGAAAGCTGAAGTGCGATGGATGCTAATTGGTTTGGATTTGGACCCGTGCTTCATTGGTTCACCGAGCCCGTGTTGCTACCGTCCCGCCGCTTTATGGCAGAGCTCCGCAGTTTGTCCCCCATTGCTCGGGTTCTGCCTGCGCGTGCTCGCTTTCATCGAGTACAACGCCGCGTCTGCCGCGCCCAGGAGGGAATCTACTTTCTCGCCATCTTTGGGATAAATAGCAACGCCGACGCTGACCGACAGCTTTGGCTCCTTGCCATCATTCGCAAGACTGTCGCAAATACGCCGAGCTACTAAGTTGGCCTCCACTTGCCCTGTCTCGGGCAGCACTAGTGCGAACTCATCTCCGCCGAAACGCGCCGGGGTATCAATCTTCCGGCTACAAATGCACAAAACATCGGCTAGTCGGCAAAGCGCTTGACTGCCGACTAAGTGGCCGAAACGATCGTTGATCTTCTTTAACCCGTCCAGATCAAGAAATAGCAATGCGAACTCACGAGCGGTGCGTTCTGTGCGATTGATCTCAAGGTCAACGGTTTCCACCAGATGGCGGTAGTTGGCGAGTCCGGTCAGAGGATCGGTAGCTGCTTGTTGACGCAAGTGATCCTCGAGTTTGCGCTGCTGGGTGACGTCCTCGACGATGATCTCGTAACTGTCCGTCTCGCCCTCATTGGCGGCCTTGCGTCCGCTGAGCCGAACTCTGAGGGTTGTCCCATTCTTCCGCTTCCATTCAATTTCCAGCGGATCGGCACTATCCAGTTCGACGGACTGGCCCAATAAGTGCGCTCGTTTGGAGGGGTCGCAAAGGATACCAGCTGCGAGGTTCACGCCCAGGAGTTCCGCGCGGGATGGATAACCGAGCATCGTCACCAACGCCTGATTGACATCCAGGAAATTTCCTTTGGTGTTGCAGCGACACATTCCATAGTTCAGGTTTCCTACGAGAGCGCGGTAGCGTGCCTCCGAATGGCGCAGCTTCTTTTCTGTTTGATCACGCTCTTCGCGCAGATTGTTCTCATTGAGGGCTCGACGAATGGCAACTGGGAGATGCCCCACGTGATCCATTCCAACGCAATCGGCGGCGCCTTCCGTGATGAGTTCCGCCACGGTTTCCGGTTGCATTGTGTCGGTCAGGAAAATGCAGGGGATCTGCCTATCCCGCGGACGCAAGATTTCCAGCGCCTGCGGTCCTTGCCAGTTCGGGGGTGGGTATTCAGCTAGCACCACGTCATAGTATTTTGAGTTCAGGCGTCCAGCAAACTGCTCCGGAGTTAGAACTATGTCTACACTGACCTTGAAATGCGCCCGCCTGAGCTCCACCATGCAACTCTCTACTTCCGCAGCATCACTATGAACAAACAGGATGCGCAAGGGGAGCCTTCTGCCAGCCGGTCCGTTCAAGACCAAGGGCTGGTCGGCTCGCTTGACGCGATCTCGTAAGGTTGAAGGCATTGAAGTCCACCAGATTCACGGGAGCCAGCCCTTTCGCGAACTGCTCCCATTAAACTGGTTCAGAAGTATTCAATGACGCCATATTGAAACAGGCCAGAGGAATGAATCTGTTCAAAACAGCACACCATGCATCCAAGTGTTAGCTGATTGGATGAGTTCTTGCTTCAGAGGGAAGACAGAATTAACTGCAAGGGGAACTCGAAGCATCTCGCTCCCCGTTTCTCAAAAGGTATCAAAAAGCTAAAGCGGCACGCGTGCTCGGAATTGGGGAAGACGGATTCCGCCGCGACCAGAGTCCGACGCGGGGTTCGCCCAGGTGGCACTGATGAGACGCAAAAAGGTTGGCACAGGACTCAGTACATTCCCCCCATGCCGCCGCCATGGCCCGCGCCTGCCGCGACCCTTGTTTCCTCTTCCTTGATGTCGGCGACTAGGACTTCGGTGGTCAGCATCAGCGCGGCAATTGACGCGGCGTTCTGCAACGCCAAGCGAGTGACCTTGGCAGGGTCGATCACGCCAGCCTTGACCAAGTCGGTGTATTCGCCCGACTCAGCGTTGAACCCTAAATTCTCATCCTTTGAATCGCGGACGCGGCCGACCACGACAGCGCCTTCGTGGCCCGCGTTCTGGGCAATCTGGCGCGTTGGCTCCTCCAGCGCGCGCCTCACGATGTTCACGCCGATCGCTTCATCGTCGTGGGCCTTGAGCTTTTCTAAAGCCGGCAGGCAGCGCAGAAGAGCGGTGCCGCCGCCAGGAACAATCCCTTCCTCGACCGCAGCGCGGGTGGCGTGCATGGCGTCCTCGACGCGAGCCTTCTTCTCTTTCAGCTCGGTCTCGGTTGCCGCTCCCACTTTAATTACTGCGACGCCGCCGACGAGTTTCGCCAGTCTCTCCTGGAGCTTCTCGCGGTCGTAGTCGGAGGTGGTGTCTTCGATTTGCGCGCGAATCTGCTTCACGCGCCCTTCAATCTCGGAGGGCTTGCCGGCGCCTTCGACGATCGTGGTGTTGTCCTTGTCGATGGTGACTTTCTTCGCGCGGCCGAGGTCTTCGAGCTTCACGTTCTCGAGCTTGATGCCGAGATCTTCCGTGATGGCTTTGCCGCCGGCGAGGGTGGCGATGTCCTCGAGCATGGCCTTGCGACGATCGCCGAAGCCGGGAGCCTTCACCGCAGCGCACTGCAGTGTGCCGCGGAGCTTGTTCACGACGAGAGTTGCGAGCGCTTCTCCCTCAACGTCCTCGGCGATAATCAAGAGAGGCTTGCCCATCTTGGCGGTCTGCTCGAGCAGGGGAAGCAGGTCCTTCATCGAGCTGATTTTCTTCTCGTGGATCAGGATGTAGACGTCCTCCAACAAGCACTCCATCCGCTCAGGGTCGGTGATGAAGTAGGGCGAAAGGTAGCCGCGGTCGAACTGCATTCCTTCGACCACTTCGAGCGTCGTCTCCATCGTCTTGGATTCCTCAACGGTAATAACGCCATCTTTGCCGACCTTTTTCATCGCCTCGGCAATGATGCTGCCGACTTGCTTGTCGGTGTTAGCGCTGATAGTGCCCACCTGCGCGATCATGTCGCCCTTCACCTCGCGGGATAGCTTCTTAATCTCTTCCACGGCGACTTCGACGGCCTTATCAATGCCGCGCTTGAGCGCCATTGGGCTTGCACCTGCGGCAACCGTCCGTACGCCTTCGCGGAAGATGACCTGAGCCAGAACGGTTGCGGTGGTGGTGCCGTCGCCGGCAACGTCGGAGGTTTTCGACGCGACTTCGCGAACCATCTGCGCGCCCATGTTCTCGAGCGGGTCCTGCAATTCGATCTCCTTCGCTACGGTGACGCCGTCCTTAGTGATGATGGGCGCCCCGAACTTTTTCTCAATCACCGCGTTGCGCCCTTTTGGGCCCAGCGTGATCTTCACGGCGTCCGCCAGTATGTCGACGCCGCGCAGAATCGCCTGACGCGAATTCTCACCAGCAACAATTTGCTTTGCCATTGGATTTCACCCTCCTGGGTGAATGGGTATTTGTGGCCGGTCCAAAACCGTTTGGGCCTGGCGAAACTATTTCTTGCCGGATGCTGCTTTGGTCATTCCGCTAATCTTCGCCAGGATTTCCTCCTCGCGGAGTATCAAGTACTCCTGGTCATCAATCCGGATGTCATTGCCGGTGTATTTGCCGAACAAAATCCGGTCGCCCACCTTCACATCGAGCGGTACCCGTTTGCCCTTTTCAATCTTGCCGGCTCCGACGGCCATCACTTCACCCTCTTGAGGTTTCTCTTTGGCCGTGTCGGGAATGATGATGCCACCCTTCGCGGTTTCTCTCTCTTCCAACCGCCTCACCAGGACACGGTCGTGTAAAGGAGTTACATTCACAGGCATTTCCTTAGCCTCCATTTAATTCATCCTAAAGATTCCAGAGTAAGATCGTAGCGGTCGAGAACGAGATTACGGACGAAAACTTTTCATGTTCTTCTGCCGCGCAATATCAAGGTCGTCGACTTCCTTTTTCTGGCGGTCGATTTCCTTTTGCGGCGCCTGTTCTTTCGCGAGATTTGCGGATTCGATGATAGCGGCCTCGGCCTGTGCGTTCAGCCGTTTTGAAAACACAGCGAGCCCGAAGGATTCCGGACCGGTCGAGTGGAAAAAGTTCACCGAGTTCTGTGAGTCATCCCATCGAGCGATCACTTTCGCCGGCGACGAGTACACATCGTTACTTGGGAAGTCGATCTCCGGATAAAGCCGGACACCGAGGCCGTATCGCGCGGAGATTGCCTTCACCATGTCCTCCTCGGTGAGACCTTCGACCGCTTTCTGATCGTAAACCACTACAATGCGGTACAGCGCCCCATTGTAGAAGTCTAATGTAATGTGCGAGATGGGCTCCATCCGGCCCGAGCTGTCGGATGTGTCGACCTGCCAATACGTGATTTCCTGGATGAGCACAGGACTCTGGGAGATTAGACTTGCCTGGTGCCCGTCCTGACCGACCTGCCTCGAAATTGCGGCCAGACTTGTTCCGAGAACAAATTTCCGGTACCGGGAAAGGTCCTGGCCAGAAATCACCGGCGTTGCAAGCAAAACGAGACCAAGAGAAATTACGGACTTGCGGATGAAATTCATTTGAGCGTCTCCTTGAAACGATTACGGGTCCAGTACGCTGCCACGCTGACCGCCCGGTTCCCAGCAGAGGCAATCGCTACTTCTCGAAGCACTCGTATTGCAACCAGAGCGGGATCTCGCTGAACCAGCGTTTATCGAGCTCCCGCTCCGGCACACGACGCAGAACCGCAAGCAATCCAACGACTACCTACGGGCAGATTCTTTCCTTGATTCGTTGCGCGGCGAATTCTTATCCAATACCGCAACCAGATGGCGGCCGGATTCTGGAACTCCGACTTTTGCGCCGATCACGATTTCTCTTGCCGTGAGTTTGCGGCCGTAGACATCTTGAGTGGCGTCATCGTCGGGGCGAAGCGTGGAACCCTCGAGTGAAATGCCGGCAAAAAGACCGCGGGTGCGCGAGTAGCTGAGAACTTCCGCTCTCATGTACGCATCCGTGTTCGCAGAAGCGTCGCGCCCCACGGGGCCTGCCGCCACCGAGGCATCGCCGCCCAATTTCACTTTGCTGCTGAGAATCGAATCCGCGCCTCTATCATTCATCACGAGCAGCACGAGGTCGGTGGCTTGTCCGCCGATCTGGAATCCAACGCTGCCGCCTTCTAGCGCAAACATGGCTGGAGAGCCCCACCGTCCCCTGAAATGCTCGCCGGTGCGGCAGACCATAGCGCCACGGCCATAGCTTGCTCCGACCACGAACGCCGCCTTCAGAACGGACGGAAACACAATTACGCACTCCGCTTTCTCCATTACCTCTTGAGGGATATTGTCGGGGATATTCATGATCTCTTGCATCACGACGCCACAATTTTCCAGTCGATTCTGTTCTTTATTCTGAGCGTAGAGCACCACCGTTAGAAGCATGAAACAGAGTGTGACGGTAACTTTACGAATCATCGCTGACCTCCATGATCAGAATTGCTGCTGCGGAAACTGAATCTTTCCGAAACCTTTGTGAAGGCGCTTCAAACCACGCCATTAGCTGAGGGAGGCTCGTGTTGTGCAATCACGTCTCGAGCGATCCCCAACGAAAACTTCCGTTACGCTTTTTGCTTCGCACCGGAAACAAGGAGAACAATTCCGGCAACCAGTGCCAAGCCTCCGAGTATGGGAGGAACGGGAATGTGTTCCTCAGTGTCTTTCGTCGCATGGATCGGCCCCACATCGAGGACTTTTTCGCGGTGGGTGTAATTGATGCCTTGATAAGCGAGAGCCAGCGCACCCAAGACCACCAGCAGAATCCCGGCCAAAGAAGCTGATTTCATATTTTTGGCTCCGCGATCAAAGTAAGACCACACAAATTGTCCAGAGTCCGTTGATCCCTTTTTCCTTCGTGCAGGTTTGAAGCTGAGGCTGTCAGGCTGAAGAGGGATCACCTAACTGCGTAACGACTCTGTGGCTCTCCCACACAACCGAATAGTAGTCTGGTTCGGCTACGCTATCTGTTCACTTGTGCACACATTCGCTTTCATTTTGCGGCAGTCGCTGCGAGAGCCGGAGCGGGGATCACCAGCTTCAACTGGTCGAGTGACAAGAGCACACCTTGCCACTGGGCCGTGTCTCTCTTTGTCTCGATCGGAGCGGAGAGGTCGGAATAGAAAAGCAAGATATCGGCACGAAGTGCAGGCGTGGTGAGATCAAACTTACGCACAGCCAATTGGGCCAGCAGCTTCGCGTAGGTGTCGTCGGTGAGCGAGTATTCCGCTGCCTTTGTCGCCTTGCCGCTATCCAGGTCACAATTCGGAACCTCGAGAGTGCCGGCGCGAACTTGCTCGAGATAAATGCGGTAGTGGTCGACGGTCGTATTGATGCTCTTGAAATACATATCTTCTGTTTGCGCAGTGGGATTGTTGAACGCCAGCGCCTTGAACGGGCCGATCTTCGGCATGAAGCGTAAGAGCGTTGAAAGCAAGCGGGTGCGGATTCCAGGTTTGGTGTAGTCCTTTCCCCAATCCTTCTCGTAGTCGGAGCGCGACAGCCGGTAGAGGAACTTTCGTTTCGAGAAATCCGGCGTTTCGCGCATCAGATCCTTCTTATGAGTTTGCAGCGCGACTTGAGTCATTTCCGGAATCATGCGGCTGACGGCGAACCGATAGGAACCGACTGCGAGATCCTCGTGCGCCAGCACGTCTTTCAACTCCACGCCGTACACAACCGGGAAAACTCTCTCCAGCAGCGGCTTTGACACTTGGAATCCGATGAAGTCGTGATATTGCTGCGACGCGTAACGATTCTTGGCGACCTGCACCATGTCGAATCCGAACTCCGTTTTCAAATGCGCGGTGCGATCCTGTGCGTATCGGACGGAGCTGCCGTACTTTGCGCGCAGCTTCGGATATTGGATCGCAACGGCCTGATTGACAGCAGGATGGCCGTCGATATCCGAGACGTAATGTGCTAGGGCGCCGAGTGCGAAGGCGTATTCGTCGGCATCCTGACTCTCAAGGAGCAATTCGCGAACGAAATCGCCGCTGCGAACGTAGTGCACCAAGTCGCTGAATTCCGCGCTGCCGAATGGGTAGTAGCCGAGATCCTGGATGACGGCGCCCCCATAAGCATAGGCATGGGCTTCTTTGAGCTGGTCGTCTGACAGATCCGGGAATCGTTTCAGCAACAGAGGCCGGATCTCATCGCTCCAGAGGAGGTCCACGATTTCCTCATGTGTTAGCACCGAATATGCAAACGAGCCACCGCCGGACATCAGCAGGACAAGAAGGAGTGCTAACGCGCGGATACTGTGAAGGCTCCAGCTTCCGGAAATCGCGGCCTCGGGTGACTGCACTTTAGCTCGGCTTTCTGAGTTCATTTACTAGCTTCCTGGCTTCTCTCATTCTTTCTTTGTAGTACGTCGAACTGATCACCACTTTCTTGTCTCCCACCTGCACGCGCTCTTTGATTCCTTCTTTCGACAAAAATAACGCCAACGCGATGTAGGTCTTGATTTCCTTCTCGAGAAACTGAACTGCCAGTCGTTTTGACTCATCCATTTTTCACCTCAGGGTTACCGCCAATGACGAAGCTTGAAAGCAAAGGAGGCCCGGCTTCCCGCCGGACCTCCCTTGCTGCTGGGCGCTCTTGCAAGCGCGGTGACGCACATGGAAAAGGATTTGATCATCTGCATCAACGACTCAACGCCCTAGATGCGGCCGAGTAGCAGGAGAACCAGGACGATGACAAGCACAAGTCCTACTCCTCCTGAAGGGGCATAGCCCCAATCGCGGCTGTGAGACCACCGGGGCAATACACCGAGAAGTGCCATCACCAACACCACGATCAATATCGTTCCGAGCATCGCATTCTCCTTTTCGCGGAGGCTATGGTTTTGCGGCTAACCGCTCAGCCATTTATCGCACTATAATATATCGACTTGTAAGATTAAAGAAGGGTCATCGTACGCAACTGCATACCATAGCCCATCTGCCCCCATAATGAAGTACACGTCCTCCCGGTAAAACCACGCCGGATAGGCAGCAGCATAGAACCAGTATCCGCCGTAAGAGTACTCCCGACGGCCATCGTAATAGCGGCCACCATGCTCTTGAAAGCGGGCATGATGTTCACGTCCAAACCTATTTTCGTTGTACTCGTGGCCGCGACTATCTTTCTGACCATTGTGGGCCCACTGCCCTTGTGCTTGCTCGTGCTGCTGACCCCTGGCTTGCTGCTGTTGTTCTTGTCTTGAGGATTTGGCTTGTTGTTGCTGCTGTTGTTTCTCTTGCTGTTGCCCTCTAGCTTGCTGTTGCTCTTGCTGTTTTGCAGCCTTGTCCTGCTGCTGTTGCTGACCCTTGGCTTGCTGCTGTTGTTTCTGTTGCTGCTCCTGCTGACCCTTCGCCTGCTGTTGCTGTTCCTGCCTTGAGGACTTGGCTTGTTGCTGCTGCTGTTTCTGCTGCTCCTGCTGACCCTTCGCTTGCTGTTGCTGTTCCTGCTTTGCGGGCTTGGCCTGTTGTTGCTGCTGTTTCTGCTGCTCCTGCTGACCCTTCGCTTGCTGCTGCTGTTCCTGCTTTGCGGGCTTGGCTTGCTCCTGCTGCTTTTCAGGCTTGGCCTCTTGCTGGTGATGCTCTTCCTGCGCGAACGCAGGAACAGTCACTCCGAGAATCAGGAACAGAGCCGTAGTGCTGATGACTCCAAATGCTTTCATGAATGTTGCCTCCATTACCGCGAATCCGTGCGCCAGACGTTAGTAGCCCGGCCCGGTTTGTTGTTAGCGTTCAACGACACGCTGCTCATCCCTCAGTTTCAGTCTACTCAAGCCCCAATTCGAACGTGTGAGAGCGAATGAAATAGTCCGAAAATGTTCAGAAGCCACAAGACAACGGCGATCACTACGACCGCGTTCAAGATGGACTTGATCTGTCCCTGCATTGGAATAAAGCTATTGACCAGCCAAAGCAGGACCCCGACCACGACCAGAACCATCAATATTTGAAGCAACGGCATTTCACTATCTCCTTCTCTTCGCAGGCAGAACTCCGGCCGGTCCAAGGCGTTGCACCTATTTCCATGTTGACCCAAGGACTGCTAATGCCGGCTGAAGTGGGAAGGATCCTGCGATCTCCGGTGCAGTTCCGGGGGGAAGGGGTTGGACGTGTTTTCGCCTTGGTCCGCTTGCTTCACCCACCGGTCAATATCATAGAGGGTGCGACGGCAGGTATCTGTTCACTTGAGCACACATTCGTTCTTCCTTGCGCATTTTGGGCCGCGTGCTACCATATGAAATAGGCAGGAAGGGTTTGTGGTTGTGGCAACGAAAACCTCGAAACGTCCGAAAACCAATTCTAAGGCGGCGTTCAACGCCCAGGTATTTCTCGATTCAGCGGGTGTCGCCAGGAAAGTCACCGAGTTCAAGAAAAAGGAAACGATCTTCTCGCAAGGCGATCCCTGCGGAAATGTCTTCTACATTCGGAAAGGCGGAGTAAGGCTCTCCGTTGTCAATGAATCCGGTAAAGAGGCGGTCGTGGCCGTCTTGGGACCGGGGGATTTCTTTGGTGAGGGATGTCTCGCCGGCCAGCCGACTCGGATCGGAACGGCGACCGCCATCGCACCGACCACCGCGCTCCTGATCGACAAATCCGAGATGGTTCGCGTCCTCCACTCGGAGCACGAGTTTTCCGATCGTTTCATCTCTTTCATGCTTGCGAGGAACATCCGAATTGAGGAGGACCTGGTCGATCAGCTCTTCAATTCCAGCGAAAAGCGCCTAGCGCGTACGCTGTTGCTCCTCGCGCGCTATGGCAAGGAAGACAAACTCCAACGGGTTCTTCCCAAAGTCTCGCAAGAAATGCTCGCGGAAATGGTCGGTACCACGCGCTCCCGCGTAAATTTTTTCATGAACAAATTCCGGAAGTTGGGTTTCATCAAGTACAACGGCGGTCTACAAATCGACAATTCGCTTCTCAGCGTCGTCCTGCACGAATGATGCAATTATCCTAACGACTGGACGAAGGGCGTTAATTACGCGCCCTTCGCGCGCGCCATCTCTGGCTCTGCAACCAACTCCTCAAACAGCGTGCGGTAGTGAATCATAGCCTGACGCAAATCTTCTGTGCTGGCCCTACCCTGCGTTTGAAGAAGCGCGCTTCCGTGGGCCGCACGGTAATTTTCGAGAACGAGCGGATGGTCTACCGAGATATCCGCGGCTCGCTGTTCGAAGTCTCCTACCGGATAACCGCGCGTGGACATCACGTCGCCCAGAAGCCGGTCGGCATCCGTTACGGCGCCACCGGGGCTGTCAACGAATCGCGCCTGTACTTTGGCCCAAGAGTCGACAAACCGCGTACGGTCGCCCTGAGACAACTCTTGAATGTGCAAGGCCTCCACTCGGTGAGCTCGCTCGTCGAGTACCGCTTCTGCTTTCCGCTGGCCCCCGCCTTCTTTCACGGCGCGGGCATACTCAGCACTACCAAACTGAGTGCGCAGTCTTTCCGTTCGGCGTCTACGATTGAAGAACCACGCAACGATGCCGACCACTACTATAACCGCCGCAGCAACCACGATCGTGATTTGTGTCGTGCTTGCATCTGTTAAGTTCATGATCCACCTCCTAATTGCAGTCAACCCCCTGAGTCCAATCCGGGAAGTCAGCGCGGCTCCGTTATAAGGAGCAGCACAGTCCTAGGGTTTTTCGATCACTTTTTCCACCTGGCCGATTTTCTTCTGGATTTTCCCGGAGATTTTCTCGGCGAGGCCTTCGCCTTCCAAGTCGGGAGCGTTCGTCAGTTGGCCTACCTTTTCCCTAATTGTGCCCTTCACTTCGTGAACATTCCCTACGATCTCATTCGCAGTACTCGGCTTCATGTTGTGGCTCCTTAAAACGGCTTACGTTCTGCACTTACCTAGCTGGCGCCGAATAGTCAATTCTTGCCCCCACCGAGCGGGCGCTCGACAAAGTCTTCATCTCCAGGCCGGGATAAGGAATGGCTTCTTTCTATGGTCCGGAGTGTCGACATCAGATGAAATGAAAGTCTTTGCTGGGGCTGATCTCACCGTATACGCCCGAACTCGTCTCGCGCCTTCATATATGCCCTTCCCAATAGCGAGAGAGACCGCAAGACAGATGATTAGAGAGACAAAAAGCGCGACGTACCCAAAAATAAAGATCACGAAAGCGGCGATCACTTGCAGTGCGATATTAAACGGAGCAAAAGCCATGGCGACCTCCCGGCGTGGCTGCCTTTTCGAATCTAACTCGTATGCAGATGAGCCTTCCCTCACACTGGAGGCTCGACGCGACTTGTTGCGCGTAACCGATCTACACGCTTGCTGCGCTGCCTCGCATGAAATGCACCACGAGCAAAATCACGCCCACAACTAGGGCGGCGTGAATGAAAGCGGTCGTTACGTGAAATGCGAAAAATGCGAGCAACCAGAGAACAATTAGAACTGCGGCAATTATCCCGAGCATGTTTTATCTCCTTGCTTCTTGACGCCGAGTACATCTGCAATCTGATTCATTTGAAAATGTGCTAACGCAGCTTCGTGTTCAGAAGAATTCTACACAGACCCCAGACTAGCCGAAGACACGACGGAAATCTGTACCGCTTTGAACACTTTCGCATTCACCTTCCACACGACCAACAGAAGTATCGCGCGTTTATGACCAACAAATTGGTGAGCGTTTCGCGCTCTTACCTTATCCCAAGCGCTTCGCATTGCAGACGAAGCAGAGTCACACCGCTCCTGTAAGCTCCGGGCAAACGGTGTGACGATCGGCTCTCTCGTCCAAACCGTCTTCGTTAATCGTGGTCTGGATGGCTATGGCGCCAGTTCCAATAATTAGCCTGATGTTTGTGGTTCTGTTTGTCGTACGAGCGATAATTCTCGTGCCGTTCGGTCAGGTATCCTCGGTAGGCGCGATCTTCGCGGTCGTCCCAGTTGTGGTAGTCGCGGTGGTGCGAGTCGTAGACTCTCACCTGAACGCTCGCTTCTTGCGGTGTTGCCGCGGCCACGATAGATCCACTGGCCGCAAGCGCCGCTGTTAGGAATAGTGCGGTTACGAAACGATTTGCAAGGTTCATATAGGCAGTCTCCAGACCGCGATTCCTGATTTTGCAATCACGGTAGCGCCCAATATGCGCCTGTCGCACGCGCAAAGATGTCCTGTACAGCACACCTACAGAGAAAAAACCTCGTGTACCAGTTTGAATCCGTCGCAGAGCGAGGCTAGGGTCCGTGCCCTTGATTAGCACGCGGCTGCCGTGACGGGTAGCCGTCATCGCATCGTGTCAACGGAAGTTTGTGCGGTGCCACATTTTCTGGGGCGACTACGAAACAAGAGAAACTCGTGAAGAAGCAACGGAGCGCAAGGCAAAAGCTACATAAAAGTTTCGATATTAATCGCTCTCAGCTCCGATTGTATTGTAGCCTGCGCCAGCATTTTGAGACCTCTTGAACTGCACTGTCTCGTTTTTGAGAACACGCAAACCATTGAGGGCGTCCTCTATTGCTTGTGCTTCCATCCGATTATCTGAACCAATTCGTATTTCCTGTAAGCGGGATAAGACCGCTCTTTCCGCTTCATTCACCCGCTGAACAAGCTTCTGCGGGTTTGGCTCCAATAACGCATCGTGGTAGGGCTTTTGCCACTCCGGATAGCGCAGCTCGCTCATGGCTACTCTCTTCGACCTTTATGATTTGAAGGGGCATATTAGAGAATTGTGTCATCGAGCTGCTGTTCACTTTTGCACACTTTCAAAAATCGTGTTTGGGGACGACCTAACAGGCAGTCCGGAAGGAATTGGTGAGATCTCGTCGCTCTGGGACGCCATGAGGTGAAAACGCATCGTCCAGGTTGAGCCAGAATGGATTACTGCTGCGAAGAGAATTCATCAACCTTTATGAACGGGTTCATTTCCTCTCAATGGCCTCAGCCGCGGAAAACTTCCGGTCCACGTGTGGCCCTGAGCGGAGAGCGCCTGAATGCAGCACGCAACGCTCACCGGCAGAGACTCCACAGGTAGGACAAGGAACGGCGGATATCTGTTCGGGGGTGAGTTCTTTCTTTTTCATTCCCGACACAATGCGAAAATATCGGCCGCGAAACAGTTCAATTTTGCACACTACTCGTATCAGCTGCTAGCTATTGGAGGACCGCTGCGTTTTCCATCTGGCGCGAGATTTAATTCAGTCGTGCAAGACAACACTCAGGAGGGAATTGTTCACGTGGATCGAGCCTTTGTATTGGATAAAGCCTAGCTTCCTGAATTTATTCATGAAAAAATTTACCCGAGACCGTGTTGTCCCAATCATCTCAGCTAACATCTCTTGCGATACTTTGGGAAGTACCTTTTGAGGATCGCCCGGCGCTCCATAGCGCGCGAGCAGTAGCAGAGTGCGTGCCAGCCGTTTCTCGCTGGAGTTGAAGAGCTGATCTATCAGATCCTCCTCTACTCGGATGTTTCGTGTCAGCATGTACGCAATGAAGCGGTCGGAGAACTCGTGTTCCCCGTGGAGCACTCGAATCATCTCGTTCTTATCAATGACGAGCACGACGGTTGGCGCAATCGTTGTCGCAGTTGCCATCGTGACAGTCTGGCCCGCAAGGCACCCCTCGCCAAAGAAATCACCGGGTCCCAAAACCGCTATAACGGCTTCTCTGCCGCTTGTGTTGACCACACTAAGCTTGACGCCGCCTTCCTGAATGTACATTACATTTGTGGCCGGATCGCCCTGCGCAAAGACGGTTTCTTTTCCTTGAAACTTGCCAACCTTTCTTCCTAGGCCGGTCGAGTCGAGAAACAATTTCACGTCGAAACCGGGGGTTTTCGACTTCGCTTTTTTCGGGAAGCGAGGGAGATTAACGGATGCACCACTTCGAACAGGCGAAGAGACCATAGGATAGAATAGCGTGAGGTAAGATTCCAGAACTGTTCAATATTGCACAGTTTTTGCTAAGTCGGCGCGTCATCCCTTTTCCGCTAAACCCCAATATTCGCAGGCTTTAAGCGCATACAAGCAACTCCTAGCTCTCCCGCAATCGGCAGTCTACTCAACTCCTTATCCACCCGCCAACCGGGGCCGCGACTAAGCCATAGCGAAAGCTGTGTTCGCGCTTGCAGCATCTCCGGATACCTGATGACATTACGAAGTCGGCCTCACGACAAGCCGAGTAAACTGTGCGGTATCCAACCTGACAGAACTCGGATCGAAGGAGGCCGAGATCACTTATCACGCTACTCTATATTGACTTGGAAGATTAGAGAAGGGTCATCGTATGCGACTGCATACCATAGCCCATCCGCTCCCAGAATGAAATACACGTCATGCTGGTAGAACCACGCCGGATACGCTCCCGCATAGAACCAATAGCTGCCGTAAGAGTACTCCCGGCGTCCGTTGTAGTAGCGTCCACCATTTTCCTCAAAGCGGGCATGATGGTTAGGACCAAAACGACTTTCGTTGAATTCGTGTCCGTACCTATCTTTCTGACCGCTTCGTGCGTACTGGCCTTGTGATTGTTGCGCATGGCCATTGGCTTGCTGTTGGTGCTGCTGACTCTTTTCCTGGTTCCGCTGAGTCTCGGCCTGCTGTTGCTGTTGTTTATTTTCTTGCTGTTGCTGGTCCTTGACCTGTTGCTGTGTATGTTTCTGCTGGTTCTGTTCTTGGCCCTTCGCCTGTTGCTCTTGTTTCTGTGGCTTAGCTTGCTGTTGCTGCTTCTCCGGTTTCGCCTGCTGCTCCTGCTTTGCAGGCTTTGCTTGCTGTTCCTGTTTCTGAGGTTTGGCTTGTTCCTGCTTTGCAGCAGGCTTAGCCTGTTCTTCATGCTGTGCTGGCTTAGCGCTCTCTTCGTGGTGCTCTTCCTGCGCGAAGGCAGGAACAGTGACCCCGAAAAGAAGTAACAACATTCCACTGATTACTGGCTTCATGTGGGTTCCTCCACAAATGCTAATCCCCGTTGCTACAGCCTTTTTACCACTTCTATAACCTGGTCAGCAAGAAAGCACGTGAGACGGCGGGTATCCACAAATTGTTCGAATTGTGTGCCGAATCGAACATACATCGCAAGGCCGACGGTTCAAAGTGATGCATCGGGATTCTGAATCCGAGGATCCTGAGGAGGCTACAATGTTGGGATATGGACTGTTAGGAACCATAGTGGTTGTCTGTGTGATCGTTTGGGTCTTACGCGCGTTGTAAACCAATAAGCAATACGCTCCCGCTCAAATGCTCGTGTTCAATAACGAAAGCTTTCAGAGTTTGAACCAGCGAAGTCACACTGTTTGCTTGGAGCCTTGAGGAGCGGTGTGAGTCTGCTTCGTCTGCGATGGGAAGTGTTTGAGGTAACGTAAGAGCGTGAAACGCCCCACTGGTGTGACAATCATCGCGGTTCTAACGTTCTGCGGCGCAGCGATTCTGGCTCTGGGCTCTTTCGGTTTCTTTTTTGTTGCGGTGATGGGCATGTCAGGCGGAGATGCGGGACAGCCGACCTCCGTGGCAATCGCCGGAATGGGAATCGCAGGAGGATGTTCTCTGCTGATTCTCGCAAGTGTTACCGTGTGTCTGGCGATTGGGGTGTTGAAATTGCGCGAGTGGGCGTGGATCGTATCCATCGCATCCAATGCCGTGGGAATTGGATGCACAATTCTCAGCCTCTTCGCTATCAAGGAGTATCGTGTGCTTCCGCCTGTCCCGTCGATCGTTTTTCATTTGCTTGTGGTGTCGACGGGCGTGTGGATGCTCGCGTACCTCTTGATCCCCCGAGTCAAGCAGGCTTTTAGCGCGGCTACCGCGTGACTGGCTCAGTATTGAGTTCCTCGTCGGAAGTTACGGCCACGTACCGAACGCGTCGAACCTTTGAAAGAGGGCTAGTGGTGAATCACGTAGTCGATGAAGATGGCAGAACCGATTATGCCCGTAAATCCGAGGGCGGAAACACCCGCAAAGAATAGCAAATCAGGAATCAATTCAATTCGTACTAGCCACTGGCGGATCATTCGTGCCTCCGCTACGCACGCTTGAATATGAGGTGCCGGGGACCGGCTGCCGTCAATCTATCGAAGGGGTCTTTCGTTTGGGGTGGATCGGCATCCATCGGTGCCCCGGCTTACGCGCACTTATAACGCGAGCGATTTTTTGTGTCTGTTCAGTTTTGCACATTTTCAAAAATCGGGTTTTGAGTGGCAAACAGGCTCGCTAAATCGAATGAGTTGTATGCGGCCAGTCAGGATTTTGTCGATTACCGAGCCAGACGGCTTCTGGTGTCCGCTTCACTGCCGAGCCCATTCGCAAACTACTGATTGTTTGCCGATGTGTGCGAAATGGAACATACATCACTGGCGCGGCGGTCCAAAGTGTCTCATCGGGATTCTGAGTCCGAGGCTTTTGAGGAAGTTACGACGTTCGGATACGGGATAATAGGAACGATAGTGCTTATCTGCGTGATCGTTTGGATCGTGCGCAGCTTTTAACAACGGAGTCGCCGTGGCGACGGTGACTCCGTGTAGCTCGACAGATCACCTTCGACACCTGGCGTAATTCACTCTCCTTCAGCTTCCCGCCCATTTGAGCGAGGTACGTATGATAGCCGAAGCGAAACAACAGTATCGCGGAGTTCTCTGTCTTCATTGCCGTCAACCAATTGCGCTTTCGTCCCTTGCAGCAAGCAAAGAATGTGGTTTCAAAGAACAGGAGGCGAGCAGTCGTGATGAGTTTACCGTGCGCTCGTTTACGGTGTGCTCTTTTACGCTGCGCTGCCGAGTGTGTGACGGCGAAGGCCTTTACACGGCCTTAGATGTGATCGACTGCGACGGAACTCCGAAGATACGGAGTTCCCAGGCACGCAAACCCCTACCGACTTGTCCGATTTGACGCAATCGTTTCTCGAAAATTATGCTTAGACGATAAATGCGTGGAAGGGGCGGGTCATTCTGCCCCTTTCCTTCGCGCCACGTCAATTAAATTGGCCCGGACGTACAGCGCTCGCTTTTGCCGGTGTGATGTTAGGTTCGGCCCTTAGCTCTTTTTCTGCTCTGATCCAATCCTCGACATCCTTCCCAGGCTCGCAGCCACGTTGCGTGTACAGCTCGTAAGCTCGGTGAGCGACATCTTCTTTGGAAAGTTCTTTGCGTTCGATCATGGCAACCTCCTTGGTTGTAAGTACGAGGGGCAAGTACTGTCCCTCGTACGCGACTTGCGACCTACTTACCGTTTGCTGAAACGCTGATCTTGATCTGCTTCGGCTTAGATTCCTCACGCTTCGCCATGTGCAGGGTCAAGACCCCATTGCGATACTCGGCCCGAATGTTCTCGGAGCTGACCGTGTTCGGCAGAGAGAAGCTCCGCATAAACGAACCATAGGCGCGTTCGACTCGGAGATAATTGTCCTGATTCACATCCTTTTCGAATTTTCGCTCTCCGCGAATGGTTAATGTGTTGTTTTCGACGCGTACGTCGATGTCTTTGTCTTGCAGATCCGGCAGGTCGGCCTTAACGACCAATTCGTTCTCGGTTTGATATATGTCGACTAATGGCGCCCAGGTTGCCAGTTCGGCAGGACCCGAGCGATCGCGAGTAAAGTTGTCTTCGAACAAACGATTGACCTGGTCCTGTAAAGATGCCAAACCGCGGGACTGGTCCCAACGTGTGATGGTATTCATGGCAACCTCCTTGGTTGTCTTGCTCAAGTAAATGTTGGAAGTCTGCTGTGCCTTGTGGTTTTTACTCTTTCGGTGGAGAAGTGAGGGGCGGACAGAGCCCGTCCCTCACCGAACGAAGAGAACTGTCGCTTCTAGGCTCCTACGGCAGCGGCAATCTTGTGGAAGGTCGAGTTGGAAACCTCATAGGTTTCAACTTGAGGAGTTCCCTCAACGACTCTCGACAGGATCTTCGTCACTTCTGGATACGTTCCGCGATTGTAGGCTTCGGCGTGCTCTTTGTTGTCCCACAAACTGATTCCAGACGCTTTCGTTTCGTCCGAGCCGATAAGCGTGATTTCGTCCTTGAACCCGGTCTGTTTTCGAAGCAGGGGAAGAACGTCCTTTTCGATTCTCTGGGTGAATTCCGAGACGCTATTGGGTTTCAGATGCATGGAAACTCTGCGTGCAAACATGTCAACCTCCTTGGTTGTCATGGCCAAGGGGCGATTCTAGATAACCATTTGTAGTTTAGTTACCCTATTAAATCCCTCAGTCAGTTAACTACGATAGGTTAATTAACTTGACGTGTCAAGGCGAATCTGGGATTATTTCTAAGTAATTAATCGAATCCAGTTAATAGAGGTTCCCTCGTGGACGTTTGTCTGGTGATCAAAAAGCGGCTCGAAGAATTGGGGTTTGAGCAGAGGGATCTGGCGGCTGCCGCTGCAGTTACGGAGTCTTACATTTCCCAGCTGCTGACTCGGAAGAAGTTACCCCCAGCGCCTGGCCGAACAGACATTTACGAGAAAATGGGGAAATTCTTAAGACTCCCGGGCGGTGAGCTTTCGAAATTGGCTGACCACGAACGAAAGGAACAATTAAAGAGAACCCTTGGGGATGCGCCCGCGCCCCTATTTAGGGAAGTTCGAGAGTTGGTTCTCCGTAAGTGCGCTCCCGGCAAAGAAAAACAATTTCGCGTTATTTTTGAGAAGCAGCCCTTCGGTGAAGTCGAACGCATAGTCATACAAAAGCTCTTGGACGTTGCCAAGAGAGTCGCCAAAGAACGGTTGGAAAGTGAAAAGTGGGTCCATCAAGTGGCTCGGCTCACCGGCCGAAGCTATGAAGAAATTCGCGTCAGCATACTCGAGTTCCTAGACACGGATGCCTTAAACCTGTCGGTTGAGAACTGCGTTACCTTCCTGGATCCGCTGATCGAATCCTGGAACTTCGATCTTGCGACCTTTGACATGGAAATTGTGCTAAACGGGAGACTAGCCCCAGGGGACCCAATGAAATTTGAGTTTGTCGAAAGGGAGCCTGGCCAAGCTGAGGAAGAGCGTGGGCTGAAGGAATTTCTTCGTGACACTTCGCTGAGCCGTGGTGCGACGGAGGAAGAAATTGAGTTTCTAAAGAAGCTGAGGATCAAGGGAAAACGGCCCACGGCGCTCTATTATTATCGGGAATTACAAAACCTCAGAGACCCGCTCAATTTTCGATCGCTCATGACCCAGACCCCGCAAGCGAAAATACAGGGCGACTCCCAACCGGAAGGTTCAGTTCCTCCGACGCACAAATATCAGAGGGCGAATGGCATTCGGGAACAACTGCAGCTTGAGGGCGGGAAAATAGCAACACGACACTGGGAAGGGAAAAGCAGTCACGGGAAAAAACAAAAGGCAAAGTCGTAGCAAGATTCCTGGGTATCTGTCGGCTTCGAATATCGCGATTCTCTTTTATGTCGCAGTAATTTCGCTTCCCTGACATGACGTCAGCACCAACAAACTTTTCAGAGACTTGATGGCTCTCCCGGCATGCTTGGTGCGTCAGCGATGAATTTTCCCCGGTCTCGTTCTTGCCGAGTGCTCAGGCCTCGAGCCGAGGATCGGGAATGGCACGGCCGACCGCGAAGTGATAAATCACCTGTCGCGGGAGAGTGCGAGGGTCCCTGCAATGCGCGGCTTCCTCTTTGTTCTCTCGCAATTCCCTCGAGCCGGTAAGATGCTCCTCCCCGGATTCGGAAATCACCGGATCGGCCTCGCGCTTGTCTTGGTCCTGCCTTGGCGCACGGCCTGACGGTGAGCCCAGCATGACAAGCGCCGCCTGTTCCGCCGTGTGCAGCGACGCGCCCACGGGGATCTCTCCTTCTTCCAGGAAGCCCAGATAGCGGTGCACATCATCGTCGTAGAACGCGCCTATGCCGGTGGCGTTCCAGCCTAGCGCTTCTGCCCCGACATAGAACCTCTGTCCAATTGCCCCGGCTTCGAAATGCACGTAGCGATAGCCGCGGTTACCGAACACACGGGCCACCTCGTCTAGGTCCGCGATCATTGAGACGGCGAAACAGGCATTGCCCGCGAGCGGCTGCTCGAGGCTGAGATAAGCCGCCACGCGCTCCACATTGCCGGGATGGAGCTGCTCCAATCTTCGGCTCGACTTGTCCCAGCGATAGACGCCGGGGTCGCAGTCGCGCACGCGGTGCAAGTAAAGGTAAAGCGTCACAAAATCGGCGCCTGTCTCGCCCGGTGTAGTCTCGCGGCCGAAATTTCCGCGCCAGTCTGCCGACCAATCCCGGGTCGCGAAATCCAGGAGCTGTTCCAGGTCGTCACGCTCCATGGGCGGAGTCCGAGCATCGAAATCAAGCGCAGAGCGCCGTCGCCGCACGGTTGGTCCCAGGGGTGCATCCCTGGGCGGGTCGGGTGGAGATGGTTTGTCGGCGGTGCCGGCATTCGTTGGCGAGATGCGCGGCAACTGGCCCGGGGGATCGGGCAGGATCGTCGAGCGATGCATTCCGAGAAGCAGCTGATAAGGCACTTCTTCCGCGGACAATTGATTGGGGATTCCGGTAGGCTTTTGCGGCGACAGAGCACGAAGTCGCCCAGACGGGCTTTGCGGCGGAAAAACCAAGAAGGCCATCGGCGCCTCGTCGCTTTCGGCCAGACCGAGCGTGTGCGTGAGGCGAAGATCGCTGAAGTGGGTGACCACACCGCCAGGCAGTCCCAATGCACGCGCCGCCTGAAGCAAGCTCATCATCGCGTGACCCAAATCATGGCAGCAGTAGCGATAAGCGCGATCGCGGTACTTCCACGCCTCGCGCCAAAAAATCGACGTCAGCCCTACGATCAACGGCGATTGTGCCGCCCAGGGAAGCACGAGGGCGCGGGCGAACTGCTCCGTCCAGTCGCCGCGACTGCGAAGCTCAAGGGCGTGCCGATCCGCACGGTAGTGATACAAGCCGTCGTCGACTCCTGTGAACCCGAGCAGCGCTAGATACGTTTCCGTGGGGTGGAGATTTCCCGACGAGGGATTCACACGCAGGCTATAGCGATAGCCTGTCCCGGGAACTGTCTTCCAGGCGCTGATCGCCATGGAATGCCAGAGCAGCCGGCTTAGCCAAGCCACGTTGAGCTCGACTTCTTGGCGGTATTTAGATTTGCTCCCCTTGGCCGTTCTCGGTCCTTCCGCCAGCGCCGCTATTGTGGCGAACGTGCCGACATCGGGGAAGCCAGGTTCGGCCGGAAGCGTGATCAGCGGGACGCCTTCATAAGTGCGGAAAGGATCGGGCTGATTTCTCCAATCGAGAAAATGCGCGTTGGTCCGAACGGAATCATAACTGTGTTTGGTGGCTTGATGGTAGGCGAAGAGGCGTTCCGTTTCTTCGTTGACGCCGCCACCTTCGAGATCGGCCACTGCATGGGAGAACAAGCGCGTCATCTACATATTCCCTCAAATCTCACGATTCACTTCAACGATAGTTGGCCGCCTGCAGTTCGAACATCTCTGCATACCGGCCGCCGATCCCGACCAGCGTCTCGTGCGACCCCTGTTCGACTATTGTTCCATTCTCAAGGACGACAATTCGGTCCGCCATTCGAACTGTAGAGAAACGGTGGGAAATCAAAAGGGCCGTCTTGCCCTTGGTGAGCTCGCCGAATCGCTCGAACACTTCGTGCTCGGATTTCGCATCCAGCGCGGCTGTCGGTTCATCGAGGATTAGCAACTGGGCGTCACGCAAATAGGCCCGGGCCAGAGCAATTTTCTGCCACTCTCCGCCCGACAGATCAACTGCCTCTTCGAATCGGCATCCGAGGGGCTGTTCGTAACCCTTGGGCAGACTTCGGATGAATGTCTCTGCCAGGCTCTTGCGGCCGGCTGCGCGGATGCGAAATTGATTGTCTCGCTCTTCGATTTGACCGATAGCGATGTTTTCAGAGACTGTCATTTCGTAGCGTGTGAAGTCCTGGAAGATGACTCCAATCTCCTTCCACAGATCTTCCAGGTCATACTCACGGAGGTCTACACCGTCCAAAAGGATCTGGCCTCCAGTCGGATCGTACAAACGCGTAAGCAGTTTTACGATGGTTGTTTTCCCCTGGCCATTCTCTCCCACCAGAGCTATTCGCGAAGAAGGTTCCAAGGTAAAACTGATGTTGTTAAGTACGAGCCTTGGATTTGCTGGGTATGAGAACGAAACATTCTTGAATTCAAAGCCTCGCCGAATTGGTCGCGGAGCAAGCAGTGCGCCAGGTTTCGAGAAAATCCTAGGCTGTACGGAGAAGAATTTAAGCAAGTCCGTCATGAACATCGCTTGGTCAGCAATTACAGAAAAAGTTGAAAAGAAGGCTTGGATGTTCGTGCTGGCACCCGCAATCGCTCCTGCTAAGAGGGTCATGGTCCCGAGAGTCAGCGCACCTGTGACCGTCCGATAGATGACGAATGTATAGGTTCCGTAGTAACCGACCGTACCCAAAAGCGTTAAAAATGATCCGAAGAGAAGTTTACGTTTTGCCAGTCCCACTGTCTGGCGATGGAGCTCATCGGAAAGCGCTGTGTAACGACCCACGAGGTACGACCCGAGTCCGAATAGTTTTAACTCCTTGGCGTTTTCCTTACTCCCGCCCAAGACCCTCAGGTAGTCCATCTGGCGGCGAGCGGTAGTCTGGCGGAAACTTAGCGAATAACCCAGGAATGCGAAGTGGGTCTCGCCGAGGAAAGCCGGAACGACGCAGATGATGAGAGCGAAAAGAAGCCACGGAGAAAAGAAGAAAATGCTAGCCGCCAAGCTGGCTGCCGTTATGCCCTCCTGGAACAGGCGGCCGGCCGATTGAATCATTATCAAACGGTCTGTGCCTTGCACTCTGGCACGTTCCATCATGTCGTAAAAGAGTGGATCCTCGTAAGAGGTCAGGTCAAGACGCGAAGCATGCTTCACAATTCGGGTACTAATGTGGCGAGTGAATTTGTCGGCCAGCACGCTGTCGCAGAAATCGATGACACGGACCAAAATCGTTCCCAAGCTCGCGAGGACAAATTGCAGTACAACCAACCACCAAAAATCCGCCGGTAGCACATGCTGACGTGACAGGGAAGCAATATCATCAATAATTGGCTTAGCTACCGCCAACATAGCGAGCGGGATCAGAGAGGCAACCAATCTCGCTGAAAGGCTTGCCACGACGACTCTCGGGGCTGATTTCCACACCATTCGAACGATCGGAGGAGTGTTGCTGCGCAGCGCCTTCAGCCGTTCACGCCACTTGGGACTTGGCTCTTTGGTGCCTTGGCCAATCGCTGTGTCCACGGAATTCATCGTGTGTAGCCTCCTGTCGTGCTACGAAGGTCTTTTCCATCTAGCGATCTGGCAATAGACGTATTGGGGTGACACATCATGCGGATCAGGAGTAAACCAAACCGAGACAAAAGCTCGTTAAATGGGCGTGACTACATGTCTAGGCGATATGACGGTGTGCCGTGACGTAATGGTTTGCATCTTCTTGTTTCCGGGCAGATTCGGCGAAGCGCGGCTGGGCCATTTCTTTGGTGACGCTGGCGAGTGTTGCTCTGGCTGACTCTTTTTTCGATTTTTTCTTCTTAGTCATAACCCCATGATGACACTAATCACCGCTCGTGACTTCGCCATTGACGTGCTCATTGTACGAACCCTGATGATGAGTTGCTGTGCTTTTTTGCACACTTTCTCTGATTCATATTTCGATTTATTGGCGACCAAGGACCACTTGAAACATGACGCCGTTCTGATTTGTTGCTTGCTGTACTCGCCAGAAAACGTACACCAAATCAGCGGCTAATCTACAGCCATTGGTTGATGGGTGCAGGGCCCGTATTCCTGTAAGTTACGCTTAACTTTACCTAACGGAGCATCATTGTTCTTTGGTGCGCTAATTTCGAAACGCCTAACTTGGAGAGATCAAGTGAGCAAAAGAGCGAGCGGTTTCGTTGACAAAGAAAAGCAAGTCTTGATCAAAGTTGCTGAGAAGATTGGCTCGACGCTCGGGCAGGTGGCCGCCTTAGGACAAGTAGCCAAGAAAGCCAGCAGAGCAACGATAAAACCAGTGCGCCGACGTAGGCTCACGCGCTTTGCGCGCACGAAGTCTGCATCTAAGACCGCACGGCGTATCCGCGAGGCCGCACGCAGCAAGAACAAACGCTCGGCGCGGCGCAGAAAGTAAATCTTTTCAATTCCCAGTCAAATAAGCTCGCCAAGCTTCTCTTACAATCCCCGTGTTGGCCGCAGTTGGGCTCGACTACGGAACGCTTCCAGCGCCTCCGTCCGACGCGATTCCGCATCAGCACTACGACCTGACGCCTGCTTCGTGATTCCAGCATCCACGCAATCGTTCCGTTCCTCCCTTTGTTCAGCGGCTATTCCTAACCCCCTATGTAAAGAAGCTATCTAGGTTGCCGGCTCAGCCCATGTTGGTGCGCGACTTCACTCGATCGCAATCGGAGCGTGGAGGTCCCGGCCGCGAGTTTCGGGCAGCAAAACGACAGCTAGGATCATGAGCGCGTAGGCGGAGACGGCGAAGACGGCAATAGCATGGCCCAACGACATCGTCGCGCCGAGGTAACCGACGAGCGCGGGGAAGACGGCGCCGAGGGCTCGTCCGAAACTGTAGGAGAAACCCTGGCCCGAGCCGCGCACGCTGCTGGGGAAAAGCTCAGTGAAGAACGCGCCGATCGGGCTGAAAACACCCGAAGCGAAGAATCCGAGCGGGAACCCCAGCGCGAGCATCGCGTGATTGCCAATCGGCGAATAGGTGTACCCCACAACGGTGGCGAACGAGCCCGCGGCAAAGAGAATGAGCGTCGGCTTGCGGCCAAGGCGGTCAGCGAGATGGGCGCTGGCCAGGTAGCCGGCCAACGAGCCCGCGATTACAACGGCAAGATATCCGCCGGTGTTCAGAACGGAAAGGTGCCGCTGAGTCTTGAGAAAGGTTGGCAGCCAGGTGGTGATGGCGTAGTAGCCGCCCTGTGCTCCGATCGCCATCAGGGACGTCAATGCGGTGATGCGAAGGAGATTTGGGCGGAAAATTTCGAGAACACTGTCTGTGTGGCCCGCGCCAATGGTTTGGCGAGTCTTGCTGTACACCTCTGGCTCCCGAACGTTTCGGCGAATATAGACAACGAGAAGCGCGGGCAGAATACCGATCCAGAACATCGCTCGCCAGGCAATTGCCGGGGACAGCAACGAGAACAGCAGCGCATAACAAAGCGCCGCGAGTCCCCAGCCGATCGCCCAGCCTGCCTGCACCGTGCCCACGGCCTTGCCGCGGTGTTGGGCGCGAATGGTCTCGCCCATCAGCACCGAGCCAACTGCCCACTCGCCGCCAAAGCCCAAGCCTTGCAGGCCTCGCGTGACAAGCAGTTGCCACCAGGAGTTCGTTAGTCCGCTCAAGAAAGTGAAAAGTGCGAACCACGCAATCGTAAGCTGAAGTATGCGGACCCGGCCGTAGCGATCCGCGAGCAGCCCGGCGAGCCAGCCGCCAGCAGCAGAGATAAGCAGCGCGGAGGTCGCGAGAAGCCCGGCTTCGCCTCCGGTGATGTGCCACGTCACCATCAGGGTAGGAACCACAAAGCTGTACACCATCACGTCCATGCCATCGAGCGCCCAGCCGCCGAATGTGGCGATGAGAGTGTTACGCTCCCCAGGAGAAAGTTCGGCGAGCCACGTCCCGTCAAACTCCACGGTGTGCGTCTGCGCCTTTCGCGAGGTGCCGGTATCGCCTATAGTCATGGTCGGTTTGCGTGGATCTAGTGGTTCGAGATTGTATCTCCGTCTGGCGCGAGCTTGGGATGTTATGAAGATTGTTTCGGCGAGTGATTCCTCGCTTCTGGCGGTTCTTGGGGATGCGATGTCGCTCGATAATCACGAGCGGGTGATGTCGCTATTCCTCGCGCTGCAGCGGCTCAACGATCCGCGCATCCGGAATCTGCATCCGTCGTATGCGTCGATCCTCATCGACTTTGATCCGCTGCGCCTGAGCCACGAAGACGCAGCATCGTTGGTAGAAAACCTGGCAGGTGAGGGGCCGCCGCAATACGAGCGAGCGGTGAACATAGTGACGATTCCCGTTTGCTATGACCTTGAATTCGGGCCCGATTTGCAGGAAGTCGCGAATCAAGCAAGAATCTCGACGCGCGAAGTGATCCGGCTGCATTCCTCGCCGACGTACCGGGTTCACTTCCTTGGATTCACACCTGGCTTCGCGTACCTTGGCGGCCTGCCGGAGGCGTTGCACGCGCCAAGGCTTGCTACGCCGCGAAAGCACGTGCCGGCGGGTACCGTGGCAATCGCAGGCAGCCAGGCCGGCATTTATCCCGTTGACTCGCCGGGCGGGTGGCGGTTGATCGGACGCACACCCATGCGCATCTTCGATCCCAACGCCACGCGGCCAACCCTACTCGAGCCTGGGGATCTGGTGAAGTTTTCTGTGATCGACCGCGCCACATTTGACGCGACGGTGAAGCCCTAGATACACGGAATGGCGATACGCGTCCAAGACCCGGGCTTGCTTACGACGGTCCAGGACCTTGGGCGCTATGGTTACTCGCATCTTGGTATATCGTCCGGCGGCGCGGCGGACAGCCTGGCGATGCACATCGCAAACTTGCTGGTCGGAAACGCAGAGAACGCCGCCACACTAGAGATGACGCTCGCGGGAGCCAGGCTTGAATTCGACGAGGAGAGCGTTGTCGCGCTCACCGGTGGTGAATGCGATTGCCGAATTGGAGGCAAGACCATGCCGATGTGGCAGGCGGTGCGAGTGCCTGCGAGAGAGATTCTGGCGTGCGGCGGGTTGAAAATGGGCGCTCGGTTGTATTTGGCAATCCAGGGAGGATTGGATGTCCGGCCGATCATGGGCAGCGCGTCTACGAGCATGGCAGGACATTTCGGCGGAATCGGGGGGCGTGGGCTGCGCAAGGGCGATTTGCTCGGCGTGAGGAGAGGGCCGAATTCGTGCGTGCGAACGTTGAAGCCGGGAGCCATCGAGGGTTTATATTCTCCCGGGCCTATCCGCGTGACGCGTGGTGCGCAGCACGATTGGTTCGGCCCGGAAGCCTTTGACAAACTTCGCTCTAGCCCTTATACGGTGAGCGAGGAATCGAACCGCTCCGGTTTGCGGCTGAAGGGCGAGTCGATTTCGCCGCGAATTCGATCTCAACTGCTCACGGAAGGAGTTTCGCTCGGCGCGATTCAGGTGCCGCAGGATGAGCAGCCCATCATTCTCTTTGTAGATCAGCAGACTACCGGCGGCTATCCGAAGATCGCGAATGTGATCTCGGCGGACCTGTACCGCGTGGGACAACTCCGGCCGCGCGAACAAGTGAGATTCACCGAGGTAGCGATTCCGGAGGCGATCCGTTTGCTACGGGAGCAGGAGGAATGGCTGAAGCAGGTTTTTCAGCGCTAGCGGGGACTCGATGAGCGCGACAGACCAATTCGTGAACGTGCCTTCAATCGATATCAATGCGGACTTGGGCGAATCGCCTGAATCGCTCGCGAACGGGGCGGATTTCGAGCTGATGCGGCACATTACGTCGGCGAGTATCGCGTGTGGAGGCCACGCGGGTGATGCGCGGACGATGAAGCAGACGCTTGAGTTTGCCAAGGAACTGGGAATTGCCGCTGGCGCGCACCCAAGCTACCCGGACCGCACAAACTTCGGGCGTGTGGAGCTGGAGATTACTGTGGACGAACTCGAGACTTCCGTGCGCGAGCAAATCGCCGCGCTGGCGCGTATAGGCGATAAATTGGGCGTTGGGCTGAAGCACGTGAAGCCGCACGGCGCCCTGTACCACGCAGCCAATCGTCATCACGAGGTCGCACTGGCGATAGGCCAAGCGGTGATGGCGGTGGATTCGAAGTTGATTATGGTCGGACATGCCGGATCGCCGTGCCTGGACGCGTGGCGAAGTCTGGGATTGTGGTGCGCAGGGGAGGCTTTTGCGGATCGCGCGTACGAGCGAGACGGTACTCTGCGTCAGCGGAAGTTTCACCACGCGCTGCTCGAAGATCCAGAGCGGGCGGCTAGGCAAGCGCTCGACATTGCGCTGCGCCACAGAGTGAGCCTGGACGACGGCTCAGAGCTATGTCTGGTGGCCAGGACGCTCTGCATTCACTCGGATACTCCGGGGGCCGCGTCCATAGCTCGGGCCGTGAGCGAGCGACTCAAAGCAGCCGGATTTCAGATTCGCGCGATGTCGCACGTTGGCGACTGAGGCGAAAGATTGGGAACTACCTACTGCTGCCAACCGCCGCCCAGGGCTTGGTAAAGTTGGACCAGGGCCTGAAGCTCGTTGAATTGGGCCTGAGCGAGCGTGAGTTCATCAGAAAAGTAATTCGTGTCGTTCGTCAACACTTCCAAGTAGTCCGTCGCTCCGGCGTTGAAACGCTGCTCGGAGAGCTGCGACGCGTCCCGCGCTGCTTCCGTGAGCTTCTCCTCCTGAATTCGAAACTCGCGATTTTTTCGATAGGCCACAAGCGCATTGGAAACATCTCGAAATGCACCCTGGATGGACTGCTGGTAGGTCAACAGCATCTCCTGGTGCTGCGCCTCCGCGAGCCGGACATTTGATTTAAGTCTGCCTCCTTCAAAGATCGGCTGCACGAATGATCCGCCGAAGTTCCAAATTCCGGCAGGGCCAGTGAACAGATTCGAGAGCGCCGAACTTTGATAGCCACCGGTGCCGGTCAATGAGATCTGGGGAAAGTAGGCAGCCCTTGCTACGCCGATTTGCGCATTGGCAGCAACGAGATTCTCTTCGGCCTCTCGCACGTCCGGGCGGCGTTCCAATAGCGCCGACGGAAGGCCCGCAGGAACTTCGGGAGCGTGCGGCTGCTCCGTAAGTTTCAGCCCGCGAGGAATGGCACCGGGATTATTTCCCAACAGAATGCTCAATGCGTTTTCCTCTTGCTCGATTTGCCTTTCCAGGTCGGGAACTTGCGCTCCAGCCGTGTAGACCAATTGTTCCGCTTGGCGCTGATCGAGCATGGTGTCGATTCCGTGCTCCGTGCGCATGGTGGTAAGTTTGAGGGATTCCGAACGAGAAGCCAGAGTGCGTTTCGAGATCTCCAATTCGAGATCAAGCTCGCGAAGCTGAAAATAGCCGCTGGCAACATTGGCGACCAGAGACGAAATCACCGCTCGCTGAGCCCACTCCTGGGACAACAGCCGGGCTCTCTGCGCTTCCGTAGCTCGCCGGTATCTTCCCCAGAAGTCGAGATTCCACGCCGCGGACACGCTCAACGCGCCTTGCGTCAGCTCAAAAGCCGGGATTGGACCGCTTGCCGAGTCACGCTGGCTAGTGATATTCCCCCCGCCGCTAAGAGTGGGAAATTGGTCCGCGCGCGTGATTCCAAGTTGAGCTCGAGCCTCTTGAACGCGCGCCGCAGCGATGCGCACATCGTAATTGTTCTGGAGCGCCGCGCGAATCAGGCCCTGCAGCTCTGGATCCTGAAAAACCTTCGACCATTCTTCATCGCCCAAAGCAGGATCACTCTTCGCCGGTGCGCTCGTCTGGCCGTCCGACTGCCCTCGATACGAAGTCGGAACATTCACGGTGGGTCGCGCGTAATTCGGCCCGACCGCGCAGCCGGAGAACCAAACCGCGATCGCGCAAAGACTCAGAAGCGACAGCCGTTCAACTTGGGAACTACCTAAATGTCGAGGCATCGCGATTCTAGTCTCCAATTCCCTGTTCTGCGGCCGAGGCGTTCCCTGGAATTGATAGCTGCGGGCGTGAAGCGCGAAAGAACGAAAAACGATCCAGAACCTTTTCTTGAAATTCTTCCAAGTACAAGTAAATGGCCGGAGTGACGTACAGCGTGATGAGCTGTGAGACAACTAACCCGCCGATGACCACCAACCCAAGTGGCCGCCGAGAAGCGCCATCTGCGCCGAAACCCAGCGCGATTGGCAGCGCGCCGAGAAGCGCAGCCATCGTCGTCATCATGATCGGGCGAAAGCGTTCCATGCTCGCGTCATGAATCGCTTGATCGTCCTTCACGCCGTGCTCGACCCTCTGTTGCGCGAAGTCCACGATCATGATCCCGTTCTTCTTCACGATTCCCATCAGCATGAACATGCCGATGTAGGCGTACAGCGAAGCTTCCGACCCGAACAGCCACAGCGTTAGCAATCCTCCGAAGAGCGCCACCGGTAGCGACGAGAGTACGGTGATCGGGTGCAGATAGTTCTCATAAAGGATCGCCAGAATCACGTACATCACAAAGAAGGCAACCAACATCAGGATCGCGAGGCTGGAAACCGTGTTGCGAAAAGTCAATGCTTCGCCCTGAAGACTTCCGCGGACTTCTGGTGGCAGGATTTGCTTCGCCGAATCTTCCACAAACTGCGTAGCCTGGCCGATCGTGTAACCGGGCTTGAGGTTGAAAAAGAGAGTCACGCTCGTGAACTGATTGATGTGATTGACCGCTTGCGGCCCGGTCAGCGAATGCCAAGTCGTAAGAGCGTTAAGAGGAACCAATCGCGTCCCGTCGTCGCTCTTGATGTAAAGCCGATTCAAATCCTCCGGAGAAGTACGCCCGCTGTCCTCCACTTCCAATATCAGCTGGTACTGATCCGTCGGCTTTTTGATCAGGTAGCTATAGTTTTGCGAGTAAGCGTTGTGCAGTAAGCCGAGGATACGGGTCTCTGACACGCCGTAAAGCTTTGCTTGATCGCGGAGAATGTCCACCTGAACGTTCGGAGTGTGATTATACAAATCCGAGTTCACGAATAGGAACCCAGGATATTCATGCATCTTCGCCATCAGCTTTCCTGCGACGCTGTACACCAAGGCTGGATCGATGCCGGAAAGCGCGTAGGCGAACTGGCCCTGTGTGTTCGCAGTGGCACCCGTGCTGATCTCCAGAACAGGGTTGGGCTGCAGAAATGTGATCGTTCCCGGAATGCTGGAGTTAAGCGCGCCCATCAACTGTCCCGCGACGGCCTGAATAGGCGGCCGCTGGGCCGGGTCCTTCAGAAACTCTATGACGAATTCTTGATTCGCGGGTAGGAACTGGCTGTTCCCGCTCATTGTGAACGTTGTTTCCACAGCTGGATTGGCCTGCAGGATTTTCTCCACCTCGGTCTGGTAGGCGTGCATTTGATTCGGCGATGAACCTTCCTGCGCCACGAGCACGCCGCGGATGAACGAACTGTCGCCGACGGGCAAGAAAGACTTTGGAATGACGTAGAACAGGTACCCGGTTCCCGCGAGACAAACCGCCCAGGTGACGAGCGAGATCCAGCGGTGCCGGAGAAAGAACCAGAGCGAGCGCCCGTACAAGCCGAGAATCCGGCTTTCGACCGCGCCAGCGGCCCTTTCCATCCAGGTCTTTTTCGTACCGGCGCCGCGTTCGTCGAGCAGCCTCGAGGTCATGAGCGGCGTTAGCGTCAACGAAACGATTCCGCTGGCGAATATCGAAACAATAATCGTGATCGAGAACTCGCGGAAAATGCGTCCAATCAGGCCGCTCATGAACGCCAGTGGGATAAATACGGCAGCGAGCGAGATCGTCATCGCTAGAATCGTGAAGCTGATTTCTTTGGCGGATTCCAGAGATGCGTGGAGCGCATCCTGGCCTTCTTCCATGAGGCGCACCGTGTTCTCCAGGAACACGATGGCGTCGTCCACGAGAAAACCGATCGCAAGTGTGAGTGCCATGAGCGACAGATTGTCGAGGCTATAATCCAGGATTTTCATCACCACAAATGTCAGCAGCAACGACAGCGGCAGCGCAACTGCGGGGATGAGTGTGTCTCTGGCGCGGCCGAGAAAGAGGAAAATCACCATCACCACCAGCGCGAATGCGATGTACAGCGTCTCCTGCACGTCTTTGGTGCTATCTACGATTGTCTTCGACCGGTCGTAAATCGGCACAATGGCGACTGAGCTAGGAAGCTGAGCCTGAACGCTGGGGAGGAGATCGCGCACGGATTTTGCAACCTCCACCGCATTCGAGCCAGCCTGGCGAAAGACGGCTAAGACCACAGTAGCGGAAGGGACGTGATGTCCTCTTACCCAAAACCGCATGTCGATGCGCTCGTCCTGGACAGAGTCCTTCGCAACTGCCACGTCTTTCAAGTAAACCGGCGCGCCGTTGCCTTGACCTACAATCAGCTGGTCGTATTGCTCGGCGGTACTCAGTTGTCCCTGCGGCTGAAGTAGAAAAGTGCGATGCGGGCCGTCAAATTGACCTGCGCCCGTGTAACTCGTGCCGTTCTTGATGGCGTTATTCAGGTCGTCGAGCGTAATGTTGCGAATAGCCATCGCAGAGGGGTTGGCCTTGATCCGCACGGCTGACTGAGTGCCGTAGACCGCAACTTGGCTAACGCCGGGCAGGATGCTGACTCGCTCGCCGACCTGCGTGTTGGCGTAATCGTAGAGCTGGCCGGCCGTGACCGTATCACTGGTTAGTGCAACGTAAAGGATGGGCTGATCGTTGGGATTCGTCTTGGTGAATGTAGGCGGGCTTGGCAGATCCAACGGCAGTTGTCCCGTCGCTCGGGTGATCGCGGCTTGAACATCCGTGGCGGCTGCGTCGAGGCTTTTCGAGAGTGCGAATTGCAAGACGAAACTCGTGTGTCCCTGGATGCTGTTGGAGGTCACGAGTTCCAGCCCGGGCATTTGCATGAATTGTCGTTCGAGCGGCGTCGCCACATTATTCGCCATCGTTTCCGGTGTCGCGCCGGGGTAGTTCACTTGCACCTGGATCACGGGATAATCGACCGCCGGAAGGTCGCTCACCGGCAATCCGAAGTAAGCGATCACCCCAAAGAGAAGCACCGACACGGTCAGCACGACCGTCATCACGGGACGACGAATGAAGGGTTCAGACAGGTTCACGATTGTCCTCCATGAACCTTGCTCTCCTCGCCAGCGGATTTGCCAGCCGGATTGGGCGTATCGGCCCCGCCTTGAACGACCTTCACTTTCAAACCGGGAACAACTGTCAGGTGGCCCGTCAGCACAACGTTTTCGCCAGCAACGAGTCCGCCGGTCACGACGACGTTGCCGCCCTGGCGTTGCCCCAACGTGACGAGCCGCAGTTCGGCACTTTGGTCCGGCTTGATCACATAGACAAACGGCCCTTTCTGGCTAATCTGAGTTGCTTCGTTGGGAATCAACACCGCGCCTTTTTCGGTGGCCAGAACAAGCCTGACGTTCACAAACTGCCCGGGCCAGAAATGACTGTCCGAATTCGGGATGGTCGCGCGCAAGTTGACTGTGCCAGTTCCGTTTTGTACGGCGTTATCGAGGAACGTCACTTTGCCCGCCCGCGTACGATTCTCCCCGTCAGAAGGGAGTCGCACCTGCGCTTGCAAGTTTCCCCGCACCATCTGCTTCTGCACGTCCGGAAGATCGCGTTCGGTAACGGTAAAATCAGCGTAGATGGGATCGAGCCGCTGGATGAGCAACAGCGATGTTGTGTTCGCCTGCACAACGTTTCCGATATCCACCAGGCGAGCGCCCGCGCGGCCTTCAATCGGAGAATGGATGAAGCAGTATTCCAAGTTGAGCTTCGCGGTCTCAAGCGCAGCCTGGGTGGCTTCTACCTGTGCCTCGTCAACGTCAACGGTGCTCTTTTTCGTGTCGTAGTCCTGTTTCGAGATGGCCTTCGTGCCCACTAACTCCTCGTCACGGGCAAACTGGATCTTGGCCAGTTCCAATGCGGCTTTCGCTTGGGCGAGGTTGGCCTGGGCCGAATCAAGCTGAGCTTTGAAGGGACGAGGATCGATGACGAATAGTAGCTGGCCCTTTTGGAGATTTGCGCCATCCTCGAAGTGCCGCTCGGTTATGCGCCCGCCTACTTGGGGCGTTACCGTCACGGACTCGAAGGCCCCGTTCTTACCGATCTCGTCGAGGTAAATGGGCACGTCGTGAGAGACCGCTGCAGAAACCGTAACCGACGTTGGCGGCTGCTCGAATGCCGCAGTCACCTTTTTCGCGCAACCAACCGGTAGAACGGCAACCAGACAAGCGAGTCCCAGCGTGAAATACGGCTTCCAATGTCGAGCCTTGGGTATTCCGCGATTCATATGGCTTCCCTTCGTATGATTTTTTCAGAGATTTACTTCGCAGGTCTCGAACTGCCAAGTGAACTCGGCCAGTTGTGGTGCCCCATGTTGCGCGGCTTCGCATCGTTCCGCCAATGCCAGAACACAAAGCCGTAGAACCCAACTAACGCCAGAAAGCTCGCGAGAATCAGGAACTGCGCTCCGATGATGAAGATCTCCTTCACAATTCACCTCGTCCCGTTGAGTGCAGTGACAAACTCACAACGCAAACTGGGCCTGAGTTCAGCGGCGCAGCCTGCGACTTATGTCACCAACTGAATCAGAAATGCATAGAAAGGCAAGAATCACGAGTACCGCGATCAATGCCCACGTGATCACAATGTTCCCCTCACGGAATTCCCGCATGAGAAGTCGGCGAGATCGCCGCGCTGAAAATACTTTCTTAATACCTGGCGCAACTTCTGCCGGCCGCGAAGGCCTCGGGACTTCACGGCGGCAATCGACAGTCCCAAGATCCTTGCTGTTTCTCCGGTCGAGCGCTCTTCTACCTCCCGGAGATGCAGAACCTCTCTGAGAGTCAGTGGGAGCTCGCCCATCGCTTGAGCGAGAATGTGCTGAAGCTCCGCTTGCGAGTAGCGTTGTTCGGGAGTCGGGGTGTCGTCCGCGACTTCAGCAACGAACGGGGTGTCTCCCGTGGTAGCGGGGCGATCGAAGTGCACCTCGCGCAATCGGCGCGTACGCAGTTTCATGAGCGATTGATTGATCGCAATGCGCGCGAGCCAGGTATAAAAGCGGGAGTCTCCACGAAAGCTGTCCGCGTGCAGGAAAGCCTGTGTAAAGGAATCCTGAGAAACTTCTTCAGCATCTTCGCGATTCCGGGTGATGTTTTGCGCGAGGCGGAAAATGCGCGGACCGTACCTCGTGACGAGCTCTTTGAAAGCCTCCGGGTCGCGTCTCCTGGCAGCGTCCAGGAGTGCGGCGGCTTCAGGTTCCTGTGGGTTGGCGACCACACGACCACTCGCCTCCAACCTGCTCGCTTCATTCGTAACAACAGACATCCTACCTCCGTTATGTGTGCGTTATTCGGTTCCTGTCTTGCACAACGTCTTGAGGTTTCGCAGGACGTGGCTGACGTAAACGCCACGACAAATAAATTCCGCGCCGTGATTCCTCATGTCCTGCAGAATGTGCGTCCCGTCCCGGCTGATTACCGTGACGCCGGTAAGATCGACGACGAGCTTGCGTTCCCCGAGCGAATCACAGGCGCTCTCCCAAGCCCTGCTGAGTTCCGCGGCCCAAGGTTCGACAATTCCGCCTGCGAGAATGAGCTTTCGTTGAATTGCAGTGTCGATTGTTGTGATCTTAAGCATTACACTTCGGCCGTTCCCGAGGTCAGGTAATGGCAATGCAAATGCCAAAGTCGATCGGGCTACAAGTGATTGAATTCAGGAAGGATCAGAAGAACTGCGCTGCGAACTGTCGAAGGTGTCGACGAAAGTGTCGACGCCTGACGAGAGTTATGACACTGCTCGGGGATCTATGCCGAGCTTCTTGATGCGTGAGATGAGCGTGGTTCGCTTGATTCCCATACGAGCGGCGGCGCCATCGGCGCCGCCGACGCGTCCTCCCGTCTCTTTCAGAATGCGCACAATTTCCTCCCGCTCATTCCATTCCCGCGTTCCGGCAGCGGGAACGGGCGGTGCGTCGTCGTTTCTCAGCTCGCTGAGTGGAACCTGCAGTGTCGTGCCGCGAGTAAGGATTACCGCGCGCTCGATGAAATTCTCGAGCTCGCGAATGTTCCCTGGCCAATGCCATCGCGTCAGCTTCTTGATGGCTGCGGCGGGAATCGATTCGATCTGCTTTTCCATCCGCTGCGCGTACTTCTGCGCGAAGTAACGCACGAGCAGAGGAATATCCTCCGGGCGCTCACGCAGCGGTGGGATGCGGATGGGAAAAACATTGAGACGGTAGTACAGGTCGCTGCGAAACTCGTGATTCGCAACCATTTTCTCGAGATCGCGGTTTGTTGCAGCAATGAGTCGCATATCGACCTTCATCGTGCGGCTGTTGCCCAACCGTTCGAATTCCCGTTCTTGCAACGCTCGTAGAAGTTTTGGCTGCAGCTCGACTGGAATGTCTCCGACTTCATCCAGAAAAAGCGAGCCCTTGTCGGCAAGTTCAAGTCGGCCGACTTTTTGTGAGACCGCGCCGGTGAAGGCCCCCTTTTCGTGACCGAAGAGTTCACTTTCAAGCAGGCCAGTCGGAATCGCTGCACAATTCAGTTTGACCAGGGTGCGGTCTCTTCGCCGGCTGCGCTCATGGACGGCACGGGCAATTAACTCCTTGCCGGTGCCTGTTTCCCCCAGCAACAGAACTGTGGAATCGCTGGGCGCCACCGTTTCCACGAGCTGCAGAACGTGGCGCAGGGCCGTACTTTGACCCACGATGCCTTCGAAATCCATTTCGCCGCGGATTTCATCCTCGAGATAAAGCTTCTCCTGCGCGAGTCGATCCTTTAGTTCGGCGATCTCGCGATAGGCCAACGCATTCTCCACTGCGATCGCCACTTGCCCGGCTGCCCGCACTAGGAAATCAACGTCTTCCGGACTGAATGAGCTCTCGACCCGGCTACCGAGTGTCAGAACCCCGAGCGTTCGGTTTCGGCTGATCAGCGGCAACAGGAGGCCAGACTCGATGCCTTCTGCACGAACCTCGGAAGTTTCCCGCTCGTTCAGGGCATCCGTTCTTGTTCCTATGACGACGGGCTCGCCGGTCCTGAATACTCTGCCTACCAAGGACCCCTCGACCGGGTACCGCGAATCCTCCTCGACAAATCCCTTGCTTTCCGGGAAGTCCATAGCGAGTTGGCGCAATTGGCGCTGCTCCGCATCCGGCAGCCACACCCCGACCACGTCGCAGTGCATCACTTGCCGAATGCTCGCCGAGATCGCGCGAAGGAGATCGCGAGGCTCCAAATTCGAGACCAGGGTGTTCGTCATGTCCAGGAGCAACTTCAGTCGCTCATTGTTGCTCTGAAGCTCTGCTTGCGCGCCTTTGGCATCCTCGAAGTTGAGCGCCGCTTCGATCGTCAAAGTTACATGGTTTGCCACCAACGAAAGTAAGCTCACTTCCTCTTCAGGATAAGCATTGGGACGGGACGAGCCCACCTCGATTACGCCAAGTCGCCGATGCACCGTAGTGAGTGGCAGCGTACAAGTCGACGAAATGCCCAGTTGATCCAGAATTCGTTTCATTCCCTGGAAGCGAGTCTCGCGATCCCAATCGGCAATAACCATCGGCTGCTGCCGTTCGTACACCCACGCGCTTGTTGTCTCATCACCCGGAACCTGTTCGTCCGAAATCGCAGAGCCGCTTGCGGAAGACTCAAACAAGCGCCATTCCACCGTGCAATCGGTTTCGTCAAAAATCAGGAAATTCAGATAATCGAAACTGACGACGCGGCGCAATTCACCGGCAAACAACTTCTCGAAGGATTCGCAATCGCGATATCCGGCAATCGCAGCCGTTGCGCGCAGCAGCGCCTCATACCGTTCCGGTGATTTGACCGCCGCAAGTTGCGTCGAAGTCCTCATGAACCCCTTCGGGTACACCTAGCCCCAGTAGATATATACGTATAGGATTCCCCAGGGTTACTGCGAGATTCATCTCAACTTGGCAGGTTCAGCCAGCCGCGTTGATAGATGTCCTTAGAGATGACCCACTATTCAACTGTTCATTTGCTTGACAGGTTCGCCAGCATTTGCAATCATTCAGCCGGTTTTTGTCACGGTTTATTGCTTCCTGTCGTGCGTGATGTTCCTCAAGGCGACAGGATGTGTATTTCTTCTTGCACGAGCTTCTAGTCCTGGCTGGGGCTCAACGTTGTTGGGCAACGCGCAAAGGAATTAAAAAGCGCGCGGCATTCTGGGAATCCAGAGTGCCGGCTACGGCCAGCGAATCGCAAGCGGTTCGAGATTCTGCTATCTGAATTGTGATCGAGAATAATGACATGTCTGTCCGCATCCTGATCGCGGACGATCATCCAGTCTTTCGGCACGGCTTGCGCGCTCTGCTGCAGGCCGAGCCTGGCATGGAAGTCGTCGGAGAGGCAGTTGATGGCGCAGAGGCGGTGCGGATGGCCCGCGAGCTAAAGCCGGACGTTCTTACGCTCAACCTCGCCGCGGAAGAAGTTTCCGGTTCAGAAGTTCTGCAGCAGGTCGCAAACTTCAGCCCGCCGGTGCGCACGATACTGCTGACTCGCGCTGCGAATCGGCAGCAAATCGTGCAAGCACTTCAACTCGGCGCGCGAGGCGTCGTGCTCAGGGACGCACCCACACAAGCGGTGATTAAGAGCATCCGCGCGGTGATGGCAGGGGAATACTGGATTGCGCGCGAGAACATCTCGGACCTGGTCCATGTTCTCCGGGCGTCGCAGAAGCGTTCCCGCAAGGAGACGAAACAAAGGAACCGCCGGCTCACTGCGCGTGAACTGGAGGTCGTCTCGGCAGTCGTAGCGGGCCACACAAATAAGGACATAGCCCAAAAATTCTCGCTCAGCGAGGATACCGTCAAGCACCATCTGACCAATATCTTCGACAAGCTCGGCGTCTCCAACCGCTTAGAACTGGCCATTCTGGCTATCAGCCGCGGGATCGTCTCAAACCCTTAAGACCGGCTGCAGCGCTCCGCTAAAAACGCAGCTTCATCTCTATCGAGGGGTCTATCCCGGGGGCAACTGACCCAGGTTGCGCCACAAATTGTCGCCGCAACTGCAGCAACTGGGTTGCAGCAAAAAGCAGTTTTTGCCGCTACGACGCGCGCCGCGGCCTACTGGAGGAACTGTGTGCGGCTGTGACGGTGGCCGCGCCTTGGCTGAGGCGTCTGCGGGGAGTCGTCTGCGGTGAAGGCGGCCACGTCGTTGTTCAAAGAGTGTGCAAAAGTTTGCAACTGTGCAAAAGTTTGCATATGGCACTAGTGGGCCACGTCACGCGCACCCGGAACTCTGCAATATTTTCGCCAAACCTGATAGGCAACCTACAGCGCAACAGATGGGCCAAATCTATCGAAAGATGAGACGAAATCTTCCTGCAATTCTCCGCAAAGCAGCCTCGGATTCTCTTTATAAGACTAGGGTGTTCAAGGATCTAGGCGTGGTGGGGAAAATCTGCGCCGAAAGGATTGTGCTTTAGTTTTTGCGCAGCACAACTATCGAGCCACCCAGCCGATGGCAGTGACCAAGAAGTCTTACTCACCCGCCAGTCACCAATATGAATATGTTCTTTCTGCGCCTTGACGATACCTTAAGAGGATGATCTCCGTCTCCTACAACTGGGAGAACAACTTGAGTCGCCCGATCAAACCTTGGCGAGTGGTCGCGCCGGTCTTCCGAATTACTACATCTCAACGAGTTAGTAGGCATGGTAAGTGGCGAGAGTATTTACCTTCGTTTGAGCAAGTCTACATGTTCGGAGGCGCCAATCATGCCGTATCCCGATTTTCACCCTGGCGGACCGGCTCGCTTCCATTTCTCGAAGCACATTGGTGCTTCTGTTTCTTTTTCATCTTGTTTCATCGGGGCGTTTGAGTCCAATGAGTCCAACTTGCCCAGCTTCTTGCAGCCGTTTCGTTGATTAGGCGGTGCCGAATCAGCTTGTTAGCTTAGGATGTTAATTCTGTTAACAGCCGAGTGCCTACCATTGAGCCACCGGGGAACCGGTGTGATGCGCGCCACTCAATTCGCCGGCAGATTTTTCGCTCCGTGCGCTGACGAAATCGGCGGGCGCATATAGACTGGAGCGAATGGCGATCAGCTCAAACGGAGCGCACGCTCGTGCGCTGCCAATTTCCTACGTTCACCTCGCCGCTGCGCTTCTCTGCGGTTTTGCGCTCAGGCTGTACTTCATCATGCATTTCCCGTTTTACTCGGGCGACACAAAATTCTACGAGGAGCTGGCGCGCAACTGGCTCGACCACGGTGTATACGGCCTCTTCATTCACGGCCAGTTGATGCCGGTGGACCAGCGAATGCCTGGGTATCCTGCGTTTGTCGCCGCCCTGTACGCGATGTTCGGGCGAACGAGGATGGCTGTGATGCTCGCGCAAGCTGGAATCGAACTCGTCACGTGCGTCTTCGCCGCGCTGATTGCTTCGCGAATTGCGCCGGCGGCGAAAAAATCGCTGGCTGCAACGATTGCGTTGTGGCTGGCGGCGCTGTGCCCTTTCACGGCGAGCTACACGGCGGCTATCGTCAGCGAAACTCTCGCGGCATTCTTCACGACGCTCGCGCTACTGGTGCTCGTTTGGATTTTCACTGATCCCGTGCTCGATGCGTCAGGCGTTCGATCGTTCGACAAACAAACCGCGCTGAGACTGTGTGGAGCATTTGCGGTCGCGGGTTTTGTCGCGGGGCTCGGAACATTGGTGCGGCCCGAGACGCCGCTCGTCCTGGCCGCAGCGGCGCTCGTGGTTTGCGTTCGCTGGCGGCGCTGGGTGGATTGGCCGAAGCTCGCGCTCGCGAGCGCGTGGATGGCGGTCGGCCTGCTCGCCGCGCTCACGCCTTGGGCGGCGCGAAACGCGCGAACAATGGGCCGCATCGAATTTCTCGCGCCGCGCTATGCCGAATCCGCCGGAGATTTCATGCCGCGCGGCTTCTACGCCTGGACTCGGACATGGATGGTGCGCTATCGCGACGCGTACAGCGTGACGTGGGCGCTCGGCAAAAATCCCATTCCGATTGCCGCAATTCCTGAGACTGCATTCGACTCCGCAGCCGAACGCGCACGCGTCGCGGATATTCTCACGACTTACAACAGCGACTTGAAAATCACGCCGTCGCTCGATCGTAACTTCGAAGCACTGGCACGCCAGCGAGCTGCCTCGCATCCGTTTCGCACGTTCGTTCTGATTCCGGCCGAGCGCGCGTTCGTAATCTGGTTCACGCCGCGCGTTGACGTGCTGCGTTATTCGGGAAAACTTTGGCCGATCGCCGAACAGTGGCGCGCGAATCCGGCGGAGTTCGACGTCGCTGTGATTTTTGGACTCCTGAATTTCGCGTACATCGGACTCGCAGCTGCCGGTGCATGGCGCTACCGGTCGAATGCAGGATGCGCAGTGCTGGTTCTTTACCTCGTGATTCGGACTGCGCTGCTCACGCAGCTGCCAACGGTCGAGCCTCGCTACGTTGTGGTCTGCTTTCCGGCGGTCGCAGCGCTCGGCGCGCTGGCGTTCGTGAAATCGAAGCAAGATCGTTTGCCGGCCGCGCGAGAAGATTCTTTCGAGTCGAGTGTCGCCTACGTCCGTTAGCGCGCTAGGCGACAAAACGGTATCCCACTCCACGAACGGTGAGAAGATGGCGCGGCTTCGCCGGATTTTTTTCGATGTACTTCCGCAAGCGCACGATGAAATTGTCGATGGCGCGCGTGTCCGTGTCTTCGGAGAGTCCCCAAACATCTTCCAGAATTGATTTGCGTGAGACGTTGCGTCCTTTGTTGCGAATCAGGTGACGAAGGAGCTTTGCTTCCATCAGCGTCAACTGAATCGTGCTGCGATCGGTGCGAAGTTCGAGCGTGCCAAAGTCGATCGTCTTGCCTTCGAAGGCAACTTTTTCGCGTTCATCCGTCGAATTGGACGCGGCTTCCTTTGTGGTTCGCGGCGCAGATGCTTTGCTGCTGCGAAGCCATTCGTTCCGGCGAAGAAGTCCCTGGAGGCGCGCCAGAAAAATGGGCAATTCGAAAGGCTTGGAAAGATAGTCGTCAGCGCCGGCGCCGAAACCCTCAAGCACGTCCTCGGGCCGGCCGCGCGCGGTGAGAATGAGAACGGGAATGAAATTCCTGGCCTTGCGCAACGCGGAGACGACTTCGAAGCCATCGATGCCGGGCAGCATCACGTCGAGCACGACGGCGTCGAAGCGCCCATTGGATTCGAGCAGGCGCTTCAGCGCGGACTCGCCGTCGCCGGTGACGTCGACGGCATAGCCCTCGGCTTGCAGATTGAAGCGGAGGCCTTCGGCGAGGTGCGCTTCATCTTCGACGACCAATACCCTGGTCATTTTTTCGTCGTCCTAACCGGACTTTTTCCTCTCGTCCTAACTGGACTTGTCATGCGCGGCTCCTCGGAAGCTCGAGGGTGACGGTAGTGCCGCGGCCTTCGCCTTCGCTTTCTGCGAACACTTTGCCGCCGTGCGTTTTTGCGATCGAGCGAACGATGAAAAGGCCGAGGCCCGTGCCTTTCACACGGGCGGAGGCGCGGCCGCGCACGCGATAGAAGCGGCGGAAAATTCGCTTCAATTCGTCGGACGGAATTCCGACGCCTCGATCGCGGACCTTTAGTTCGACGTGTTTTTCATCCGGGGTTTCAAGGCTGATGGAGACATCCACGTTGCCGACCGAATATTTGATCGCGTTATCGAGAAGGTTCGAGACCGCGGTGCGAAGCTCTTCCGGATCGCCCTGTACTTTGATTCCCGCGCCATTCGGTTCCGAGCCCCCTTGGCCTGCACCATTGACGCCCGGCTCGTAGCGCAACCCGGCAGTATCGAGGTGGTGCCGCGAGCGGGCGAGGTCCATGCATTCGCGGACTAAATTTTCGAAATCGATGTCGGTGCGATACACCGCGGAAGATTTGTGTCCGCTTTGTCCTGCGGCGAGCACCTGCTCGACCGTGCCAAGAAGCCGGTCGGAATCGAGCAGCATCAGCCGGTAAAATTTCTGCCGCTGCTCGTCGTCGAGCTCGCGGCGCTGGAGCGTTTCGAGATACAGGCGGATCGAGGTGATCGGCGTTTTCAGTTCGTGTGTGACGGCGTTGATGAAACTGTCGTGCTGTTCGTTGCGCCGGATTTCGCGGACAAGGAAGCTGGTGTTGACGATCATTCCGCCAATAATCGCCGCGAAGAAAATCACGCCGAAGAAAAGCAGAACGGCTTCGCGGCGGTTGAGGATGATCCAGCCCACGTTGAGCGCGACAGCGATTGCAACGAGGCACACACCCAGCGCCACGAAAAACGCGATTGCCTTCCGCCGGCTGGTGATCGGCATAATGCCTCGCGGGGATTGTACTGCGGAATGAGGCATGACTCGTAGTGCGTGACTCGCGATTCGTGGCCCGCGACCTGTGGCTCGCGACCGGTGACCCGGGAAACGAGAAACACGCGTTTTTGTTGCTATTAGAATTTCGATAAGGCGCGTGTTTGCAGTAAGTTGACCTAAATCTTGAATTGGCGACTCTTGCGATTAGAAATGCAGTGATGAGTGACCCTTCAGCGCTACAGCCGTTGTCAGGGCAAGCAAGCGGCCGGTGACGGGAGACGAAAGCTCCTTTGATTCTCCGAACGGCTCGCCGTGACGTGGATCAAAAACTGCGATTTTTTTGCGATTAGAAAATCTTAGTAAGCCGCATTTTGAATCACTTGCGAGGAATTCTAATTCCAGATTTGCGATTAGAAAGTTTGGTCTGGCGAGCGAACAACCGGTGGATTGCAAAGGACTGTGATGGATAGGCCGGGGTCGCTGTGATGCGAGTCCGCTCGCAGCGCGAGAACGGGTCACGGATGCGTCTGGCGCTTGAAGCGGCGGCGCGTTTTGAAATTCGATTTTGTTTTCGTTTGCCACAGGACACGGTAGCACGAAGAGAAAGAAAAATTCGACTGGCCATTGGACGAGGTCAGAGACAGTGAGTTCTAGGACTGTACTTTTTCCTCCGAGTAAATTGGGAATTCAAGTTTCGAACCGCGAGGTCAGAAGGCAAGGCTCGGCGAAACGGCCGCCGAGCGGTGGGAAGCTCTTGCAAGGATTTTTATGTCGCGGCTGAAGTCGCGACCCACAAGACAAGAACAACAATCCCCTCGAAGTGCCCGCGTCTCCGTCTGCGCTTCCAGACAGAGAAAGATCCGCGTAACCATAGATACCGCGCGCTTCGTCCTGCGGTGCGCAACTGGGCTGGTGTCGCTTGCTGCAAATTTACAATTTGAGACTATCGCTGCCACGATCCTTGAATCGCTTCCACAGGATTTCCGCGCCGCAGCTGAGCGCGTACCACCACAGAGTTCCGATGCTCACCATCCAGATCATGGCGAGCGTCGGGTGTTGCCACGCCAGGATTAAGCCCACGATGGAAAACGGGAGATCGGCCACCCAGAGAAATTCGAACGCGATTGCCAACGGCTGCAGCGCGGGTATCACGAATCCAGCAAGAGCCAGCGAGCACACACAGAGGTGGAGAATCGGAATTACATATGCCCAACGCGAGTGGCGGGAGCGCAGCGCGTGTGCTGTAGCCGTCGCGTCGAGCATTTCGTGCGGCTAGCCGTTGGCGGATTTTGCCGTGGCGGGGTTTGCTGCTAGCGGAGGCACGGCGCCGATTTGCTGGAGCATGGCTAGTTTGTCCCATTGGTCCCAGGCTTCGACGAGTTGCCCATTGGCGATTCTGGCGAGGCTCATGCCGCCGATGGCGACGGGTTTGTTCGTGGCGGCGATGCCGAGGCCGTCGCCGGTGTGGCGCATTGTGGCTGACCAGCGGATGAGGACTTTGTCGCCGTCCGCAATGGCGTCTTCGATTTTCAATTTCATATCGGGGAAAGCGCCAAGGAAGCGTTCGTAGAACGGGATGAAAGCGGCCGGGCCGATAATGTCGGCGCCATTTTCGTCGACACCGTGGGAGACACCGTTGAGCGCGAAGAGTTCGGTGATGGTGGCGGTGCGGCGCTGGTTCCAGACTTCTTCGAACCAGCGTTTGAAGAGTTGGATATTGGATTCGGACATGGTTGGCTCCTGAATGGCTGTGAGTGGGATGGTACCACTCGTGTAGATGACTGCGAAGTTGATTTGGGGCCGGGCGGCGTTGCGCAAGAGCAAATCAAAGACTCGCGGGAAATGCGCCGCGAAAGGTGTGCCCGCTTCGCGCTAAGTTTTCCCAGCCCTTACCGCGGGCTGGGCTATTTTCTGCCGCGCCTACGGCGCTGGTGGTTTGCTTGATGGCGCCACAAGGGAGGACGAAAGATAGAGGGCGACTAAGTTGGCGACGCAGTTGGTCCGAAAGAAAACGCGCGAATAATAGACAGCATTGCGCCAAGCATCGCGTTCGGGCACGGCATGCCGTGCCCCTACTGAGAAATCTTCCGTGGGCGCTTGCGCGATTCTAGTTCGACGGGCGCGAGAAACAGAATCCTTATGAGCACATCGAGAGCGCGACGCGGATTTGCGAGCGGGGTTATTTGCTTTTGGGGGTTGGGCGGCGGGGGCGCTGCTTGGCGGAGATGGATTTGATGATGAGCTGGCGGCGGGCTTTCGGGTTGATGGGAACTTTGGCGCGGTAGAGGGCGGTGTTGATCAGGTCGAGGATTTCGGGATCGTCGAGGACGCTGGGTGGGACGAGGCGAACGTGGCGGACGAGGTTGCCGCCGCCTTTTAGACGGCGATTGGGATCTGGCAGGCTGGCGCCCTGGAGAAAGCAGAGCGTGACGTGGTCCGGCATGAGCAGGATGGAAAAAATTGCGAGCGAGGGTTTGTCGGTGGGGCCGAAGCCGATGACGAGGCCGTTGTAGTTGTCGTAGACCATTTCGGTGGAGCCCGGCAGGCGCTTGCGCATCTTGGCGAGAGCGCGGCGGCCTTGCGCGGCGATTTCTGGCGAATATTTGGCTAGGAAGCGGGAGAGCTGTTGCGACGGGGTGGAGGCGCGCGGCATTTCGGCGGGATGATAGCACCGGCGGCGGGGCGCGAGGGACCTCGCTTCGCTCTGGTCTTGGTGCGCGCTTCGGGTGGGCGGGTCTTATGTCACGGCTGAAGCCGGGACACACAAAGACTGGAACGCCACAACGGACTCCAAAGAGCGGAGCCGGTGGTACAAAACGTACATTGGTTGTGCGGCGGGAAGATGGGCATCCGGCAGAAAAACTTCATAGCGGCGGATGGAGGGTGTTCTGCCAAGCATCGCGTTCGGGCACGGCATGCCGTGCCCCTACTGACAGAGTTAGGCGGAGACGAGTTTGGTGTCGGATGCGGAGACAGCGATCGCGGCCGAGGCAGCTGCTGCAACGGCTGGCGCATTCGCTTCGGCGTGATTGGGCGCGGCAAACGTTTTCAGGGCGGAGAGCTTCACGCGGTAGATGTCGCGGGCGAGGCCGAATTTGTTCATCAGCCAGATGCCGTACCAGTTGAAATCGATTTCGTACCAGCGCAGGCCGTGGCGCGCGGAGACCGGATGCGCGTGATGATTGTTGTGCCAGCCTTCGCCCCAGCTGAGGAGAGCGACCCACCAGCTATTGGTTGAAAGATCGCGCGTCTTGAAACGGCGGGTGCCCCAGGAGTGAGTGGCGGAATTGACGAGCCAAGTGAAGTGCAGGCCCGCGACGGTGCGCGCGAAAATTCCCCAGAGAACGAATGGAATTCCGCCAATGGCGAGAAGAATTACGCCGAGCACGCTGATCGGAACGTAATGGTATTTCGTGATCCAGACGTGAAATTTATCTTTCGCCAGATCGGGAACGTAACGCGCGAGCGTCGTCGTATCGTGGTGCATCGATTTGCCCACCAGAATCCAGCCCATGTGCGCCCACCATTTCCCGTCGACGGGAGAATGCGGATCGCCTTCCTGGTCGGAGTGCTGATGGTGGATGCGGTGCGTGGCCACCCAGAAAATCGGGCCGCCTTCGAGGGCGAGCGTGGCGCAGACCGTCATCGTGTATTCCAGCCATTTGGGAGTTTTGTAGCCGCGATGGGTGAGCAGGCGGTGGTAGCACATGCCGATACCAACGCTGGTGGCGAGCCACCAGAAAAATGCGGCTACGAAGAACGCTTTCCAGGTGAAGAAGAACAGGGCCGCGATGGCGCCGAGATGGAAGAGCATCATGAACGAAGCGGTGACCCAATTGATTTCGTTTTCGGCTGCCTGCTTCTTTTTTAAATCTTCGAGTTGAATCGCCACGCGCCTTCTCCCGTCTCTTTGATTGTCCCGGTGCGAGATTAGACTAGCAGCAAGGCGCGAAAGCTTTTGTAATAGTTCTGTAATACCGAAGGTGGGCGGAGCCAATCCGTCATCAAGACGGAAAAGGGCCATGGCGCGGACGAATTTTGGCATTTTTGGCACAAGTACAGATCGGCGGGACGAGACAAATGATGCGGTGCGCGAAGCTATTGCAGGCGTTGCGTAGTGGAATCGTGGCAGAGAAGATTTTCGAAAATTGCGAGGACGTGCTGGCGGTATTGAACGACGCGTTCCAAGACCGAACGAAGCTCGGGCTGGCGCTCGGTTTCGCGGTCCCATTTAGCGAGGACTGTGGCCGGGACGCGAATATCGCGGCGGAGTTCATCGGCCGAGTGGCCGCGGAGAAAAAGACCGTAGAAAAACGCGGCTTCGCGCTGTGGGAACTGGAAGTCCTGCAGAGCTTCGTCGAGCGGGTTGGGCGTGGTCGCCATGGGCGAAATCGCAGTTTACAGATTTCAACGTCGGCGTCAAGTGGCGCGGCTGCCTAAGATGAAATATTGATTGCTGAAACAGGAAAATTTGACGAGGAAGGTGGTATGAAACTTGCTGGAGGCCGGGCGAGGAAAGGGCGCCGCCAGCGCTGCCCAATCTGCTCGCTTGGCAGCCGGCACCCGTCGGTTTTGGGCGCAACTTTTGGCGGCGGCACGGGTTAGATAATTGCAACAGGCAGCCCGGCGCGCGATGGGACTCGCCCGGGCTGGTAGATGTAGGCGTACCCCGCTGCATCTCTTCGAGGAGGCTTGTCCGCACACGGGCCTCCTTTTTTCTTGGCGCGCGATGCAAGGTCAAATCTGCCGACGCTACAACACCGGTCGCGAGCATCCCGCCGAAATTGAAATGCCACCCTGAAGGGTGGCGCTACGAACCGTCACTTCTGTCAGTTGGGAAAACGGCTTGTGCGGAGCTGAAACTTTCGGATTGGCGCAGCGTATTTCTATGCAGGAGAGATTTCGATGCTTAATAAAACGACGATGAAAACCGTACTCATAGTAGTTGCACTTTTGGCGGCAGCAGTGGCGGGCGCGCAGGAGCAGAGCGAGAAGAGTCACGAGCAAGGCGGCATGGCCGGGATGGAGATGGGTGACGCACAGAAGCAGGCCGCGAGTCCGGAAGCGCGCGCGGCGAATGATGCGATGTCGGGCGCAATGTCCGATCACGACATGAACATGGGAGCGCATATGTTCATGACGGATTTGCGTCCTGCGAATGCGGCAGATAAGAAGCGGGCGGCGGAGATTTTGACCGAGCTGCGTCCGGCGATCGACAAATACCGCGATTACAAAGTGGCGTTGGCGGACGGCTTCCAGATCTTCCTGCCGAATGTGCCGCAGGAGCACTATCACTTCACGAATTACCGTTACGCGTTCGAGGCGCAGTTCGCTTTCAATCCGGAGCGGCCGACATCGCTCCTATACAAGAAGGTGGGCGACGGCTATCAACTCGAAGGCGCGATGTACACGGCGCCGAAGCGCGCAACAGAGAAAGAGCTGAACGAGCGCGTGCCGTTGAGCGTGGCGCGCTGGCACAAGCACGTGAATTTGTGCATGCCGCAAAAGGGAACGGAATTGCAGCAAGTGAACTTGAAGCAGTTTGGATTCCGCGGCACGATTTCGACGGAAGCCGCTTGCGAACAGGCGGGAGGCGTTTGGCGGCCGCAGGTTTTCGGGTGGATGGTGCACGTGTACCCGTTCGAGAGCGATCCGGCGAAGGTCTGGGCGCACTAATCCTTTTCTTAGGTGTTGTTGCGCGCTAACTCTTCGGCGGACGGGACGGCACGCGCGCCGAAACCGCTGACGATTGCCGCGCCGAGCGCGAGCAGTACTCCGATCACAAATACGAAAAATCCGAGAACGGGAACCACTTCGAGCATTGACAGCGCGAAAATTCCCGCGAGCGTCCCGGGCACTGCCGCGAGGCCAGGGAAAGCTACTCCGCCGACCAGCCGACCCAGCCCAGTAGCCCCCGCTGCGCCAATCACAATCAGAATCAAGACGAGCAATGTATTGGCCGGAACTTCCGCGCGCCCCAGATGCTCGCCCAAAGTTTCGAATCCCCAGGCTATCAACAGCACGATGATTCCAGTGAGCATGACCATGTTCATGCGATTCCAGATCGTCCAGCCGGTGTTGGTGATGCGTTTTTCGCGCAATAGCAAACAAGCAAGCGCGACACAGACGAGATTTGTGACGATTACAAATGCGACGCCAAGCGCGGTGGGGCGATATTGTCCCGGGACGATTGCGTAGGGCGTCGAAACGGATTCTCGATCGATTTTGCCGCCGCCTGTTTGCGTTACGTAGCCGCCGATAGCCGCCGCGTGCCCGCGCAGCTCGCCACCCGATCGCACTTCGATGTGGCCGCCGACGGCCAGGGCGTTTCCGTCAATCAAGCCTGAAATGTAAATGCTGCCGCCGCCGGAAAGGACGTCGCCGGTAACGTGTCCGCGAACATAAACGTTGCAGCCGAAACATTGCACGACGTTCGCGGTACCGTTGGGTCCGACGACGATGTCGTGAAACACCTGCGCTATGTCCTGAGGGTTCTTCGGAGGATCTTTTTGCGCTGCGGCGGGGATCGCGCAGAGTAACAAGATCAGCAGGATTCGCTTCCCGTGCAACCGTCGAGCTCCTTTGCGCTTAGGCGCACATGACGACGAGAGCCGCGCAAGCGGAACTCTGAAACGCGGCAGTTTACTTGTATCCGAAGCGGTGGACCAGGTCAATTGCGGCGAAGCATTCCGGGCAACCGAGCCGCGCATATCAGAAAAAGCCGCAGGCAGATTCGCCCTGGCGACAATTGCCAGGGCGAATCTGCGATGCGGGATCGACTGCAAATTTCGTGAGAGCTACTTCTTGGCGTGGGCGAAGTTCTCGGTCACTTGCGGCCAGTTGACGACGTTCCACCAGGCCTCGATGTACTCGGGCCGGCGGTTTTGATACTTCAAGTAGTAGGCGTGTTCCCACACGTCAAGGCCGAAGAATGCCTTGCCACCATCCATGATGGGATTGTCCTGGTTTGCGGTTGACTCGATTACGAGCTTGCCGTCGCGGAAGAGAAGCCAGGCCCAGCCAGAACCGAAACGAGTGGTAGCCGCCTGGTTGAGCTTCGTCTTGAAGTCGGCGAAGCTGCCGAACGCCGAGTTGATCGCGTTCGAAAGCTCGCCCGACGGCTCGCCTCCGCCGCCTTTCTTCATAATTTTCCAAAACATGGAATGATTCATGTGCCCGCCACCATTGTTGCGGACGGCGGTCCGAATGTTTTCGGGGACTTTGTTGATTTGCGCGAGCAGCTCTTCCACGGAAAGCTTTTGAAGATCCGCGTGGCCTTCGAGAGCTTTGTTGAGATTGGCAACGTAAGCGCCGTGGTGCTTGTCGTGGTGAATCTCCATCGTTTTTGCGTCGATGTAAGGCTCAAGTGCGTCGAAAGCGTAAGGCAAAGGCGGTAACGTGAAAGTCATCTGGGGAGCGGCTCCTTGTCCAGAAGTGGTGGTCATTGAAACTACCTCCTGATTTTTCTATCCTGCCTCATAATTATACGCGCCTCAGCGGGCGCAACGGTATACGTCCTCACATTTAATCTTGAATCGATTTTGCGGGTATTTGCATTACAGGTAGAAGAAGCGAAGGAGCCAAATTTGCCGGCAACCGAACATGTAGAGAAGCATTTCACCGCAACGGCCGCGGTGCGCGACATCGTGATTGGAATGTCGGACGGCCTGACGGTGCCATTCGCGCTGGCCGCAGGACTCACGGGTGCGGCAGCGGTGTTAGCGAAAGGCACCGGGATTATCGTAACCGCTGGACTCGCCGAGATTGCGGCAGGGTCGATTGCAATGGGATTGGGCGGATACCTCGCCGCAAAAACGGATTCCGAGCACTACGCGTCCGAGCTCGATCGCGAATATCGCGAGACGGTGGAGCTGCCCGAAATCGAGACGGAAGAGGTGGCAAAAGTTTTCCGCGAGTATGGACTATCGCAAGCGCAGATGGCGCCGGTGGTGGACGCAATCATTTCCAATCAAAAGCGCTGGGTGGATTTCATGATGCGCTTCGAACTGGGCCTTGAAGCGCCGGACCCGGCGCGCGCGGCGCGAAGCGCAGGGACGATTGCGGCGTCCTATATCGTCGGCGGGCTGGTGCCTCTCGCTCCGTACATATTAATGAAGGAAGTGATGCCGGCGCTGTGGGTGAGCGTCGCGGTGACGCTGCTGGCGCTTTTTGTTTTCGGCGCGATCAAGGGGCACTACACCGGAGTGAAACCGCTGCGCGGAGGATTGCAGACGGTGATTGTCGGAGGACTGGCAGCGGCAGCGGCGTTTCTAATCGCGCGGCTGATTAGCTGACGGAGCAACGCTTCAGAAGTTACGTCGGGGCTTCCACATGAATAATATCGCCCGGCTTAATCGCCTTGAGCACTTCTGCGCAGGCCGGGAAGAGGCGGCTCAGTTGGACTAATCGATTTGATGTCGCGACGATGACAACGATGGGAATTCGGCGTCGAGCGAGGTTCTGTTGATACCGAAGGTTTGTATCCAAAGTGACTAGCACGTCAAAAGCTGTTTCCGCAAGGCTGAGAAGCTCGCCATTGGATTTTCCTGCCCATCCTGCTTCCTGAACAGTAAGACACTCGTGGCCATGCTGCGCGAGGCTCGCCTTCAAAGCTCTTGGCGCACACTCGTCAATCAGTATCTTCATCCTAGGCGATTTCTATCGTAGCTGGGAAATCAGACTAGAGCGCGCTTCTTCGATGGCGGCGATTGCGAGTTCGCGGGCTACGGTTGGATACTGCTCCAGAAACTCGTCGAGCGTCGCGCCACCTTCCAAATAATCGGTGAGAATTTTGAACGGAACGCGGGTTCCACGAAAAACCGGCTCCCCACCGAGAATGTTCGGATCTTTGATGACGGCGTTTTGCATCTTCGGACTCGCTGCTAAACGTAGAGTGTAGCAGCCAAAGGCGCAAGCAGGAAGGAAAGGCTGCGAATCTCCTACTGGCTGCTTTTTGTCGCAGAAACCGGCGCGGTTTTCGTGATCCAGTAATTTGGATCCAAAGCAGTGAAATCTTTCGGCATGTGGCTTAGCTGCGGATTTACGGAGTGGATGTTCGTTTCGATCGAGTCGTAGGCCGAGCGCGCGATTTCCTGGAGGCGTTGCTGCACGGCCGCCCCGGCGGCTTCCATCGCGGGCGCGCGTCGTGCCGCTGCGGCGTCTTCATCTTTCAAAGAGCTGAGCGCTGTCAGCATCAAGTATGACGGTGCCGGGGCGCCCGCGTTGACCGCATAGGTAACCCATGCCGGACTGCCCTCGACTTTCTCGTAAGCAGCCGCGATGCTCTTGGCTGCCTCTGCGAACTCGGCTTCGTGACCGGGGCGAATATTGAAGACAGTGAGATGAAGCAGGCGTATTTTCGCGAAGTTGATAGTCGCGGCACGGGAACCGAGGGCATCAACCCGCTCGGCAATGAAGTTCGTGACGTTCGAAACATTTTCCGCAAGCAAACGATCTTGCAGACCGGCGAGCTCAGGGTGCGCTGCGATGCCGGCAGCCATGCCACTCGCCATTTTTTCGAGATCGCCAAACGAGTCGGAAAAATTGAGGGCGAGAATTTCGTCCGGACCCGTCATCGATTTCAGCTCAATCCAGTACGCCGGAATATTGAACCGCTCGTAGTCGCCGCGAATGCTGGATAGAATGCCGTCATAGGCTGACCCGCGACCCGGCCTCAGCCGTTCGTGGACGAAGTTGATGTACTGCGGCGGCGAGCCAGCCGAACGGGCGGAGGACGGATTTTCCTGCGCGGGTGTTTGTGCGTGCACCGAAAAACCAAGAGCCAGCAACGCGACGATTGCGATACCGGCTTGGAGGGATAGATTCGGTATCATTGCGAACGCCCTCGCCGAAACCTACTTCAGGGGCTAAAGCCCATCTCCCCGGTTGCCATCAATGTCGCGCTCAAAACCGCGACCTGCAAAGCTCTTAAGCGAGACAGACTTCAGTTCTGGTTCTCCGCGTCGCTTCCGAGATTGCCGAAAGGCCACAGGCCAAAAAGCTTGAGAAATATATCATCGTGCTTTTCGGTGAGCATGCGGGCCGTCCTCGCCTTGGGCCACGGGCTCGCAAGACGATCGGGCCGGTCGGCAATCCAGAAACCTGTGAGCGCCATCACAGTCGCGTTGCGATCGAGCACATCCGCCTTTACTTTGTCGAGCGTATCGACTGCGGAGTGGTGCGTGTATTTGTAATCCGGCGAATCCTGATTGAGGTTGATGCCCGGTAGGCCTTCAAGGATGAACGGGCCGGTGTCGGTTCCAAATTCGGCCTCGTCGTCCACTTCAAGATTTCCAAACGCCTGCAGCGCTCCGGCGAATTTCTGCATTTCCGGAATCAAATCGTAATGGCCGCCCATCTGGAAGCCCGTCACAGGACCCTGGCCGAAATCGAGAACCACGGCGGCCACATGATTCGCCATCTCGTTCTGGTGAGTTTTCGTATAGGCCAGCGAACCGAGCAGCCCTTCTTCTTCGCCCGTGAATAAGACAAATCGAATGGTGCGGCGCGGCTTGAACCCGGATTTCATGATGGCTTCGGCAGCGCCGAGCGTGGTCGAGGATCCGCAGCCGTTGTCCGTGGCGCCGGATGCGAGATCCCAGGAGTCGAGATGGCCGCCGACGATAACGATTTGTTCCGGATTCTGCGTGCCGCGAATTTCGCCGACCACGTTAGCGGACGGAACAGGGCCGTCGGTGACGCGATTTTGCACGTTGATCTTGAGCCGCACCGTTTTACCGCGACCGATGTAGCGCTCGATCTGATCTTGATCCTCGGCAGCCATGCTGACCACGGGAATGTCGTAGTAGGTGTTGAACCCGAGCGCGCCGGTGTGCGTCAGGTGCATTCCTTCGGATTTCCGGCCGCCTTGCCCGCCGATGACGGCTACGGCGCCTTCTTGATGCGCGGTTTTCAGGAAGTCGCCGAATCTTGCGAAGGTTGCAAATCCGTTCTTCGGCTTGTCGCCCTTCTGAATGATCATCAGAACTTTCCCTCGCCATTTCCCGGCATTGTCTTTCAGCTCCTGGTCGAGCTGGTAGCCGTTAACCTCTACTACGTCCGCTTCTGTGCCGCCCGCTGGCGTAGAACCGACCCAGCCCATCGCATCGATCATCACGCGGCGATGAATCGGCGACTCGATTTCCGCGTCCGCGGAAATGCGCGTCCAGCCGCGCGAAAGTTGCCAGGGCTCTGTGTGGACGTTTTCGAGGCCAATGGCTTTCATCTTCTCAACGCCCCATTCGATGGCGCGGCCTGCTTCGGGCGAACCGGTGACGCGCGCGCCGATGTCGTCGCTCAATTCTTCAAGATACTGATAGGTGTGCGTGTTCATGGTGCCGGCGCCCGCCACGGCGGTGAGCGCCTTGAGCGTGCCATCGGTGGCGGGTGATGCGAGGTCGGTCGAGCCCGTGGCAGATATGGCTGGACGCGCGGCAACAAAGAGAAACGCGCTCAAGCCGGCAAACGCAATCGTTTTTCGAATCATTCGAAACAGCTCCTTTCAAAGCTGCTATATCTCGGACGGAGAGAATAGGACGGATTCAGGTGGAGCCCAAGAATTTCTTTGACGCGCTGAAACGAGAATAGTTAGGGCGCTTTCCCGCGACATTTCCCCAGGTAACTCGGGTTTGCCCGTTTGCATCCTATATACTGGCGGTATGGAAGTTGTAAGCGAACCTCCAGCGGTTCAACTCAACATCCGGGGCGTCCATACGAAGCGAGAACTCCAATCCGTTCGCGTGTTTCATACGGTGAGGCGCGCGCAAAGCCTGCGTTTCGCCGCCCTACGTACATTTGGAATGATTCTAATTTATAACTTCTACGCCCCACGCGGGCGTGAATAACAAATTGACGCGACCTGCGTCTAACTCTCACTGAACCGATATAAAATAGCCACTCGCGCGCGAAACGGGAGAAAGCCCGGAGCGAGAGGAACTCACAGTAAAGATTAAAAGGAGAAGGAAGAGACAGCTATGAAGAACGAAACGATTCAAATTCGCCGATGGGCCGCGACGGTAATAATTCTCGCGGCGCTGGTAGGCGGAGGGCTCCTGGCATCATCGCTCAAGAACTGGACGCGCCACGCAGTGGTAGGCGCGGCGCCAGTGGCGGTGCCGATGGCCAAGGATGCGCTGCCGATCAGTCTTGGTACTTTCACCAACGGATTTTCTTCCGTGCTCAAGCCCGCGCTTCCTGCGGTGGTCAATATTCACACGTCGAAGGTAGTGAAGCAGAAGCAGGGAATGAATCCTTTTGGCAACGATCCATTTTTCCGCCAATTTTTTGGCGATCAATTCGGACAAGCACAGCCGCGGCCGGAACGCGAGCAGAGCCTCGGCTCGGGCGTGATTCTTACGCCGGACGGAACGATCCTGACGAACAATCACGTGGTTGACGGCGCTTCGGACATCAAGGTGCAGCTAAGCGACAAGCGCGAATTTCAGGCGAAGCTCATCGGCACCGATCCGAAGACGGACGTAGCGGTTTTGAAGATCAACGCCAGCGGCTTGCCGACGCTTCCACTCGGCGACTCGAGCGCGTTGCACGTAGGCGATCTCGTATTTGCGATTGGCGATCCATTCGGAATCGGCGAAACGGCCACGATGGGAATCGTCAGCGCCACGGGACGCGGCGGACTGGGCATCGAGAACTATGAGGACTTCATCCAGACCGACGCTTCCATCAATCCGGGAAATTCCGGCGGGGCGATGATCGATCTGCACGGCAATCTGGTGGGAATCAACACCGCGATTCTGACGGGCGGAGGCGGCGGCAATCAGGGAGTCGGCTTCGCAATTCCCATCAGCCTGGCGAAGAACGTGATGGATCAGATCATGACGCACGGCAAAGTCGTGCGCGGTTATCTGGGCGTTTACATTCAGGACGTGACACCGGAAATGGCCCGAGCCTTCGGTCTCGAGCAAGCTGGTGGCGCACTCGTCGGCGACGTATCAACGAACACGCCAGCGGCACGCGCGGGATTGAAGAAGGGCGACGTGATTTTGAAGCTGAATGGCGAGCCGGTGGATTCACGCAACCAGCTCACGCTGCGCGTTTCTCAGACTCCTCCGGGAACTCCGGTTAAGCTCACCATCTGGCGCGATGGCAAGGCGCAGGACATGAGCATCACGCTGGGTGAATTGCCGGAAAATTCCGCGAAGAATGAAGGCGAAGAATCCAACGGCAACAGCGCGCTCGAAGGAGTGAATGTGGAGAATATCACTCCCGATGTCGCGCAGCAGTTGAATCTTCCTTCCGGCACGCAGGGTGTGGTCGTCACGGACGTCGATCCATCGAGTCAAGCAGCCACCACAGGCCTCAGCCGCGGCGACGTGATTCAGGAAGTGAATCACAAACCCGTGCACAATGTGGAAGAGTACAACCGAACGATCGCAAGCTCAGGGAAAAAGCCGGTGCTTCTGCTCGTCAACCACGGTGGGCGGACAAACTTCATCGTGGTCGAGCCAACGCAGTAGCGAGGTCTCACATCTCACATTCGGGGGCACGGCAACCAGACAAGCCGTGCCCTCGACTTATTCTTTTAAAGAGCGCCCTTATCAAGACCAGCTCCTTCGCCCCCCTGGCGGCTGGTGGTTTTCCAATACCGTTTCTGGGGGGTTTCATGTATTCCGAGGGCAGGCCGATTACAGCATCATGCGAAGCTCATGCTAGGCCACAGCCTCGTCTTCCCGAATTCCATCACTTTCACTGCAGGACAGCCCTTGCGACCAAACACGCTAGCAGGGGTTTAATTTTTGCTGCCTGGGAGCTTCCAAAGGCCATGCAAATTCCCAATCTGAGACAAGCAGGGCTAACCAGTCCGCGAGCCCCAGCCATTGGGTTATCGCTTTCAGCACGACTGGGGATAGAATGGTACTTCAGTCCCATTCCGCCTAGCCCCGCAGTCTAGTACTAAAGTTATAGACGCCGTACTTCTGTCTCGGCGCATCCTAGTGAGGAAAGGTACCTGGAGAAAGTTATGGCGCGGGTTACACATCGAGCGGTATTCAATGAGTCCCTTCTCCCTGACGGCGAGGCTCGCTGGGGTTCTTTTGGTGCTGGGTTCGGCATAGAATGTTTGGCGTTGACGGTCGTTCTTGTGATTCCTCTGCTCATGCCGCAGAAGTTGGAAATGGTCCAGCGCTATTGGACCACGCCTATCGAAGCTCCCGTCGTAGAGCCCTGGAAACCGCAGCCGAAGCCTGTCGAGAAGCCGGTGGTAAAGCCGGCTCCCGTAAAGGTTGCGAAGATCGAGCCCAAGCCCGATCCGGTTCCGGTCGAGGCTCCTAAACCCAAGATCATTAACCCGGTGTTTTCGTCGCCGGTAGCGAAACCCGCCACCGCCCGTAAGAATACAAAGGCGCCTGACACTCCCGACGTGGCAAAGGCATACCCGGATCAGACCGTCCCATCTATGGGCAGCTCGGCGATCCCTACGATCCGGAAACCGAGAGAAGAGGTTCAGACCGGCGGATTCGGTGATCCGAATGGCGTTCCGGCCAATGGAAAAACCAATCGTTCGCCGAACATCGCCGCTAAAGGCGCTTACGACATGCCAACCGGCCCAGGATATGGAAATGGGACCGGTGGAGCAAAGGGTTCGAAGGGGGTAGTAGCGAGCTCAGGTTTTGGTAACGGAGTTGCAACCGGTTCAGGCGGGGGCGGCAACCACGGTCAGGTTCAGTCGTCGGGCTTCGCGGACCAAGCGACAGCTGCACCGGCACCCAAAGCAAAGCCGGTAGCAGCAACGACGGCGAAGACAACCCCTGTGGAAATCCTGTTCAAGCCGAAGCCGGTTTACACAGATGAAGCGCGGTCCAAGAAAATCGAGGGCGACGTTTTGCTTCAAGTTATATTTACTGCTGGCGGAAACGTGCAGATTCAGCGCGTGGTCCAGGGACTAGGTTACGGATTGGATGATTCGGCGCAGGCTGCCGCGAAGCAGATTCGTTTCAAGCCGGCGCAGCAAGAAGGCCAGGCAGTCGATTTTCCGGCCATCGTCCACATCACTTTTGCATTGGCTTACTGAGGAAGGAAGAGGGGGAAAGGCAATGCGCACGTCCAAGAAATTCATACTGGCAACACTGCTCGTGGGCGCGGTGGCAGGCGCAGCTTCGGCACAATCGACTACGCAAACAGCCGATCAGACTCGTCCACAGGCCGGCAACGCAACCGCTGGTCCGGTCACGACCGTGGATCAGGCGATTGACCGTGTGATTGCGCGCGAGCATGACGAGATGGCCACTATTCGCCGCTATAATCCGATCATCGAAACGTATGTGCAGGATATGAAGCCGGACGACAAGATGGGCGCGATTCCGGTCCGCGACCATTACTTCCTCGGCCAAGCCGATCTCGCCAAGGGCGTCGTGGATAATTCGATGCTCTCGAAGAGGAAGGGCAAGTTCGACAGTCTGAATCCGCTCGCGCACATGGGCGGCTGGTTCACGTCCTCGTATATTCCCGAGGGCTTTTTGCAGATGATTTACATCGACATGAACGGATTGGACCGGCAGCACTACCAGATCGACTACGTGCGCCGCGAATTCCTCGGCGAAGTTCGCTGCCTCGTGTTCGATTTCACGCCGCTTCCGAAATCTGGCAAGGGCCGCTTCAAGGGCCGTGTCTGGGCGGAAGATCAGGGCTACACGATTGTGCGTTTCAACGGCGTGTACACACCGGTCTCGGGCATCAACGGTTTTAACCTCCACTTCGACAGTTGGCGCCTCAACGTTCAACCGGGACTCTGGCTTCCGGCTTATGTTTTCAGCCAGGAATCAGACCTGAAGGACTTCCTCGGCAGCCATGTGCGCTTCAAGTCGCAGACGCGGCTCTGGGGATACAACCTGAAGAATGTGGGCCGTCAGGAAGAGTTCAGCGAGCTGACGATTGAATCGCCCAACGCCGTGGACCAGGTGGCTCAGTCGCAGGATCGTTCACCGATTGAAGCCGAGCGCGAATGGCAGCATCAAGCGGAAATAAACGTTCTCGATCGCTTGCAGCGCGTGGGACTGCTTTCGCCTCCGGGAGATATCGACAAGGTTCTCGAGACCGTGGTGAATAACCTTGAAGTGACTAACAATCTCGATGTTCAGCCCGAAGTGCATTGCCGCGTGCTGACCACCGGAACTCTCGAAATGTTCTCGATCGGCCACACGATCGTCCTGAGCCGCGGTCTGCTCGACGTGCTGCCGGATGAAGCGAGCCTGGCCACGATGCTGGCTCAGGAACTTGCGGACATCATCGTGACGAAGCCTTCCACGGATCAGTGGGGCTTCAACGACATGACCAACGTTTCGACCGTCGAAGCGCTCAGCCACTTTACCTTCAAGGACAGCCCCGAACAGGTGAAGATGGCCAGCGACAAGGCGCTCGAACTACTCAAGAATTCTCCCTACAAGGATAAGCTCGGCAACGCCGGACTTTTCCTGAAGCAGTTGGACGCGCAATCGAAGAATTTGCCGGCTCTGATCAATCCGCGGCTGGGCAATAAAGTGTTCCTCGCTGGCCAGTTGATCGGCTCGGCTCCGAATCTCGAACCTTCGAAGATCGACCAGATCGCGGCGCTGCCAATTGGCGCGCGCGTGAAGCTCGATCCGTGGAGCGATCGCGTCGAGCTGCTCAAGGCCAAGCCAATCCCGCTGCTGTCCGCTCGTGAAAAGATGCCGTTTGAAGTCACGCCGTTCATGCCTTACCTCACCCGGTACCAGAAGCCCGGTGTGGGCGTAACACCGGATGCGACGAAGGCAGATGTGGCGAAACAGCAAGATCAGCAGCGGCAACAGCAGCAGCAACAACAACAATAAAAGCTTCGGTTCAACTAAAAAAAGCCCGGCGGAAGAGTTTCCTCCCGCCGGGCTTTTTCTTTACATCGCTAACTTTCCTGCCCGTATACTCACGGATCTCGGCTTAGATTAACTTCCTCAGTGACCTCTGTGCCTCTCAGTGTTCTCTGTGTTGAATCCTTTTTTCAACCTCGTGACGTCATCCCAGCGCCGAAGCGTGCATGTCCACGGTAGTCATGAATTTCGGTGGCTTGCGCACGCGAGTAGCCTGCTCAAACGCATAGGCGATCTTGATGAGCGTCGGCTCGCTCCAAGCCCGCCCGAAGAACGAAACACCTACCGGCATGCCGAATACGAATCCCGCCGGCACATTGATATTCGGATAGCCCGCTACTGCAGCGAGCGACGAGCTCCCGCCCGTATCGTGGTCGCCCGTCAAATGGTCCGTGAGCCATGACGGCCCAGCCGTCGGCGCAACGAGCGCGTCCAACTGGTTCTTATCCATCGCTCCGTCAATTCCCTCGGCACGTGTGAGCCGGTGATTCAATTCCAGCGCGTCCCGATAGGCTTGGTCCGTCAGCGGCCCTTTCGCTTCGGACTTCAGCATGATGTCCTGCCCGAAGAACGGCATTTCCTTTTCGTGATTGCGCTCGTTGAACTCGATGATCTCTTTCAGCGAGTGCACCGGCACTTTCGGACCGGCAGCAGCAAGATAGGCGTTTAAATCCGCCTTGAATTCGTATTGCAGTACTTCATTTTCCGATTTGTCGAATTTCCCTATGGACGCAATCTCGACCGGATCCACCAGCACGGCGCCTTCGCGCTTCATCAGGTCAAGAAGCGATTCCATCAGCGGACCAAAGCCGTCGTTGAAATCGAAAAATTTCCGAATCACTCCGATTCGGGCCCCGCGCAAACCGCCGCGATCGAGAAACTTGGTGTAATCCGCCTGCGCTTTTCCGCGCGAAGCTTCGGTAGCAGAATCCGCCCGATCGATTCCGGCCATAGCGGTAAGCAGAATCGCCGCGTCTGAAACCGTGCGGCAAATGGGGCCAGCGGTATCCTGGCTATGCGCGATGGGAATAATTCCGGACCGGCTCACAAGGCCGAGCGTCGGCTTGATGCCGACGACTCCGTTGGCCGACGCAGGACACACGATTGACCCATCCGTTTCCGAGCCCACCGTGACGGCGCAAAGGTTTGCGGCAACCGCCACGCCAGAGCCGGAGCTCGAGCCGCACGGATTGCGATCGAGTGCGTAAGGGTTAAGCGTCTGCCCGCCGCGACCGCTCCAACCGCTCGAAGAATGATTCGAGCGGAAATTCGCCCATTCGCTCAAATTCGTTTTGCCCAGAATCACGGCTCCGGAATCGCGCAAGCGCTGCGCGACGGCCGAATCTTTTTCCGGCGTGAAACCGAGCAGGGCGAGCGAGCCTGCCGTCGTCATCATGCGATCGGCAGTGCCGATATTGTCCTTAATGAGAACGGGGATTCCGTGCATCGGCCCGCGCGGGCCTTTCGCTTTTCGCTCCGCGTCCATCGAATCGGCAATCGCGAGCGCGTCGGGATTCAGCTCGATCACAGAATTGAGCGCCGGACCGTGCTTATCGAGCGCTTCGATTCGCTCAATATATTTCTGCGCGATCGAGTGCGCGGTGAATTTCCCGGATTTCATCCCATCCTGCAATTCGTCGACGGTCACTTCGTCAAGCTCAAACGCCTTTACCTCTTGCGCGGCAGCGGCTCGAAGCTCCGCAGCCAGCAGCGCGGGAAGCACGAGTGATGCTGCTCCTGCCGCCGCTCCAGCCTCGAGAAACTTGCGTCGACTCAATTCGTGTGATTTGCGCAGTTCGTCAGCTCCGCTCAATGGAATGCTCCTTTTCTTTCAGTAGCACAGGCAATCCTGCCTGTGCCAACGCAACGCCGCATCACGATCGCCATTGCTTGGCTCGCAGCGCGACTTCGTTCTGTTCGCCGTGCCCTCTGTCGCTAGCGCCTCGCATTCGCCAACCGGGCCTCGTCATCCCGACCGGAGCCTCGCGTCTTTCTCCCCACCGCGCAGCGGTGGCGCGAGGCGCAGTCGAGGGATCTCTCTTCACCCCGCCCCGCTCGGCAATAGCCCCGTTTAACTCTTCCTCGCGTCCCACTCCGCCACGAATTCCTTAGACTCGCAAGGGCCGCGATTGTATCCCACCGCCATTCCCAAATCGTGCAGGAATGAGCGACACTGGACGCCCATGGCAAGGCAATCCCTCCTCGAATATTTCCGTCCCGAATCGCGGCCACCCCGCGAAATTGCGGTCGCGTGGCGACGCGGCTACCGCACAGTGCGGTGGCCATACGCCGAATTGCTGCGAAATGGGTACCGATTCGCAGGCGAATTAGCCTCCCGCGGCGTCGCCAAAGGCGACCGCGTTCTCATCTGGGGCGAAAATTCCGGCGAATGGCTCGCGGCGTTTCTGGGCTGCCTGTTCGCGGGCGCAGTGGCCGTGCCGATGGACGCGATTGCAGACAAGAACTTTGCAACGCGCGTAGTGGGGCAAGCTGGTGTGCGACTGGCAGTCGTCGGCCGGCAACTCGCCGGTGAATCTTCCAATAATCTTGGCGTCCCGATCATCGAACTCGAAAGCCTGCATGATGCGGCCGGGCAGGAAGCGATCCATGAGTTTTCATCGCCGCCGATCCAGCGAACCGATCCGGTTGAGATCGTGTTTACGTCGGGCACCACGTCCGAGCCCCGCGGCGTCGTCCTCACGCACGGCAACCTGCTCGCCAACCTCGAAACGCTCGAAAAGGAAATCGACCGCTACCGCCGCTACGAGCGCTTCTTTCATCCGCTGCGCTTTCTCGATCTATTGCCGCTCAGCCATGTGTTCGGCCAGCTTTTGGGAATTTTTCTGCCGCAAATCCTCGGCGGCACGTCGGTGTTTCTGGACACGCTCAATCCGGCCGAAGTGATTCGCGCGATTCACGACGAGCGCGTGTCGGTGCTCGTCAGCGTGCCGCGCCTGATTGAATCGCTGCAGTATCAAATCGAGCGCGATCTTGCTTCCACCGGAGAGCTCGAAGACTTTCGGCGCGACTTCCACAAAGCCGAAGGCGAGCATTTTCTTCGCCGTTGGTGGCGGTTCCGCGCGATTCGCCGGCGTTTCGGCTGGAAATTCTGGGCGGTGATTTCCGGAGGCGCGGCGCTTCCCACCGCCACCGAGAAATTCTGGGGACGTCTCGGCTACGCGGCTATTCAAGGCTACGGGCTGACGGAAACCACGTCGCTCGTGAGCGTGAATCATCCGTTCAAGCTCGGGGAAGGCTCGATCGGCAAGACTCTTCCGGGCCTCGAAGTGAAGCTCTCCGAAACGGGAGAGATTTTAGTGCGAGGAGAAAATGTGTCGTCCGGCTACTGGAAGGAGTCGGGCATAGCGCCGGTGCTCGACGCGGATGGCTGGTTTCACACGGGCGATCTGGGTGAGCGCGACGCAAGTGGGAACCTGTATTTTAAGGGTCGGCAAAAAAACGTGATCGTCACTCCCGCGGGATTGAATATTTATCCCGAAGATCTGGAAGCGGAGCTCCGAAAGCAACCGGGCGTGCGCGACTGCGTGGTGATTGGCCTCGATCGCGACGGGAATGCGGAACCGTGCGCCGTGCTGCTTTTGCGTGAAGACGCGAACGCTTCAGAAATTGTCCAACGAGCCAATGCGCGGCTTGCGGAGTTTCAGCGCATGCGTTGCTGGGTCGTCTGGCGCGAGCCTGACTTTCCGCGAACGCCCACGCAGAAACCGATTCTCGCACGCATCCGCGAAGATGCTGTCGCGGAGCTGGCGGGGCGTGAGCGCTCGGATGCAGCGTCGGCGCAGGGGACTCTCTCAAGCGTTGCCGGCGTGCTGGAGAGAACTTCTCGCGGAGCGGCGCGCGATTTTGAATCGGCGAACGGCAGCTCGGATTTGCAACTGAGCTCGATCGAGCGAGTGGAATTAATCAGCGCGCTCGAAGACCGTTATCAGGTGGATCTGAGCGAGACGGATTTTTCGAATGCCCACTCTGTCGCCGATCTCGAAAAGCTGGTGCAGAAGGCAGAACAGGGAAAGCCGATCGACGATTCCGGTGGACGCGCGCCGGTATTTCGCTATCCGCGCTGGCCGCGGTGGTGGCCGGTGCGATGGATTCGCGCGCTGGCATTTTATTGCCTGGTGCGGCCGGCCATGGTGCTGCTCGGATGGCCGCGCGTCCGCGGGCGCGAGAATCTCCGCGGGGTGAAGGGGCCGGTGCTGATCGTCGCGAACCATGCGTCATACATCGACCCGGGATTCGTGCTGACGGCCCTGCCGGCGCGGCTGCGCTGGCGAACTGCCGTGGCGATGGGCGGAGAAACGCTCGCGGAATTGCGAAATCCTCCGCCGGGCACTAAATTTTTTCGCGCGCTGCTTGGACGGATACAGTATCCGCTCGTAATCGCGCTCTTTCATGTGTTTCCGCTGCCGGTGCGCGCTGGGTTCCGCAAAAGTTTTGAGTTTGCGGGCGAGTTGGTGGATCGCGGCTGGAGCGTATTGGTTTTTCCCGAAGGTGTGCTGACGCCGGATGGCGCGATCGGTCCGTTTCGCGCTGGGATCGGATTGCTAGTCACCAGCCTCCGAATCCCCGTGATTCCGATGCGGCTCGAGGGGCTCTTCGATCTGCGCGAAGCGAATAAGCACTGGACAAGTCCGGGACACATACGAGTAACGGTCGGCGCGCCCGTCAGGTTTCCGGAAACGGAAAGCGCCGAGAATATCACGCGAGAACTAGAGCGCCGCGTGAAAGCGCTCGGATCGAAGTAATCCTTGTCACACGAGCAACGCCGGTCGGTCGCAGCGCTCCGGCGCAGCGTGTAACCCGTCTTTTCGTCCTTCTTATCCGCGGATTGGCTCAGCCACGACATGCTTGTCATTCTGAGCGCAGCGAAGAACCCCAGCTTAAGATTGTCGCCACTGATTCCCACAGCTCTACGTAGTTCTACGAATTGCGGACCGATACTCACCGTGCTAACATAGATCGTTTTTGAGAGAGGAATTATTTATGACAATGGGCGCGACGCTACACGGCCACGGCGAGCAATCAGGCTCCCGCTTCATCACTCACTTGCCCAGAGGATGGCCGTGGCCGACGAAGGGTCACTCGTCACTCATCACTGAATTCCTAATCTACGGTGGCGCGATTAGAAATCGCGCTAATCTCCACCGATTCAATAACTTGCAGTTTTCTAATCGGCGGTAAAAGTGGGTATAAGAGATTGCCGCTGAGACTAGTTGTTCATGGGAAGGCGAAGCCGGGCTTCGCAGCCGCGCTGGGTTTCGCGATTCTCCAGCGTCAAGCTGCCGCCGTGGGCTTCGGCAATCTGCCGGCTCAGGACGAGGCCGATGCCGGAGCCGCCGGGCTTGGTGGTGAAGAACGGCACGAACAGGTTCGTCGGATTGGGGATGCCAGGCCCGTCGTCCTGCACCCAGACGTCGATGTAGCCATTTTCCCGATCCCAGCCGACCTGGACGCCGCCGCCGGTTTCGAGCGAGGCATCCACCGCATTGCGAAGCAGATTGATGAGGAGCTGATCGAGTTGATCGGGATCGGCTTGGATTCGCACTTCAGGGCCTGTTTGCAACTTCACCTGGAGGCGCGACTCGAGTCCGGTGACGCGGCGAATCCATACACCGACATCGACGCCCTGAAAAGTGGGCGGCGGCAATTTTGCGAGGCGCGCGTAGGCGCTCATGAAGCGGGCGAGCCCGTCGGTGCGCGCAGCAATAATATTCAGGCCGCTGCGCATGTCTTCCGCCCAGTCCGGATCGCGCTCTTTGCGGCCAAGCATGCTGCCAAGGTTTTCGGCGACCGATTTTATCGGCGCGAGCGAGTTGTTCAGTTCGTGGCCCAGCACGCGGATGAGGCGCTGCCACGCCTGGCGCTCTTCGTCGCGAAGGGCGCGGCTCAAATCGGTGATGACGAGCAACTGATGGGCGAGGCCCGCTTCGCGAAAACTTCCGCGATGAATTTCCCAACGGCCGGATTTTCCGGGAAACGCGATCTGCTCGATGCGCGGTGTATCGCCGGTGAGGCATTCGGCGAGGCCGAGGTCGGCCGCATTTCCTCCCAACAGTTTTTCTTCGGGCTGATTCAGAATGCGCTCGCCGGCACGATTCACGAGCCGCAGCGCTCCGCTGCCATCAATCGCGAAGACAGCGACGTCTACTTCTTCCATCACTTTGCGGAGAAGCGCGGTGGCTTCAAGAGCGCCGAGTCGCTGTTGGCGAAGCGTCTCGCCGAGTGCGTTCACTTCCCTCAAAACTTCGCCGAGCGCATCGCCTTCATTGGCCCCGCGCGCTCGAATTGAGAAATCTCCTTCGCGCAAGGCGGCGAGAAGATTGGACAGCGTGCGAAGAGGAAACACCACACGGCTCTGCGCGGTAAATGCGAAGCTGAGCCACGTGAGAATCATCAGCACGGTGAGCGTCCATTGGAGCTTGGAGGAATACCCGCCGGTCCACAGAAGAATCAAAGCGACGACCGTGCTCGCAAGGCCGGCGGAGAGGGCCAGGAGCAGAATGCGGCGTTCGTGCAGGAGCGGTTTCAAAGGCTATATTTTTGGAGACGGCGATAGAGAGCGCTGCGGCTCAAGCCGAGCGCCTTGCTGGCATGGCTCACGTTGCCGCCGAAGCGGGCGAGCGCTTTTTGAATCAGGACACGCTCGACGTCTTCGATGCTCATTTCATCCAACTTCAGCGAAGCTTCACGCGCGGGACGCAAGCCGAGATCGCTGGCGCGAATCTGCGATCCCTCCGCCATTAGCACCGCGCGCTCGATCGAATGGTCGAGCTCGCGAACGTTTCCCGGCCACGGATGATCGAGAAGAAGCTGCAACGCCACGGGCTCGAAACCCTCGAGCTGCTTGCGATAGCGTTGCGCCGATTGCCGTAGGAAATGGTGCGCGAGGAGCGAGATATCTTCTTTTCTCTCGCGCAGCGGCGGAAGGTGAATTTCGATCGTGTTCAGGCGGAACAGCAAGTCTTCGCGGAAGCGTCCGCCAGCGACTTCGGCCTGCACGTCAGCGTTCGTGGCGGATAGGATTCGAGCATCGACTCGACGTGTGGTGGAGGAGCCGACACGTTCGAGTTCACCGGTTTCGAGCGCGCGGAGAAGTTTGGCCTGGAGATTCATGGGCACGTTCGCGATTTCGTCGAGGAAGAGCGTGCCGCCGTCGGCTAGTTCGAAGCGGCCCACGCGATCCGATTTCGCATCCGTGAATGCTCCTTTCACGTGCCCGAACAGTTCGCTTTCGAAAACACCTTCCGGCAGGCCGCCGGCGTTGACGGTGACGAGTGGGCGTCCGACGCGCGGAGAGAGAGCGTAGAGCGTGCGTGCGATCACTTCCTTGCCGGTCCCATGCTCGCCGGTGATGAGGACGTTGGCGTCCGAAGGGCCGACGCGTGCGATTAGATCCAGCACGGGACGCATCGCAGCGGATTCGGCGATGAGTGTGGGGCGTCCATCGGCGCGGAGGAGGCGATTTTCCGCTTCGAGGCGCTGGCTCTTGCGCAGGGCTTGCGAAAGTTCGATTTGAGTTTTCAGGATCGCGAGCAGGCGCGCGTTCTCCCATGGCTTCTGAATGAAATCCTTGGCGCCGCGGCGCATCGCTTCGACGGCAAGCTCGAGGCTGCCCCACGCCGTCATCACAATGATGGGAAGCGTGCTGTCTTTCGCCCTGATGTTCGAGAGCAGGTCGAGGCCCTCCTGGCCGGACGTTGTGTCGCGTGCGTAATTCAAGTCCATCAGCAAGCCGTCGAATTCGCGGGCTTCGAGCGCGGAAAGAACCGCTGCAGGAGATGCGACGGTTTCCACGTCGAATCCCTCGCCTTTCAGGAGCAAACGCAACGCTTCGCGAATGTCCGGCTGATCGTCCGCAACCAAGATTCTCGTTCGGTTGGAATGTGGAGTTGTCATGATGCGTGGGGCGTCTCCGGTTATTTTACCGCCATTGTTGTCGCGAATTGTCTCGGGTGTGTTGTTCATGGTTTTCACTCGTTATTCGTAACGTAGAGCAATTAAAGGATCGACTTTCGTGGCGCGGCGCGCAGGCAAATAGGAAGCGAGCAGGCTGACTGCCACGAGCAAAGCTGTAACTGAAAGATAGGTGATCGGGTCGAGCGCGCTCACGTCATAGAGGAAGCTGCGGAGGACTCGAGTAAGCGCGAGCGAAACCACGCAGCCGATACCGACGCCAAGCAGAGCGAGGCGCAGCCCGTGGCCTGCGATGAGCCCGAATACCTGGCGCGGCTGAGCGCCGAGCGTCACGCGGATGCCGATTTCATGAATCCGCTGGTTCACGGAGTAGGACATCACGCCGTAGATCCCGATCGTCGAAAGCAGCAGCGCGAGAAGAGCAAAAAGTCCGAGCAGCCACGTGCGGAAGCGCGGCTGCGCGACGGAAGTGGCCATGTTGTCTTCGATGGTCCGCACGTTGACGAGCGGCTGGTTCTTGTCGATTTCGTCGAGCGCGGCTCGCAGCGCGGCGGTTTCGTCGCGAGGGTCGCGCGTGGTGCGCACCACAACCGAGAGCTGAAACATCGGCAGCACGGCGTCAGCCTGCCGGTAAGAAAGATACATTTCCGAGTGCGGATCGATGCCGAGGCCCTGGCGCACGTCGCCAACGACGCCCACAATTTGCATCCGCGGGATGGTCGGGTCCGGAGCGCCGCCGATTTGGATTCGCTTCCCGAGCGGCGACTCGCCGGGAAAAAATTCCCGCGCCATGGTGGCGTTAATCACCACAACCGCGGGCGCCTTCTCGTTATCGAATTCCGTAAAGGTGCGCCCGGCTATCAAGGGGACTCCGAGTGTCTCGAGGTAGTTCGGAGTCACAGCGCGGTAGCCGGCGGCGATGAAGTCGTGCGCGTCTTTCGGCGGGGGATCGAAAATGTTGAATCGAATCAACCAGGCCGTGCCGCTCATCGGTAGCCACGATGCAGCGCCCGCAGAACGAACACCGGGGAGCGCGCGGGCGCGCTCGAGAAGCCGGTCAAAGAATTGGAACCGTTGCTCCGGCTTCGGATAAGAATTCTGGGAAAGCGGCAGATCCGCGGCGAGCAGATGATCCGTCTGGAAACCGGCGACAGTGGCCTGCATCCGTTCGAAGCTGCGAAGCAGAAGCCCCGCCCCCACGAGGAGAAGCATGGCCAGCCCGATTTCCGTGACCACGAGAATGGCACGGAGCTGGTGGCTGGCGGCTCCCCCGCTCGAGCCGCGTCCGCTTTCATTCAGCGTCTCCCGCAAATCGAGTCGTGCGGTGCGGAGCGCAGGAACCAGGCCGAACAATATTCCGGTGAGCAATGCAGCCCCAGCCGTGAACGCGAGAACATAGGGATCGATGTGAATCGCTCCGGGGTTCGGGATGCTTCCGACTGCCAGCCTGAGCAGCGGTCCCAGGGCGGCATTTGCAAAAAGAAGCCCCAGCCCGCCGCCGAGCAGGGCCACGATCACGCTCTCGGTCAGAAGTTGGCGCATCATGCGCGCACGAGAGGCGCCCAGCGCCGTGCGGATCGCGATTTCCTTGGCGCGCGAGGCAGCCCGCGCGAGCAGCAGGTTAGCAACGTTGACGCAGGCGATCAGCAGAATGAACCCGACAGCCGCCAGCAGCACGAGCAGGGCGGAACGAACATTCCGGACGACCTGGTCCTGCATGTGAACTACGTCGGCGCTGACACCGGTGTCGGCGTCTGGATACTGTTTTTCCAGGCGAGCGGTGATGGTTTTCATCTCCGCGCGTGCCTGTTCGAGCGGCACACCAGGTTTCAGCCGCGCGACCGGGAGGATCCCAGGATGCCAGTCGCGATCATCCGGAAGGGTTTTCGCCCACGGCTCAAACGGGACAAATACCTCTGCTGGTTGCAGAAGCTGAAATCCGGGTGGAAGCACGCCGATGAGGGTATGCGGCTGCGAATCGAGAACAATCGTTTTGCCCAGCCAATCCCGTGAGCCGCCAAAGCGACGCTGCCAGAGCGCGTAGCTGATCATGGCGACGAGAGGCCCACCCGCACGGTCTTCTTCGGGCAGAAAAGTGCGGCCCGCCACCGGGATGACTCCGAGAAGCGGCAGAAGCCCGGCAGTGACGCGTCGCGCGGTGAGACGCACGGGTTCACCCGTGCCGGTGAGTGTGAGGTTCGTGAAATTGGTCGCTTCCAGGGACTCGAAGGAGCTGCTTTGATCCCGCCAGTCCTTGTAATTCAAATAGGAGGTCGAAGTGATCGACGCGAACTGCGCGTTGCGCTCGATGACGAGCATGATGCGCGAGGGGTCGCGAAACGCAAGCGGACGAAGCAAGACACCGTTGACGACGGTAAATATCGCCGTGTTCGCGCCGATGCCGAGAGCGAGCGTTAAAACCGCAATAATCGCAAAGCCCGGATTCTTCAGGAGCATCCTGAAGCCGTACTTCAGATCGTGCAAGCAGCTATCCACGGTGGTGCCTTTCCCGCCCCATTCATCCATCCACTAATCGTGCCGCAGCGCCGAAATCGGATCGACCTTCGTGGCGCGTCGCGCCGGAACGTAACAGGCTGCAGCGGCCACGGCTGCGAGGCCGACAGCTACTCCGACATACGTAAACGGATCGGTCGTCTTGATACCGTACAGCTGACTCTCGAGATAGCGCGACAGGAGCGCGGCCCCTGCAATGCCGATGAGCAACCCAACGACAGCGAGCTTCATTCCGTCAGTGACGACCATTTTGAGCACGTCGGAAGGTTCGGCGCCGAGGGCCATGCGAACTCCGATTTCGTGAAAACGCTGCGTGACGCCATAGGCCATGACACCGTAAATTCCGATGGCCGCAAGAACAGTCGCGATGGCTGCGAATACAGCGAGCAACAGCATATTGAGACGGCGCTGCGAGACCGCAGCCGAAAGAAGGTCGTCCATCGTGTGGATTTCCGTGATCGGCTGGCTCGGGTCGACGCTCTCAACCGCGTGGCGAACGGCCGGAGCGATCGCAGTCGGATCTCCGCTCGTGCGAACGACAAGACGCATGATGCGCGAGGGATTCTGCGCGTAGGGCAGATAGAGCTGGCCGATTTTTGCTTCGCCCCACTCCCATTCGCGCACGTCGGCCACGACGCCGACGATGGTGAGCATCGAATCGCGGGCGATGGGCTGCCAGGGAGTTTTCGTGGGCGGAAATTTCAGGCGGATTTGCTTGCCGATGGGGTTTTCGTCCGGCCAGTAGCGACGGGCGAGCGCTTCGTTCAAGATTACGACGCCTCCGGCGTCGGGACCGTCCGAAGCGGCGAAATCGCGCCCGGTCTTCACGTTGATGCCCATGGCGGGGAGGTAGCGCCAGTCGGCGACGCGGTACTGCGCCGTGTTGGGCTTGTCGGCAGGCGCGATGGGCCGCCCGGCGATATCAAAATTGCAGTAATCGCCCCAGCCGCTGAGCGGGAGGAAGTTGACGGCGCTCGCGGATTTCACGCCAGGCAGGGCGCCAACGCGATCGATCACCTGCTGGTAGAAATTCATGACCGGCGGACCGGGCGGATAGTGCGATTCGGGAAGCCAGACTTGAGCGGTGAGAACGTGATCAGGCTCGATGCCGAGGTCTTCCGACATCAAGAGATAAAAACTGCGAATCAGCAAGCCGGAACAGACCAGCAAGAGCAGCGAGAAGGCCACCTCAGCAATGACCAGCACGGAACGCGTGAAGTGGCTGCGGCGGCCGCCGATCGAGCCGTGGCTGCCCTCTTTCAGGGATTCATAAAGTTCGGCACGCGAGATCTGGATCGCGGGAGCGAGGCCGAAGAGCATTCCAGTGAGAATGGAGACGATCAACGTGAAAGCGAGAACCATAGCGTCGATTCCCAGCCACTCGGAATGCGGAATTTCGCCGTAACCTCCTTCCGGAGGAAGCGCAAAGCGGAGAAGATGAAGTCCGCCATAGGCAAGAACGATTCCGCACACTCCGCCGATGAGCGCGAGGAGAGCGCTCTCAGTGAGTAGCTGGCGCACGATGCGGCCGCGGCCTGCGCCGAGCGTGGCGCGGAGCGTGATTTCGCGCTCGCGCGTGGCGGAGCGCGCCAGGACGAGATTTGCGACATTGACGCACGCAATCAGCAAGACCAGAACAACCGCGCCGAATAGCACCAGCAAGGCCTTATTCAATCCACGCGAAAGATCCTCGCGAAAGCTGACGATACGGACGCCATCCTGTTGATCGACGCCGGGATATTGTTGCTTGAGGCGCGCCTTGATCGTTTCCATTTCCACTTGCGCCTGGGCCATCGTGACGCCTTTGCGGAGGCGGCCGAAGACAATCACGGAATGGTCTTCGCGGTGCAATTGGGCGCGGTCGAGCGCCATCGGCATCCAGACATCGAACTGGCGACTTGTACCGAAGAGCGAGAAGCCGCGAGGAAGAACGCCAACAACGGTGAAAGGCTTCTCGTCGAGCAAAATGTTCCGGCCAACGATACCGGGATCGGCGCCGAACCGGCGCTGCCACAATCCGTAGGTGATGATCGCCACCTGGTCATGGCCAGGTTGATCTTCTTCGGTGATGAAGTCGCGGCCGAGCATTGGCTTGACGCCAAGCAGGCGAAGGAAATTTGCCGAAGCATGTACGCCGAAGACCTGTTCGGGCTCGCTCGTGCCGGTGAGGTTGTAAAACCAGGTGCGCCAGGCGGAAAGCTCTTCGAAAGAATGATTCTGGTCTCGCCAGTCAAGGAACTCTGCGGGCGAGGCGACGCCGCGCGTGACGTTCCGGTTCGGATCGGTGTCCCACACAAATACAATCCGCTGCGCATCGGGGAACGGAAGCGGCCGCAGCAGAACGGTATTAATCACGCTAAACATGGCCGCGTTCGCGCCGATACCAATGGCGAGCGTGAGGATAGCGACCAGCGAGAAGCCTGGGTTTCGCCGTAGCATGCGCCAGCCGTATAGCAGGTCGTGCCAAATGGTTACCATAGAGTCGCCCCTGAGAGAGTGAGAAGAAGAGCAGCTATATTACTGCTTAACTGCCCCGTGTCCACCTCTCAGGCATTATTCGTAACGCAATGCAATCATCGGGTCGGCGCGCATGGCCCGCCTTGCCGGGACGTAGCACGCCAGCAGCGCGACGGCCGCGAGAAGCAATGCAACAGCGCCAAAAGTGATTGGGTCGCTGGCGCGCACTTCGAACAGCAGACTCGAAAGTAGCCGTGTGAGCGCCAGAGCACCCGACAATCCAATGGCAATGCCCGCCAGTGCGAGCCTTGCACCGCCTCCGACAATGAGCTGCCAGATATCGCGCGGCTGCGCGCCGAGCGCCATGCGGATGCCGATTTCGTTGATGCGAAGGCTGACGACATAGCTCATCACGCCGTAAATTCCAACGGCCGCAAGTAGGAGCGCGAGTATGGCGAAAACTCCGAGCAGGACGGTCGAGAAACGGCGAGGGGCGACCGTCTCGGAGAGCAGGCCGTCGAGCGTCGTCACATGGACAACGGGAAGATTCGGATCGATTTTGTGAATTTCTTCCGCGGCGGCATGAGCCAGCGAAACCGGATCAGAACTGGTGCGGATGACGAAGTTCGGAGTCCATCCGCCGGCGCCGGAAACGTCGAATGTGGGAGCCGCGTCGAGGCCAAACTGATGAATATCGCCAACGACGCCGACAATCGGCGACCAGCATGGTTGGGGGTCGAGCGAGCACAAGTTGATGCGCTTGCCGATGGGATCGGCGCTGGGCCAGAATCGCTTCGCCAGCGCCTCATTCACGATTATGTTGGAGCCGCCGAGGTCGGCGGCTGTGAAGGAACGGCCTTTGACGAGCGGGATTCCTGTCGCATCGAAGTAGCCGAGATTTGTATTGCGCGTTTGTGCGACGGGGCGTGCGCCGGCTTCGGGCGGCGGCTGGCCCTCGATGAGAAAGCGCGATGCGGAACGAAGGGCGGTGGCGAGAGGAAGCACGCTGATGCCGCCGACGGCTTTCACGCCGGGCAGACCTAGTATTCGGTCCGCCATTTGCTGAAATTGAATTGATTGCTTGCGAGATAGCTCCGTCTGTTGATCGTCCGACATCTTGTTCAGTTCGGCGAGAGGAATCGCTGGTTGTTGAACTTCCATCGTGAGGATGTGGTCCGCGCGGAAACCCGGATCGACGCTCAGCAGACGATGGAAGCTGCGAAGTAGCAGGCCCGCTCCCACGAGCGGGATCAACGCGAGCGCAATTTGCGAGACGACGAAAGCGCTCCGTAGTGTGTTGCCGCCGGAAGTGGCGGACGTGCGGCCACCTTCCTTAAGGATGCCGTGGATATCTTGATTCAAGGTTTGAATTGCGGGGATAAGACCGCACACGATGCCTGAGACGAAACAGACGGCGATCGTGAAGGCGAGCACCCAGCCGTTGAGACCTCCTGTTTTCACAATCGCGAGTTCTGGCGGAACGAGCGCACCGAATGCGCTGAGTCCGGCGCTTGCGAGCAGAATCCCTCCGACGCCGCCGAGTACCGATAGCAGAACGCTTTCCGTCAACAATTGCGCGACGAGACGCCAGCGGCTGGCTCCGAGCGCGATGCGAAGCGCAATTTCCTTCTGGCGAGCCGCGTTGCGCGCGAGCAACAGGTTGACGATATTCGCGCAGGCGATCAGAAGAACCAGTCCGACAGCTGCAAATAGAACGAGCAGCGCTACACGCAGCTTGGCCGCTGCGGGATCCTGCATCTGCTGAATAGCGATGCCCCAATTCTTGTGCGTGTCCAGGAAGGCTTGCTCCTCTTGATGGTTCAGGGTCACTAGCTCCGCTTTTGCTTGCGCAAGCGTAACGTTGGGCTTCAGTCGCGCGAGCACGCTATACGGATGATGAATGTGTGCGGTCAAATCATCTTGATATTGGCCAACGGGCAGCCACAAGTCAGCCCAGGGAGAGAGTTCGACGTTCGCGGGAAGCACGCCGAGGATGGTGTAACCGCTGCCATCCAGCGTGACGGTGCGTCCGACGACTGCGGGATCAGAACCGAAATGGCTCTGCCAGAAACGATGGGTGAGAAGCGCTACAGGCGCGGCACCCGGCTTGTCGTGCTCGGGTGAGAACGTGCGGCCCGCCACAGGCAGAACGCCGAGCATGGGGAACAGATTCGAATCGGCGTAGGCCGCTTGAACGCGCTCTGGCTCGTCGAGGCTCGTTAGGTTGAACCCCTGCGGGATATCGACGTACGCCCCCATTTCTGAAAAGCTCTGCGCTTGCCGCCGGAAATCCTGAAAATCGCCGGGCGAAAGTCCAAGCTGCGACCACACGGGAAAATATGTGTTGAAGATTTGAACGAGAGATTCGGGCTGCTTGTAAGGCGGCAGTTGAAGCAGGACGCGCTGCACAACGCTAAAAATTGCGGTGTTCGCGCCGATTCCGAGAGCGAGCGTGAGAATAGCGACGGTCGCGAAGCCTGGATTTTTCGCGAGCATGCGAATCCCGTAACGGATGTCTTGAAAGAGTGCGTTCAAGATTTTCGCCCCACGCTAATCTGCGCGTGCACAGCTGCGGCCTGCGCTGTTACATCTCGCCTCGCGCCTAATTCGCGGCCGCCGCTTTCGGCTTGGGATTTTTCACGCCGGTCTTTAGCTTGTTCGTTACTTCGCGCAAGACGATTGCCGGCAGCACGTCCTTGCAGGACGCAAGATAGTCGCGCACGGCGCGCGGATCGCGTTTGGCAAGCTCGCGCAACGCCCAAGACATCGCCTTGGCCACCATCGGATCGCGGTCGCGCTCGAGCAGCCGGCAGACTTGCAGCGTGCGATATGTATCGCCCGTGCCGCCTTGCGATTTGCTGTTGAGCGGAACCGTACTGACGAGCGCCGCGCGATGCCACCAACGGTCGGCCGAGCGCGCCCAGCCGTGAATCAAACTGTTCGGAACGCGCCGGTCGCGCCAAACAGGGCCGGCAAGGTAAACGGCGAAGCAATCCACCGCGCCCCAGCTGGCGATGCCGCGGCCGAGTTGTTCGAGTTGCCATGCATTCAGGTGACAAAGCGCGGGCGGATGATGATGAATCAGTTCGTAGGCGATGAAACGGTAGGCCGTCTGCGGCACGTCGATCAGGAGATTCGCGAGTTCGATCACGACGTGCGGCGCCGCGTCTTTCAGCCGATGCGTGAATTCGCGGCGGACCTCGCGCAACTCAGCTGTCGTCGCGCTAGCGAGGCTCGAGAGCCGCTCGTCAATTTCTTCAGCCAGAGCCGACACTCCAGCGGGAACCGGCTCTTCGGTATGCCGGTTGGACTCCTTCATTTTTCTTACCACCAGTGCCCCTTGCAGATTGAGCGCGGGCACGATGCCACGCGCCGGTGAGTTTTTCGAAAGTTGACGAGCGCCTGAAAGAAAAGCTCGGCGCTTCACGCAGACACATCCCCGGAAATCCCACAAACTTAGACGCGAATGCGGCGACAAATGCGCGTCCGGAACGACGGCTACTATTTTTCGTACTTCTCCCGAACACAGGAACCCGGTGAATCTCAAAGAGCTAGCGCACACAACGATGTTTGTCGTATCAAACCTTGCCAGAGTTCGCTCTTCTAATCCGTACCTTCCAGCGGTCATCGTGTATTCGCGCCGTCTATTCGTACCGTAGCGCAATCATAGGGTCGACGCGCATCGCTCGTCGTGCCGGGAAATAGCATGCGGCGAAAGCAGTGGCGCAGAGAAGCACCATTACGGCGGCAAACGTGAGCGGATCGGTGGGCTTCACGCCGTAAAGGAAACTGGCCAGCCAGCGAGTAACCGCGAGCGCGCCCGCGAAGCCGATGGCTATACCCGCGAGCGCGAGACGCATTCCGTGGCCGACGATGACATGGAGAACATCTTTCGGTTGGGCGCCGAGAGCGACGCGCAGTCCGATTTCACGCGTGCGCTGGGTGACGAGATACGAGAGCACGCCAAAGATGCCTGCTGCTGTGAGCAAAAGAGCGATGGCCCCGAACGCGCCGAGCAGCAAAGTATTGAGGCGATCACCTGCGGCTGAGGCGGAAACCACACCGGTCATCGTGCGGAATCCGGCCGTGGCTTCGTCGGGATCAACGACCTGCACGGCTTCGCGCACAGCCGAGGCCAGCGTCAAGGGATCGCGATCGCTACGAACGACGACATTCATACGCCCGCGAGCGGCCTGCGCGAGAGGAAGGAACATCTCGGGACGCGGGGACTCCTGAAGCGTGAAATGCTTGTTGCCGCCGACGATACCGACGATTTCGCGCGAAATAAATTGTGGCTTCCCCTCAAAAATCTCAAGATGTTTGCCGATCGGATTTTCCGAGCCGAAGAAACGCTTGGCGAAAGGCTCGTTGATTAGGATGACAGGCTGAGAATGGGAATTGTCCTTGAGAGAAAACTCGCGCCCTGCGAGCAAAGGGATGCGCATCGCCAAAAAGTAATCGCCCCCAACAATGCGAAAATCGGCGTCGTCCCGATCATTGGGATCGGCCGGGGGACGCTCCGCCACGGTGAAGAAAGTGTCGTTCGCCTGGCCGCTCATGGGCAGCTCGGAAATGAAGCCCGCGGATTCGACTCCTGGGATCGACTTGATTCGGTCCTGCAGACGCGCGAAGAAGGCCACCTGCCGCGATTCGTCCTTGTAGGTTGGCATGATGAGTGAGACCTGCGTCGTCAGGACGTTCGAAGCATCGAAGCCCGGGCGGATATGGATCAATCGCCAGAAGCTATTGAGGAGCAGGCCCGAGGCGATCAGCACGATGAGCGAGAGCGCCACTTCGGCGATGACGAGCGCGTTGTGAGCTAGGTGCTTTCGGTGAGAGTCTCCCGAGGCACCGCCTTCTTTCAAAGCTTGCGTCAAATCGCGTCGGCTTGCCTGCATTGCCGGCACGAGTCCGAAAATAATTCCGGTGACGAGCGCGATGCCAGCCGTGAATAGAAGCACCGGCGCATTAACGCTTACTTCATTCAAGCGCGGCAGGCTTTCGGGACCGAATTTTTGGAGGATTGCCACGCCCCAACTCGCGACTAGAATTCCAGCAGCGCCGCCTGCCAGCGCGAGCAGCACGCTTTCCGTGAGCATCTGGCGCACGAGACGGAACCGACCGGCACCGAGCGCGGTGCGAATTGCGATTTCGCGGCCGCGGACGGAATTGCGCGCAAGTAGCAAACTCGCAACGTTGGCACATGCGATCAGGAGAACTAATCCCACTGCTCCGAGAAGCACGAGGAGCACGGGACGAATGTCGCCAACCAGCGCGCGCTGGGCCGGATCGAGGCGCAAATTCCAATCCTTGTTTGTGTCCGGATATTCAGCGGCGAGCTGGGAAGCAATCGTGTCGAGCTGGGCCTGAGCTTGCTGAAGACTCACGCCGGGCTTGAGCAGTCCGACGGGACGAAGGAAATGAGTGCGATGCGATGACATACCTTCATTTTGAAAGGGCGCCGGGAACCAGATATCGGCATCCGAAAAAAGCGGCAGGTCGTTAGACAGAACGCCGACCACCGTCATCTGCGATGCGTCCAGCTTCAAAGATTTTCCGATGACGCCGGGATCGCTTCCGAATCGCTCGCGCCAGAAGCGGTTACCGAGAATAACCACGCGCGGATCGTGCTCCTGCTCATCGGAGAGAGAAAATGTTCGGCCGAGGAATGGTCGAAGACCAAGGGTCTCGAAGAAACCCTGCGTTACGAGCGAGCCTCTCACCTGCTGGGGCGTGCCACTTCCGGTGAGATTGAAGAGGCTGGTTCCAAAGGAGATCGCGCCCCATTGCTCAAAGACGTGAATCTGGGCGCGGTAACTCAGAAAATCCGGAGGTGAAACGGCGGCTTTGTCGTAGAGCGAAAAATTTCCCCATGCCCATACGATTCGGTGTGGATTTGGAAACGGGAGGGGCTGAATCAGCACAGCATTCACGACAGAAAAGATCGCCGTGTTCGCACCGATACCGAGCGCGAGCGTGAGCACTGCAATCAGCGTAAATCCCGGATTCTTCGCCAGGACGCGGACGCCGTGGCGAATATCCTGAAGCAACGCGCCCACTCGTAACCTCCCGCAGATCGAATTCGCGAATGGTCGTACTGAGAAATGCGACTACGCTGCGCCCGCTTGCGTCTGCCCATCGACGATCCAACCATCGGCCAACTGAATGATGCGATTGCCGTAAGCAGCCCAGGCGTCGTTGTGCGTCACCTGAATAATTGTGGTGCCGTCGTCGTTGAGCCGCTTGAGCAGGTCCATGATCATTTTTCCCTGGCTCGAGTGCAGGCTACCGGTAGGTTCGTCGGCGAGAATCAGCTTGGGCTTTCCAATCACGGCGCGGGCAACGGCGACGAGCTGCTGCTGTCCGCCGGAAAGTTGGTTCGGATACAGCGCTTTCTTGCCGACGATCTGGAAGCGGTCAAGAATATCCGCCACCATCCCTTCGCGTTCGGCCTTCTTAATATCCCGATAGGAAAGCGGCAAATCGAGATTTTCCGCGACAGTGAGATTATCGAGCAGGTGATACTGCTGGAAGACGAAGCCGATGTATTTTTTGTGCAGCTCGACGCGGCGGCGATTGTCAAGCTTGTGGACAGGATTGTCTAACAGGTGATACTCGCCCTTCCAGGCTCCATCGAGCATCCCGACGATGCCCATAAGGGTGGATTTGCCGGCGCCCGACGGGCCCATGATCGTGACGAAGTCGCCCTCGGCAATATCCAAACTAATCCGCCGCAGCACCCATGTTTTCCCCGCGCCGGACTCGTAAGCCTTTTCCACGTTTGCCAGCTTGATCACGTTGCCTCGCTCCCTTTATTTAATCCTGACTCGCGCGCCGCTATTCGACGCTCAGCACGATCACCGTCGCATCATCTTCCCAATTGCCGTTGCAGAATTGTCCAACTGTGCTGAATATTTTCTCCTGTGCGGTCTGCGAATCGGCATCGCGACAATCCTGCAGCACTTCGAGCAGGCGCGAATCGCCAAACTCTTCTCCGTCGCGATCATGCGCTTCCGTCACGCCATCCGTATAAAGCAGTACGCGGTCGCCGGGTGTAAGTTCGATCGTCTCGGCTTCGAACGACTGCTTCGTGAAGACGCCAAGGACACTGCCACCCGCGTCGAGGCGCCTGTGCGAGCCGTTGCGACGAAGAACGATTGGGGTGTTGTGCCCTGCGTTTGTATAGGAAAGGCGGCGCGATGTCCCATCGAGGTGGGCGTAGAAAAACGTTATGAAACGGTCGGCGGCGATATTTCGGCTCGCGAGCGCATTCAATTTTTCGCAGAGTGCGTCCGGAGAAAGTGAAGACGAGGCAAATCCGCGAACGCTTGCTTGAAAATTCGACATGAGCAAGGCTGCGGGCATTCCTTTTCCCGCGACGTCCGCGATGCAAAGGCCGATCGAGCCGTCATCAAACGGCAAAACGTCGTAGTAATCTCCGCCCACGATCCGGGCGGGCTGCCACGCTCCGCAAATTTGGTAACCGGGAATCTGCGGAATTTCTTGTGGCAAAAACCCCTGTTGAATCGCGCGCGCTTCTTCCACTTCGCGTTCGCGCCGCTGCAACAGCAGCGCGGCTTCGTCCTGCGCGTGACTCTTTTCCATCGCCTGTTTTTTTGCCGCGCGCTTCTGCTGGCCGGCTTCAATCTGTTTTTTCAAAATTTCCAGCAGCCGCACGTTGGCCCACGGCTTTTCGACGAAGTCACCGACCCCGCGCTGCATGGCTTCGACGGCGAGCCCGACGCTGGCCCACCCCGTCATCACCACAATCGGAGGCGTGCTTTCGACCGCTTGCAACTGCGCCAGCAGATCGAGCCCTTCCCGGCCGGACGTCGTATCGCGCGCATAGTTCAAATCCATCAGGATGAGGTCGAATTCTTTTTTGGCGAGCGAATCGATCAGAGCGGAAGGAGACGTAACGGATTCGGTGGTATATCCGTGGCCTTTCAGCAGGAGCCGCAAAGCTTCGAGGACGTCCGGCTGGTCGTCGGCAATCAGAATCCGCGGCAGACGCGCGTCGGTCCCGTTATTGATTTCAAGCGCCATCGTAGCCATGGGTCGCGACCCCTAACCTCGATCAGCAACTCTAATCGAACCGGAGTCTCCCAAATATGGGCAGGTCAGCTTCCAGCGGCCGAGTATTATAAGACGATACCACTCAGAGAGTTACAATATATTTCGAGGTGCGCGGGATCTCATTTTGCCCAATTGCGGGAATGCCTGTCGCGAATCCGGACAGTCTAGGTTGCAGCACGCGAATTGCTTTGTTCATTCATACCTCAGCGCCACCATCGGGTCTACGCGCATTGCACGCCGAGCAGGGATGTAGCAGGCGAGCAGGACTACTACGAGCAGCGTTGCAACTACAGTGGCAAAGGAAATCGGATCCGTGGCCGTCACCCCGAAAAGCAAGCTCGACAGAAAATGGGTAAATGCAAACGCCGCAATCAGCCCTAAACCCACACCAAGAAGCGCAAGGCGAAATCCCTGCCCGACGACGAGACGCAGCACGTCGCTCGGTTGCCCTCCGAGCGCCATACGGATCCCGATCTCGTGGGTTCGCTGCGCAACGGAATAGGAAATCACGCCGTAGAGTCCGATGGCCGTAAGAACAAGCGCGAGGCCCGCAAAAGCTCCGAGCAACATCGTATTAAAGCGCGGAATCGCGATGGTTCCATCCAGGTATTCCTCAATCGTCTTTACGTTGTAAGCCGGCATATCCGGGTCGATGGAGTGCACTGTTTCTGCAAGGGGCCGCGCCAGAGTGGAAGGATCGCCGGCGGTACGAATGATGACGGTTAGACGGCCGATCGGAATCTGCGCCTGCGGTATATACGATGTGGGCGTCCATTCGGAGGTGAGGTTTTTGAATTTCACGTCTGCCACAACGCCAACAATTTCACGCATGCGAGAGGGCTTCTCGTCCACGGAAATGCCCGGGCGGATGCGCTTTCCGATCGGATTTTCGCCGGGGAAAAACTGCCGCGCGAGCGATTCGTTGACGATGACGACGGGAGTGGTGTCCGGACCATCCTGTGCCGTGAAATCGCGTCCTTGCAATAGGGCAATTTTCATCGTGCGAAAATAGCCCGTGGTGACAGAGAAGAGTGTCGAGTGCGCCTCATCGCTTTCCGCCACCGGGTGACCTTCGATCTTCACGCTCGTTCGCATTTCGGAGCCGGTCATCGGCAGGGGAAAGACGCCGGCTACGGATTCGGCGCCCGGAAGTGTCGCCAGCTTCGGCATCAGTTCGCGCGCAAATTGATCCTGCTTCGCATTGGTGTATTTCTGGTCAGGCAAATCAAGGTCTGCGGCCAGAACGTTATGCGGGTCGAAGCCCGGATTCACATTTTGCAGCCGCACCAGGCTGCGGATCAAAAGCCCTGAACTTACCAGCAGGACGAGCGCGAGCGCCATTTCCACAACCACAAGGGAGCTTCTCAAGTGATGGCGGCCGCTTCCCGCGGTCATGCCGAGCGACCCTTCCTTCAGCGCATCCACTAAATTCGAGCGCGCGATCTGGATTGCCGGCGCCAGACCAAAGATGAGGCCAGTGAGCATTGAAATCCCGGCCGTAAAGGCGAGTACCCAGCCGTCCGTATGAATTTCGGCGGAACGAGGGAGGTCCTGCGGGCTTAGGCGCGCGAGCAGCGCGCTGCCCCACGCGGCGATCAGCACGCCGAGAACGCCGGCGAGCGCTGCCAGCAGCATGCTCTCGGTTAGAAGCTGACGCACTACGCGCTTGCGGCCCGCGCCCAGAGCCGCGCGGATCGCAATTTCGCGTCCGCGGGTGGTGGCTCGTGCTAGAAGAAGATTCGCTACGTTTACGCAAGCGATGAGCAAAACGAGTCCCACGGCCGCCATGAGCATGAGCAGCGCTGGACGGATCGCGCTTGTAATTTTCTCGCGTTCGAATTCCAGCTGGACTCCGAAGTATTTATCGGTATCCGGGAATTGCTTTGCAAGCCCGTCGGTGATGACGTCCATCGCCGCTTGAGCCTGAGCGATCGAGACTTCGGGTTTCAAGCGTGCAATTACTTTAAACCAGTGAGCACCTCTCTGTTTCGTCACCGAGGGAGTGTTGTCGTCCGTTGACTGATCAGCCGAAAACGTGGTCCACACGGAAACGGGCTTCCGTTGCAGCGGAAATTCGAAGCCTGCCGGCATCACTCCCACCACCGTGTAGGCCCGGTTGTTGAGGGTGATCGTGCGGCCGATGATTCCCGGATCGCCGCCAAACTGCTGCTTCCAAAATTGGTGCTCGAGTATCACGACATTTTGGTTCGCATCATCTTCGACCGGCAGAAATGTTCTGCCGAGTTTGGGAGTGGCGCCCAGAAGCGCAAAGATACCGGCGGAAACAACTTCGCCTTCCAGGTGAGCCGGGTTCTCGACACCTGTCAACGTGAGTTTGTTGTCGTAATAAGCAGCCATTTTTTCGAAGACCTGATTCTGCGAGCGCCAATCTTCAAAATCCGGGTAGTCCGCGGGCCCATCCTTCCAGCCCGTGCGCGAGTTGTTGACGCCGACGCGCACGAGCCTCCCCGGATCATGAAACGGAAGCGGACGAAGCAACTCGGCATTTACCACAGAGAATATCGCCGTGTTCGCGCCGATTCCGAGAGCGAGCGTCAGCACGGCGATGGCGGTGAAGCCGGCGTTCTTCGTCAGCATGCGCACGCCGTAGCGAATATCCTGCAACAAGGATTGCATGGGTGCCTCCAACTTTACTCGTATCGCAGCGCCACCATCGGATCCACGCGCATGGCGCGCCGAGCAGGGATGTAGCACGCGAGCAACGCGACCAGAGCCAATAGAGCGGAAACCGTGATATAGGTCACCGGGTCCGTTGCGCTTACGACAAGGAATTGGCCCATCACGCGCGAAGCCGCCAGCACAGTCGCAAGCCCGAGAGCCAAGCCAATGCCCACGATGATGAGCCCTTGGCCGAAAATCATTTTCAGCACGTCCCAGCGCTGCGCGCCCAGGGCCATGCGAACTCCGATCTCATGCGTTTTCTGGCTGGCTGCAAATGAAATCACTCCGTACACGCCGACGAGCGCGAGAATCAATCCCAGAATTCCCAATGCAGCAGCCAGCAGCGCGCCAATTTGATAAATCAAAAGCCCGTTCAATGTGTTGAGCGCTTCCGTCATGGTCTTCATACCGGCAGATCGGGCGCCATCGACTGAATGACTCGTTCGACCTCTGGAATCATGGATTCAGGCGCAGCGGCCGTGCGTACCTGAAGCGCTGCGAATGTATTGACCGCGAAGTGCTGCGAAACCGGCACGTAGAAGTATGGGTTGATCGGGCCGGTCATGCCCTGATAGCGAGAGTCTTTCGCCACGCCAATCACGGTGATGGAACGTTGAGGCTCGGCGCCGATCTTGAAGTGCCTTCCGATCGGATCTTCGTTCGGCCAATATTTCTTGACCATCGCCTCGTTCACAATCGCTACGAACTGCGTGTTCTGATCATCGGCATCAGTGAACACACGCCCTCGAAGCATTGGGATACCCAGAGTCTTGAAATAGTCGGGCGAGATCACATTGTAGAAGGAAACCGGCGTGGGTTGACCAGCCGGCAATTCGTAGCCTTCCACTACCACGGTGTCGCCGCTGTTGGTGTACCCCAGGGGAGTCGAGTTCGCGGTGCTCGCCGATATCACTCCGGGCAGAGCACGGACACGAGCCAGCAGAGTTTTGTAGAATTCGCGCCCTTGCGCTTCGCTGTAACCGATCTCATTCGGATCCATAAAGAAATTCACCACATGATTCGGATCGAATCCGAGGTTTGTTCGCTGCGCTTCACCCAAACTGCGCGTAAAGAGCCCTGCGATGATGAGCAGCATCAGGGAACCGGCCACCTGCGCTACCACGAGTGCATCGCGCACACGGTGTCGTCCTCCTACTAAACCGCGCCCGCCTTCATGCAGGATTTGCGCAAGATTTCCGCGTGACGCGCGGATTGCGGGCACGATTCCCACGATAATCCCGGTTAGTAGCGCTGCCGCGAATGCAAATCCAAACACGCGCCAATCGAACCCAAAGTCCAAGCGAACCGGCAGATCGGTCCCAAGGTTTATGTGGCCAAGGGAGGAAATGCCCCAATAGCCGATCGCAATTCCCGCAAGACCTCCACATACCGCCAGCAAAATGCTTTCCGTCAGTAGCTGGCGGATCAGCCGGATGCGCCCGGCGCCCAGCGCCGCTCGAATTGCCATTTCGCGTTCGCGCACGGTCGCGCGCACGAGCAAAATATTCCCTACATTGACGCACGCAAGCAACAACACGAGGGCTGAAAGGCCTAGGAAAAGAGTTGAGATCACCACGATTGTGTTTTTCGGATCAGGATTCGGGCGGGAGCGAAGCTCCGGGAAAACCTGGAGACTCAGGTCCTTGTCGTCCTTGGGATTTTCTTGCGAGAGCCTTTGCGCAACCACGTCGAGGGAAGCTTGCGCCTGTTTAAGGCTCACTCCGGGCCGTAGCCGTCCAAACACGAAGGCATTGCGGAATCCTCGATTCGTCGTGAAGTCGCTCGGATTACCGGCAATCGTCGCCAATCCCAGCGGCAAATATCCCTGGATTTCTCCGAATGGAAATAACCCGTGAAAACCCTCAGGCGCAACTCCAACAACCGTCATCGGGTGGCCGTTAATCGAGACTTTTGTGCCGACAATCCCCGGATCACCGCCAAATCGAGTCATCCAATACGAATGCCCGAGAACAAGTACTGGAGCAACGGCTGTTTCTTCTTCCGACGGCAAAATGAATCGCCCAAGCGCCGGCTTGATTCCCAGCGTGGAGAAGAAATTGCCAGCGACATAGCTGGTTACGATCCGATCGGCTTTGCCGTTCACGCTGAGGCCATCGATGCTGATCTGATAGGTAATCAATCCAGAGAAGACATTGCCCGTTTGCTCGCGGATATCGCGATAGTCGGGCACAGAAAAAATGTTGATCAACTGGCCGCCCTTCAGTTGATAGGCGAGCGTAGTAACTTGCTGCGGGTCTTTTACCGGCAGAGGGCGCAGCAGGAAAGCATCCACAAGACTAAAAATCGCAGTGTTCGCGCCGATGCCCAGCGCCAGCGTCAAGATCGCAACGGCCGTGAACCCGGGATTTTTCCGCAGAGTCCGCATACCGTACTGAACGTCCTGCATCAATGAGCCCATTTTCTGCTCCTTGAATCGAATCGTCTTTTTAAGCTCAATATTGTTAGATGGCCACTCTCACTCGTATCGCAGCGCGACCATTGGATCGACGCTTGCCGCCTTGCGCGCCGGAAGCCATCCAGCGAGCATAGCGACGCTCGCGAGCCCTGCCGCAGCGGCGATGAAAACCAGCGGATCGCTCGCCTTCACTCCGAACAATTGCGACTCGACGAGCCTGCCCACTCCATAAGCCAGCGGCAACCCGATCGCAAGTCCAATGGCAGACATACTCACGACTTCGCGCAAAATCAGCCAGCCGACATTTTCGCGCGTGGCTCCAAGCGCGATTCGAATGCCGATTTCGCGCGTCCGCCGCACCACGACGTAGGCCATCACGCCGTAGAGTCCAATCGCAGCCAGCAGCGCAGCGAGCAAGCCTAAGCACGCCGAGAAGAACATCAGCAACCGATCGTCGAACTCCGTGTCGGCTACTTGCGTTGCTAGCGCCCTCACATCGAACACCGGAAGATTCGAATCGAGCGCGGTGACGACCGCCCTCACGGGATTGGCGAGCGTGTCGGGATCCTGTCCCGTGCGCGCGAAAAACGTTACGCTTCCGAGCTCCGGCTCCTGCGTGTACGGCAGGTAAACCATCGGACGCAGCTTCTCGTGAACGTCGGCAGTCTTACTGTCCTTCACGAACCCGACGATTTCCACGTCTGGATGCGCTTTGTCCTGTTTTGGCCCGATTCCAAGGTGCAGGCCTACCGGATTGCGGCCGCCGAAAAATCGCCGCGCGATTCCCTCGCTGACGATCGCTACCTTGGGACTTGTCGCCGTGTCGTTAGCCGTGAATTCGCGGCCGGAAAGCAGCGGAATTCCCATCGTTGCGAAATAGTCTTCTCCTATCCAGTCCTCATGGACGTGCGTGTCTTCGGATTCCTGCGGGACGTATCCTTCGGCCGCCATGTCCGAGCCGGCGCTGTTTCCTGCAAGAACGGCCATTCGAGAAACGCTCACCGAACGTACGCCCGGTAAAGTCGCGACCTGATCGCGAATCCTTTTCACGAGTGCGGCCGTTTGCGCGGGCGAATAAAGATTCAGATTCGGAGACACAGCAAACTGGATCACATGGTCAGTGCGCAGTCCAAGATCCTGATTCTTCAAGTTCAGCAGGCTCTTTGTAAAAAATCCGGCTCCCGCCAAGAGAATCGTTGTCAGCGCCACCTGCGAGACGAGCAGCCATTTCCGCAATCGCACATTCGCGGTGCCGCCGGAAGCATTCGCGCCTTGATCCTTCAGCGTGCTCTGCAAGTCGGTGTGAGCTGAGCGCAATGCGGGTGCCAACCCGAACAGCACTCCGGTCGCGATCGTCAATGCAATTGCGAAAGCCAGTACGCGATAGTCGAGGTTGGCTTCGAGTCCGGAGATTCCTTCGCTCTTCGGAATCGAACCCACGAGCGCGCTCAGTGTCCAAGCCGCGAGCGCTAGACCCGCCGCTCCTCCGGCGATCGAAAGCATTAGGCTCTCGGTGAGAAGCTGCTTCACCAGCCGCCAGCGGCTTGCGCCCATCGTGAGCCGCACAGCGATTTCGCGCTGCCTTGCTTCGCCGCGCGCCACGAGTAAGCTGGCCAAGTTCACGCATGCAATCAACAGCACGAGCGCCACCATCGCCGTGAGAATCAGAAGCGGTTCTTTCGTACCCTCCTGCACGATCTGCCTGCCGTTCGCCGCAGGGTCAACCAGCAGCTTTTTCTCCAGAAATTTCTGCCGGCTCTTTTCCGATCCCTCGATCAAATGAACGTCGGACTCCAAGGTCGCGTGGTAAGTGGGAGCCAGTGCCACCTGCGCCTTGGCCCGGTTGAACCCCGGCTTCAGGCGCCCGAGAATGGCGACCCAATAGTCTTTGCGATTGTCGAGTCCGTTCCAATTCGGCGTCATCTGCGCCTTCATCGTGATGGGAATGAATAGGTCGGGGAGTTGCCCGATTTGAATTCCGGTGAATCCAGCGCGTGCGACCCCTACGACCGTCAGCGAAGTGCCGTTCACCACGATCTGTTTATTGAGAATGCCGGAGTCGCTTCCGAAGTGACGCGCCCAGTATCCGTAGCTCAAGACCGCCAGCGGATTCGCACCCGGTGCGGTTTCGTCGCTTCCGCTGAAGACGCACCCTAGCGCCGGCTGCACTCCGAGCATCTCGAAGTAATTGCCGGACACGAGTTCGGCCTGAGCCAGTTCCGTCGAGCCGTGGCCGGAAACACTGACTTCCGCCGGGAAACGTGCGAGCAAGCTGGAAAAAGCTTGGTTGCGGTCGCGCAGGTCCTTGTACATCGGATAGGAAAACATTCCCGAATCGTCAGTGCTGTCGCTCCATATGTGGCCCTGATTCGAACCGGTCGTACGCAGCGAGACAAGCTGTTCCGGGTTTCGTACCGGCAGGCGCCGCAATAAAATCTGATCGGTAAGTGAAAAGATGGCCGTGTTCGCGCCAATGCCCAGCGCGAGCGTAAGCACCGCGACAATGCTGAATCCCGGATTCTTCACCAGCATTCTGAGTCCGTAACGAATGTCCTGTAAGAACGATTGCATTCCGTTCCTCCGCTTCACTCGTACCGCAACGCAACCATCGGATCCACGCGCATCGCACGCCGCGCCGGGATGTAGCAGGCAAACAGCGCCACTCCCACCAGAATGATCGCAACGCCCGTAAATGTGATCGGGTCGGTCACGCTCACCGCATAGAGTTGACTCGCCATCAGCCGGGTGAGTCCAAGCGCCGCGAGTATGCCGATGCCGGCGCCAATGGCCGCGAGCCGGGCTCCCTCGCCGACGATCATGCGCAGAATATCTTTGCGCTGCGCGCCGAGCGCCATGCGAATGCCGATTTCATTCACGCGCTGGCCCACGAGATAGGAAATCACGCCGTAGATTCCAATCGACGCGAGCAGCAGCGCCAGCGACGCAAACGCTCCGAGCAGAATCATCGAAAAACGCTGCGCGCGCACCGAACGCGTCACGACTTCTTCCATCGTCATCGCGTCGTACATCACCTGCCGGCTATCGAGCTTCGATACTTCTTCTCGAATCGCTCCGAGCGCAGCGGCCGGCGCGCCTTTCGTCCGGACGATCACCGTTGCGCCGTTTACGACTAGCGGCAGGAACTTATCGCTAATCTGCATGAACGGCAGATACATTTCCGCGTGAATCGGGCGAGTGCTCTCGTCGAGGCTCCAGTGCTTCACGTGTCCCACCACGCCGACGATTTCCGGACTCACGTTAAGCATGTCGATGTTCACGTGTTTTCCGACCGGATTTTCGCCGCCGAAATATTGCCTCGCGAACTCTTCGTCGATCACCATCACCGAAGGAGCCGTTTCGTTGTCACGCGCGGTCAGATAACGTCCGCGCAGCAGAGGAATTCTCATCGCTTTCAGATAATTGGGCGTCGTCGCATACCAAAGCGCGAGGCTCATCTGGCTTTCGATCGCAGGCTTCGGTTGTCCTTCGAGCCAGAATGGAAAATCGGAATCGCCGCCTTTCAGAGGCAGCGAACCGGCAAGGAGCGAAGCTGCCTCGACACCCGGCGTCGTCTCGAGTCCATCGAGAAGCTGACGGTACGTGGCGCGAATTTTGGCCGCTTCGGAAGTCTTGTCGGGCGCCAGCGCGATGCTGAACTCGACTGCGTTGCGCGGATCAAAGCCCGGCTTCACGCGCCAGAGTTGCGCCACGCTGCGAATCATCAGCCCGGCGCCGACCAGCAGCACCAGCGCCATCGCTATTTCCGCCACTACCAGCACGCCTTGCGCCCGGTTGCGCGTGCGCACCACACTGCGTCCGCCTTCCTTAAGCGATGCTTGCACGTCCGTCCGCGAAATCTTCAGCGCCGGAGCAAGACCGAAAAGGATTCCAGCAAGCAGCGAAGCTCCGAAGGTGAACGCCAGCACTCGTCCGTCAATACCGATCTCATCCATTCGCGGAAGCGCCGCAGGCAGTAATTTCAACATCGCCCCAGTTCCCCACGCGGCTATCGCCAGTCCGAGCACGCCGCCGGCGAGCGCCACGAGAATGCTTTCCGTCAGAAGTTGCCGGATGATCCGTCCCTGTGTCGCGCCGAGCGCCAGACGAATCGCAAGTTCCCGCGCGCGTCCGGTGGCGCGTGCAAGCAGCAGGTTCGCCACGTTCACGCACGCAATCAGCAGCACAAACCCCACCGCGCCGAGAAGTATCAAAAGGATTGGCTTCCGGTTGCCCACCAGATCCTGCAGAAGCGGAATCGTCGTGATGCCCATGCCGCCATTGGAATTCGGATAGTCGACGGCCTGCTCTCGTGCCACCGAATCCATGTCCGCTCGCGCCTGTGCCACCGTCACGCCGGGGCGCAGACGCGCCACCACGTCCATACCCATGCTGATGGTGCGATCGCGAAACGTAGGATCGTTCCACTGCCCAATCGGCACGTACACCTGCCCCTCGGTGAAAATCTTGAAATTGTCGCGGACGACGCCAATTACTGTGTAACCGATTCCGTTCAGCAGAATGGTTTTCCCCAGCACATCCGGCGCGCCGCCAAATTTCCTCTTCCAAAATCCTTCTCCGAGCACGATCACGGGAGAAGCGCCAGGCCGGTCGTCATCGGGGTTGAAAAACCGCCCCATGATGGGTTTCTCGCCGAGCACAGGGAAAAATTCGGCAGACACTTGTCCCACGTGGACTCGCTCGGCCTCTCCCATTCCGGTCAGGTTGTAATTGTCATCGCGATAGGAAGCCATCGCCTCGGTCGTGCGGTTCTGTTTTTGCCAATCCTGAAAGCTGAGATACGGAACCGAGCCTTGCTCGAAGCCGAACACTTTCCGATACATCGAGACGAGCCTGTTCGGCTGCGGGTACGGCAATGGATTCAGCATCACGCCATTCACAACACTGAAAATTGCCGTGTTCGCGCCAATTCCGAGAGCCAGCGTCAAGACCGCGATGATCGTGAAGCCCGGATTCTTCGCCAGCATCCGGAGAGCGTATCGAACATCTTGTACGAATGTTCCCATGTCGATTCCTCTCGCTCGGTTCGCTGCCGCTCTCAGTCTCTTAGTTTTCAGGCGCGTCACTGCTCGCCCTATTCGTGTCGCAGCGCCACGATCGGATCGAGTTTGGCCGCGCGCCGCGCAGGTAGATAACCGGCAAGTGCCGCCGCGCCCAGCAAAACGATCGTCGCCCCGACGAGCGTCGCCGGATCCAATGCGCTCATCCCGAAGAGTAGGCTCTCAATCCAGCGTTCGCCGGCAATCGCTACCGGAATTCCAGCCGCCAAGCCAATTCCAACCAGCATGACAACTTCGCGCAGCACCATTCGAAGCACTTCCCGCTGCCCCGCTCCCAGCGCCATTCGGATTCCGATTTCATGGGTGCGCCTCACCACCGCGAACGACATGAGTCCGTAGATTCCGATACACGCCAGAAACACGGCGAGAATTCCGAAGAAGCCCGAAAGTTCCGCCACCAACCGCTGCGAGGCAACCGAATCGTCAACGCGCTCGGCGAGAGTTTGCACGCTTCGAATCGGTGCGTTCGAATTCACTCCGGCGATGGCGTCTCGAACGGATTGCACGATGCCTGCCGGATTGCCGGCAAAGCGGACCTGAAAATTAGAAAGATAAAGTCCGATGCCCCAATCGGGAATGTATTGAGTGTATGGAAAGTAAGCGACCGCTCGGGGACCTTCATCGAGCTGGAAGTACCTGGAGTCCCGCACCACTCCAACGACCTCGATATCCTTGCTGTGCGCCGCGTCGCCCATTCCGAATCTCTTTCCGACCGGCGAACCGCTGTGGAAAAATATTCGCGCCATCGTTTCGTTGATTACGGCGACTCGCGGTGAAGTCGCGGTGTCCTGCGCTCCGATCGGCCTGCCATCCAGGATCGGCGAGCCCATCGTGTCAAAATAGCCCGGCCCCACTGCGTTGTACCACGCGGTGCGCTCCGCGGGCGGAGCGGCGGAATCGCCTTCGGCCCAGGCCTGCTCATTCCATCCGCCTTGATTAAAGGCGAAGACCGAGAAGCTAACGGCCTGCACGCCTGGGATTGCGCTCGTGCGCTCCTCCACTCGCCGGTAGAAATTCGCCAGTTGCGTCTCGTTCGTAAACCCCGTCGCACGAGAGTCAACGCTGAACCACAAAACGTTTTGCCTCTGAAATCCAGTGTCCACACTGGTCAGCTTGATCAGGCTGCGCACGAACAGGCCGGCGCTGATCAGAAGCACAAGCGATAGAGACACCTGCGCGACAATCAGCGCCTTCCCGAGCACGCTGCTTCTTTCTCCCGCTGCTCCACTCCGGCCGCCGGAAAGCGATTCCGCCGGGGCAATGTCGGCGGTTCTTATGGCCGGCACAATCCCGAAAAGAAAGACCGTCGCAAGGCACACGAGGAACGCAAAGCCGAGCACGCGGTAATCGAGCGAAACGTCTAGATTGACGGTGCCGGGCCCCCGCGTCGCCATCTTGAACAGAGCGCCGCTCGCCCAAGATGCAAACAAGATTCCCACGGCGCCGCCCATCCCGGCGAGCATCAGACTCTCGGTGAGTAATTGCCGGATCAGTCTTACGCGTCCGGCACCCAGCGCCACACGAACAGCGATTTCACGTTGCCGCATCGCCCCTCGCGCGAGCAACAGGTTTGCTATATTGGCGCACGCTATCAGCAACACCAGCCCGACAAGCGCCATCAACATCCACAGCGGCTTGTCAAACTGCCGGCGCAGCAGCGATTTTCCCGTTCCCGCGGGCTCGAGCTCGATGCTTGCTTTCTGTATGTCCAACAAGTGTTCTTGCGACGGTTGCGCCCCGGCCCAATCCTGCAGAATCCCTTTCAGGACCACGTTGACGTTTGCATTCGCCGACGCGCGGCTCACTCCCGGCTTGAGGCGTGCGAAAATATCCAGGCTGCGATAAAGCTTGTCGTTGATCTTGTGAGGCCCACGCTCGATTTCATCCGTCATCTGGAGCGGAATCCACATGTCCTGTGATTCGCCCAGGGTCGTACCGAGGAATCCGCGGGAGGCGATGCCGATAATCGTATAAATCGTGTTGCGGATTTTCAGCGTTTTCCCGATCGCCGCGCGATCGCCGGAAAACCTGCTTGTCCACCACTTGTAGCTGATCACCGCCAGCGGGTGGCCTCCCAGCACTTGATCGTCGGCCTCCGTGAACAGGCGACCGGCCACCGGCTTCACTCCCAGGACGTTGAAGTAGGTTCCCGATACAAGCTGGATAGCGAGCGGTTCCGCGCTGCTGCCGTTATCCACTAGTCCATATACGCCCTCGTTGAAACTGTTCACGGCAGCAACGCCTGAAAACACCTGGTTCTTCTGTGCCATCTCCCTATAAATGGGATACGAAAAGAGGCTCATGCTTCCATCCGGGAAGCCGCCGCTGTTTCCTGAGGAGGTCGCAGGTCCGAAGAAAACCAGCTCTTTCGGATTCTCGACAGGCAGCATTCTCAAGATCAGCGCATCGACAAAGCTGAAGATCGCGGTGTTCGCGCCGATACCCAGTGCGAGCGAGAAAACGGCCACCGCCGTAGTCACAGGACTTCTCAGCATTCCGCGAAGGCCGTATCGAATGTCTTGCAGCAGCGTGCTCATGTCAGCTTGGTTCGTCTTCGCTTCTAATTTCTAACCTTTGCTCTCATTCATGTCGCAGTGCCACCATCGGATCCACCGCCATCGCTCGCCGCGCCGGGATGAAGCAGGCGATCAGCGCGACCGCGCACAGCGTTGCCATCACGACGGCAAATGTGATTGGATCGTTTGCTCCCACGCCATATAGCAGGCTGCCGAGCAGATGCATCGCTGCGAGTGCTGCGATCAATCCGAGGCCTACGCCCAGCAGTGTCAGTCGCATTCCCTGTCCGACTACGAGCCCGAGCACACTCCGCCGGTCGGCACCCAGCGCCATGCGAATGCCGATTTCATGCGAGCGCTGGCTTACTGAATACGAAAGAACTCCGTAGATTCCGATTGCCGCAAGCAGCAGTCCGAGTCCGCCGAGCACCGCCGCAAGCGCTGCCGCTGTGCGATAGGCGAAAAGCGAAACAGACAGCAAATTCGCCACGGAATCGCTTTCAAGGACGGCGACCCCCGAGTCGAGTGCACGAACCTGTTCGCGCACCTGTGGCAGGAGCTTCAACGGATCGCCCGAGGTTCGGATCAGAACATTCGCATCGGCGCCGGTGTCCTGCCAGAACGGGAAATAGAGGAAGGGCTGCGGCGCTTCGCTCAGCCTGTGGTACTTGATGTCTTTCGCCACGCCCGCAATCGTCCATTGGTGATCCCACGTGCCAACGTGGCGGCCGATAGGATTTTGTCCTGGCCAGAAACGCTGGGCCATCGTCTGATTAACGATGCAAACGCGCGGACTGCCTTTCCGGTCTTGGGCCGTAAATTCACGTCCGGAAAGAATCGGAATCTGCATCATTGAAAAATAGTCTGGGCCGATGACGTTGTACTCGATTAGATTCTGCTCGCTCGGCTTCGGCGTATAGCCTTCCAGATCGGGAATTGTGTAACTGCGGCCCGTGAACCACATCGGAACGTAGCGCTCGAGACTCGCACCTTCCACCCCCGGGAGCGTCTTCAGCCGATCCGTCAGTTGCTCGAAGAATGCGGCTGCTTTGTCGTCGGAGTATCCGTTGCCGTGAAGGTCGAAAGCCTCTAGAAGCACACCATCGGCGCGAAATCCCGGGCTCGACGTCGTCGCCATGCGCAAGCTGCGCACCAGCAGTCCGGCTCCTGCAAGCAGCACAACGGCGAGAATTGTTTCCGTGACCACCAGAAGATTCCGCAGACGATGCTGGCCGGCACTGCTTGACGAAGTATGGCCGCCGTCTTTGAGCGACGCATTTCCACTCGGCCGTGTGATCTGCAAGGCCGGCGCAAGGCCGAAAATCACCGCAGTGAAAATTGAGAGCTCCAGCGTGAAGGCGAGAACCCGGCCACCCACTCCTACCGGCAGGAAAACTGGAAGATGGGCGGGTGGCGTAAAAACCATCAGGAAACTCGTCGTCCAGAGACTGAGCAGAATTCCGGCAGCGCCTCCCAACCCGGCAAGCAGCAGGCTCTCGATGAGCAACTGGCGAATCAGCCGCGCGCGGTCTGCGCCCAGCGCCGAGCGGATCGCAATCTCTTTCTCGCGCACGGTGGCTCGCGCGAGAAGTAGATTCGCCACGTTCGCGCAGGCAATCAGGAGTACCAGAATCACCACCACCATGAGAAACGCGAGAACGGGAAGTAGAAACGTCTGCAAACCGTAATGCGCCTGCCACACCGGGCAAACGTAACCGCCCACATTCTTGTTCGTGTCCGGATACTGCTGTTGGAGCTGACGCGCGATCGTGGCGACTTCCGCCCGAGCCTGCTCGAGCGTCACGCCCGGCTTCAAGCGGCCCATAATATGAATGAAAGTCGGATTGCGGATCTCGAGGCTTTCGCCCGGCAGCGCCTGGGGCTGCATCATCATCGGCAGAAAATATTCGGCGGCGATGCCGACCATCGTGCCGTTGAATCCTCGCGGCGCCACGCCGATTACAGTGAACGGGTGCTGGTTGATCTCGATGGATTTGCCCACCACTTTCGGATCGGAGCCAAATCGCCGGTGCCACAATCCGTCGCTCAAAACTATGTATGGGTCCGAGTTGGGCCCGTGTGCGTCGTCAGCGTGAAACGTCCTGCCGCGCTCCACTTTTACGCCGAGCAGATCGAAATAGTTCTCGGTGACGATCAAGCCCCAGTCGCGTTGCGGCTGCTTTTCCTTTTCGAGTTTCAAGTTGGTGCCGATCAGCTCGAAACCCAGCATTCCGGAAAACACGTGGTTGTGATCGCGATAGTCTCGGTAATCGGGATAGGAGCTCGTGTGGTAGGAACCGTCGGGCATCACGCTCTCGACAGCGAGGAGGTTGCCGGAATCCTGCACGAGCGAGAGCGGATGAAGAAGAACAGCTTCGAGCCAACTGTATACTGTCGCGTTGCCGCCGATGCCGAGCGCAAGCGAGAGCACCGCCACGGCGGTGAATCCCGGATTCTTCGCGAGCATCCGGATTCCATAACGAACGTCCTGCAGCAGTGTTCCCATTTTGCCCCTTGATGTCACTTCCGCTGCCGCGATTTGGAACCTACAAAAAATTCCAAACACACCCGTGCACAAGCGCCGAAAGGACTTCTTTGGGCTATTGTGCTGGGAAAATCTGTAAAAACCGCGCTAGACGCTAGCCGTCCGCGTGCCGATCGTTTCTTCCACGATGCGGCCGTCGAACAAGTGAATCGTGCGGTCGGCGATGCTGGCGTAGCGTGGATCGTGCGTCACCATGCAGATCGTCGCGCCCTCGCGATGCAGTTGCCGCAGCAAGTCCACCACGGCTTCGCTGTTCTTCGAGTCCAAGTTACCGGTCGGCTCGTCCGCCAGCAGGATCGACGGCTGGCCGACGAGAGCGCGCGCCACAGCGACGCGCTGTTGCTGACCGCCTGAAAGCTGGGAAGGATAATGCTTCATGCGGTGCGCCATACCGACACGCTCGAGAACCTCCTGCACGCGCTTCTTGCGCTCCGCCGACGCCATGCTGCGATACGTGAGCGGCAGCTCGACATTCTCGAAAACCGTGAGATCCCCGATCAAATTGAACGCCTGGAAAATGAAACCGATTTCGCGATTGCGGATGCGAGTGCGATCGGAGAGCGAAAGATTCGCCACCGGCTGTTTGTTGATCCAGTAGTTGCCGTCGGTCGGAGAATCGAGCAGGCCCAAAATCGAAAGTAGAGTGGATTTGCCGCAGCCCGACGGGCCGGCGATTGAGAGAAATTCGCCGTTCTTGATATCGAGGTGCACGCCGCCGAGAGCGTGAGTTTCCACCTCGTCGGTATAAAAAACTTTCGTTACGCCTTCGAGGCGAATCAGGGATTGCGCGTCGCTGTTCATTCTGTGCTCCTTCGCTATCAAACTACGTACGACGTGGCCGAAATGTTCCTCTTACTTCAATTGCACGCGATCAAAATTGTCCCAGGCCGACATATCGGAGAGAATCACCGTGTCGCCCACCAGCAAGCCTTTCTTGATTTCCACCGTATTCACCGACGTGCGGCCCAATTCCACCTGAACGCGGGCGGCGTCTGCGCCATCGATAACCTTGAAAAGGCCTACGGTGCTGTTCGCTTCGCCGTGCACGGGACGGCCGACATACAGCACGTCTGCCAGGCGCTCGATTTCAACCGTGCCCTCGACACTCAGGTCCGGACGCGCGCCAGTCGGCAACTCGCCGTCGAGCGCAACGTCCACCGTTACCGTGCCATTCTGCACGGCCGGGTCGATGCGCATCACATGGCCAGCAATCACGCCATTGTGAGTATCCACCGTAGCCTTCTGCCCGATCTGAATGTCTTTTGCCTGCGTCTCCGCGATTTTCAGCGCGGCTTTCAGGTGTGTGGGCTGCGCGACGCGCGCGAGCACAGTGCCCTGCGTCACTTTTTGCCCTACTTCGACGGTGAGTTCCTGCAGCACACCATCAATGCCCGGCCGGACTTTCAGTTGCTCGACCTGCGATTTTTTCAGATCGTACATCGCTCGCTTCTCGTCCACATTCGACTGTTGAACGGCGAGCTGCGCAGCAATCGAATCCGAGAAAGTTTGCACTTGCTTCTCGGCAATTTCGTTTTGCTTCGCGAGTTCCTCCGCCTGCACTTCCGAAGTCTTGACGATGACGTCTGCCACCAGCCCGAGCGCGTAAAGCTTTTCGTTGTTTTCTTTTTGTAGCGCCGCGGTGTGATACGCGGAACGGATGGATGCCGCTTGCGCGCGCTTATCCATGAGCTGATTCTGTAGCTGCGCCTTCACGTTGTTGAACGACGCTTCCGCGCCGCGGAGCTGGTATTCCGCGTCGAGCGCCGTCTGTTGCAATTCCGGGTTGCGCATGTCCAGAATCACGGTATCGGCTTTGACGAGCGTGCCGGGAAGTAGATAGCGCGTCTCGACGGTTCCGTCTGTGATGGCGGGAATCAAGCGAATCGTTACCGGGACCAGGGTTCCGAGGCCTCGAACTTCGCGCAGCATGGGTCCGCGCTTCACCGTATCCGTCCAAACCGTCGCGCGATCCACGCTGGGCGCGGCGGGCTTCAACTTCGAGAGGGCATACGTAACCAGCGGTATCAGTACCACGGCGATGGCGATATAAATCGTCCGGCGGATGCGCTTTTGTCGTTTGGCTTCGGGGCGTGCTATATCCACGGAGAACAACCTCACATATGTGCATCGCAACTCAAATTCCGGTGACAGCGCGATGATAAGTGACTTATCTTGTTACGATTACCGTCGGTTTGCAAGCTTCAAGAAGGGCCATTTTGCCCGGTCGTGGGAATCGTCCGTCCCATGAGCGAACAATCGGCCGCCACCATGAAAAGCCGCTCGCGACATGGCTAAGAGACCGCTTCGGCGCTGGCCTTGATTTCCTGCCAGCGCTTGGGGCGCTTCTTGGCGTCGAGAACTTTTTTGCGGAGACGGATCGATTTCGGCGTCACTTCGACGTATTCGTCGTCGGCGATGAATTCGATGGCTTTTTCAAGCGTCATTTCGCGCGGCGGGATCAGGCGAATGGCTTCGTCAGCGGAGGAAGAGCGCATGTTCGTCTGCTTTTTTTCTTTGGTAATGTTCACCGTCATGTCTTCTTCGCGCGCGTTTTCGCCGAGGATCATGCCTTCGTAAACTTCAATGCCGGGACCGATGAACATTTCGCCGCGTTCCTGAATTCCCCAGATCGCGTAGGCGACGGACACGCCGGGCCGATCGGCTACGAGAGCGCCCGTGGGACGCATGGCCATATCGCCGGCGTAATCCGTCCAGCCTTCGAGGATGGAATGGATCAGCGCGGTGCCGCGCGTATCGGTAAGAAGCTGGCCGCGCAATCCGATCAAGCCTCGCGACGGAATGCTGAACTCCATGCGCACGCGGCCGGAATGATGGTTCACCATTTTTTTCATTTCACCGCGGCGCGAGCCGAGAAGTTCCATCACGATGCCGATGAAATTTTCCGGGCAGTCGATGACGAGCAGTTCGAGAGGCTCCACGCGGCGGCCGTTCTCTGTGCGCACCACGATTTCCGGTTTGCCGACCATCAGCTCGTAGCCTTCACGCCGCATCGTCTCGATCAAGATCGCAAGCTGCAATTCACCGCGGCCAAGAACGCGGAAGGCGTCGGTGGCGCCCATGTCTTCTACGCGCAGCGAAACGTTGGTGAGCAATTCCTTATCGAGGCGCGAGCGGAGGTCGCGCGACGTGACATACTGGCCTTCGCGTCCTGCGAATGGCGAAGTGTTGATGGTGAAGACCATCGTGAGAGTGGGCTCGTCGATGCTGAGCGGCTCGAGCGGCGCGGGATTCAAGAGTTCGGTTATGGTTTCGCCGATTTGAATGCCTTCGACACCAGCGATGGCAACGATATCACCGGCTTTCACTTCTTCTGCTTCATCGCGTTCAAGGCCGCGAAACGTGAAAAGCTTCGTGATTTTTGTGAGTTGAATTTTTCCGTCAAGTTTCGCGATGCCGACTTCAGTGCCGCGAACGAGTGTTCCCTCGAAAACGCGTGCGATCGCGACGCGTCCGAGAAAATCGCTGTAGTCGAGATTTGTGACCTGAATCTGAAGCGTAGCTGCGGGATCGCCCGACGGCGAGGGAATCGAAGCTATGATTTCATCGAACAGCGGCTGCAGGTTCGTCGAAGAATCGCCGAGCTTGCGATGCGCGACGCCCGTCTTCGCATTGGTGTAAATGATCGGAAAATCGAGCTGGTCTTCGGTGGCATCGAGGTCGATGAAAAGATCGTAAATTTCATCGAGCACTTCAGCGGGCCGCGCGTCGGACCGATCGATTTTATTCAGCACGATAATCGGAGGAAGTTTTGCGGCGAGCGCCTTCTGCAGCACGTAGCGCGTTTGCGGCAGTGGCCCTTCGCTCGCATCCACGAGAACGAGCACGCCATCCACCATGCGCAGCGCGCGTTCGACCTCGCCGCCGAAATCGCTGTGGCCGGGGGTATCCACGATATTGATTTTTGTGTCGTGATAGGTGAGTGCGGTGTTCTTAGCGAGAATCGTGATGCCGCGCTCTCGTTCGAGATCGTTCGAATCCATCACACGCTCGACGAGTTCCTGGTTGGCGCGGAAGATGCCGCTCTGGCGGAGCATGGCATCGACCAGGGTGGTCTTGCCGTGGTCCACGTGGGCGATGATGGCGATATTGCGGATCGGGGCGGTCATGACGCGAAACCCGGTTCGAAGCCCGTCCGTTGCCCCAATTTTGAGTTAGGAAATCGCATTTTATTTGCGATTAGAACTGCTCTCCGTCCTTTGTTTTGTTAGGCTTACGTCGATTTCTAATTCCAAATTTGCGATTAGAAATCTCGCCTCTTGGCGCGTCGCGCCCGGCCAAAGAAAAAGGGCTGCATGTGCGACCCTGCAGCCCCGGCATAAGTCCTGCCAATTTTCAGGAGCAACAACCGCGAGCCTATTTTACCACGATTGATGCCGAAATGGTGAGCTTCATCATGATTCCGTCACAGCTCTCGAATGGCGGCGGCCTTTCCGGTCATGGGATCGAATGGGATCGAGACGTGTTCGTGGATTACTCGCCAGGCGCCCTGCTGGCGCTGGTAGCTGAGGGTGACGCGGACCCATCCGGCTGCGGCAGTTTCGTTTGTGTCGGCGTTGACCAGGCGCGTGAAGCAATGCGAAACGGCCAAATCGCCGCTGGCCGTGATTTCGAGGTCGCGTTGTTCGACGCTGATGCGCGGCGGGAGATGCGGCAACATCTGCTCCCATGTGCGGCGGTAGGCGGGCACACCTCGGTGCTGATAAGGCGGGACGGCGTCGAAGTAAAGCACGTCAGGCGAATAGTGCTGGGTTAATTTGTCGAGATCGCGATTGGCAAGAGCGCTGCGCCAATCTTCATTGAGCTGGCGAATTTGGGCTTCATCGTTCGTTTTTGCCGCTACGGGCTTGCTCGTCATGATGATTCCTCCTTTCTTAGTTGGGCTGGCTCTGTTGACATCCGTCCGAAGATGCAGGAGGGCCGTGCCAGCCAAGCGACGCTTTCGCCGAATCAAAGCACCCCGGCAAGCCGGGGCTTATGAAAGCGGCGGCAAGACACCGCACTCCAAATGGATTACTTGTGAGCTGAACAGCCGCAGCCGGGTGAATGAAAGCGGCCGTTGCCTTCGACCATGCCACCCTTGCCGTACATATTCCAGGGACGCACCCAATCGCCGAGTGAATGGTACGGTCCGTTTTCGTTGCGACCCTTCGGCGTGACGTCGAAGAAGCTGTAGGCACCAAGAAATTGTTCGCCCCCTCGGCCGAACGTCGAATAGGTGTGAAAGATCTGGCCCGAATCGTCTTTGAAGAAAACGGTGTCGCCGGAGAGATCTTCCATCCCGGGGTTCGTTTTGCCAAAATTGTAGAACGCAGTTCCCGCCGCGAGCTGCTCGGGCGTGAATGAAACGTTGAAATCGTAGTTAAAATCGCTGTTGTAGGACGAAACCCACGTGAATTTCCAACCCATTCGTTTGCGAAGCGTTTCAATTTCGTCGATCGGGGCTCGCGCCACGGCTGCATACGTGAGATCGTGATTTTCGAAATGCGGAAGCAAGCCTTGGATGTGGTCGACTTCGAATGAGCATCCCACGCACTGGCGCGTCTGGCCGGGACCCATCATGAAGTGTTTGATGAAGAGCTGGCTGCGGCCGTTGAATAGCTGTGCGAGCGGAATCTTTCCGGATGGTCCGTCAAAGACGTACTCCTTCTCGATTCGAACCCACGGCAACGCGCGCTGTTCCGCGTTGAGCTGGTCGCGCAATTTGGTGAATGCTTTTTCCTTGGCGAGCAAAGCGGTGCGCGCTTCGAGCCATTCGCTGCGCGAGACAATGGGATGCGATGCAAGGTCGTGAATTGCGCCGCTTGCTTGAGTTCCTGAAGCGGTTTTTGCAACTGCTGCTTGTTCACTCATGGTCAGTTCTCCTTATGATTCTTGAGGCAAGAAACTGCTCGTTTTAATCTTCATGCGGAGTTTCTTGATGAAGCGGGGCGTCCAGACGCCGACAGAAGCTGCGCCAAGGGCGACGTGCGTTGCGGTTGCGATGCACACTGGACACATTTCATCCTCCGCTGTAACTGCAGTTCTAGGGCTCGAGGTCGAAAGCGGGCCGCAAGCTGCCGTCCATGTAAAACGGAACCGATGTGTGCTCGTGGACGATTTTCCATGTGCCTGCAGTGCGCTGGAGGCAAACGGTGGCGCGCATCCAGAAACTGACGTGACGGCCGGCTGCTTTCGGATTTCCGCTCATGCGGTAGTAACCGTGGCCGAACGCGGAATCGCCGCTGACGTTGAATTTGAAGTCGCGCGATTCGATTTCGATCGGACCATCCCACGAGTCGAGCCACGCCTGCTTTTCACGAATATCGATTCCACGATGAGAAAGGGGAGGCGAAAGATCATAGATAACGGCATCGGACGCAAACGGCGCGGCGATGGCGGCGCCGTTCTTAGCGTGATGGGCCTTTGCGAGCCCGTTGAGAACAGCCAGGATTTCGGCTTCGTCTCTTGAGGATTGCGTTTTCATAGTTGCGGTCGTCACGTTGTTTTCTCCTTTGATTGAAGTTCAACGAATCTTGTTTCACAGCGTTTGTAGCTCGTTCTCCGTTGGCTTGGACGGCTGAAGGGCGCTCATCAAACGTCAATGCGAATCCGTAGGTGCGGCGGTTCCGTCCGACCAAGTGGGCACCGGTATCATGAACACGGTCAATGGCTCCGGTACACCCTGAAATTGGGGACTCAGCAGAACCGGAGAACCAGGCAGATCCGCACCCCAAGCCGAACCGTCTGTTTGTGGAACGTAAAACATCAGATGAGGAACCCAGTGCCCGCCCTCGTCGCTAAGGTACCCCTGAGTCGACATCATGTAGCACATCGCCCCAGGTTCCAGGGCCGGCAAGTCTTTCTTGACGAATAGCTTGATGCCGTCAGCTATCTGGGCTTTGGAGAGTCCATCCAATACCAACACTGTCCGCTTGATAGTGATTGGAAGGATCGTTCGTGCAGCTGGCGGATTGAAACAGATCGGACCCAGCATCTTGGGGTTCCAAAATTCCGGCGCGTCGAACGGGGACATCCAGGATCGCTCCACGACGCACACAAAACCGTTCTTGCCTTTCACTGCGATAACGTAGCCGCTCCGTCCAAGAATCAAGACCTCGGCATCGCGAGAGATAGCCTGCGGGGCCGCGCTACGCGCCATGGCAATCTCAGCAGCCTTGTCGGCCATGAGGTATTGAGCCACCGGGGCCATATGGGGATAGGGCGTTTTGACCTCTTGTGCGTGCCCTTGCCACGGTGTGCTAAGCACGAAGCCCAACACGAAAGTTCGAATTGCGAGTGTTCTGGATTTCTCTATGTTCATGCCGCCTCCGTTGTTTTGGGTTGATTGAAAAGCATCTCGATGTAGCGTCGAAGGTGGTCGATGCAGTCGGCAGCGACGGCCGAGTTGTGTTTTGCCTTGGCGAGAATAAACGCGCCCTGGAGGACGGCTTGCGTGTAGAGCGCGAGGCTTTGCGCGGTCCAATCGCCCGTGATGTTGTACTTGCGCATGGCTTCAGCGATATCCGCTTCGACGACGGCCGCGTGATCACTGATGGTTTTTTCGCAAGCTTCGCGAATGAGCGGACGCGTGTCATAAACTTCCTGAATCGTCGTGCCGGCGAAACAGGTGTATTCGGGAAGCTCACCCTGCAGAATCGCTTTGCGAAAATCGACATAGGCCAAGACGCGGTCGAGCGGATCCGGCAGCGCACGATAGGGCGCTGATGCGAACAGGCCGCTCGTTACCGCTCCCCAGTGCTTGGCGGCGGCGACGGCGAGTTCTTCCTTGCTCTTGAAATGATGGAAAAACGCGCCTTTGGTAACGCCGGCCGCTTCGCAAATATCGTCGACTGTAGTAGCCGTGTAGCCTTTGGAGCGAATAGCGGTCAATGCCGCGTCCAAAAGCTTTGTTTTCGTGTTGCTCGTCTCGACTACTGTGACTGCCATCATCGGTCTCCTTCGAACGTACGTACCGACTGGTCGGTATCACCATACCAATTGGTACGGAGGCCTGTCAAGACTCTTTTCAGAAAATCTGGGCACCGAATAGCCGGGATTAAGGTCTATCCGGCACGCCTGCTGACCCTCTGGCGGAAAATTCGCATTGCGAACTGTGGTCTTGAAAAGACTTTCGGGTGAAGGCGTGTGATATCCTCGCGGCACTCTCGGGGTAAATTGGAACCCATTGCGGGGAAAAGGCTCGATGAAGATTCGAGGAACGCCCGGACTTGCTTGCTAGATGTGATCTTTCAACAGGTTGTCCATTCGACCAGAACCGGAGATGCTGATTGTGCTGAGCAATCAAACCTTTCCGGGAGGTCGAATGGACATTCACAAGAATGCCCGACTTACGTTGCACGGTCGAGA